>Ga0209656_10001193_pt1 | contig 16946 bp, 16 predicted proteins | sample BogFormECP12_OM2_FD_188239 | JGI IMG/M metagenome (GOLD analysis project Ga0209656, IMG submission 188239) | Bog forest soil microbial communities from Calvert Island, British Columbia, Canada - ECP12_OM2 (SPAdes) (version 2) | ecosystem: Environmental > Aquatic > Freshwater > Wetlands > Bog ... | reverse complement strand
AAACGGTGCGGCTGGGAACTGCCGGCGTCCGCCGATGAGATTGCGCCCGAACTGCTCGTCGCCCGGCAGTCGCCTTCCAGCTTAATATCTTACCAGTAAGACATCTGGCACAGGCGCTCAGCTCGGCCGGTGGTCGATGACGCGGCGCATCTTGCCCACCGACCGCTCGATGGACTCCGGGCCCATCACGCTGGTCGTGATGGCGACCCCGATGGTGTTCTTGACCATCGCCGACAGCGTGACGCCCGCCTCGGCCGAAGCGGAGTCCGGCGTCCCGGGGCGGCGCTCGACGTGGACCGCCAGCTGATCCATCCGGCCTTCCCGGGTCAGGTGCAGCTGGAAGTGCGGGGACAGCGCCGGGATACCCATGATGAGTTCCTCGATCTGAGTCGGGAACAGGTTGACCCCGCGCAGGATGATCATGTCGTCGGTGCGGCCGGTGACCTTCTGCATCCGCCGCATGGTGCGCACGGTGCCGGGCAGCAGACGGGTCAGGTCACGGGTCCGGTACCGGATGATCGGCATGGCCTGCTTGGTCAGCGAGGTGAAGACGAGCTCCCCCTCCTCGCCGTTCGGTAGCGCCTCCCCGGTGAGCGGGTCGATCACCTCAGGGTAGAAGTGGTCCTCCCAGATGTGCAGGCCGTCCTTGGTCTCCACGCACTCTTGCGCCACGCCCGGGCCGATCACCTCCGACAGGCCGTAGATGTCGGTGGCGTCGAGGCCGGCCCGGGCCTCGATCTCGGCCCGCATCTCGTTCGTCCACGGTTCGGCGCCGAAGATCCCGAACCGCAGCGAGGAGGCGGCCGGGTCGTGGCCCTGGCGCTCCATCTCATCGATGATCGCGAGCATGTAGGACGGCGTGACCATGATGACGTCCGGCCGGAAGTCCCGGATCAGGGTGACCTGCCGCTCGGTCATACCGCCGGAGACCGGGACCACCGTGCAGCCGAGCTTCTCCGCCCCGTAGTGCGCGCCGAGTCCTCCGGTGAACAGCCCGTAGCCGTAGGCGTTGTGGATGATGTGGCCGGGCCGCCCGCCCGCCGCCCGGATCGAGCGGGCCATCACGGTGGCCCACACCTCGACGTCGTCCCGCGTGTAGCCGACTACCGTGGCCCGGCCGGTGGTGCCCGACGAGGCGTGCACCCGCACGACCTGCTCACGGGGCACCGCGAACATGCCGAACGGGTAGTTCTCCCGCAGGTCGGCCTTGCTGGTCAGCGGGTACTTGGTCAGGTCAGCCAGGTCCTTGCAGTCATCCGGATGCACGCCCGCCGCGTCGAAGGCCGCTCGGTAGTGCGGCACGTTGGCGTAGGCGTGCCGCAGGGACCAGCGGAGCCGCTCCAGCTGCAGCGCCTGCAGTTCGTCGGCCGACGCCCGCTCGATGGGGTCGAGGTCCCCTGACGGGGACGTGACGTCCTGCATCCGGCCTCCCCGGCGCCTAGGCGTCGTAGTCGACGGTAATCGTGTCGGATGTGGGCAGAGACTGGCAAGTGAGGACGTAGCCCGCGTCGAGTTCCTCCTGCTCCAGAGCGAAATTGCGGCGCATGGTGACGTCGCCCTCGACGAGCAGGGCGCGGCAGGTGCCGCACACCCCGCCCTTGCAGGCAAACGGCAGGTCCGGCCGGACCCGCTGGGCCCCGTCCAGGAGCGGGATGCCGGCCGGGACGGTCACGGTGCTGCTGCGCCCGTCGAGCAGCACGGTCACCTCGGCGCCAGGGCCCGCGGCCGCCTCGGCGTGCGTGGCCTGGGCGGGCGGGGTGTCCTCGACGTAGAACAGCTCGCGGTGGATGCGGCTGCGCGGGACGCCGAGTTCACTTAGCACCCCGATCGCGTCCTCGACCATGCCGAACGGGCCACACAGCCACCAGTGGTCGGCCGCGGCCACGTCGACGGTGACCGGCAGCAGCGCGCGCAGCTTGTCGGCGTCGAGTCGGCCGTTGAATAGCTCCACTTCCTGCGCCTCGCGGCTGAGCACGTGGACCAGGCAGATCCGCTCCGGGTAGGCGTCCTTGAGGTCGGCGATCTCGTCGGCGAACATCACCGAGTCGCTGCGCCGGTTGCCGTAGAGCAAGGTGACGGCGGATTTATCCTGCGCGGCGAGCATCGATCCGGCGATGGACAAGACAGGCGTGATCCCGCTGCCCGCGGCGATCAGGACGTGGTGCGCGGGGATCTCCAGATCTGGGGTGAACGAGCCCGACGGCGCCTGCACGTCCATCACGTCGCCGGGCCGGACCTCGTGCACGAGCCAGCCGGACACTGCGCCGCCCGCTACCTCCCGCACGCCGATGCGCGGTGGGCGCCCGGCGGCCGCGCAGATCGAGTAGGATCGCCGCTCGTCGCCGCGGCGGATGGTCAGCGACTGCCCGGGCGCGAAGGCGAACCTGTCCGCCAGCCCGGGCGGCACGTCGAAGGTCACCGCGGCAGAGTCGTCGGTCAGCGGATCGACCCGCACCACGGTGAGAGGGTGGAACTCGGCCCTGCGAACGGACGGGGGCACCATCAGATTTCCTTCACGTATTCGAAGGGCTCGCGGCAGGCCTCGCAGCGGAACAGCGCCTTGCACGCGGTCCCGCTGAAGGCCGCGGTCTGCGTCGTGTCGCGGGAGCCGCAGCGCGGGCAGGGGACCGGCTCGCGGCGCGCGGTGAGAGTGAGCGGGACCGGGCCCTGGTGGGTCGGCGCGGCCTGGGGAGGCGCTGCCTGTGGCGGGGCGATACCGGCCGCCCGCAGCTTCCGGCGGCCCTCGGCGGTGATCCAGTCGCTGCTCCAGGCGGGCGCGAGCGCGGTGCGCACGATAACCTCGGCGAAGCCGGCCCGGCTGAGCCGGTGCCGCAGGTCGTGCGCGATCTCGGGCAGCGCGGGGCAGCCCGAGTAGGTCGGCGTGATCGTCACCACCAGGCGTCCGTCCTCGGCGGCGACGTCGCGCAGGATGCCGAGGTCGGCCACCGTCACTACGGGCAGTTCGGGATCGGGCACGGCCCCGGCGATCTCGCGCGCGGCGTCCAGGTCGGCCCCGCTCACCACGTCGCACCCGGATGGGCGCGGGCCACGCTCTGCAGTTCGGCGAGCAGGTACCCGAACGCCTCGGTGTGCACGCCGTCGCGCCCGGACTTGCCCGCCACCCGCGCCATCGGCGCGGCGCCCGGGCGGTCTAGGGTAGCCGCGTCGAACACGGCGCCGAGCACGGCGCCGACCTCGCCGCGTAGCCCGGCTGGGTCGGCCGCCACCCCGGGCAAGGCGGCGGTCACGGGATCGGCCTCGAACAGCTCGTCGACCAGCGGCCAGATAGTGCCGAGCGCGGCCTGCATCTTGCCGTGCGACAGCGGGGTGCCGTCACCGAGCCTGATCACCCACTGAGCGGCGTAGTCCCGGTGATAGGCGAGTTCCTTGACGCCCTTGGCCGCGATGGCCGCCAGCACCGGATCCGCCGACTCGGCCAGTCGGCTGAACAGCGCCAGCCGCCAGGCCGAGAAGACCAGTAGCCGGCCCGCCAGCTCGGCGAAGTCGGCGTCCAGGGCCTCCACCAGCCGCACGTTGCGGAATTCGTGCTCGTCGCGGAAGTACGCCAGCTCATCCTCGTCGGGGCCGTTCCCGTCGGCTAGCAGGGCACCTTCAGCCCGGCCCGCCCGGGCCAGCAGCATGCGCGCCTGCCCGAGCAGGTCCAGGGCGATGTTGGCCAGCGCGGTTTCCTCCTCAAGTTCCGGCATGCGCGTCATCCACTGCTGCAGCCGGTGCGAGTAGACCAGCGCGTCGTCGCCGAGCATCAGGCAGTAGGTCGCCAGCGCCCGGGCATTGACGTCCTCGGGCACCGACGTGTCGATCCCCTCGAGCGGGTCGGTGAACCCGGTGCCGAACGCCCAGCGATGATCCTCGGTCTGCTCGCTCAGGCTCTGGTAGGCGGCGAACTCGTCTTCCGTCATCGGCGTCGGCCCGCCCTACATGTGTGGGACATCGTCGGGGATCTCGTAGAACGTCGGGTGCCGGTACACCTTGTCGCCGGATGGCGCGAAGAACGGGTCCTTCTCGTCCGGGCTCGACGCGGTGATGTCCTTGGCCGCGACCACCCAGATGCTGACGCCCTCGTTGCGACGCGTGTAGAGGTCGCGGGCATGGTGCAGCGCCATCTGTGGGTCAGCCGCGTGCAGCGACCCGACGTGCACGTGATTCAGCCCGCGCTTGCCGCGCAGGAACACCTCGTATAGCGGCCAGGCCGAACGCACCTGTGGTTCGGTCATCAGGCCGCCTCCCGCCCGTCCGCATGTTTGGCGGCGTAGGCCGCAGCGGCCTCGCGCACCCAGGCGCCCTCGTCGTGGGCCGCCTTGCGGCGCGCGATCCGCTGCGCGTTGCACGGCCCGTTGCCCTTGATGACGGCCATGAACTCGTCCCAGTCCACCGATCCGAAGTCGTAGTGCCCGCGCTCGGCGTCCCAGCTCAGGTCGGGATCGGGCAGGGTTACGCCCAGCTTCTCGGCCTGCGGCACGGTCATGTCCACGAAGCGCTGGCGCAGTTCGTCGTTGGTATGCCGTTTGATGCCCCAGGCCATCGATTGCGCGGTATTCGGCGACTGGTCATCCGGCGGCCCGAACATCATCAGCGACGGCCACCAGAACCGGTTCGTGGCGTCCTGCACCATCGCGCGCTGCGCCGCGGTGCCGCGCATCATGGTCATCAGCAGCTCGTAGCCCTGCCGCTGGTGGAACGACTCCTCCTTGCAGATGCGCACCATGGCCCGGGCGTAGGGACCGTAGGAAGAGCGGCACAGTGGCACCTGGTTGCAGATGGCCGCCCCGTCGACCAGCCAGCCGATCACGCCGACGTCGGCGTAGGTCAGCGTCGGGTAGTTGAAGATCGAGGAGTACTTCTGCCGCCCGCGCACCAGCTTGTCGGTGAGATCGGCACGATCGGCGCCGAGCGTCTCGGCCGCCGAGTACAGGTACATGCCGTGGCCGGCCTCGTCCTGGACCTTGGCGATGAGGATCGCCTTGCGGCGCAGCGAGGGAGCCCGGGTGATCCAGTTGCCCTCCGGCTGCATGCCGATGATCTCCGAGTGCGCGTGCTGGGCGATCTGGCGGATCATCGTCGACCGGTAGGCGTCCGGCATCCAGTCCCGCGGCTCGATGCGCCGCCCGCGGTCCAGTGTCTGGTCGAAGTGGGCCTGCAGGCCGCTCGCCCCGTCGTGGCCGGGCCCCGTCCCGGCAAGCCCCGTCCCGGCAAGCGCCGTCCCAGGAAGCCCCGTCTCCGGAAGAGCCGTCATCGCCACCATCCTTCCGGCACCATCGTAAGCACCGCGGGACCACGTGTCTCCAGCCCCGAAGCCGTATTATTTACCGGACGTTCGGTCATTATATAGGGGGCGATCCTGGTGCCGCACCTGCCCGGCGTGGAGGCGATGATGGCAAAGGACGAGGCCTCTCGCGGCCTGGGCATCGAGCTGATCGACCAGGACGAGGGGCGGGCGGTGACCCGCATGACGGTGCGCGACGACATGGTGAACGGGCACGCCATCGCCCACGGCGGCCTGATCTTCACCCTGGCGGACACCGCGTTCGCCTGCGCCTGCAACAGCTTCGGGCCGGTGACGGTGGCCTCATCAGCCGACATCGTCTTCGTGGCGCCCGCGCGCGCCGGAGATGTCCTGGTGGCCGAGGCCGTGCTGCGGACCCGGTTCGGGCGGGCCGGGCTCTACGACGTGACCGTCCGCCGGGGCGGCGAAGTGATCGCCGAGTTCCGCGGCCGCAGCCACGAGCTGGGCCCGGCGTCTTGAGCCCGTCGGCCGTGCCCGGCGCGGACCGCCCGGCGACAGTGGCCTCGTCAGCACCGCCGCGCCGCGGCCGCCCAGGCTACGACCTGGCGTCGGTGCTCGCGGTGGCCGTCGAGGTCTTCAACGAGCGCGGCTACGACGGCACGAGCATGCGAGATCTAGCCGATCGGCTCGGCATCGCGAAGTCGGCGATCTATCACCACGTCACGGGCAAGGAGGAACTGCTCAGGCTGGCCCTGGACCGGGCCCTGGCCGGCCTGGCGGTGGTGACGGACCGGGCGCGGGCGCTCCCCGCACCGGCCATCGAGCGCCTGGAGTACCTCGTCCGGGGCAGCGTCGAGGTGCTCGAAGCCGAATCGCCCTACGTCACCCTGCTGCTCCGGGTGCGCGGCAACACCGAGGTCGAGCGGGCCGCGCTCGACCAGCGGCGTGCCTTCGACCGGTTCGTGGCCGAACTGGTGGCCGAGGCCGTACACGACGGGGACATCCGGCCCGACGCCGACGCGATGATCACCGCGCGGCTGCTGTTCGGCCTGGTCAACTCCATCGTCGAGTGGTACAGGCCCGCCCGTCGCGCGGGCGCGGCCTCGCTGGCCAACCCGGTGTGCGCGATGGCCTTCGACGGCCTGCGCACCAGGCGCCGCTGACGCTTGCCCGCCCGGCAGCGGCACGCGGTCAGTAGCGGATCGCGATCTCGCGGCCCTGGCCGTCCTGCTCCGGCCGGCCGGGGATGACCACGGCCTGGCCGGTGGCGATCCGCCAGGCGCTCCAGGCCACGGCGGCCGCGTCCAGCGTGTCCGTGATCGGGGCCCGCGGGACCGGGGCGATCACGATGCCGACCTGGACCAGCAGCGCGCGGCGCAGCTCGCGCCCGGCCGCGGTGTGCTTGCTGTGCACCAGCGGGGCGCCCGCCATCGCGCCGAACGACAGCTCTGGATGCACCTCGAACAGAGGGTGCCCGCAGGTCAGGCGGTACCGGTCGGCCTCGAGCAGCTTCGCCCGCAGTCCCCAGGCCTGGATGGCCAGGCCCTGCCCGGTCAGCTCGCGGCAGCGCTGGTTCGCGGCCGGGTAGCTGGCCTGCGCCCAGACCGACCGGGGCGGGATCGCAAAGACCGAGCTGCGCCTGGGCCCGAGCAGGGCGCGTGCCGCCCGGTCCGCCTCGCGCCAGCCCGACTCGAGCAGGCCCAGCGGCATGTCGATCCCCACCGCACCGGCCCCGTCCCCCTCGAGTACTCCCGCCAGGGACGCGTGCGCGCGGACCGCGGCCACCCGGATACGCCCGGCCACAGCCGACTCGGACCGGTCAGCGGCTGATCCGGGCGCGTCGAGGCTGACCGCCACCCAGCCGTGACGGCAGGCATCCACTCCGGTTACGCGCATACCGCCACGGTGACACATCTGGCCTGTCCCGGCCGATTTCTCCGGTATTGTCCGGCGAGGGCTCCCACCGGACGGCCTGCTGAACCGCTAAGGTGTTCTAGTGGCCGAGCGCACTATCGGCGTCATGGTCGATCGGGCAGCGTATGCCAGGGCCAGGGAGTCTGGCCCGGCCTCAGTGCGCGGCGCGGCTTCCCTCCGTCGCGCCGTCCTGGTCCGGTGCACCGCGCCGGACGCGCTGTCGAACCTCGTCGCCGTCCTCGAGCTAACCGCCGACGGGCAGATGCGCTGCAGCGCGGCCACCAGGCGGCCGCTCACCGCGACCGTCAGGCTGGTCGAGGATGTCCTGGTCGCCGGGGACTACTACGACGGTGCCGGCCTCGACGGTGCTCATGACGACTGTGCTCACCGCGACGGTGCTCACCGCGACCGGGGCGAGCCCATCGCGGCGTTCGCGTGGCCGATGCTCCTGCAGGCCGGCGGCCTGGCGCGGCTGGCCGGGACCGGGCTCGAGCTGACCCCTCGCGGCGAGGCGGCGCTGGCCCGGCCGTCCTACCAGGCCCTCGGTGAACTGTGGGGCCGTTGGCTCAAGAGCGTTTCCCACGATGAGCTCTCCCGGATCGAGGCGATCAGGGGCCAGCGGAAGCCCGGCGCGCTGACCGCGGCCGCCCGGCGCCGCGCGGCGGTGGCCGGCGGGCTGGCCGCCGTCCAGCCCGGCATCTGGATCGACGTGGACACCCTGTTCGCGATCCTGCGGGCGCCGCCCGCTCCGCTCGCGGTGGCCAGGAGCCCGCTGGCCCAGTGGGGGCTCTACCTCGTCGATTCGTATCACGGATCGCTCGGGCCAGCCGGCGCGACGGCCTGGAACGCCCTCGAGGGCCGGTACGCGCTGTGCGTGCTCTTCGAGTACGCGGCCACCCTCGGCGTGATCGACGTCGCCTACACCGGCCCGCGGGGCGCCCGTGACGACTACCGCGAGCTGTGGGGTGCAGACCGCTACGACAGCTTGTCCCGCTACGACGGCCTGGCCGCCGTGCGGGTCAACAACCTAGGCGCCGCGATCGTGCACGATCGCGGCGCCCTGGCCGCCCTGTGCCTCCCGGTGCCCAGGCGGGGTCCCGGCACCTTACTCCCCGAGATCGCGCACCCAACCACCCGGAGCGGCGGCCCGTCGTAGGGTAGGCAGGTCCGAGTAGGCAGGCGACTTGGAGGTCTGATGAGGCGGTGGTGGCTGGCACCCGGCGAAGGCGTGGCCCTGGCCGTGGCGACGGGGCTGCTGGCCGTCGGCTGCGCCGCGACGGCCCCGGTCACAGGCCCAGGTGGTACCACCACGACCCCGGCCATCGCGAAGGGCACAGCCACCGCAACGGCCCAGGCCACCAGCCCGAGCCGGGCCGCCACGGCCACGCAGGCGCAGCCGGTCCGGCCCGCCCCGACCGGGTTCTGGTCCGGTACCGACAGCTGGCCGGTCCCGGTCAGCGGCAGCGCCCCCTACCGTGCGCCGGGCATCGGCGGCGCCTATGGCGGCTATGTGGGAATGGCCGGGAGCTGGTCGTACTGGCTGGGCTGCCATGGCGGTTTCCTGGCCTGGTCCTCGGCTAACAGCGCACAGGCCGACACGAACTACACCAAATACGGTCAGGGCATCGGCACCGCCGTCTACTGGTTCATGGGCGGCCCAGGCGTGGACCCCGGTTACAACGGAACGGCGGCCGAGGCCGCCGCCTGGGGGGCGCGGCAGGCGGCGCGGACGCTGGCCAACATGGCGAAGGAGCACGTCACCTACCCGGTCGTGTTCATGGACATCGAACTGCCCGGGGTCGCGCCCGCGTTCGACAACGGATGGGCGGACGTCTACACCTCGCCCTGCAGCGGGCAGGTGAGGCAGCACGGCATGCCGGTTGCGCTGGACCGAGCCGACTTCAACGGGTACTGGAGCTATCTCGGCACCCACTCGGCATACAAGGCGGGGGTCTACGCCGCCCCGGGGATCTGGACCCAGATATTCGGCACCGGCAGCGCCGCCTCGATCCCGCACACCTACGAGTGGACCTACGAGCCGGAAAACGCGAGCCTGGCTGAGGCCCCGCACGGCTGGTGCCTGAAGTCGGGCGGCTGCGCGGAGTTCTTCGGCGGCGTGACCGCAACGAGCCCCTACGCGCTGATGTGGCAGTGGTCGGGCGGCGGCGGCGTCAGGAACGCGATCGGCGACTTCGACCAGATCGACGCCAGCAGGCAGTCCTGACCGGCCCAGGCCCGCAGGAGGCGCGGGAGCATGCACTACGGCCGTTCGGTGCAAATGGTCGCAAAAGAGCGATTCGTCCGGCTCCCTGGACGGGAACCGGGAATTCACCCCCATCCGCGGGAGGCACCATGAGACGGACCTGGCTGGCGCTGGCGGCCGGCCTGGCGCTGGTCCTGACGAGCGCAGGGAAGGCCGCGGCCACAGTGACAGCAGGGGCGGGGAAAGCCGTCACCGCCGCCGAGCAGCTGCCTGACGGTGACGGGCCGCCCGGGTTCTTGTGGGGCACGGACAGCTATTCGGTCACGGTGCCCGCCAGCGCGCCGTACCGCATGCCGTTCCTCGGTGGCGCCTACGGCGGTTACATCGGGATGACCGGGAGCTGGTCGTACTGGCAGGGCTGCAAGGGCGGCTTCATCGCCTTCTCCTCGACCAACGCCGCGCAGGCGCACACCAACTACGTCACCTACCACACCGGCGTCGGCGACGGTTGGTACTGGTTCATGGGCGGGCCGGGCGTAGACCCGCACTGGAACGGCACGTCGGCGGAGGCCTACAACTGGGGTGCGCAGCAGGCGGTGCGGGCGCTGGCCGACGTCGCCAACGGGCCCATCGACTACCCGGTCGTGTTCATGGACATCAGCACCTCGAGCAGCAACGCCCTGATGTGGCAGTGGTCTGGCGGCGGCGGGGCCGTCAACGGCATCGGCGGCTTCAACGGCGACTTGGACCAGATCGACGCCAGCAGGCAGAATTAGCCGGCGATCAAGGGCTCGAGCAGGATGTCGGGGTGCTCGCGCTGGACCTGGGCCAGCCGCCACTTGTCGCTGAACAGGGCGAGCAGGGCGCCATCGTGGCGGCGGGCCAGCACCTCCACCGCGCGCTGGCCGGCCAGCGCGCGGGCGCCGTCGGCGTCGGTCCGCCGGGCCATGCTGTAGTCCAGGTGATCGAGGTCCGCCCGGGCGCCGAACTCGTGCTCGAGCCGGTGCAGCACCACGTCGAACTGCAGCGGCCCGACGGCGGCGAGCACCGGTGCCTGGTCGCCGCGCAGGTCGGAGGAGAGGACCTGGACTACGCCCTCGGTGTCCAGCTGCTCGATGCCGCGGCGGAACTGCTTCTGCTTGCCCGCCTCCTTGCCGCGCACCACGGCGAAATGCTCCGGCGCGAAACTGGGGATGGGCGGGAACTCGACCGGGTCGCTGCCCGCGTACAGCGTGTCGCCCGGGCGCAGCGCGGTGGCGTTGACCAGGCCGATCACGTCGCCGGGGAAGGCCTCCTCGACGGTCTCCCGGTCCTGGCCGAACATCGACTGCGCGTACTTGGTGGCAAACGGGCGCCCGGTCGCGGCGTGGGTCAGCACCATGCCGCGCTCGAACCGGCCCGAGCACACCCGCACGAACGCCATCCGGTCCCGGTGCGCCGGGTCCATGTTGGCCTGCACCTTGAACACCAGGCCGGAGAACGGGGCGTTAACCGGCCGGGACGAACCCTTAACATCCTCGCGCGCGGCGGGCGGCGGGGCGAACGAGGTCACCGCGTCGAGCAGGCGGCGGACGCCGAAGTTCGGCAGCGCGGCCCCGAACAGCACCGGGCTCGACACCCCGGCCAGGAACGACTCCATGTCGACAGATGAGCCGTAGATCTCCTCGAGCAGCGCCAGTTCCTCCTGTGCGGCGGCGAACGCGTCACCGTCGCGGGCGGCTCCCGCCGCGGCGTCCAGTGCCGTCTCAAGCGCGCGCCCGGCCCCGCCCGGGGTCCTGGTGAAGGTGACGTAGTCGCCGGTGGTCCGCTCGATCAGGCCGCGGAAGTCGCCGGCCACCCCGACCGGCCAGTTCACCGGGGCCGGGCGAAGCCCGATCCGCTGCTCGATCTCGTCGAGCAGCTCCAGCGGCTCCCGGCCGGGCCGGTCCCACTTGTTCACGAACGTGATCACCGGCACGGCCCGGCTGCGGCACACGTCGAACAGCTTCAGCGTCTGCGGCTCCAGGCCCTTGGCGGAGTCGAGCAGCATAATCGCGCAGTCCACCGCGGAGAGCACCCGGTAGGTGTCCTCGGAAAAGTCGGCGTGGCCCGGGGTGTCAAGCAGGTTGAGCACCGTGTCGTGGTAGTCGAAGCGCAGGGCCGCCGAGGTGATCGAGATGCCGCGGGCGCGCTCCATCGCCATCCAGTCGGAGGTCACGCCGCGCCGCCCGGCCTTACCGTGTACCGCTCCTGCCTGCGTGATCGCCGACGCATGCAGAGCCAGGGCCTCGGTGAGAGTCGACTTGCCCGCGTCCGGGTGGCTGATCACCGCGAACGCCCGGCGCCGGCCGGCTTCGGCTAGCACCCGCGCATCCAGCGCGGCAGGCACCTTCAGGTCGGCGGCACGCGGAGGAGCCCCCGTTTCCGCCATAGTCACTTATGTGAGGATACTGGGTCCGTGGACCGCGTCCTGACGATCCCGAACGGGATCAGCGCCGCCAGGCTGGCCGGGGTACCGGTCTTCCTGTGGCTGGTGCTTGGCCCGCGCACCGCCACCGCGGACTACTGGGCGGTGGGCTTGCTCATTGCCGCGGGCCTGTCCGACTGGCTGGACGGCAAGATCGCCCGCGCGCTGAACCAGACCAGCAGGCTCGGCCAGGTACTCGACCCGGCCGCGGACCGGCTGTACATCGCGGCCACCATCGTGGCTCTGGCCGTCCGGGCCATCATCCCGTGGTGGCTGGTCGCCGTCCTGGCGCTGCGCGAGATCACCGTCGGCGTGGCGCTGGCCGTGCTAAGGCGTCGGGCCGGGTTTGGCACCCTCCAGGTGAGCCTGGTGGGCAAGGCGGCAACGCTTTGCTTGCTTTATGCTTTCCCCTTGCTCTTTCTTGGTGATCACCCCGGCTGGGGTGGGACACTGGCCCGGGTACTAGGCTGGGCCTTCGCGACCTGGGGAACTGCCCTGTACTGGTGGGCCGCGATGCTGTATCTAGCCCAGGTAAGAAGCCTCGTAGGCAGCACTGCGAGTCCGTTAGGTGACAGGGCGCGTCCTTGATTCCGGCCGTGACAGGGTGCACATAATGGCGGAAACCGGGAAGGAGCCGCGAACCCATTGAAGGCCGTCGTCATGGCAGGGGGCGAGGGGACGCGCCTGCGGCCGATGACCGCGAACCAGCCCAAGGTCCTGCTGCCCGTGGCCAACCGCCCGATCATGGAGCACGTGCTGCGGCTGCTCAAGCGGCACGGGTTCGACGAGACCGTCGTGACCGTCCAGTTCCTCGCCGCCCTCGTCCGTAACTACTTCGGCGACGGCGAGGAGTTCGGGATGAGCCTGCAGTACGCCACCGAGGAGATGCCGCTCGGCACCGCGGGCAGCGTGCGCAACGCCGAGGACGCGCTGCGGGACGAGCCCTTCCTGGTCATCTCGGGCGACGCGCTCACCGACATGGACCTGACCGCGCTGGTTGACTTCCACAAGGACAAGGGCGCGCTGGTCACCGTCGCCCTAGCCCGGGTGCCCAACCCGCTCGAGTTCGGCATCGTGATCACCGCCGAAGACGGCCAGATCCAGCGGTTCCTGGAGAAGCCGACCTGGGGCCAGGTGTTCTCGGACACGGTCAACACCGGGCTGTACGTGATGGAACCGGAGGTGCTCGCCGAGGTCCCGCCGGGCGAGACGGTGGACTGGTCAGGCGACATCTTCCCGAAGCTGCTCAAGCGCGGCGCCCCGCTCTACGGCTACGTGTCCGAGAGCTACTGGGAGGACGTCGGCACCCACGAGAGCTACCTAAAGGCCCAGGCCGATGTGCTGGCTCGCCGGGTGCAGGCCGATATTCCCGGCTTCGAGGTCTCGCCGGGCGTCTGGGTCGCCCCGAGCGCCGAGGTGGACGCGGACGCGGTGCTCACCGGCCCGCTGTGCATCGGCGACTACGCCAAGATCGAGGCCGGAGCGCACCTGCGCGAGTACACCGTGGTCGGCAGCAACGTGGTGGTCAAGGAGGGCGCGTTCCTGCACCGCGCGGTGGTGCACAACAACGTCTACGTCGGCCAGGGCGTCACCCTGCGCGGCTGCGTGATCGGCAAGAACACCGACGTGATGCGGCTGGCCAGGATCGAGGAGGGCGCCGTCGTCGGGGACGAGTGCGTGATCGAGCCCGAGGCCTACCTGTCCGCCTCGGTCAAGGTCTACCCGTTCAAGACCATCGAGGCCGGCGCGGTGGTCAACACCAGCGTCATCTGGGAGTCCAGGGGGCAGCGCACGCTGTTCGGCCCGCGCGGCGTGTCCGGCCTGGTCAATGTCGAGGTCACCCCGGAGCTCGCGGTCCGGCTGGCCAGCGCCTACGCCACCATGCTGCGCAAGGGCTCCACCGTCACCACCTCGCGGGACGTGTCCCGGGCCGGGCGGACGCTCAAGCGGGCCGTGCAGAGCGCCCTGAATGCCAGCGCGATCAACGTGGTGGACCTGGAGGTCCAGCCGCTCCCGGTGGCCAGGTACGAGACCGCCAGGGACCACTACAGCGGCGGCATCGCGCTGCGCACCACGCCGGGTGACCCGCAATCGGTCGACATCATCTTCCTGGATGAGCGCGGCGCCGAGCTGTCCCAGGCGGACCAGCGCAAGCTGGAGCGGGTGTTCTCCCGGCAGGAGTTCCGGCGGGCCTTCCCCGGCGAGATCGCGGAGCTCAGCTATCCGCCCCGGGTGGTCGAGTCGTACACCCACGAGCTGCTCAGGTGCGTGGACATGAGCGGCGTGCGGGAAGCCGGCCTGAAGGTGGTGGCGGACTGCGCGGGCGGCACCGCCTCGCTGGTGCTGCCCAACCTGCTCGGCACGATCGGGGTCGACGTGCTCACCCTGAACAACCGGCTGGACGAGGTGTCGCCGACCGAAAGCGTCGCGCAGCAGCGGGCCGGCCTGCAGCGGCTGGCCGACGTGGTGTCCTCGTCCGCGGCCGCGTTCGGCGTCAGGTTCGACCCGGTGGGGGAGCGGATCCAGCTCGTGGACGAGAAAGGCGAGCTGGTCAGCGAGGACCGGGCGCTGCTGGCCGTGCTCGACCTGGTCGCGGCCGAACGCAAGCGGGGGCGCGTCGCGCTGCCGGTGACCACCACCCGGGTAGCCGAGCAGGTGTGCCGGTTCCACGGCGTCCAGGTGGAATGGACGCCGACCTCGATGCACGCGCTGACGCTGGCTGCGGCGCAGGAGGACGTCATCTTCGCGGCCGACGGCCACGGCGGGTTCGTGGTGCCCGAGTGCGCCAGGACCATCGACGGCATCGCGGCCTTCGTCCGGCTGCTCGGCCTGGTTGCGCGGACCCGGCTGACGCTGAGCCAGATCGACGCCAGGATCCCGGTCGCGCACCTGCTCCGCCGGTCCATTCCGACGCCGTGGGCGGCCAAGGGCGGCGTCATGCGCACGATCTTGGAGGCGGCCGGCGACCACGAGATCGATACGACCGACGGCGTGCGGGTGATCGACCGGGACCGCGGCTGGGTGCTCGTGCTGCCCGACCCGGCGGACGCCGTCACCCACTTGTGGGCGGAGGGAAACGACGCCGACACTGCACAACTGCTGCTCGATGAGTGGGCGTCGGTGGTGGAACAGGCGGGACGCTAGGGCCATGGGCTCGCGCGGCCTGCCGGTTACCGCCAAGTGTCCCGGATACTGCGTTTAGGTCCCCGGATATTCGCTCAGTGGACGGGTAAGCTGTGTCCCTCACGTGATGATGCGAAAAGGCGCCAACCGCGCAGAATTCGCGAATGTGAGAGAATCGCGCCCATTGCGATTCGCCCGGCGGTCACCGCCCGCCGGGGCAGGCCGGGCCGACGGGCCTGGTACGGCAGAGTGCATGGCGGCGGGTGCACGGCGGAGGTGAGACGGCAGTGTGGCGGAAGCGTCGCGACAAAAATAGCCGGCGCGGATGGCGCGGGCTGTTCGCGTGGCGCATGGACCGCGCCACCTCCTCTCGCGTACCTTGGGCTGGGTCGCTCGAAGACGATGAGTACAACCAGGGGAGGCCGAGCGGAGCCATGCCACGCGTCTACTGCGCCCGGTGCGGTCGGCCGAATCCCGACGGGGCCAGGTTCTGCTCGTACTGCGGGACCCAGCTGACCGCGCCGGTGCCGCCCGGGTCCGGGATGCCGGCCGGGCCAGCCGCTCCCGGCGGGACCGGCGGCTACCCCGCGTCCGGATCGCCGGACCGTCCTGGCGAGACGACCTCGACGATATCGCTGGGCCGGACCGACGACGATCTCGCCGACGAGGAGTTCCCCGACTCGGCGTCGTTCGGCGCCCTGCCGCCGGGCAGTGCCCTGCTCCTGGTCATGCGAGGTTCCAACGCGGGCAGCCGGTTCCGGCTCGATGGCGACCTGACCACGGCCGGCCGTCATCCGGACAGCGACATCTTCCTCGACGACGTGACCGTCTCCCGGCGGCACGCCGAGTTCTACCGGCACGGCGCCCGGTTCACGGTCCGCGACGTGGGCAGCCTTAACGGCACCTACGTGAACCGGGAGCGAATCGAGGAAGCCGAGCTGACCGGCGGGGACGAGGTGCAGATTGGCAAGTTCCGGCTGCTGTTCCTGACCAGCCAAGATCTCGGTCCGGACCCGAGGACCCCGTCCGCCGACCGCCGCGGCAGGGGCGCCCAGGACTACGCATGAGGTGCCCGGGGGACACATCATGAGCGAGCAGTCCGCGCGTGGCCAGTTCGGCATCGGCGAGGTGCTCGCCCAGCTGCGGCCGGAATTTCCCGACATCAGCACGTCCAAGATCCGCTTCCTGGAGGCCGAGGGGCTGATCGAGCCGGCCCGGTCGCGCTCGGGATACCGGCGGTTCTCCGCGGCTGACATCGAGCGGCTACGGTCCATCCTGACCATGCAGCGGGACTCCTACCTGCCGCTGCGGGTGATCAGGGAGCGGCTAGCCGACGGCCAGGCGGCCAACGGCCAGCATCCGGCGAGCCGGGCGCCGACCGACATGACCCGCCGCCAGCTGCTCGACGCGGCGGAGATCAGCGAGGCGGAGCTGACCGAGCTCGAAGACTACGGCCTGATCCGACGGGTGGGCCGGCAGTACGGCGGGGACGCCCTCGCGGTGGCCAGGGCGCTGGCCGCGCTGCGCCAGTATGGCGTGCAGGCCAGGCACCTGCGCGCGGTCAAGGCGGCCGCCGACCGGGAAGCCAATCTGGTCGAGCAGGTGATAGCGCCCCAGCTGCGGCAGCGCGGCCCGGGCGCGCGGGACGCGGCGGCCAGGACTGCCTGGCGGATCGCCGACCTCACCTTGCGGCTGCACGCCACGCTGGTCGGGTCCGCGCTGGCCGAGGCCGGTCTGGCCGCGGCGCCCCTGCGGGCCGGTGAGCACGAGTTTGAGGCCTTCGGGTCGGCCGGGTCCGGCCCGGATTCCGACGCGACCGAGCCTGCCGCCGGGGGGCTGCGCTCGGCCTCCGGACGATTACGGGTGTACCTTGGCAAAGGGAGTGGTGGCCAAGCAGAGGTTCCCCAGGCACGTGAGGACGGAGCTGTAGTGCGGCAGATGGAGGTCATCGGCGTCCGGGTCGAGATGCCATCGAACAGCCCCATCGTCTTGCTGAAAGAGGCGCAGGGCGATAG
>Ga0209656_10001191_pt1 | contig 16955 bp, 9 predicted proteins | sample BogFormECP12_OM2_FD_188239 | JGI IMG/M metagenome (GOLD analysis project Ga0209656, IMG submission 188239) | Bog forest soil microbial communities from Calvert Island, British Columbia, Canada - ECP12_OM2 (SPAdes) (version 2) | ecosystem: Environmental > Aquatic > Freshwater > Wetlands > Bog ... | reverse complement strand
GGTAGGTCTTCACTACAGCCGAATTTGGCGGCTCTCGGCAAATGCTTTCCCGGGATATCAAACGCTTACCGAGATGCTCCTGGCTGAAAATCGCTCTTCAGCGGAGCGAATCCGCGAAGACGGGCTAGCCATCGTGCTGTGGCCGGCCTGCGCGACGCTGCGCGCGCACATGCGCGGCCGTGGTCACCTGCTGGCGCCGGGACTGCTGACGCTGGCGATCGCCCTGCTTGTGCTGCTGCCGCTCGGCCTGCTCGGCGTCGAGGCGGCTGCGGAGGTGCGCGGCGCTTATGTCTGGGCACGAACGGCCTGGGAAGGCGGCGTGCCGGTGCCGGACTTCCTCCACCACCTTCCCTGGGTGGGCGATACGATGGCGGAATGGTGGGCTGCGCATCTGGTCGAGCCGGGCAGTGCATCGCGGATGACCCAAGGCGTGCAGCGCAGCGAACTGATCACCCATGGCCGTCAGGCAGGCGGCTGGCTGCTGCACGAACTTGGCGTGTTCGGCTTCACCCTGCTGACCCTGTTCTTCCTGCTGCGCGACGGCGACGTACTCGCCGCGCAGTTACAGCGCGCGGGCACGCGGGCATTCGGCCCGCACGGCGAGCGGGTCGGCCTGATGATGGTGCGCGCGATCCGTGGCGTACTGGCCGGCCTGGTGCTGGTGGGCCTGGGCGAAGGTGTCCTCATCGGCATCTTCTATGCCGTTGCAGGTGTTCCCCATCCCATCCTGTTCGGCGCCGTCACGGCGGTCGGGTGCATGCCGCCCTTCGTCTCCATGCTGCCGGTCCTCGTCGCCGGCGCCACGCTGCTGTTCGACGGCAGCACCGTCTGGGCGGTCGCGATCGTGGCGTTCGGCGTGTGCGTGATCTTCGTCTCCGACCACTTCGTGCGCCCGGCCTTCATCGGCGGCGCAACCCGCCTTCCGTTCGTGCTGGTCATCTTCGGGATCCTGGGCGGGCTGGGGAGCTTCGGGCTGCTCGGCTTGTTCCTCGGTCCCGCCCTGATGGCGGCCTCGGTGCTGCTGTGGCGGGAATGGTCGGAGGGTCCGGTGGGAGAATAAGGTCGTCATTGCGAGCACAGCGAAGCAACCCAGAGCCGCGTGACGGATGCCTTTCGCGCGGCTCTGGGTTGCTTCGTCGCTACGCTCCTCGCAATGACGGCTCAACAAACATGCGTCGGGGTCTCTGAACCCGCGCTACGCGGCCGCCGCCTCGCCCAGACGGAACTGGTTTCCCCCGACTTCCTTCAGCAACGGCAGCAGCGCGTTCAGGTCCTTCTCCGGCGAGCAGACCAGGAAGCCCGAACGCGCCGGCGCGGCGGCCTCCAGCGGCAGCGCAGTCAGGCCGACATCGGCATACAGCGACAGCAGCGACGGCCCCGCGTTCCAGAACGCCGGATCGCGCCCCTCCTGCACCGCGAGGTCGCGGAACCGCCAGATCGTCGTCGGGATGTCGGACGCCGACCCGACCGGATCGCCCAGCGCCAGCAGGATCCGGCCGCAACGGCGGAACGCCACGCCCGATGCCTCGGCCTCGCCGAGCAGCACGCCGTCCGCGTGCGCCGCCGGCAACACGCCGCCGAAGCGCGCGAGCAACCGGCGGCTGTCCAGCGTCCACGGCAAGGTCGTCACGCGGCCGGGGCGGATCAGGTGCCAGGTCGCATACAGCGCGATCGCGACCGTCGCCGCCATCGCGGCACGGGTGCCGGGCGCGATCTCCGGCGAGATCACGATCTCCCACCACGCATTGTCGGCGAAGTAGCGCACATGCCGCTCGAACGCGGCCAGGATCACCAGGCAGCCGATCAGCGCGAACAGCGGCAGCACGGTCTCGGCCGACAGCTTCACGCTCAGCAGGTGCGCATGTCGGTAGAACGCCGGGCGGAACGGCGCGATCATCAGCGCCGACAGCACCAGCATCGCCGTCACCCAGTGCTGCTCGCCCTCGGCGATGGAGAACAGCGTGCCCAGCACCAGCAGCACCACAGTCAGCGTCCAGGCGAGGTTCACCCGCCGGCTCAACCCGATCGACAGCACCAGCAGGCCGGCGCCGATCAATGACGGGATGAACTGCCCGGCCTCGGCCGCCATGTCGGCGAGATCGGGGTCGATCCAGGCAAAACTAGGCCGCGGCGACAGCAGGCCCAGCGCCAGCAACAGCGTGCCGCACAGCGCCACCACGCCGGTTGCGGTTGCCACGGCGAAGTCGGGCTCGCTCCACGTGCTCACCCGCACCGCGCCCACGCCGGGTGCGACGGCCCCGCCGCGCGCACGCGCCAGCAGCGAGCCGCCGCGCAGCATCAGCTCGTTGCCGGCGAACAGGCTGCCGGCGAGGAACAGCGGGATGATGTAGTACAGCAGCCGGAACACGAGGATCGCGCTCAGCGCGTGCGGCGCGTCCATCCACGGCTGCAGGCCGAGCAGCATCGCGCTGTCGAACACGCCGAGGCCGCCCGGCAGGTTGGCCACCAGCCCGGCGCTGTACGCCGCGAGATAGACGCCGGCGAAGCGCAGCCAGGTCAGGCCGTGCGTGTGCGGCACCAAGGCGTAGAATATCGAGGTCGTCACCGCGACGTCGACGGTTGCCAGCGCCACCTGCGCGAGCGCCATCCGCCAGCGCGGCAGCTCGATCGCATGGCCGAACAGCGTGAACGAACCGACGACCGACGACAGCGTGATGTAGCCCCCGACGATGAGCCAGAATGCGGTGCCGATCGCGTGCATCGCCCATGTCGGCAGCAAGGAGCCGAAGAATGGCACCGAACCGGGGTCGATCCACAGGATGGCACCTTCCAGCACCATCGCACCCAGGCCGAAGGTCAGGGCGCAGAAGGCGACGATCCGCGCGATCTTCAGCGGCGGCAGCCCCCAGTGCGAATACAGCCGGTAGCGCACCGCCGCGCCGGACACCGCCGCGAGGCCCAGGTTGTGCGACAACGCATAGGCGCAGAACGAGGCGAAGGCGGCGCGGGAGTACGACACGCGGTGGCCCGCGTAGATCGTGCCGAGCCGGTCGTAGAAGGTCAGCACGAAATAGGCGAGGAACGTCCACATGGCCGCCATCGCGATCGCGTGGGTGCCCAGCCCGTGCAGCGCGGCTGCGACCTGCTCGATCTTGATGTGCCGCGCCTCGCGCCACACCACGTAGACCGCGCCGAACAGAAGGCCCAGGCCGAGCACCGTCGGCACATGGCGCAGCACGCGGTGGAACACCGCCGGCTCGGCGCGCTTGTCGGACTTGGGGTCAGGCAGCATCGGCAGGGCGCAGCAGGGCGGCCTCGATCAGCGCGATGGTTTCGGCGATGCCGTACAGGGCGACGAAGCCGCCGAAGCGCGGGCCTTCGTCCTGGCCGAGCAGCACCTGGTACAGGCAGCCGAACCAGGCGCGCAATTCGGCGAACGGGTGGCGCTTGCCGATTTCGTACACGATCGTCTGGATCGCCTCGGCATCTGGCGTGCCGTCGATGCCGCGCAGCGTCTCGGCGAGGTCGGCCAGGGCGGCGCGTTCGGTCTCGGTCGGGTGCCGGTAGCGTTTCTCCGGCCGCACGAAGTCGCGGTAGTAGGCGATCGCGTGGTGCACCAGCCGGTCGAGGAACGGCTTCGATTGCGGCGTCGCGCCGGGGCTGTAGCGGCGGATGAAGCCCCACAGGATCTCCGGGCTCTCCGCGTTCACCACGCTCGCGAGGTTGAGCAGCATGGCGAACGACACCGGGCTGTCGTTGTCGTTGCGCAGCCGGCCGGCGTCGATGTGCCACGCCGGGTTGGCGCGTGCGACGGCTCCGTCCTGTTCGCGCAGCTTTGCCGCATTGGCGAGGTAGTCGTCGGTGGCGCGCGGGATGACGTCGAAATACAGCCGCTTGGCCGCCGTGGGCTTGCCGTACATGAACTGGGCGAGGCTCTCGGGCGGGGCGTAGCGGAGCCAGTCCTCGACCGACAGGCCGTTGCCCTTGCTCTTGCTGATCTTCTGCCCGTGCTCGTCGAGGAACAGCTCGTAGGTGAAGCCCACCGGCGGTTCGGCGCCGAGGATGCGGCAGATCCGGCTGGAGAGCTTCACGCTCTCGATCAGGTCCTTGCCCGACATCTCGTAGTCGACGCCGAGCGCGTACCACCGCATCGCCCAGTCGGCCTTCCATTGTAGCTTGGACCGGCCGCCTCGCACGTCGGTTTCGAACCGCTCGCCGCTGCTAGGATCGCGCCAGACGATGGTGCCGGCGGCGGGGTCGCGGGCGTCGATCGGCACCTGCATGACGATGCCGGTGCGGGGGTGGACCGGCAGCACCGGCGAGTAGGTGGCGCGACGCTCCGGCCCGAGCGTGGGCAGGATCACCGCCATGATCTCGTCGAAGGTTTCGAGGACACGGATCAGGGCCGCGTCGAACCGGCCGGCGGCATAGTAGTCGGTGGCCGAGGCGAACTCGTAGTCGAAGCCGAAGCCGTCGAGGAAGGCGCGCAGGCGGGCGTTGTTGTGCGCGCCGAAGCTCTCATGGGTGCCGAACGGGTCGGGGATGCGGGTCAGCGGCTTGCCGAGGTGCGGGGTCAGGAGGTCCCGATTGGGCACGTTCTCCGGCACCTTGCGCAGCCCGTCCATGTCGTCGCTGAAGGCGATCAGCCGCGACGGGCGGCCGGTGAGGTCGGTGTAGGCGCGGCGGACCCAGGACGTGCGGGCGACCTCGCCGAACGTGCCGATATGCGGCAGGCCGGACGGGCCGTAGCCGGTCTCGAACAGCGCCTCGGCCGTCGGCCGGCCGGCAAGCCGGGCGGCGAGCCGGGCGGCTTCCTCGAAAGGCCACGCCTTCGGAAGCGCGTTGTTACCAGCGGTTACAGGCATGGCGCGGAAGCTAGAAACCGGGGGTGGCCGGGTCAACCGGCGCGTTCGTGCGCGCGAAGGGCTGCGCGGCGCTTCTCACACGACCTCGAGATTGTCGTCGACCTAGCGGGGCGGGCGAGCCTCCCCGATAATTCCCCGCAGAATGGACTCCCCAGCGACTCGCGTACCTGCGGCGCCGTGCGTGGCGGCGGGGCATGCACTTGCCGCCGTGCTGACGCCGGACGGCGAGCTGCTGACCGTGCCGGCGCTCGAGGCGGCTGGGCTGATCGCGGGCAGCCTGCCGCTGCTGATCCATCGGCCGGCGACCTTCGCGCGGCTTGGGCTCAAGCGTGATACCGAGGCGCTGGACCTGCTGGAGCTGTTCGCCTTCGTCTGCCCGGCCCGGTCGGCAGCGCCCACGGCGCGCGGGATGTGCTCGGCACTCGGGCTGGAGCCGCCTCCGGTGGGGCTGGAACACGAGGCGGCGGCGCTGCCGGAGCTAGCCGAGGCGCTGCTCGGGCGGCTCGCGGCCGGGGCGGACCTGCCGGCCAACCGGGATGCCGCCGGCTTGGCCGCACAGATGGGCGCGGCCGGCTGGCCCTGGGCCGGGGCCGTGCTGACCGCCCTGCGGGCGACCGGCACACGCCCGTCGGGCGAGGCGTTCCGCGTCTGGCGCCGGTTGCCGACCTGGGACGCGGTGCCGCCGCGCCCGCCTGCCGGCAGCCACGGAGTCGAGCCGGCCGAGGCCCGGCAGCGGCTGGCGTCGCTGCTGGGGAGCGACGCCGAGCAGCGGCCGTCGCAGGCCGACTACGCCTCCGCCGCCACGGCTGCGTTCGCGCCGCGCGACGTGCCCGGCTCGCCGCACGTGGTGCTCGCGGAGGCGGGGACCGGCACCGGCAAGACGCTCGGCTACGTGGCGCCGGCGAGCCTCTGGGCCGAGCGCAACAGCGGTGCGGTGTGGATCAGCACCTACACCAAGCACCTGCAGCGGCAGGTCGAGGCCGAGCTGGAGCGCCTGGAACCCGACCCCGCCGCCCGGCGCCGCCGTTTCGTGGTGCGCAAAGGACGCGAGAACTACCTGTGCCTGCTGCGGCTCGAGGAGGCGGTGTCGGTGCAGGCGCGCAGCGCCGCTGCCGTGCCGCTCGGCCTGATCGCGCGCTGGACGCTGGCGACCGACGACGGCGACATCCAGGGCGGCGACCTGCCCGGCTGGTTCGCCGAGCTGTTCGGCAGCCGCTTCACGACCAGCCTCGCCGACCGGCGCGGCGAGTGCCTGCACGGCGGCTGTCCGCACTGGCGCCGCTGCTACGTCGAGCACACCATCCGCCGCGCCCGCCACGCCGAGCTGGTGATCGCCAACCATGCGCTGGTGCTGACGCAGGCCGCACTCGGCGGGCTGGACGAGGCCGGCGTGCCGACGCGCTACGTGTTCGACGAGGGCCACCACCTGTTCGACGCCGCCGACAGCGCGTTCTCGGCCGCACTGTCGGGCCAGGAGACGGCGCTGCTGCGCCACTGGCTGCTCGGCCCGGAGAACAACCGGCCGGGTCCGCGCGGCCTGCGCGCCCGGCTGCTCGACATCACCGCCGACCAGGGCGACCTGTCCGCCCCGCTCGATGCCGCACTGACGGCCGCCGGGGCACTGGCCGCACGGGACTGGCCCGCGCGGCTGTCCGACGCGACGCCCGAACTCGGCGGCCTGGAACCCGGCCGCAGCAACCCGACCGAGGATTTCCTCCGGCTGCTCCGTCGCCACGTCCTCGCCCGGCTGGAGGATGACGCGCCCGGCCCCGGCCAGCACGAATGCGACGTCTTCCCGCTCTCCGAGGGCCTGGCGGAGGCGGCCGAACGCCTGGAACGCGCGCTCGGCCGCATCGCCGAGCCGCTGACCACGCTGCGTGCCCGCCTGCTCGCGCGGCTGGAAGACGAGGCCGAGGAACTGACCGAAGAGGCGCGGGGCACGATCGAAGGGGTCGCCCGAGCGATCCTGCGTCGGGCGCTGAACCCGCTGGGCGCCTGGCGGGCGATGCTGGAGACGCTGGCCCGCGCCGGCCCGGCGCCGGACGAGCGGCCGGAGAACGTCACACTCGTTCGGCTCGACCGGCGCGCCACGGGCGATCACGACGTCGCGCTGTGCCGACACTGGCTCGACCCGACGATTCCGTTCGCGCTGACCCTCGGCGCGTCGGCGCACGGAATGCTGGTCACCTCGGCCACGCTGCGCGATTCCGGCGGGGCGGACGCCGAGGCCGCGTGGGAAGCGGCCGAGGCGCGGATCGGCACGCCGCACCTCGCCGCGCCGGCGATTCGCGCCGCGGTGGCCTCGCCGTTCGACTACGCGGCGCAGACGCGGGTGTTCGTGGTCACCGACGTCGTGCCGCAGGCCGGCGCGGTCGCCGGCGCCTATCGCGCGCTGTTCCAGGCCGCGAGCGGCGGCGGGCTCGGGCTGTTCACCGCGATCTCCCGCCTGCGTGCGGTGCACCAGCGCATCGTCCGCCCGCTGGAAGAGGCGGGCATCCCGCTGCTGGCCCAGCACGTTGACGCGATGGACAACGCCACGCTGGTGGACATCTTCCGCAGCGAGGAGGCGAGCTGCCTGCTCGGCACCGACGCGATGCGCGACGGCGTGGACGTGCCCGGCCGGGCGCTGCGGCTGGTGGTGTTCGAACGCGTGCCGTGGCCGCGGCCCGACATCCTGCACCGCGAGCGGCGCATCCACCTGTCCGGCGGCGATCCCGGCAGTTACGACTGCCGGATCGCCCGCCTGCGCCTGCGTCAGGCGTTCGGCCGGCTGATCCGCCGCGCCGCGGACCGCGGCGTGTTCGTGCTACTCGACCGGCAGACCCCGAGCCGCCTGCTGCCCGCCTTCCCCGCCCCGGTCCGCCGCGTCGGCCTAGCCGAGGCGGTGGCGCAAACCGAGGCGTTCCTCAAACCGTGACTGTCAAGACCTTGATCCGCGCGCGGAACTCGTCGAAGCGTCACCCGACTTGGGAAGGGGACGAGCGATGCTGGCGCGCACCGGGCTGCAACCGCAGGAAGCGCTGATCTGCACGATGGTGCTGGTCGCCGTCGCGGACGCGGGGATGTCCGATCGCGAGATCGGCGTGATGTCGGCGCAGGTGCAGACCCTGCCCGCGTTCCAGAACTTCAGCACCGAGCAGCTCGACCACGCGACCGAAGCGGCCGTCGGGTTGCTCGGCGAAGAGGACGGCCTCAGTCACGCCGCGGGCCTGATCCGCGAGGCGCTGGAGCCGCGGCTGCGCGAGACGGCCTACGCGCTCGCCTGCGAGGTCATCGCCGCCGAGCACCACCCGAGCCAGCCGGCACTGCGGATGCTGGAGTTCGTCGCCACCGAATTGCACCTCGATCCGCTGGTCGCCGCCGCGATCGAGCGCGGCGTGCGGGCGCGCTACCAGCCGATCTGATCCTGGCGGGAGCCCGGGCCATGGAGCACGGCTTCGTCGAGGCCAACGGTGCCCGGTTCCACGTCGCCACGCACGGCGCCGGGCCGCCGCTGCTGCTGCTGCACGGGTGGCCGGAGTTCTGGCTGACCTGGGAGCCGGTGATGCAGCTTCTGGGCGATCGTTTCGCCCTGATCGCGCCGGATCTGCGCGGCTTTGGCGACAGCTCCAAGCCCGAGGTGCCGGGAGACATGCCCGCCTGGGGCGCGACCGACCATGCGGCCGACATGATCGCGCTGCTGGACGCGCTCGGGGTGACGGAAAGGGTCGGCGTCGTCGGCCACGATGTCGGCGGCGCGGTGATGCAGGCGATGGCCCGCGCCGTGCCCGCGCGCCTCGCCGGCCTGTTCTTCTTCAACTTCGTCTACCCCGGCATCGGACCCCGCATGGCCGAGCCGGGGCGGCTGAACGAGATCTGGTACCAGAGCTTCCACCAGATGCCGTTCGCGCCATTGCTGGTGGGTGCCACGCGAGAAACGTGCGCGGCGTATATCGGCCACTTCCTGCGCCACTGGGCGCATCGCAAGGACGCGTTCGACGGCGTGATGGACGCCTGGGTCGACAACTTCCTCAAGCCCGGCAACCTGAGCGGCGGCTTCGCCCACTACATCGCCACGCACGCAAGCCGGGTCGCGATGATGCGCGGCGAGGCCCCCGTGCTCCCGCCGATCACGGTGCCGACCTGCGTGCGCTGGACGACCGACGACGCGATCTTTCCCGCCGCCTGGACCGACCGGCTGGGCGAGACGTTCGCCGACCTCGACTACGCCCCCTTCCCCGACGCCGGCCACTTCCCGCACCGCGAGGCGCCTGACCGGGCGGCGGCGGAGATCGCGACGTTCTTCGGGCGCATCTGGCCGGGCGATCCCGTACGTCAGGCCTAGTCAGGCAGCGGGAGGCGCTTGCCGTACCGCTGCACGAGGCCGAGTCGCGCTTGCCGTACGCCGGCCACGGCAAGCGCCGACGCATCGTCCGTCATCCAGATCTCCATGGTCCGGCCCTGCCGCGGCGTGTTCTTCGCCAGGCTGGCGGCCAGCGATGCGTCGCGCTCGGTCCATAGATCAGCGGACGCCCAGGCCACGCGCTTCAGCTGCTCCTGGTCATGCGGGAGTTGGTCATCGACCTCTCCGAATGGTCAGAACTGCATCGTGGGGCCGAGGATCGGCCCGCTCAGGACACAAGGCCCCGCCGAACAGGCGCGCGAGGGCGTACGGCCGGGATCGTTGCACGGCGCCTGGTCTCCGCTACTGCGTGGCTGCCGCGTTCTTGCGGCCCTGCGCGATCACGTCGTAGCCGGGCGGCGCCTCGATGACGCCGTTCTTGTCGCGGTAGGCCGCGAAGGCGGCGATCATGCTCCTGGCGAGATCGGGCTGGGCGGCCGTCAGGTCATGCGACTCGGTCGGATCGACCCGCAGATCGAACAGCCGCCACTTGCCGTCGCCGTACGGCGGGACGCTGCGCACCAGCTTGTCGTCGCCCCGATAGACCGCCGCACCGCCCGCCGCCTCGTAGCCGATGGACTCGTCGGCGGGGTGGACCCTTGCCGTCTTGCCCGACAGCAGGTCGACCATGCTGCGTCCCGACAGCACCGCCGCCTCGTTCTGCGCCGGCGTCACGCCCGCGAGCTCGAGCAAGGTCGGCACCACGTCAAGGACATACGCGAACTGATCGGTCCGCCCACCCTGCGGCACGAGCCGCGGATAACGGATGATCAACGGCGCGCGCACGCCGCCTTCGGCTGCCGAGCCCTTGTAGTTGCTGAACGGCGTCATCGAGGTGGACGCCCAACCGGGACCGTATTCGGAGTACGAGCCCTTCTCGCCGAGATGCTCGTAGCTGAGGTCGAAGTGCTCGCGGTAATAGTCCGGGAACATCGCCTGCAGCGTGGCCGCCTCGCCGCCGTTGTCGCTCATGAAGACGACCACGGTGTCGTCCAGCATCCCCTTCGATCGGAGATGATCGAGGACGCGGCCGATGCTCAGGTCCATGTACTCGACCATTCCGGCATAGACCGCCATGCGCTTGGCGTTCATGCGCTGCTCGTCGGGCGACAGCGTGTGCCAGTCCTGCACGACCGACGCGCGCGACATCGGCAGCCCCGGCGGCATCAGTCCGAGGTCGACCATCCTCTCGTAGCGGAACTGCGAGATCGCCGACCAGCCGGCCTGGTAGGTTGAGATGTAGCGCGCGGTGAACTCGGCCGGCGCCTGGTGCGGCTGGTGCACGGCCTGGAACGCGAGATAGCCGAAGAACGGCTTGCCGTCGCCGGCATGCGCATCGATGTCGGCGATCATCCGGTCGGCGTAGAACCGGCTGGAGTAGAAGTCGGCAGGCAGCGTCAGCTCGGCCCGCCCATCGAAGAAATGCACCGACTTGTAGCCGGGCGAGTACGACTTGTTCTCCCAGTTGTCGGCGCCACCTTCGAGCACGCCGACCGAGGAGTCGAACCCCTGGGCCGCGGGAAGTGCGCTTTGCGTCTTCCCCAGGTGCCACTTGCCGGCCATGTAGGTGTGGTAGCCGGCGTCGTGCAGCACGGTCGCGATCGTCGCCGCGCGCCCGTTCAGATAGCCTTCATAGCCGGGCTGGCCGCGCTGATTGTCGGCCGCCAGCTCGATCATGTTGCCGAAGCCGGTGACGTGGTTGTCGGCGCCCGTCAGCAGCATGCTGCGCGTCGGCGCGCAGTAGGCGGCCACATGGAAGTCCGAGAACATCATGCCCTGGTTGGCGAGACGGGCGATGTTCGGGGTGAAGATCTCGCCGCCATACGGGCTGACGTCCGAATAACCCATGTCGTCGGCCAGGATCAGCAGGATGTTCGGCGGCCCGGCGGCGCGCGCCGGTTCGCAGGCGAGTGACAGAACCAGCAGCGCCAGACCCACCAGATGAGCCCGCACAATGTTCCAAAGGTCCACCGTCATCCCCCCGAATAGTTGGCGGCTGCGTCAAGAACGGTCCGACAGATAGGCCGGGGTCGATGTCGGCCGCTAGATCGGCACGCATCGTCGGGCCTGGCGGCGCGGCGACAGCCGGACTCGACCGACGTCGCCCGCCGGTCGATGGGCGAGGACCAGGGTGTCGTTCGCCCGGTCGGAAGGTCGTCGGAGCCCGTCGACGATGTCGGACGTCGGCACCCGCTACGCGCCCGGAAGCGACGCGCTCGCGGCTCGACGGAGACTGTCGGAGGCGGTTGAATGCACCCGGCCGGGCCGCACGTGCCTCTGCCGGCTCGCCCGATCGGCCAATCGATCAGCATGTCCGCGGGGTTGCGGCGCTGGCGGCGACCAGACCCTGGCCAGGCACCCGTCACGGCTCCGCAAGGAAAAACTGCCGGGCTTTCCCCTCGCCCCGCTTGGCCGCTTAATCTGCGCTCCAACAGGGCCCGATAAGGCCCCCAAGGAGATCGCATGTCCGCACCATCCCCCTCCCGCCCGCGCTCCATCGCCCTGGTCGGACCCTACGCCGCGGGGAAGTCCGCGCTGTTCGACGCCCTGATGGACGCCGCCGGCTGCCCGCCCAAGCGCGGCGAGACACGGCGGATGGGCACCGACCTGCGGCTCGGCCACTGCACCTACCTCGGCGACGCGTGGTCGGTGCTCGACTGTCCGGGCTCGGTCGAGTTCGCCTACGCCGCGTGCTGCGCGATCGCCGTGGTGGACCTCGCCGTGGTGGTGTGCGAGCCGGACGTGGCCAAGGCGCCGGCCGCCGGGCCGCTGCTCCGCATGCTGGCCGAGCAGCACGTGCCGCACATGGTCTTCGTCAACAAGATCGACGCGTATGACGGCCATGTGCGCGACGTGCTGGCGGCCTTGCAGGCGCAGACCAAGCTGCCGCTGGTGCTGCGCCAGGTGCCGCTGCGCGAGGGCGGGCACATCACCGGCTACGTCGACGTCGTCAGCGAGCGCGCCTACCGCTACCGCCCCGGCCAGGCGTCCGAGCTGATCGAGCTGCCGGCCGCGATCCGGGAGCGCGAGCAGGAGGTGCGCGAGAAGCTGCTGGAGACGCTCGCCGATCACGACGACGCGCTGATGGAGAAGATCCTGGAGGACGTCACCGTGTCGCGCGACGAGATCTACGCACAGCTGGGGAAGGACTCGGCGCAGGGCGTGGTGACCGAGACGCTGCTGGGTGCGGCGGAGAGCCGCGCAGGCGTGCGCCGGCTATGGAAGGCGTTGCGCCACGAGGTGCCGGCAGCGGCGCAGACGGCGGCGCGGCGCGGCATCGCGCCCGGCGGCGAGCCGCTGGTGCAGGTGTTCCGCACGCAATACGCGGGGCACGCTGGCAAGCTGTCGTTCGCGCGCATCTGGCGCGGCCCGCTGAAGGACGGGGCGACGCTCAACGGCACGCGGGTCGGCGGCATCCACCGCATGCCGGGCGGTGAGGACGCCAAGGTGCCGCAGGCGGAGACTGGGGAACTGGTGGCGCTGGGGCGGCTCGATCAGGTCGTCACCGGGGCGACGCTGGGCGGCGATGCGCTGCCGTTCCCGGCGCCGCCCGCGCCCGTGTATGCGCTGGCGATCTCGACGAAGGATCGCGCCGAGGACGTGAAGCTGTCCGGCGCGTTGCAGAAGCTTGTCGAGGAAGATCCAAGCCTGAGCGTCACGCACGAGCAGGACCTCGGCCAGACGGTGCTGCACGGCCAGGGCGAGATGCACCTCAATGCCGCGATCGAGCGCATCAAGGGCTTCGGCCTGACGCTCAGCACCGCGCGCCCTGCCGTCGGTTATCGCGAGACGATCCGCCATGCGGTGCACCAGCACGGGCGGCTGAAGCGGCAGACCGGCGGGCACGGGCAGTTCGCCGACGTGAAGATCGACATCGCGCCGCGCGCGCGCGGCGAGGGCTTCCTGTTCACCGACAAGATCGTCGGCGGCGCGGTGCCGCGCCAGTACATCCCGGCGGTGGCCGAGGCGGCGGAGGATGCGGCGAAGAAGGGCCCGTTCGGCTTTCCGGTGGTCGACATCGCGGTGACGCTGGTTGACGGAACGTTCCACTCGGTCGACAGCTCCGACATGGCGTTCAAGACGGCGACGCGGATGGCGATGGCCGAGGGGCTGGCGAAGGCCGATCCGATCGTGCTGGAGCCGATCGAGCACGTGACGGTGATCGTGCCGAACGAATTCACGTCGAAGGCGCAGCGTCTGCTGACGGGGCGGCGCGGGCAGTTGTTGGGCTACGGCGAGACGCAGCCCGGCTGGGACGCTATCGAGGCGCTGGTGCCGGCCGAGACGCTGCACGACCTGATCATCGAGCTGCGGTCGCAGACGATGGGCCTGGGCAGCTACACGCGCCGTTTCGACCATCTCGCCGAGGCGCCGGCGGCGCGGCGGGCGGCGGCGGGGTAGCGGCGGGGCGGTCAGGCGGGCTTGCCGACGGCGTTCACCCACCCGGTGACAACGCCGGCGTTGTCGACCCTGGCGAAGACCATGACGCTCAGCGTGTCGTCCCCGTAGGCCATCCACGGCGTGCCCGTGCGAGGCCGCTGGGCGGTCGTGCCGTGGCGCGGGCCGAGGCTGATCTGGTTCGGCATCTGGTCGTGAAAGGCGGCGCCGCCCATCGCCAGGGTGCCGAGGGTTTGCTCCGTCAGGCCGCGCGGGGAGTTGACGACGCGGTTGCCGAACTTTGTCACCAGCGGCAGCACCGCCGGATGGACCCGCCAGACATGATCGAAATTGCTCGCGGCGTCGTCGAACGTGTTGCCGATGAAGATGCTGGGGCCGCTGTCGGGTCCGAGATTCACCGCGGCGTCGCCGCCGTTGTAGATCGCGCCGATCGAAACGACCGGGCCATGGCCATCGGCGAGGATGCCGAACGACTGCAGCGCGCCGGCGCCGCCGGGCCCTCCGGCGCCGAAGACGCAACCGGGGCCGATGTTGAGAACGGCGCCGTTGCTCGGCGCGTGGCGGACGCCGTACTGGTTGGTGACCGAGGTGCAGTGGATGAGCTGGATGCTGCCGCACGTGCCGGCGACGCCGAAGCCGGTCTGCCCGACGATGTCACCCGACGCGTTCGCACCGCCGCCGTCCGCCCAGCACTGGACGTAGGTGACGGAATTTGACTCGGTCATGAAATCGACCTGGTAGCCGAGCGAGGTGACCTGCGCGATCTGGATCGAGCCGCCGTTGCTGCTGGTGTAGATGCCGTAGCCGGAGCGGTAACCCGCAGTCGGACCGGGCGCAGTGACGGTGAGATACGGCCACAGATGCGCGCCGATGATGTGGCATGTGTCGCCGCCGGCCGCGAGCCAGATCGAGTTGATGTTGTCCGCGTGTATGTTGCGCAGCACCTGGCGGTCGACGGCCGGGTCGCCCTCGCCGCGGATGCCGTGGTCGAACCCGAGCACCTGAAGATTGTCGAGCAGGCAGTTGTCGCCCGCGAGCGTAATTCCCGTTCCGTTCCTGGCCATCCGGGCCACCAGTGACGCCGCGGCTGCAGCTGTGGCCGGGTTGGCGGACGGCAGATCGGACGCGATCACCATGCAGTTGCGAAGGATATTACCCTTTGCGAGCGTGATCCCGCTGCCTAGGATCAGCTTCGATCCTCCGACGGAAAAATATGAAACCGCCGGCGTGTATTGCTGCGAGGTCGGCGTGAAGTCGCCGCATATCTCGACATTGGGCGCCGTCGACAGCGCACCGGCAGCGTGGAATGTGCCTGGGATATAGAGGCGCCCACCGCCCTCATTGCCGAGTTTCCTAAAGGCCGCGTTGAGAGCGGCGGTGTCGTCGGTCGGTGTGCCGCCCACCACGCCCCGGGCGCCGAAATCGTACGGGGTGCGGAGATTGTCGAAGCGTGCGGCGAGGCCGATCGGCTGCGTAGCGCCGGCCGCAGTGAACGGCGCGAGCGGGGGAAGAGCGATCGGGGCGTCGGCCTCGTTCGAGAGCCTGGCCTGCGCCAGGGCTGCACCTGGCAGCAGGCCTCCGAGGAGGCTTCCGGCGCGCAGCATGGCGCGGCGTCTCAGCGTGGTCACGGGAGCTACCGGGCGGCAGGGCGGGTGCCCGGCCTGTGCGACGTGCAACTGGGGCTCACTCGATGGCCTTCGAAAGCCGGTTGGGGCGCTGGGCAGACGAGTTGGGTTCCGGCCCGGGTTATCACTCGGAGCCGTGGACCGCTGACGAGGACGGGGCGGACAGCTCGATCTCACATAATACACCGTGCACGGAACTTGGCCTCTCTGGCCGCCCACTTAGCTTGGGTCGGCCAGGGTCACACGCTTCGCAACTGAACTGCCCAAATTGAAATGGGGTTTATCTGCGTTTCGCCACGATACTGACCCTGGGGACGTCGTCGGCGTCACCGGTCTCCATTCTGGTAGCGCTGCAAGGAACAAAACTCGCATCAAAGCCCAAGCCATCGAGAACAGAAATGTAGAGACCTTTGCTGCCTACCCACCACACGAAATCATGTTCCGGTCCTCAGGACTCCCCTCATTCCTATATTGCACCGAACGTCTCAACGAAGACCGGTTGCTCTATCAGCATTTCGGCGAACCGATCGACGAGGGGGCGTAGGAGATGCTCCGGCATGTTGGGGATGAGTTCGTAGAGCATGGCGCCTTGGCGGAATAGCGAGTGAGTGCGTCGCTTAGTCGTGTTGGTTTTGAGATGCCGGTCAAAGCCAAGCGCCTCTCCGACAGTGCCGAGGAGGGTCAGCAGCACGACTGCGAGGGCGCTGATCAGCCACAGGCGGTCGCGCCGATCGGGGGTGCTGACGTGCACCGAAGTCATGCCCATGCCGAAGCGTAGGTCCTTGGTGTCGCGAAAAGCGCACTCGATTCCCCAGCGCTTGGCGTAGAGGTTGATCAAGGCCCGGGCGGGCTCCTCGGTGGTGCTGGCGGCCAGGCACCACGGCTCCTTCATATCTTTGGCCTGCACGCAGACTACGGTCTTGACCGGATAGCCGACAGCGGTGACCGCAGCATCGCGTAGCACACGCGCGCGTCCGCCGGCACCGACCCAGTCCGCCGCCGCACGGACTTCGCCATCGGCGGCGGCAACCGCGATGTTGCCGCGGAAGCGGATGACGAAGTCGAACTTCAGTTCCTCGGTCAGCATCTGGTAGAGCTTTCGATCGCCGAAGCCGCGGTCGGCCACGATGCACACCTTCACATCGGTGGGCAGCACCTCGGCAAGGCGAATCAGGACCCGATGCTCGTAGCCGTTGCGTCGATCCTTCAGCGTTGCAGTGTCGACCGTCAGCCAGACCAATGGCGTCGCTCGTCCGTGGCGTGTCAGCAGCGACAGCATGATCGTCGCCTGGCCGTCGGCCTCGAAATCAGTCCAGTCCATCGCGACCTTGATGCTGGGGCGGCTGCCGACGACGAACGGGACCCAGTGATGTAGCAAGCTGTCGATGTCGATTCCCTGGTTGGACAGCAAGCGGTCCACCTGCTTTGTCGCGTGCTTGGTGGTGCGCCCGCGGGCCAGAGCCAAGCCCTGGCCGATCATCGCAACCGCGAGTGATGCCGACTGGATTACGCCCAACGTGGCTCCGGCCAACGACAGCACCCGCTTCGCATGCAGGTCAGCGCCGAACAGCGTCTGCAGCGAACTATGGATGCCCTCGAACGACAGTGCCGTATTGGTTCGCATCGCCCTTGCGACAGGAGAAGTCCTGGAAAGGAGAATGGAAACGTAACCTGAAACCTTTCGAAGCGATCCAGAGGGTTCGACCCCCTCCCGGTAGAGGCGCA
>Ga0209656_10001190_pt1 | contig 16958 bp, 10 predicted proteins | sample BogFormECP12_OM2_FD_188239 | JGI IMG/M metagenome (GOLD analysis project Ga0209656, IMG submission 188239) | Bog forest soil microbial communities from Calvert Island, British Columbia, Canada - ECP12_OM2 (SPAdes) (version 2) | ecosystem: Environmental > Aquatic > Freshwater > Wetlands > Bog ... | reverse complement strand
CAAGGAACTTGGAATCCAGCAGTCGATCGCCCACCAAGAGCTCGAGGCGTCCTATGGCAATTATCTAGCTAAGGACAACCAAGTATGGGGCGTGCACGACGGCTACCCGTAACAAAGGGGGCACCGCGCTGTTTAAGGCTTATTGTCGAGCCGGAAGAGGCGCGACTAAAAGATTTCTGGGCGCCCTGTACCGTTACGATTATTTTGCACCATCTTCCGGCTTGCCTTTTGGCGTGCCACGCGTAAGTCACCGATGACCGTGATTTCCGGAACTGAAACCCAATTAGGGGCTACACAAGGGAAGCTGCGATAAGACCCAATAAGCATCACCGGACCGGAAACGATCGCATCGCCTGTTCGTATTCGTCGGAAACCTGCCTATCGCAACCCCATGCTCGAAGCGCAATTGGCTCGGACTTCCCGAGGCCGATTAGTTGCGGCCCGGGGCCCAAGCAGACCAAGCGCCGCCAACAGATAAAAGCACGCTGCGGGATTGAGCAGCAAGCCGTGAAGCCTAGACCCGGAGGATTTTTCCCGGGTTCATGATTTTATCGGGGTCGATCGCCGTCTTGATTGCGCGCATCACGCTCACCGCTTCGCCATGCTCGGCGATCAGGAAATCGATCTTGCCGCAGCCGATGCCGTGCTCGCCAGTGCATGTGCCGTCGAGAGACAGCGCGCGATAGACGAGCCGTTGGTTGAGCCGTGCGGCCTCCGCCATCTCCTTCGGGTCGTTGGGATCAAGCACGAAGCCGACGTGAAAATTGCCGTCTCCGGCATGGCTAACGATCGGTGCCGCCAGAAAGGATGATACGAGGTCCTTCTGCGTCTCGGTTATACATTCGGCCAGCCGGGAAATTGGCACACAGACATCGGTCACCCAGAGCTGCCCGCCCTCGCGCAACCCCTTCGATGCATAATAAGCGTCGTGTTGTGCCTGCCACAGCTTGCGGCGCTCCTCCGGTTTGGTTGCCCAAGCGAAGTGGGTACGTAGTCGACTACGACGAATCGCCTGGCACCCCAGCGAATCGTGCTTCCGGGTATCAACTTGAGCTTGGCTGCCATCGGCTCTTCTTTGCGACTGACAGTGGAGGCAATGCGCTCCCATCATAATGGACTTTCCGCCATTCGCAAATAACCCTCGGTCACTCGCAAATAATTTCCGAATTGACAACCAGCCACAGCGATCGCCCTTCGGACGCGGAGAGCCGCGAGTTTTATCATGAGTCAGTGAAGAAGGTTGTTCCGGAGCGAATGACCTAACTAAGCTGTCGTTGAGAGATCTTTTGTTAATACCAAAAACTCCGTCAAATCTGGACCGTCAATCGCTCCAAGCAGGCGCAAGACAAGTTTCCCGTTCCTTCGCTGCACCACAACGTGCCAGTAGTGCCGATCGTCACCGGTCGATACACTCATCTTTGCAAGGAGAGGCTTTATGACTAACGCGGGCACCACCAAGGTCTGTCCAGACGACCCGCAACCGAAGCAAAGCCAAGCCGAAGGTGCCGCTTCCAAGAACTCTAGCTGCTTAAAATGAACCGCAAACCAGAAGTATGGGATGCCGCCACTCTCATTGTGTTCTGCTGAGACTGCGCAGACAAGGCGCGTTCCTTGATCGCCGGCCTCGTAACGCGTTTGCGATAATTTCGAAAATACGACGTGAAGACGGTTCTGCGCAGCGCGAATGCATTCGACATGAAAATTCGCGGGAGCTACTCGTTCCACAGGAGTTTCTAGCGGAGGGGCGATAATTGGTCGGGGCCAAAGCTGTTTTGCAGTTTCGAAGAGCGATTCCGCCCGCTTTCGTATCTGAGAAGCACCCCAGGTCTCGCAACTCCCGAAAAATCCGTTGAGCTCGAAATGGCTGAGCCCAAAAATTGTTCTTTTCTCCGAATACTCCTTGTTGCCCAGCTCAGGATTATATCCGGTCAACGTCAGATTACCGATCGTGTGCAGCCATTCCGCCTGGATATCGCCCGCGTTCTCGCCGAGCGCTTCTTCCCATTCCGGGCTCAGGGTCTGCGGAAGGACGTGCTCAACGTTTGCGTCGGTGAACACAACACTTTCGTGATGCCCGAACTGGTCCTCAATACATTCCAGGATTACCTGACAAACGCGGCTACCATAGAGCGGCGCTCTCAGCCACCTTTCAAAGAACTCGGTGTCCGTGGGCCAGCGGCGGTTCTTTTCCTCGTGCGCAAGAGCGGCAGACAACCAAGCTGAAGGACTATCAGTAACGGGTTTGATCTTGCAGAGTGAAACGAAAATGCCTGAAAGAGAGTTCGACGGAACTCCGACGACCATCCGCCGAACAATGTAGGAATCTAGAATGCGCAAGCTGGCGATGAACTCCTCACCTCCGAACTGACCATCTAGGTAGTCCTCATAAAGGGACAGCAAGAGCGGATACGCCGTTCCGAAGTCCAACCGACGGAATCGCACAAAAAACCGCTCAAGCTCCTCATTAGGTTCAGGCGCTACAGTAGCAATACGACTGTAGAAGATCGATAATTGCTCCATACGGCTCATCAGCAGGCGAACCGACGCTGCGTCCGAGCGGCACCCATAAAATGGGTGGACTTCGGGTCGTTCCCCTCGCGTCCGTAAAAGGTGACGATGTCCTCCCATAAGGTGCGCCATTGACGCTCACCCCAAGTGTATGGACGCTGAAACAAGGGAACCAGGTTTTGTTTAAACCCGCTGAAATAGGTTATGATTTGTGTGGGCGTTGCTTCCATTGGATTATTGTGATTATAGCAGTTGGGCGAAGTGCTTAAACCGAACTTGCGCAGGTTTTTGCTTTTCTAGTGGTATGAGAAGCGGCCAGTGCTTCGTAAAAAGGGCTATAATCGAGTTCTGGAGCGCTTTTTCTGATCGAATGATCCATCAAACGCCTTGGGCGTACTTCAAATTCCGTTTCCTGTAGTCACCCCAATAGCCAACGCCTCTCGAAAGGTAATTTTGACCCTACACGTTATTACAAAAGTCCTGCTTCCTGGAAACTGAAGAAACCCCGGCCGACGATGACGTGATCGAGGAAATTGATTTGAAGAATCTGAGCAGCCGCAGCAACGCGCTTGGTGACCCGCAGATCCGCTTCAGAAGGTTTTGCATCGCCAGATGGATGGTTATGTACGAGCACAAAGGCGTAAGCTGAATGCAAGATTGCCGGCCGAAAAATCTCGCGAGGATGAGCGAGAGATTCATTCAAGTTCCTTTCGCAATATCTACCTTCGTGATGCAACGGTTTTGGGCATCTAACAACACGACACGCACAACCTCTTGGTGAAACCCTTTCATATCAAGATTTGCGCGGTAAATCGCCTCAGCACTATTCAGGGGAGCTGATAAAGCATGTTCAGCGTCAACAACATTGGATATCGAGAGAGCTGCCATGACCGCCTCAGCTTTGCCTTTTGGAAGGAATTGACGCAGTTCTTTAAACGAGGCGCGAGACAACGCCACAAGAGAACCGAAATGCCGCAGCAACGCGTCTGCATGTGAATCTTTTCCAACCAACAATCGCAGATGCTCTACGCCAGATAACGCAGATGAACCGTAACGCGCCAGCTTTTCGGAGACGGAGAAGCTCGGCGAGGCTTTGGGAGCAGCTTCGGGAATATTTTGAAGTTCGGTTTCGAGCTGAAAAATATGGTGTGCCATATTTTTTGGCCGAAAGCGAAGCAAAAGCGGCCCACGGAAAGAGGCCGTAGGAGCAAGAGCGCGGAACGCGGTCGAGGATTTAAATGGAGGGGAACCGCGCGAAGACGCGGGGAGTAGGCCGTTTAAGCCGCAGACGGCACTCTTGCACTGAAGGACGTCCGTGGGTTCGGATTGGATCTGGCGTAGCCAGACAAGTTAAAGGAGTGATTTTAAGCGAACCTGGATCCCCACAGCCTTTCTTGTGCGGATGGTTCCGCTCAAATATTACATGCCAAAATTAGCGCTTCTTCTTGCGGTGTTTGGCTTGCGCTAAGTCGGAAGCGGCTACGCTTTTCACTTTAGCGCGAAGCAGTTTGGACGCTATGCGCGCATCCTTTTTCGACGTAGTCATTATAAATCACCACCTTTCGGTCATCTGGACATACGATATTCACCTTAAGGGTGAAAAGGTGAATTGACAATCGCTATCGCTCTGTCATAGGTGAGTAGATGGAAGCCGAACCTCTCTTGCGGACGAGCGAAGGTAAGCAGAAACCCCCTGGGGAGTTTATTCGCGCTGAGTTAGAAGCGCGTGGGTGGGCACAGGCAGACCTGGCTAGAATTGTCAACAGACCGGTGCAGGCGATAAATGAAATGATTCAGGGTAAAAAAGCTGTCACTCCAGAAACCGCCGTCGCGTTGGGCATCGCTTTCGAAACCGGACCGGAAATATGGATGACACGTGAGAGCGCCTACCGTTTGTCATTAGTGGAGCGGCACGACCCCGAAATTCAGAGGCGGGCCAAATTATTCGATTTGGCTCCTGTGAAGGACATGGAAAAGCGCGGATGGATTAAAGAGACCAATAATCCAGAAGCACTAGAGCGCGAGCTTTGCCGCTTTTTCAATGTGGCATCACTTGACGAAGAGCCGAAATTTCATGCTGCGGCGCGACAGACCGTAAAATGGGGTGATTTAAATGCGGCTCAAAAAGCTTGGTGCATCCGTGGTGCAAAGCTTGCGAGCGTACTTAAAGCTGATCCGTACAAGCCGTCCAACTTCGAGGCTGGAATGACACGTGTTCGTCAACTTGCGGATTTTCCAGAAAGGGTTCGCCATTTGCCGAAAGTGCTAGCAGAAATTGGCATTCGCGTGGCTGTGATAGAACCACTACCGCACACCAGAATTGACGGTGCCGCATTTTGGCTCAGTGACGATGCGCCCGTTATCGTGCTTTCAATGCGTTACGATCGTATCGACGGTTTTTGGTTTACGTTGGCGCATGAGTTATCGCATATCCGGCATCGCGATGCTCAATCAGTAGATTCAGACCTAGTTGGCGAAGCGAAGCAGGCAGCCACATCAGAGATGGAGTCACGCGCCGATATGGAAGCAGCGGAGATGCTAATTCCATCAGACAAGCTCAAGTCTTTCATCGGTCGCGTGAAGCCATTTTATTCAAAGGCTAGGATTAACCAATTCGCGCAACGTATTCGAGTGCATCCAGGCATTATTACCGGTCAATTGCAACACTTGGGTGAGATTAGTTTTGCCACGAATCGAGAGATGCTTGCGAAGGTGCGTGATTTGCTGATCGCAGTCGCGATCACTGACGGATGGGGCAAGACCGCGCCAATTATTTAATTAGAAAATATATATGCGAATCCTCGGCAGGCCAACCCACAAGCGAAACTTACAGGAGTTGATTGAAGAGTATAGACGAACTCTCCCTCACGCTAGCTCATTTGAATTGCGCGAATTCGCAGTGTGGGCAATCCGTGAAGGACGTTGGGCTCCTCCTATAAAGTCTGCAGTCGATCTGCTTGTAAGTGAGGCAGGCGCAGCGCTTCGCGACGAATATTTCACTGACGACCAAGGGCGACGCGTCCGCAAAAAGCACGTGGTTCGCGTTAGCGTGGAAGATAGATTCGGGAATAAAAAGCAGCTTACACTCTGGAACGATATAACCACTGCACCGCCTGAGCATATGCTCGCAAGTCTTCAGCAGCGGCGTATGGGCATTGCAGACGACTGCTGGCAGCTTAAACGGGACTTGGACTCTTACAACGACAACTGGAATCCAGGTGAGCGCATTCAGATTTGGTTCAATTTCATGGAAGATATGGAAGAGCGCGAGTTGTCAGCGCACTATCCTAGCGCCTATTTCGACGAGGAGGAATCCGCAGAGGAAACCAGAGAGTAAAATTTGGCACGCCAAAACGATAAAATCACAGATGCGGAATCGGAATATTGTTGATCCGTCCGGGCGCGAAGCAACAGTCGATGTCAAAGCCCATAGCATGAACAATCTCACATCTAGTCCTTCTCTGTTTGAGCACGGGTCTGCCTGGGTCCGGGCTGATTTCCACATGCACACATTGGCCGACACGGAGTTTTCCTATTCGAGACCCCTCAATTACTTCGTATCAGATTACGTCTCTGCGCTCAAATCAGCCGGTATCAGGGTCGCTGTCATTACCAACCATAACAAGTTTGATGTAGATGAGTTCAAGACTCTGGCAAAGTTGGCCAGAAAGGAAGAGATATTTCTGCTTCCCGGCCTAGAGCTTTCTGTCAAAGACGGTTCAAACGGCATTCACATGCTAGCTGTATTTAGCGATGAATGGATCTCCAACAAGGAGAACGTAAATTACGTCCAATCTTTCCTCAACGTCACATTTTCGGGCCAAGCAAATTTTGAGAACAAGAATGGCAGGTCGAATCATGATCTTAACGACACCATTCGTGAGCTCGACAAGTTCGAACGAGATTACTTCCTGATCTGCGCTCATGTGGAAGCTGACAACGGCCTCTGGGGGGGGCTTGCGGGAGGGCGGATTAGTGAATTGGGGAAGTCAGATCTGTTTCCACAGCGATGCCTTGGCTTCCAGAAGGTTACGACGCATGACAAGCGAGCCCAGGTAAAGGACTGGTTAGGCGACTGGTATCCCGCAGAAGTAGAAGGTTGCGACTGCAAGTCGATTGATGACATCGGTAAAGGCAAGCGCATATATGTCAAGATCGGAGCATTCACTTTCGAATCGGTGAAATTCGCACTTATCGATAAAGAAAACCGGATTGCTGCAAAGCCGCCCAGGTTAGAGCATTCATGGCTGAAGAAGGTTTCATTCGAAGGCGACAAACTTGATGGCCGTGTCATTAACTTTTCTCCTGAGCTTAATGCATTCATCGGTATTCGCGGGAGTGGTAAATCAACGATCCTTGAGGCACTCCGGTTTGCGTTAGATATTAGCTTCGGAAAGAACGCAGCAGATCGTGAATACAAAGAGGGCTCGGTCAAGAATGCGCTTGCCAGCGGCGGGAAGGTGACGCTGACGGCGGTCGACCGTCATGGGGTCGAGTACGAGGTTCGCCGTATCGTCGACGAGCAACCCGACGTTTACGTGGGCGGCAAATTGCAGCCCGGTATTAACATACGCGAAACTGTCGTTCACAAACCGATCTATTTCGGGCAGAAAGACCTCTCAAATACCGGGCAGGGCTTTGAAAATGACTTGGTTGAGAAGCTCGTGGGGGAAAAGCTTGTCGATATTCGCCACGCGATTGCCATCCAGCGCCAAGCTGTCGTCGAGATAACACGACGGCTGCAAAAGCTCTCGGATGTCGGTGAGAAACAGAAGGAGTATCAGGCTAAGAAACAGGATGCGGAGTTCCGCTTAGGAGTCTTCAAGCAGCATGGCGTGGAGCAGAAACTTCAGAAACAGGTCGCTTTTGAACAGGACGGACGGGTAATAAACGGTCTCAGTGAGTTCGTTGTCGGCTATATACAGGAGCTTGATGATTTCATTGCGCGCTACGCCGACGACTTCGTCAACCGACGCAGGTATGTTTCTAAGCAAAATGCGGCATTCTTTACTGAGGTCTTCAAAATCTTCGACCGCATCGCGAATGAATTTTCCGAAATCGGCAAAATCGCCGAGTCGGCCAAGACCGGATCAACTGAACTGAAGGGCAAAGTCAAGGAATTCGCTGCTCTCAAGGACGCGCTTAAGGAAGAATTTGCGGAAATCGCCAGGAGGCTCTCCGATGAACTGAAATCTAGCGGCGTCACAGCCATCGAGCCGGATGAATTCCTCAAACTAAGAAAGACTATCGAGAATGCGACACAGATTCTCGCAGCGCTCACTAAAGAAAGAGAACAGCAGGCCGCACTGAAGAAACAACTCCTGGCCGCACTGGCGGAGTTGAACGAACAATGGCACCAGGAGTTCAGGCTTATTAGGGAGCAGTTGGATTTGATCAATCAGCAGGAAACAGCGCTACAGATCGAAGTTGAGTACAAAGGAGATAAAATTGCCTTCCTTAAATACTTGAAAGATATGTTTCGAGGAAGCAAACTCCGCGAGACCACACTCGCCGAGCTGGTCAATAATTTTGCGGATGGAGCGGCCATCTATCGCGAGTTCGACAAAGCAAAGAGCATCGTTGGAGTCTCTGCCGGGACATTCGAGGAATATTTTCAACAGAATCTTAGTGCGTTGCTGATTTGGCAGGTTCCTAACGCCTATGCTATCAAATATCACGGCAAGCAGCTGAAGCAACACTCCCTTGGCCAACGTGCATCGGCATTGATTCTGTTTGTCTTAAGCCAACGAGACAATGATGTTGTCATCATTGACCAGCCGGAAGACGATCTCGACAACCAGACAATCTATGAGGATGTAATCAAGCTGGTCCGGAAGCTTAAGCCCAAAATACAGTTCATTTTTGCCACCCATAACCCTAACATTCCGGTTTTGGGAGACGCCGAACAGATAATTGCGTGCGCCTACACGGATGATTCAATCGAAACGAAAGTGGGTAGTATCGATTCTCCTCCGCTTCAGGAAGCGATTGTAAGCATCATGGAGGGCGGGAGCGAGGCATTCCAGCGACGAAAAGAGATCTACCAGATATGGAAACGGCAGAGGTCTTAGAAATCGTCGCACGCGGCGAGGACAGTCGGCACCAGTTTAAGGAAGATGCCACCAATGCCATCTCGCTGGGAGGCGAGATCGTTGCCTACGCCAACTCTGGAGGTGGCCAGATATTCATCGGCGTTGCTGATGACGGAACTATTCGCGGGCACGATGCGGCGAGTGTGAAGCGCTTGAACCAACTCATTGCAAACGCTGCCTCAAATACGGTTCGTCCTCCAATCAATCCGATGACTGAAAATGTGCCCGTTGCCACCGGCCTTGTCATCGTGGTGACGGTCCCTGATGGGCTTAGTAAGCCGTATATGGACAACAACGGAGCGATTTGGGTCAAGAGCGGCAGCGACAAGCGAAAAGTGACAGCGCGCGAAGAGATGCAACGGATGTTCCAGAATGCGCAGCTCGTTCACGGTGATGACATCCCCATTCCTGGTACGTCTATTGCCGATATCGATCTCGACTATTTTCGGCGATTTTTCAGAGCTCGATTCGAGCAAGAGTTGGAAGAGCAGAACCTCTCGCTAAGCCAAGTACTTTCGAATATGCGGGTCGTGAGAGACGATAGGTTGACAGTGAGCGGCGCTCTGCTTTTTGCGAAAGAACCACAAGTCTTTCTTCCCGTGTTCCACGTCAAAGCAGTGTGTTACCCCGGCAATGACATCGATGCCACAACCTACTTAGACAGCGCTGATATTGTCGGGTGTATTGAGACGCAGTTCGAAGACACTTTGGGCTTTTTGCTTCGTAATCTTCGCAGAGAGCAAGGGGGCCAAGGTATAAATACCCTCGGGGAGATCGAGATTCCCAGAATCGTTCTCGAAGAGCTTCTCGCGAACGCCCTGATTCACCGAGATTATTTCGTGTCAGCACCCATTCGGATCTTCTTATTTGCCGACCGGGTCGAGATCATTAGCCCCGGCCACCTGCCAAATAATCTGACCGTCGCCAACATTCGAAGCGGGAACTCAAACATTCGCAATCCGACTCTGACCTCCTATGCAACGAGGGTGCTTCCGTACCGTGGTCTCGGAACTGGAATCCTAAGGGCCTTGAAGGAGTATCCAGCAATCGATTTCGTGGATGATCGAGATGGCAACCAGTTTCGTGCGGTGATCAGGCGGCACAATTTTCGTGTAGCGTGACAGTTCGCAAATAATTAGCAAAGTGACAGATTCGGGAAATTAGCCCTGCCTAACTTTAGTCCTTCATAACGCAGAGCATTTCTAGACCAGCGTCGGGACTGGAAAGAATCTGGGGGTTCATGCCGCCACGGCCTGGATCGTCAGCGCCGGCCCCAAAATGGTTCGCCTTAGCGTATAAAATTACACGAATCTGCCCAGTACACTGACATGGGCCGAGTGGTTATTCATCAAGCCACTGCGCCCTCATCTCTGGCTCACGGCCTTTCCGCGTTTCGCAGACGATCAACGCGCCGTAGCAATAACCAATCTGTTTCCGGAAAGCCAGGAGCCGGACTCTGTCGCAGTCGCCCTTATCGGGGTTGGTAGTTTTCTTTAGTTCCAAAACAAGAAGATTGGGTCCTGTTGGCCCGCGCCGGTGAACGATCACATCCGGCACCGCCAGAGATTGGTCGCTCTCATTTCGGTAGCCAGCGCATTCTAGCCGCGCTGCAATACTACGTTCGCTAGCGTCGGTTTCGAAAAGATGGCGGTCGCTCTCCAATACTTCCCGGAGCGCGTCGTCCAGCCGCTTCCTGACATCTTTTGCATCCATCAGTCACATTGCCTCGGCAACCGCGCAGGCCAGCTTCCCCCGGATCGAGTCGAGGAGCGCTGCGAAGCGCGATTCTTCACTTGGACGTGCCGCGACGATGGTGAGTCTCTGTAACAAAATCGATAAACGCAACCGCCGCGCCCACGGCAAGCCGGGCATGCCGGGGTTCCAACCCTCGATGCTTACCATCGCGACCGTGTCCGGAGCCGTAAAGGCCGCGCAACTCCGCCAGATATTGCGTGAGCGCCGAAAGGTTGCGCAAGATCAGTCGGATCTTCTCAGCACCTTTCGCTTCATCGGAAATGCCTTCTGGTACTAGATTGAGCTCCTTAGCGATGGTCTTAGTGAGTTCGGGCAGATCGGCTTTAAGCGAAACCTCAATGCTACGCTGGGCTAAAATGCTTTTGCAACAGCTTTCTATCAGTTCCTTTGCCGTACCGATCGCAAGGGCAGGATCTCGCTCGACCGCGTTTTCCAGTCGTTCGATCTCCTTTTGCATCCAGCCGGCATTGAGCGCGTCGGCCACTGTTCGAGCTCGCGATACCGAACGAGCTCCTGCGACCTGGACGCGCTTGGCGACGAACCGTGGCCGCCCTGCGAGCTTCTCTTCTTCCACAAGGTTCCAACCTTCGAGGTGCAATTGATCGTTGAAATGGTGAACCAGCTTTAGAGTTTCGTTGCGATCAGGTCGGACGACCGGATGGACGATTTCACAAAGGAATCGAAGAAAATTATCGGACGGACCTTGCAGCAAGTTGAAGCGAGCGTCATTGTAGATCCAATCGTCAGGCCATTCCGCTGGATTATTAACCCGGTGCTGCCAGATATCCTCGGCCGCATCCTTGAAACGTTGGTCCGTTGACGGTAGGGCTTCGAGATCGTACAGGCGCTGCAAGAATTCGACCTCTTCAAGACGGCCGTTCCACGACACCTGATCGATTTTTAGCCCGTCAATTATGTTCTGGCGAGTGGGACGCGACACATCGCCTTTAGCGTGACGCCACTCCGGGCGAGGCTCGACCTTCGGCGCGATGGTGACGCCGTACCAGTCGCTGGTGAACTGCTCCAAGATGGGCTTCAGACGCTTTTCGATCTGGTCCTCCAAAGCCTGTCGCTTGGCGCCGAGCTGCGCATAGGCGATAGGTTCCACGAGGAGATAGACTGTCCAGATAGTCGTTCCGCCATTCCAATTATCGTAGCCTGTCGCTTCAATCTTGGCAGTCGAGATGCGAAGGAGCTCGGACGCGTCCGTCATGCCTTCCGCGGTGAGCATCTCGGCTGCGATCGCCAGATAATCTTCAAAGCTTCCCGTCACGCTCTTGAAAAACCGGTCGTTTCCAATCCTGAATTTTTCGCGGAGAAATTCATCAACACTTCAGTCTAACATTGGATTAGCTCCGAACCAACAAGTCTGCTGTGGCGTTGCCCTTTAGTCGTCGGGATCGGGATCGTCTTCCGGCGCATCTCGTCGAACAAAATGCAAAAGGAGACGCCAAATAATTAGCAAAGCGACAAAAGGCAATTTAGCCTCGCCTAACTTTAATCCTGCATAACCCTTTTATTATCCCCTAAATTTGGCGCCTTTTTGAGGTCACCCGAGACCGATCGCTCGAGGCTGCTTTGCCCAAATTACTGGGCGCAAAAGAACAAATGCCTCACACCCGATCGGGTGATTGTTTATCTCCAGAAATCATGCTTACTGGGTGGTTCACTTTCTGTTAATTTCCCGACAGGAAACGGTGGCGTGCCTAATGGCTTCGACGGCGTCCAGCTACGACCTCTTTCTGAGCTATAACTCAGCGGATCATACCTTGGTGGAAGAAATCGCGCGGAAAATCCGAGATGAACACCTCGAGCCGTTCTTGGATCGCTGGTATCTCGTGCCCGGTGCGCGTTGGCGCTCTAGGCTTGAACAAATTCTTAACTCGTGCAAAGCCGTCGCAATCTTTGTTGGACCTGGCGAGATGGGTCGTTGGCAACAAAGGGAAGTCGACGTTGCCCTTGACCTTCAGGCCAACTGTCCAAGTTTCCCGGTGATCCCGGTTTTGCTGCCGGGTTGCGAGCCTCCGCTAGGGTTTCTTCGTCAGCTCTCTTGGGTGGACCTGCAAAATCAGGCACTCGACCAAGCAATCGTAATTCTGGCCAAAGCGGCCCGGGGAGAACCACCCGGCCCAGACCTCCAAAGAGCGTTTGATTCTATTCGCGCCTCTGTCTGCCCGTACCGCGGACTCCTTCACTTTCGGGAGGAGGACGCTCCATTTTTCTTTGGCCGCCAGGTCGCCATTGACAAGCTCGTGGATGTCGTACGGTGCCACCCGTTTGTGGGGGTGGTCGGCGCGTCGGGCAGTGGCAAATCATCGGTTGTTCGCGCCGGGCTTGTGCCGAAACTGCGAAGCGATCGCAACACGGCCTGGGAAATCGTGGTCCTGGTTCCAACTGATCAGCCCCTCAAGGCCCTAGCCAGAGCGTTCTTACCATTGTTAGAGCCGACGATGGGTGAGGTTGACCGTTTGGCGGAAGCCACCAAACTTGCCGAGCATTTCCGGTTAGGAGAGATTTCTCTTAGTGATATCGTCGAGAGTATTCTCAAGAAGCAGTCTGGCACAGATCGGGTGCTGATTGCAGTCGATCAATTTGAAGAGCTTTACACATTAACCACTGACGAAGAAGCCCGACGCCGTTTCCTGGATGAAATCCTGGCAGCCAGTTCACGCGTCGGCTCTAAGGTAAACGTCGTACTAACCTTGCGCGGCGACTTCGTAGGAAAGGCCTTGGCTTATCGACCGCTGAGTGATCGATTGCAGGATGCGCAGATCAACCTGGGCCCCATGACACGCGAAGAGCTCGAATGCGCGATTCGAAAACCTGCGGAAAAAATCCAGCTGGAATTCGAAGGAGGATTGGTCAGGCGCGTTCTCAACGATGTGGGGGAAGAGCCTGGCAACCTGCCGCTTTTGGAATTTGTGCTTAAGGAGCTTTGGGACAATCGCCATGGTGGCATTCTTTTAAACGAAACCTACGATGCTAAAGGCGGACTGCAGGGCGCAGTGGCGGCTAAAGCGGACGAGCTTTTCAAAAGGCTTTCATCTGCGGAGCAGAAGATCCTACAGCGCATTTTTCTACGGATCGTGCGTCCCTCTGCTGAGAGTGGCCTGGACACGCGCCGGCGCGCTGCTTTTACCGAGCTGCCTCGTGAAGCGATCGAGCTTGTTACCAAGCTCGCGAACGAGCGCTTATTGGTGACCAATCAATCCGCAAGCGGTCTGGAACAAACGGTGGAGGTTGCGCACGAGGCCTTGATTTCAAACTGGAGCACCTTGCGCGCCTGGGTGAATGAAGATCGTGAATTCCTTTTGTGGCGTGACCGCCTCAGTCCGTTAGTTGCAGAGTGGGAGCGTGCGCAAGAGAGCAACGAAGCCTTGTTGCGCGGACCACTGCTAATCGAAGCGCAAAAGTGGTTCGATCAGCGAAGCCAAGATCTTTCGGACCAGGAACGGAAATTTATTTCTGCAAGCCGGTCGCTGCGAGAGCGACAACGGCGACGCCGTGCCTTTACAGTGGCCGGAGCAATGACCGTGGTGTCGACCCTTTTGCTCCTACTATTTTTTATGTGGCGTGGGGCTAATGACCAGCGCATTGCTGCACAAGCCTCTCGCGTCGTAGCCGAAGAACAGTCGCGGATCGCTCAAATAGCGGCGCAAGCTGCTCAGCGTGCTCTCACCGATGACTTTTTCCGCACCATCGGTGTCTCAAACGCAAAGATCCCCCCGCGAGACGAGCGAGAAGCACTATGGGAGTTGGCGCAAGTCGATCGAACCAACCCGAGTGTGCGCACCACGCTGCTGAATCGATGGTTTGGGACAGTAGACGCATTCGTCAGGGGGGAGACGCGTGACGGGCAGGGCTTTCGGGCAGCCACAGGATTGAATGTCGAATACCATCGACTTGTCATGAGCAACGCGATCAGGTTGGGCGGCAGCGTTGCCGCGGCCCTGGAAAATCCGCAGGAAACCGAGTCCAACAGGCTTTCGAGCCTTAGCGACGCGTTAGCGGCGCTGGCAAATAAAATGGAACCGCAGGCTGCAGCCGAGATCGCAAGACGCGGGGCTCAGCGGCTTATCGCGGCCTTGGAGAATCTGCAGCAAACCGAGTCCAACAGGCTTTTGAGCCTTGACATTGCGCTGATGGACCTGGCAAACAAAATGGAACCGCGGGCTGCGGCCGAGGCCGCAAAGGGCCTTGCCACAACTTTGGAAAATACACAGGAAGCCGAGTCCAACAGGCTGGCGAGCCTTGGCAACGCGCTGGCGACGCTGGCAAATAAAATGGAACCGCAGGCTGCGGCCGAGATCGCAAGACGCGGGGCTCAGCGCCTTGCCGCGGCCTTGGAAAGTCCGCAACAAACCGATCCCTACACGTTTTTTAGCCTTGGCAACGCGCTGGCGACGCTGGCAAATAAAATGGAACCGCAGGCTGCGGCCGAGATCGCAAGACGCGGGGCTCAGCGCCTTGCCGCGGCCCTGGAAAGTCCGCAACAAACCGATCCCTACACGTTTTTTAGCCTTGGCAACCCGCTGGCAGCGCTGGCAAACAAAATGGAACCGCGGGCTGCGGCCGAGGTCGCAAAGGGCCTTGCCGAAGCTTTGGAAAATGCACAGGAAACCGAGTCCAACAGGCTTTCGAGCCTTGGCCCCGCGCTGGCGGCGCTGGCAAATAAAATGGAACCGCAGGCTGCGGCCGAGATCGCAAAGGGCCTTGCCGAAGCCTTGGAAAATGCACAGGGAATCCAGCCCAACAGGCTTTTGAGCCTTGGCAACGCGCTGGCGACGCTGGCAAATAAAATGGAACCGCAGGCTGCGGCCGAGATCGCAAGACGAGGCGCCCAGCGCCTTGCCACCGCCTTGGAAAATCCGCAGGTTACCGATTCCTCGCTTTCGAGCCTTGGCCCCGCGCTGGCGGCGCTGGCAAATAAAATGGAACCGCAGGCTGCGGCCGAGATCGCAAGACGCGGGGCTCAGCGCCTTACCGCGGCCTTGGAAAATCCACAGGAAACCCAAGCCGACACCCTGTCGAGCCTTGGCGACGCGCTGGCGGCGCTGGCAAATACAAATAAAATGGAACCGCAGGTTGCGACCGAGTTGGCAAGACGCGGGGCTCAGCGCCTTACCGCGGCCTTGGAAAGTCCGCAGCATACCGATTCCCCCAGGCCTGTGTACTTTGGCAACGCGCTGGCGGCGTTTGCAAACAAAATGGAACCACAGGCTGCGGCCGACATCGCAAAGAGGCTTGCCGCTGCCTTGGAAAATCAGCCGGAAATCGAGCTTGACAGGCTGTGGAACCTTGGCGACGCGCTGGAAACTCTGGCAAATAAAATAGAGCCGCAGGCTGCGGCCGACATCGCAAAGGGCCTTGCTGCAGCTTTGGAAAATGCACAGAAAACCGATCCCGAAACCTTGTTGAGCCTTGGCAACGCGCTGGCGGCGCTGGCAAATAAAATGGAACCGCGGGCTGCGGCCGAGATCGCAAAGAGCCTTGCCACGGCCTTGGAAAATCCGCAGGAGACCCAGTCCGCCAGGCTTTCTGGTCTTGGTCAAAGCTTGGCAGCAATCTGTAGATTGTTGCCATCTACGCATTGCACGCACCTGTTGGCGATTTCCAACATGCTGCTCCAGCCGGTATCTACAGAGGCGGGTCGGAAGCTCTTGGCAGAGGTGTGCGCTCAGTTGTCCTGGGAGCATTTGGCGGAGGTACTGAAATATCCTTTTTGTACAGGCGAAGCGGAGCAGATCGTGCTTAACCAACTGAAGGCGAAGACGAAGCCTCAGCAGGATTTTGGCGGGGATGTGTGGAAATTCGTAGAACAAGCCGATTCACTGGGCATCAAAGACGTAGATAATCCGGCGCAGCGCCCATCGGCGCCGGACGCACTTAAGGAGCTGGATGGATTAATAGGTGTGGTTTCTGCGCCCACAACTGACGCAAAATAATTTTTACAATTACATGAAAACGTTGTGTTGTTTTCTCATGGAGTATAGAACATAACCTCCTTTCTGTGCTAGAGCAGGGGACACGCGTGAAAAGCGCAGTATGAGGCACGTAGTGTTGCGTAAGTCTGTTGCGAATGATCATAGAAAAACAACAAATTAACTTCGCAAACCAATCATGTCGGAAAGTATATCAGCTAATTGCTCCGCAACATCCAAAAACAAGACGATTCTGTTGTCCCTCGTCCATCTCAACAAGCGTCTTCGTCGGCGAATTGAGCGCTTGCGGGGAGACAAGCGTGAATACGGCACGGGCAGCATGGGGGGTGCGACTTCTTGGTCTTATTGGTAGGTCGGCACTCGTGAAGCAGAAGTGGAATCTTTGCCTCACATATTGAGACTTTGTTTTGTCTCCTTGGACCTAGGCCCTAGTACAATAAGTGCTGGTCTCGCAGTGCAAAACCATGTCCTCGGTCAGGATATCGGGAGTATTCTTCGACACGATTCACAAACACTTTCCGAACTCACTGCACTAGCCGCAGGAGATGCACTCGGCCTGATTCGTCTCCGGCAACAATCGTGCTCCCGTCTGCAACCACAGCGCAACATTGTATGAGACTTTCCGCTGTGAAGACATCGATCTCTTTTCCGCTCTCCAGAT
>Ga0209656_10001189_pt1 | contig 16958 bp, 15 predicted proteins | sample BogFormECP12_OM2_FD_188239 | JGI IMG/M metagenome (GOLD analysis project Ga0209656, IMG submission 188239) | Bog forest soil microbial communities from Calvert Island, British Columbia, Canada - ECP12_OM2 (SPAdes) (version 2) | ecosystem: Environmental > Aquatic > Freshwater > Wetlands > Bog ... | reverse complement strand
TACCGGCCTGCATCTGTCCGCACGGCTGGATATGCACTGCATGATCGCGTACAACGCGTGCGTACCGCGGGTTAAGAAGCGAGGTGGTGATCCGGTGTCTGTGGCCGCCCGGGCGGTGTCCCTGGCCGTTGCCTTCGTCGTGGTAGTGGGGCTGGGAGTCTTCGTCGCCTTGTTCTACATCGGGCAGGCGAGTTCCCTGCCGACCGTTAATTACACGGCGTCTGGTGGCCAGGTCAACGTGGTCCTGCAGGAGGATCCGGGGAACAATACGTCCTCGGTGCCGAACTGGGTGACCTATTACACCCAGGACCCCACGACCAAGGACTGGCTGCACACGACGCTGTTCTCGGTCCCGGCCAGCACGAAGGTCAACGTGACCATCTACGGTTTCGACGGCTGCACGCCGCTGCGGAACAACTACTTCAGCCAGATCCAGGGCACCATCGGCAACACCGTGACCGTGGAGCAGTTCAGCAAGAACAACAGACCCCTCGGGTCCGCGCAGACCGTCTCCACGATCAACTCGTGGGCGGCCTGCAACGTGGGGCACACGTTCGCCATCCCGGCCATGGGCCTGTACGTGCCGGTCGCCTCGCCCAACGCGCAGAACTCTCTGAACAACCTCTGCGGTACGTTTCCGTGCACCCCCACCTCCGGCGGCGCGTACTCGCTGGAGACGTTCAGCTTCATGAGCCCGGCTCACACTGGCACCTTCCGCTGGCAGTGCCTCATCCCCTGCGGCGGCGGATTCATCAACGGCAACGGCGGACCCATGCAGACTCTTGGCTACATGGCGGGATTCATGGACGTGGTGGCCTGATGGCAACGACCGAGACCCCAGCGGCAGGCACGCCGGCCCCTAGGTCCGAGCCGAACCACGGCCTGCGGATGTTCCTGATCTGGATCATCCTGGCGCTGGCCGCCGACCTCATCATCTGGTTCGTGTGGTACCCGCACATTCCGCCCGGCCGCATGTCCAACTCGGCCATGCACCAGCAGTTCGACATCACCGTGCTGGCGATCAGCGCGGCGCCGGTCATCATCGCCGTCGTCCTCTATTTCGTCTACTCGATCGTGGTCTGGCGGGTCCGGCCCGGCGACGACAGCGACGGCGCGCCGATCTACGGCAACATCAAGGTCCAGGCGGCCTGGATCGTCGGCACTACGGTGATCGTGCTGTGGTTGTTCGTCTTCGGCACCGTCGAGCTCGTCGTGCCGCACGGCGCGGGGGCCGGCGAGGGCCCGTCGCCCATCTGGACGCCGGCCGGCCTGACGTCGGCCATCTGGACTCCCGGCGCCAACAAGGTACTGCAGGTCCAGGTGATCGGCCAGCAGTGGACCTGGACGTACCGGTATCCGCAGTTCGGCGGGATGGAAAGCACCGAGCTGATGCTGCCGGTGAATACCGAGGTGACGTTCCACGTGACCTCGCTGGATGTGATCCACAGCTTCTGGGCTTACCAGCTCGGCGTGAAGGCCGACGCCAACCCGCAGGTGGACAACGTGGCGTTCACGACGCCGCAGGCCCTCGGCAGCTTCGTCGTCCGCTGCAGCGAGCTGTGCGGCATCTGGCACGGCGCCATGTTCAACTACGGCCTCGTGGAGACCCAGACGGCGTTCCAGGCCTGGGCCAGCGGCGTGCAAGCGAAGGAGCAGAGCGACGGGGTGCTCGCCGAGCTGCCGCCGTTTGCGCTCACCTACGACCCCACCGTGATCCCGCAGCTGGGCAAGCCCCTCACCCAGGTAGTCGGGATCACGGGCGCGCCGGGCTACTTCTACGGGCCCGCTAACCCGGTGCAGCCATGATGCGCTTCCTGCCGCGGTGCGCGGCGCCCGAAATGTCCGCCATGACCTCGGCGAAGGAGTGACGGGATGGCCATCGAGACACAGCCGGATCGAGCCGAGCCTGCGGGCAGCGGTCCTGAGACCGGCGGGCCCGGCGGGGTCACGCGGCCATGGTGGCTGCGTCCGGGAGCCCATCTCGGCGTGATCGGAGCGGCGATCGGCTACCTGCTGGGCCATCTGCTCGGCGACTACGTGGGCGGGGATTTCTCGCGCAGCGCGCTGTCGGACACGAACGACGTGGCGATCGTGCTCGGGTACGCGGGCGGCACCATCGGCTGGCTGGCCGGGCTGGGCGTATTCAACGACCCGGGCCGGCTGATGCTGGGCAAGCCGCTCACCGATGAGGGCAGGCTTCATGGCACGGAGGACCCAGGCCTGGGCAAATACTTCAGGTACACGCTCGATCACAAGGTCGTGGGCATCCAGTACCTGTACGGCATGATCGCCTACTTCCTGACCGGCGGCTTGTTCGCCATGGCCATCAGGACCGAGCTGCTCTCGCCGACCTACCACCTCATCGGCCCCGAGCAGTACCTGATGGTGGTCGGCGAGCACGGCACGATGATGATGATGATGATGTCCTCGGTCATCCTCGGGCCGTTCGGCCAGTACTTCGGCCCGCTGCTGATCGGGTCCAAGCGGGTGGCGTTCCCGCGGCTCGAGGCGCTGGGCTTCTGGCTTACGCCGGCCTCGTACGTGATCCTGCTGTCCGCCATCCTGTTCGGCGGGTTCCCGACCGGCTGGACCGGCTACGAGCCGCTGGCTACCCAGGCGACGCAGGGCATGGACGCGTACTTCTTCGCGTTCGGCCTGATGGGCATCTCGATGATCCTGGCCGGCTTCAACATGATCGTCACCGTCATCAACTACCGGGCGCCCGGCATGCGCTGGAACCGGCTTCCCATGTTCGTGTGGTCGATGTTCACGGTCTCGTTCCTCCAGGTGCTGGCGGTGCCGGTGCTGGTGGGCGCGTGCTACATGGGGCTCATGGACCGGACCTTCCAGACCGCGTTCTTCACCAACCAGCTCGGCGGTTCCAGCTTCCTGTACGAAGACCTGTTCTGGTTCTTCGGTCATCCGGAGGTGTACATCCTGGCGCTGCCCGGCTTCGGCGTCATCTCCGAGGTGGTCTCGGTGTTCTGCCGCAAGCCGCTATTCGGCTACCGGATCGCCGCTGCCGGAATGATCGGCGTGGGTATTCTCAGCTTCTTCGTCTGGCAGCACCACCTGTTCGTCAGCGGCATCAACGCGGACATGCGCCCGCTGTTCATGCTGACCACGGAACTCATCTCGATCCCGACCGGTTTCATCTTCCTGGTCGGCATGGGGACATTCTGGAAGGCGAAGATCCGGTTCTCCATTCCGATGCTGTTCGCGCTGGCCTTCTACTTCAACTTCCTGATCGGCGGCATCAGCGGCGTGTTCCTGTCCGACGTGCCCGCGGACACCACCGAGCACGGCTCCTTCTTCGTGATGGCCCACTTCCATTACACGATCATGGGCGGCCTGATCTTCGCGTTCATGGCCGGCATCTACTACTGGCTGCCGAAGATGACCGGGTACAAGCTGAACGAGAAGCTGGGCAAGCTTCACTTCTGGACCATGTTCATCTTCTTCAACACGACTTTCCTGCCGCTGTTCGCGCTCGGTCTGATGGGCATGCCGCGCCGCGTGTTCGAATACGCGCGCAACCTAGAGACACTTAACGACTGGGTCTCGATCTCCGCGTTCCTGCTGGGCGGCTCGATTCTCATCTTCCTGATCAACTTCGTCATGTCTGTGCTCTTCTGGCGGGAACGTGAGGTGGGTAACCCATGGCGGTCCCGCAGCCTGGAATGGCAGCTGTCGACGCCGCCGCCGCCGGAGAACTTCGAGCGGGTGCCGGTGATCCTCTCCGGGCCGTATGACTACGGCATCCCCAACGCCCTCCCCGTGGCCGACCTGAATCCGCCGCCCGGCGTCATCGGCGCCGCCTACGCGGACACGAGCGGAGTGGAGGCGTAACCATGACGGACATGACCGCGTCACCGTCACCAGCGTCCCAAGAGGCTGCGCTCGCGGCCGAGGATGAAGGCTACTACCACGAGTCCGCGCTCAACGCGGCCTGGACCGGCTCGCGGCTGGCGATCGGCGGCCTGACGTTCCTGTTCGGCGCCTTCGCGTTCGCCTACTTCTACCTGCGTTCGCTCAATTCGAGCGGGCGGTGGCAGGGGTCCGGTTACGTGCCGCCGTCGCTGTGGATGGGTACCACGATCATGATCCTGGCGGTGCTGAGCGCCGGGGTGCAGTACTTCGGGTTGCAGCGGATCAAGGCCGGGCGCAAGCAGACCTGGCAGATCGGCGGGCTGATCGCCCTGGCCCTCGGCCTGGCGGCGGTCGCGATGCAGATCTACCAGCTCGCGACCCTGCCGTTCCCGCCGGGCAGCTCCGGGTACTCGAGCGTCTTCGTCGGTTTCTACCCGGTTTTCCTCACCATCCAGCTCTGCGTGCTGATATGGCTGGAGATGCTGCTTGCTAGGTCCAGGTTCATCCCGGCCCTGTCGTTCGTCGAGCAGCCGCCCACGTATGCTGAGACGCACGTGGTGCAGCGGTTCCAGGCGTCGCTGAGCGCCTTCTCCACCATCTGGAACTACATGGCCGCGATAGCGCTGGTGTTCTGGTTGCTGTTCTACGCTCTTTGAGTGCTGTGAGCCGAAGAGAAAGAAGGGACCCGCAGTGAACGGTCTGATCGCGGCGTCTGCCTACAGCAGCAGTGCGTGGACCTACGGCGCGGCAATATTGTCGTTCACATTTCCGATGCTCTTGTTCATCGTCGTGGCGTCTTGGCTGTACGTGACGTATACCAAGCCGGAACTGGCACCTGGGCATCGCACTCCCGGCATCGAGCGACCGGTGATCTACACCAAGGTCCCCGGCAAGCCGAAGGTAGCTGACGGCGACAGCGGCGAGAACAAGGTTAGGACCGAGGGCGGCGCGTGACGTCTACCTCGGCTGTCTCCGCGGGTACGCCGGGGACGCTCGGTCATGGCCCGGCGGTGCGCCCTCCCGGCGGCCGCCGTCCGCCGGGAGTGGTGGTGCGCGCGCTGGTCGCGCTGACTAAGCCGCGCATCATCGAGCTGCTGCTGGTCACCACCGTCCCGGCCATGCTGCTCGCCCAGCGCGGCGTGCCGTCCATCCGGCTCGTCCTGGTCACGCTCGTCGGCGGCACGCTGGCCGCGGGCAGCGCCAACACGATCAACTGCTACATCGACCGCGACATCGACGCGGTGATGAAGCGGACCTCACGGCGCCCGCTGGTGGTCAACGGCCACGGCACGATCAAGCCGTGGGAGGCCCTGGCCTGGGGCATCGTGCTCGGCGCCGGGGCCACGCTGCTGCTGGGCCTGATGGCCAACTGGCTGTCGGCGGCGCTCGCCGACGCGGCCATCTTGTTCTACATCTTCGTGTACACCCTGCTGCTCAAGCGCCGGAGCCCGGCCAACATCGTGATCGGCGGCGCCGCGGGCTGCTTCCCCGTCCTGGTCGGCTGGGCCGCCGTGACCGGCACGGTGAGCCTGCCCGCCGTGGTGCTGTTCGCGGTCATCTTCCTGTGGACGCCGCCGCACTTCTGGGCGCTGGCGATGAAGTTCCGCAAGGACTACGCGGCGGCGAACGTGCCGATGCTGCCGGTGGTGGCCTCGCCCGCCGCGGTCGCGCGGAAGATCCTGTGGTATTCCTACGCCATGGTGGCGGTCACGCTGGCCCTGATCCCGTACGCGGGCTGGATCTACGGTGTCCTCGCCGCCGCACTCGGCGTCTGGTTCCTGGTCGAGGCGCACCAGTTGAACGCCCGGGTGGCCGCCGCGGACGCCGACGAGCAGGCAGGCTCCGTCCCGGCTTCCCCGGCTCCGATGCGCCTGTTCCACTTGTCGATCGCGTACCTGACGCTGCTTTTCGCGGCGGTCGCCGTAACCGCCCTGCTGCCGTGGGGGCACTGGTAAACCCTGGGCTCAGCCCCCGGCCGGACCCCCGGCCGGGGGTCCGTCATGTCCGGGCGCGATGATTATCTTTGCCCCGGATGTCAATTTCCCTCACCCGGCTGTGACAGGATATTTGCCAGGGGATCTGGGCAACTCTGCCGTGTAACCATTCCTTCATGTTGAGCCGGTAGACCATCTGCGGGGACTTCGCAGGTACATCGAGGAGGTAGGGCGAGTGCTACGACCGGCATCCCGTCGCGCTAGCCGACGAAATGCCTCACCGTACGGGTCGCAGTCGAACGAAGCTGGGCCGTACGGCTCTGAGCAGCACGAGCCAGGCCCGTACCACTCAGAGCCGCACCGGCAGGCGCCGTATAGACCCGAGACTCCCTACGGCCCCGAAGCTTCCTACGGGTCCCAGCCGCCGTACGGGTCCCAGCCGCCGTACGGGTCCCAGCCGCCCTACGGATCCGAACCACCGTACGGGTCCCAGGCACCCTACGGGTCCCAGGCACCCTACGGGTCCCAGCCGCCCTACGGGTCGCAGCCGCCCTACGGATCCGAACCACCGTACGGGTCTGAACCGCCCTACGGACCAGGGCAGTATGAGCCGGACGAGGACCCTGGCCCCGCCGATGGCGACCCGTCCTGGTCAGGGGACGGGAAGCGGAACGGCGGGCGGCGCAGGCGTGGCCGCAAGCGGTTCCGCAGGCTGCTGCGGCTGCGTACGGTCCGCGTCATCCTGGTGATCCTCGCCGTGCTCCTCTGCTGGGTCGGCTTTTCCGTGGGCCAGGCGCTGGCCGCGCCCGGCGGCGGGTCGATGTCCTCGAAGCTGGCCGAATGGGCCAGGGATCACTACCTGGGCCCGGTGGTGACGTTCGGCGAGTGGATCAGCTACAGCCCGCCCAAGGTGGGCGGCAAGCCCGGCTTCTCCCTCGCCGCGCCATCAGGCGCCGCGCCTGCCAAGAAGTTCAAGGCCACCCACGGGTTCCAGCCGAACATCCCGGAGAAGCTGACCACGTTCGCCAGCCCGCCGCTGTCCGGCGAGGGCGTCTGGCGCGTGCTGGAGACGGTCAAGAGCGAGCCGGCCATCTTCGGTACCTTCCTGCGGCCGGACGCCGTGCACACCTCCTACGTGGCCGGGATCGTCTCGATGGATCAGCGGCTGGTCAGCTTCCAGCTGCGGCCCGGCGCCGAAGACCCGGGCCCGGGTAACTGGAAGGCCGCGTCGTGGATCCCGCCGGGCACCCGCACCGGCCTGCTGGCCGCGTTCAACGGCGGGTTCAAGCTGAACTCAGCAGGCGGCGGTTTCTACCTGAACGGCGCGAGCAAGGGAGCCCTGGTGAACGGGGCGGCGTCGGTGGTCTACTACCGCAACGGCACCATCAAGATCGGCGCCTGGGGCGGCGACGTGCGGATGACCCCGAACGTGGTGGGCGTCCGGCAGAACCTCAAGCTGCTCATCGACCACGGGAAGATCCCGGCCTCGGTGAACAACGACGTGCTCGGGGCCTGGGGCGCCACCCTCGGCGGCGGGTACTACGTGTGGCGTTCCGGAATCGGCATCACCGAGGGCGGCCGGGTCATCTTCGTCTACGGCCCGGCCCTCAACGCCCAGGATCTCGCGAACCTGCTCAAACGGGCGGGCGCGGTGGAGGCCATGCAGCTGGACATCAACCCGGAATGGATGTCCTACGACTACTACAAGGCGAGCGGGCATCCAGCGGACCCGAGCCCGCGTGCCTTGCTGCCGACCCAGCAGGGAAGCCCGTACCGGTACTACTCGATCTACAGCCGCGATTTCACGGTAGTCTACGCACGGTGACCGCCGAGACGAGCGCCACCAACACCAAGGTGGCCGCGCGCCCCAGGCATGCCCGCCGGCCCAGCTGGCCGGTGGCGGTGCTGCGCACCGCCCGGCCCCGCCAGTGGCCGAAGAACCTGCTCGTCTTCGCCGCGCCGCTGGCGGGCATCGGGCTCGGCCGGCGGGACTGGCTGGTCTATGCCTTCGTGGCCGCGGCCGCCTTCGGCTTTGCCTCGGTCGCGGTGTACTTCATCAACGACGTGGCCGACGCCGAGCGCGACCGCCGCCATCCGCGCAAGCGGCACCGGCCGGTGGCGGCCGGCGACCTGCCCAAGCGGCATGCGGTCGTGCTGGGTGCGGCGGCTGCCCTGGCCGGCCTGGCCTGCGGCGTGCTGATCTCTGAGCCGCTGCTCACCGCGTGTGTGGGCGCCTACTTGACCTTGTCGTTCCTCTACTCCTGGGTGCTCAAGCACATCCCGGTGGTCGAGGTGCTCTTTGTGGCGTCCGGTTTCCTGCTGCGCGTGCTCGGCGGGGCCGCGGCCACGCACGTGCCGCCGTCGGGCTGGTTCCTGCTGGTGTGCAGCCTGGGCGCGTTCGGCGTGGCCATCGCCAAGCGGTACACCGAGCTGACGAATCTCGGCCCCGAGGCTATCCGGCACCGGCCGGTCATGCGCTTCTACCGGCCCGCGGCCCTGCGGTACAGCCAGATCATCGTGGGCGCCCTGATGATCGCGGCGTACCTGGCGTGGGCGGCCGGGGAACACCCGAGCGCCCGGCCCTGGCACCTGGCCAGCGCCGTGCCGCTCGCCGCGGCCCTGGTCCGGTTCGGCTTCCTCACCGGCCGGCGGACCGCCGCGCCGGTGGAGGACCTGCTGACCAGGGACGTTCCGATGCTGGCCTGCGAGCTAACCTGGCTGGCCATGTTCGTGGCGGGCCTTGGCGGGATCGGCACCTAGGAACTGGTGAATAGATGACTATTTTCCCGAACGGATCTGGGCACCCGCCCCGGATCATGCTGCTCGGCGGCACCAGCGAGATCGGCCTGGCCATCCTCGCCGCGCTCGACGCTCCCGCCGACACCGAGGTCATCCTGGCCGGACGCGATGAGCAGCGGCTGGCTGCCGCGGGCAAGGAGCTGCCCTACCAGGTGCGGACCGTGCTCTACGACGCGATCACCACCGAGCACCATCAGGCGTTCGCGGACGCCATCTTCGCCGAGGGACCCCTGGACATGGTCATCTCGGCGGCCGGCATCCTGGTCCCGCAGGAGGACGTCGAGCGTGACGTCCAGCGCGCCGCCGAGATGATCGAAACCAACTTCACCGGCCACGTCACCAGCCTGCTGGCCATCGCCGCCCGGATGCGCGCCCGCGGCCAGGGCACCATCGTGGTGCTGTCCTCGGTCGCCGCGGTCCGCCCGCGCAAAGCCAACTTCGTATACGGGGCGGCCAAGGCCGGCCTGGACGCCTTCGCCCGCGGGCTGACGGACTCGCTGCACGGCACCGGGGTGCGCGTGCTCCTGGTCCGGCCCGGGTTCGTCACCGGACGGATGACGGCAGGCATGGCGCCCGCGCCGATGGCCACGACACCGGAGCAGGTGGGCGCGGCCACGGTCGCCGCGTTGCGCGGCCGGAAGTCGGCCGTGTGGATCCCCGCGCCGCTGGGCGGGCTCGCCGTGGCCCTCCGGCTCATCCCGCGGCCGGCCTGGCGTCGTGTTTCTGTGTTACCCCGGGGGGACGATCCCCCCCAGACCCCCTGCTCTTGGGGGGAAACCTTTCCCCCCAAACCCCGCGGCCCCCCGGCGGGGGGGACTCACCCCGGCTGCCGCCAGGGTAGATTCTGAGGCTGTGAGGGTGCTGGTCGCGGAAGATGACGAAGGCCTGGGCGAGGTCCTGGCGCGCGGGCTGCGGGAACAGGGCTACGTGGTTGACCTCGTGCCCGACGGTGAGACCGCAGCTACTTACCTGCGCTTCTACCAGTACGAGGTGGCCGTGCTGGACTGGCGCATGCCCAAGCTGTCCGGCCTGGACCTGGTGCAAAAGCTTCGCCGCGGCGGCACGGCCACGCCGGTGCTGATGCTGACCGCCCGCGACACCCCGGCGGACCGGATCGCCGGCCTGGACGCGGGCGCGGACGACTACCTGGTCAAGCCGTTCGACTTCGGCGAGCTGCTGGCCCGGCTCAGGGCACTGCAGCGCCGGCCGCCGGTCAGCCGGTCGCCCCGGATAAAGATCGGAGAAGTCGAGTTCGACCCCGCCGCGCGGGAGGTGCTGATCCGCGGGGAGCGGCCCGCGCTGACCGGCACCGAACTCGGCATCTTGGAGATCCTCATGCGACGTTCCCCGGGTGTCGCCGACCGCCGCTCGATCGCCCAGCATGTCTGGGACAACGAGGCCGACGCGTTCGGCTCGAATACCATCGACGTCCACCTGGCCCGGCTGCGCTCCAAGCTCGCGGGCGCCGGAGTCCGGATCGAGACCGTCCGCGGCGTCGGCTACCGGATCATCCCGGTATGAGAGCCAGCCCAGCGTGAAGACCGGCCCAGCATGAGAGCCAGCCCCGCGGCCAAGGTCGCCGCCGTCGCGACGGCGGTCATCGCGGGCGTCTACATCATCGGCGTGATCGTGCTCAACCTGGTGGTCGCCAGCCACCTGACCGAGCAGAACGACGAACGGCTGGCCGGCCGCCTCACCGTGGCGCGGCAGAATCCGGCGGCGCTCAGCCAGCCAGTGGCCCGGCACGGCGCGAGACCCAACGCTGGCGGCGAGGCGGGCAGCGACATCGACGCCGACGGCGTGCCGGTATTCCTCTGGTCCGCGAACGCCCGGGGGACGACGATTACCGGACACAGCCCTGGCGCGCCCGCGCTGCCCCCGGCCCTGCTCGCCGAGCACACCCCGCGCAACGGGCTCGCGTTCACCGCGACCCTGGATTCGGTGGGTTCGTTCCGGCTGAAGATGACGGGGTACAGCGGCGGCTGGCTGATCGCGGGCCAGAGCCAGGCCGGTAACGCGCACACCCAGCGGCTGCTGCTGAACGCGGAGATCATCGCCGGGCCGTTCCTGCTGCTCGCGATGTTTTTCGGCTCGCTCATCGTGGGTCTGCGCGCGCTGGCCCCCGTCGAGCAGTCGCGGCGCCGTCAGCTCGAGTTCACCGCCGATGCCTCCCACGAACTGCGCACTCCGCTCAGCGTGATCGGGGCGGAAGCCGACGTGGCCCTGTCCGCCCCGCGGGAGGCCAGCGAGTACCGCGACGCGCTGATGCGGATCCAGGGCGAGAACCGGCGGCTGCGGCAGCTCGTGGATGACATGCTGTGGCTGGCCAGGTTTGACGCCCGGCCGCCACCGCCCGGCGACGAGCCCGTCGACCTGGCGACGTTGGCGCAGGCCTGCGCAGACCGGTTCCGGGCCGTCGGTCCCGCCATCAGCGCGGAGACCCCGGACGACGCCGTGCTGATCAGCGCGCCGCCGGAGTGGATCGACCGGCTGGCGGGCGTGCTTGTCGACAACGCCTGCCGTCACGCGGGCCCGGACGGGCAGGTCCGGATCCAGGTCCGCGCCCAGGGCAACCGGGTCAGCCTGACGGTGGAGGACAGCGGTCCCGGCATCCCCGAAGCCGACCGGCCGCGCCTGTTCGACCGGTTCCACCGGGCCACCGAGCAAGGCTCGGGCGCCGGCCTCGGGCTGGCCATCGGCGATTCGATCGTCCGCTCGACCGGTGGCCGCTGGCACATCGGCGACTCGCCGCTTGGCGGGGCGCTCATGTCCGTGTCCTGGCGGCATTCCCAGCCACACCGGACGGCCACGCCGCGCCTGACGGCCAGCCACCTCCAGGGCGACGGCGCCTAGAGCGCCGGTCAAGCAGTAGGGGACTTCCGGCATCACCGCGGCCAAGGGCCCGCAAGAGCGGCAGAACCGGGGGTCGCCCCGGTTATCGCGGAGGTTCCGGGCTCTGTGGAGCATCTGGTACCCAGGGGACACCCGGATCCTCCGGGTAAGCCGGATCCTCCACGCTAATCCGCCTTCGTATCAGGCAAAAGGTACAAAAGGCAAGTGCCCGCGGCGCTGTCGCGGGCAGCGAGTCAGATCCCTACTCGCCTTCCGCCAGCGGCAGGCGGACGGTGGCGCGCAGGCCGGGTCCGGCGTCGCTCAGCGACACCGAGCCGCCGTGGGCTTCGGCGGTGGACCGCACGATGGCCAGGCCGAGGCCGGCCCCCTCAACGCCGTCCTCCCCGGCCCGGCTCCGCGCGCCCTCCAGGCGCGAGAACCGGCCGAAGGCCCGCTCGGCATCCTCGGCGGGGATCCCTGGCCCGTCGTCGGACACGGTCAAGACCGCCCAGCCGTCGTCGCCGCGCACCGACACGCACACCTGGCTGGCCGCGTGGCGGACCGCGTTGTCCAGCAGGTTCACCAGAAGCCGGCTCAGTGCGTCCGGATCGCCCGCGACCACGCAGGGCCCGGGTATCGGCGCCGTCGCCTCGGCCCGCACCGGGACCCGGGCCGTGGCGTAGCGCGCCACGACCGATTCGCACACCGCGGACAGGTCGGTGGGCTTGCGACGCAGTTGCTGTCCGTCCAGCCGCGCGAGCAGCAGCAGGTCCTCGGTCAGCCGGGCCAGCCGCAGGGTGTCGGCGTGCACGTCGCGCGCCGTCTCCGGCCAGTCCAGGCCGTCGGGGTGGTCCAGGGCGACCTCGAGCTGGGCGCGGATGCTGGCGATCGGGCTGCGCAGCTCGTGCGCCGTATCCGATACCAGGTCGCGCTGGCGCTGCTGCGCCTCGGCCAGCCGGGAGAGCATGTCGTTCAGCGTGACGGCGAGCGACCGCACCTCGTCGCGGGCAGGCGGCACCGGCAGGTCCTGCGGCACGCCGGTCTGCGTCACCTCGGCGGCCCCGCGGCGCAGCGCGGCGATCGGCCGCAGCGTGTACCCGGTGACCAGCCAGATGGCCAGGGCCAGCAGGCCGAACAGCAGCGGCGTTCCGATGATCAGGGCCCTGGCCAGCGTGGCGAGGCTGTCGCCCGCCTGGGCGTAGGAGACCGCGGCGATGACGACCTGGTGGCCGCTCGCCGCCACGGCCACCACCCGCAGCAGCGACGGCAGACCCAGCGGCGGCCCGGCGAGCATATACGCCTGGCCGGTCCGGGCGGCCGCGGCTGCCTGCGCGGGCGGCAGCATCGGCACCAGCCGGTCCGCACCCGGCGACACGTCGGTGATCCGGCCCTGGGCGTCGAGCACCTGGATGGTGATCGTCCCGGGGACCACGGGAACCGGGTCGGGCAGCCGGTTCTGGTCGATGAGCGCGGCCACCTCGAGCGCGCCTTGCCTGGCCGAGTCGTCGAGCCCGCGGATCAGGGATACCCGCAAGGCGTTGACCAGGAGCACCGCCGCGGCCGCCAGGGCCAGCGCCAGCCCGGCCGAGGTGATGAGCGTCAGCCGGGCCCGCAGGCTCCGCCGCCGCCACCACCGCGCGGGCCCGTGCCGCTCGCCGGTCACGGTCAGCCCTGTCATGATCAACCACCGTCAGCGGCGAGCCGGTACCCGGCGCCGCGCACGGTCTGCAGGGCGTTCTTGGCGAACGGCGCGTCGATCTTGCGCCGCAGGTAGCCCGCGTAGACCTCGACGACGTTCATGTCCGTGACCGAATCCGGATCCCATACGTGCTCCAGCAGCTCCGCCTTCGGCACCACCTGACCCGCCCGCCGCATCAGGTACTCGAGCAGCGCGAACTCCCTGGCGGTCAGCTCGATGTCCGCGTCCGCGCGGCGGACGGTCCGGGCGGCCGGGTCGAGGTGCAGGTCACCGGTCACCAGCACCGCCGGGCGCGGCCTGGCGCCGCGGCGCAGCAGCGCGCGCAGCCGGGCCGCGAGCACCACGTAGGAGAAGGGCTTGGTCATGTAGTCGTCAGCGCCGAGGTCGAGCCCGTCGGCCTGGTCGTACTCGCCGTCCTTGGCGGACAAGATGAGCACCGGCACCCAGTTCCGTTCGGCCCGGAGCCGCTCGCATACCTGGTAACCGGACAAGCCGGGCAGCATCAGGTCGAGCACCACGGCGTCGTACTCGCCCTCCCGGGCCAGGTGCAGGCCGTCCACGCCGTCGTGGGCGACGTCGACGACGAACCCCTCGGCGGTCAGGCCGCGGCGCACCGCGGAGGCGAGCCGCCGTTCGTCTTCTACCACGAGCACGCGCACGATCCCAGTTTGACCCACCGGTGCCGGTGCCGCCGCCGGGTTCTCAGGGTGCTCACAGCGGCCGTGCGGCACTGTTAAGGCAAGCGCAATCAGGGCCGGCATTCGGGGGCGGGCCCTGCGAGCAGCGCGCCCGCTCAGCGGGTACGCTCCGATAACGGGTGAGGTGTCATGGTTCAGGTACCGAAGCTGTCCAGGCGGGCCAGGTGGGCCGTGCCGGCCGGCGCGCTAGTCATCACCGGCGGGGTCGTCGCCGGGTCGGTGATCTCGGTGGCCCAGGCTGCTCCCGGCCTGCCCGCGCGCACCGCTGCTCAGCTGCTCGCCGAGGTGGCGGAGTCCGTTCCCCCGCCGCTGACCGGGACCGTGGTGGAGACCGCCTCGTTCGGCTTGCCGGCCCTGCCCGCCACCGGGAACCCCACGTCGCTGTCGTCGCTGCTCACTGGGTCGCACACGGTCCAGGTGTGGTACTCAAGCCCCGAACACTTCCGGCTCGCCGTCCCGGAGTCGCTGAGCGAGAGCGACGTGATCAGGGACGGCAGCACCGCCTGGCTGTGGCAGAGCACCCTGAACAAGGTCACCAAGTTCACGCTTCCGCCGCATTCGACCGCGGCCGTACCGAAGCAGCCACTCACACCGCAGCAGGCGGCCCAGCAGGTGCTGGCCGCGGTCGGGCCGACCACCACGGTCAGCGTGGCCAGCAACGTGATGGTCGCCGGGCAGGCGGCCTACGGCCTGGTTCTCGCGCCCAAGGACGCCAGGTCGCTGGTGGGCCAGGTCCAGATCGACATCGACGGTAGCAACGGGGTGCCGCTCCGGCTGCAGGTCTTCGCCCGCGGCGCCAGCAGCCCCGCCTTCCAGGTGGGTTACACGGCCATCCAGTTCGTGACCCCGGCGCCAGCCGACCTCAGCTTCACCCCGCCGCCGGGATCGTCGGTCACCCAGGTCAACATGGCCAGCGTCGGCAGCGGAGCCACGGGTAGCGCAAACTCCGGGGTTTCTTCGATCGGATCCGGCTGGCTGACCGTGCTCGAGCTGCCGTCGTCCGCGCTGACCCCCGGCAGCCCAGCACCAGGATCCTCAACCAGCAGCTCCGCTGACGGTGCCGCCGTGCTGCAGGCCCTGCTCGCGTCGGCCACCCCGGTGCACGGCGCCTGGGGCACCGGCCGGCTGCTGCGCACCAGCCTGGTTTCGGTGCTGATGACCGACCAGGGCAGCACGTTCGTCGGCGCGGTCGAGCCCAGCGTCCTATACGCGGCGGCGTCCGCTCACCAGCCCGCAGGGACACCTTGACCGCGATCTCGACCAGCGGGCTGACCAAGCGGTTCCGCGGCGGTCAGCTCGCCGTCGACCACATCGACCTGGCCGTGCCTGACGGCTCGGTCTACGGCTTCCTCGGCCCGAACGGATCAGGCAAGACCACCACCATCAGGATGCTGCTCGGCCTGGCCTTCCCGACCGCGGGCCAGGCCGCGCTGCTCGAGGTGCCGATGCCCGCCGGCGCCACCCGGGTCCTGCACCGGGTCGGCTCGCTGGTGGAAGGCCCGGCCTTCTACCCGTTCCTGACCGGCAGTGACAACCTGGCCAGGTACGACGCCGCCGACCGGACCGCCGACCCGCGGACGGCGCGGGCCAGGATCGAGGCGGCCCTGGACCGGGTGGGCCTGCTATCAGCGGCGGAGAAGCGGTACCGCAACTACTCCCTCGGCATGAAGCAGCGCCTGGCCATCGCCGCCGGCCTGCTGCGGCCCCGCGAGCTGATCATCCTGGACGAGCCGACGAACGGGCTTGACCCGCAGGGGACCCGGGAGGTGCGCGCGCTGATCAGGCAGATCGCCGCCGACGGCACCACCGTGTTCGTCTCCTCGCACCTGCTCGCCGAGGTGGAGCAGATCTGCACGCACGTGGGCGTGATGCGGACCGGGCGGCTGGTGTTCCAGGGATCCCTGCCCGAGCTGCAGCAGACCGGAGCCGTTCGGGTCACAGTGCAGACCGCCGACCCCGAGGCGGCGGTCAAGGTGCTGGCCGGGCTGGGCCTGGCCGACGCCCAGGCGGCTGGGAACGCCCACCCGGAGGCCTCAGCCGTGCTTGGCGACGCGTCGCCGGAGCAGGTCTGCGCCGAGCTCGTCCACGCCGGGATCGGAGTCCGCGGCTTCGCGGTCACCTCACCGAGCCTGGAAGATCTGTTCGTCGGCCTCACCGGGGAGGGCTTCGATGTCGACGGCTGAGGTGTCGGTTCCGGCCGAGCACGCAGTACGCCCCGTTCGGGCCTACCTGAGATTTTTCACGGCCGAGCTCCGGCTGGTTTTCCTGCGCCGGAGAAACCTGCTGCTGCTCGCCGTCACCGCCATCTTCCCGCTCGTCATCGGCATTGCCCTGCGCCTGGCGTCGCCTCATCCGCAAGGCCGCAACGGGGCCGGGGTGGCGTTCTTCAACCAGCTGGCAGGCAACGGCGTCTTCCTCACCTTCATCGCGCTCAGTACCCTGCTCGTCCTCATCCTGCCGGTCGTGGTCGCGGTGGTGGCGGGGGACTCGGTGGCCGGCGAGGCCGGCTACGGCACGCTGCGCTACCTGCTCGCGGTGCCTGCCGGGCGGACCCGGCTGCTCGCGGTCAAGTACGGCACGATCGTGACGTTCGGGCTTTGCGCGACGTTCATCGTCTCGGCGGTAGCCCTGGTGGCCGGCGCCGCGCTGTTCCCGGTCGGACCGGTGACCTTGCTGTCCGGAACCACGGTCTCGCTGCCGGACGGGCTCCTGCGGCTGCTGTTCGTCACGTTGTACGTCGCGGCCGCGATGGCCGCGCTCGGCGCCATCGGGCTGGCCATCTCGACGATGACCGAGCACGCGATCGGGGCCATCGCCACCGTCATGATCCTCGTGGTGGCCAGCGAGGTGGTCGACAACGTGCCGCAGCTCGCGGCGGCCGGCCCGTACCTGCCCACCCACTGGTGGCTCTCCTTCGACGCCCTGCTGCGCGTGCCGGTCGATACCTCCACCCTGCTCCGCGGGCTGCTGTCGTTCGCGGTCTACGCGCTGCTCTTCTGCGCGTTCGCCTGGGCCCGCTTCACCTCGGCCGACGTCACCAGCTGACCCCGCGCTCCCTGCGCCGCCGCGCTCCCCGCTTCACTTCGGCCGACGTCACCAGCTGACCCCGCGCTCCCCGCGCCGCCG
>Ga0209656_10001187_pt1 | contig 16962 bp, 13 predicted proteins | sample BogFormECP12_OM2_FD_188239 | JGI IMG/M metagenome (GOLD analysis project Ga0209656, IMG submission 188239) | Bog forest soil microbial communities from Calvert Island, British Columbia, Canada - ECP12_OM2 (SPAdes) (version 2) | ecosystem: Environmental > Aquatic > Freshwater > Wetlands > Bog ... | reverse complement strand
ACATAATCGGTCATTCGGTCGACAGCTTCCCGGCGCGCACCGCGGAAGGGCTGCTGGAGTTCCTCCATGCACTGATCGCCACCGACCCGACGGGGCCTCATCCGAATGCCATCGAGCAGTTCCTTGCCGCGCATCCCGCGGCTTTGAAATTTGTACAGATTCCGAAGCCCATTCCGACCAGCTTTGCGAAGGAGTCGTTTTTCGCGGTATCCGCGTTCAAGTTCACCAATGCGGACGGCAGGAGCCGCTACGGGCGCTATCGGGTGCTCCCGGCAGCGGGCAACGAATATCTCAACGAGGCGGAGGCCGCTGCGCGCAGTCCAAACTTCCTCTTCGACGAGATCAAAGAGCGGGTCGCAAAGGAACCCGTCAGGTTCCGCGTCGTCGTGCAGTTGGCCGAGGACGGCGACACCACTGACGATGCTACGGTCCGCTGGCCCGAGGACCGTCCTCAACTCGCGTTCGGCGAAATCAGTTTGCAGGATATCGCTCCGAACAACGCCGGCGAGCAGCAACACGTCATCTTCGATCCGATCCCGCGGGTGGATGGCATCGAAGCCTCGGCCGACCCGCTCTTCGAGCCGCGAGCCAACATCTATCTGATGAGCGGGAGGCGGCGCCGAGCGGCTGGAGAACGCTAAGCGCCAGGCAAAAACTCCCTCACGCCCGAGCGGACGGCAGGCCGCCACCATCCCTGGCTCCCGTCCGACCGTGCCCCGATGCCCGTCTTTGATCCAGATCAAGGGCGAACTGCGCGTAATTGGTTGAATGCCTGTTGCGGAATGACACGCAGACAGGAGGTCGAGAGATGGGCGAGCTTTTGTACGACCGCCCGGATTACGTCGCGCGGGCCCGCTCGCTCGGGGCTGCGCTCGCCGCGGCGGCGGACGAGATCGAGCGAAACCGCGAATTACCAGCATCGATCGTCTCGGCGCTGATCGACAATGGGCTGTTTCGCCTGTTGCAGCCGCGTTCTCTCGGCGGCGCCGAACTCGACCCGATGACCTACATCCAGGTGGTCGAGCAGATCGCCAGCCATGACGCCAGCACCGGCTGGTGTATCGAACAGGCGAACGGCTGCTCGATGGCTGCCGCCTTTCTCGATCCCGAGATCGCACAAGAAATCTTCGGACCGCCGGACGGCATCGTCGCTTGGGGGCCGGTCGGCCCGGCCGAGCTGCGCGCTGTCCCCGGTGGGTTCCGCCTGACCGGCGCCTGGAATTTCGCCAGCGGCAGCCATCACGCGAGCTGGCTCGGCGCCCATGTCGTGACGCTCGGCCCCGACGGCGCGCTGCTGTGCCGCGCAGATGGCGGTGAAATCCTGCGCACCTTGCTGTTTCCAAAGAGCCAGGCGACGATGACCGATATCTGGCGTGTCGTCGGCCTGCGCGGCACCGGCAGCGACCGCTATTCGGTAAGCGATCTCTTCATCCCCGAGCGCTATACCGTGCTGCGCGACCCCGAGATCGCGCCGCGCGAGCCGGGCCGGCTCTACTGCTTCAGCAGCAGCAATCTGTACGCCTCCGGCGTTGCCGCGGTGGCGCTCGGCATCGCGCGCGGCATGATCGCCGACTTCACCGAACTCGCGACACAGAAGGTGCCGCGCGGCGCCCGCCAGCGACTGTGCGAGAACCAGGTGATCCAGTCGCAGCTGGCGCAGGCCGAGGCTCGGCTCGGCTCGGCGCGCGCCTTCCTGCTGAGCGGTCTCGCCGAGATCTGGGAAGCGGTCGGCGCGACCGGCGAGCTGAGCCTGGAGCACAACACGAAGATCCGCCTCGCTTCGACCTGGGCGATTGATCAGGCTCGCGAGGTCGTCAACACCCTCTATCACAGCGCCGGCTCGACGGCGATCTTCGACGACCGCCCGTTCGAGCGCCGCTTCCGCGACATGCATACGGCCTCGCAACAGGCCCAGGGGCGGCAGGCGCATTACGAGACGATCGGCCGCATTCTCTTCGGCCTTGCACCGGATACGGCGATGTTCACTTTTTAGCGCGAGCACGAAATCGTGCAATGATCGCATGAGTTTGATACACTCTCACCAACCTTTACAAGAAAGGAGTGTCCGGACATGACACCAGCATCGCAGAAATTTACGGCCGGCCCCTTGAGGTTCGTCGTCAGGCACGAGTTGTGGGACGGCAACATCCAGGATCATGCCGACCAGGGTGTCGCGATCACCGTGACGGCGGAAGTCGCCGGCAAGGAGACGACCCTGTTGCGGTTCAATTGCTTCGATTTCGAAAAGAGCTACATCTACGGCCCGGAAAATACCGAGCTGCACGTTGCCGGGCCCGAGATGCTGGGCGGGGCCGCCTTGACGAACCTCTACCGGATGGACCCGATCGCCGACGGGAACCCGATCGGCTGGACCATCAGGACCCTGCGGACGAAGCTTCCGAAGATGTTGGAGCGCGCCGGCTACCCGCAGATCGCCGCGGCGACCGATCTGACGGAAGTGCGAGACATCCTGCCCGACGTCGAAGCCTGCGCCCGCGAGCTCTATGCCACCAAGCGGAATACGGTCAAACACAACCGCGGCACACATATCTTCGAAGCCGGCAACATCCGGTTCGGGCTCGAGATGCGGCGGCTGCCGATGGGCGATGGCGGCCTCGCCATCCATGTGCTGGCCGATATCGGCGGCACGCCGGGCAAGGCGTACACGGAAGAAACGGAGCTCCTGGCCTTTGATCACTTCTGGAACGGTGCGCATTACCATTACGGCCCGCGCAACAAGAACCATCGCATCTATTGGGACCGGACATTGGTCGAAGATCCGCTCGCGTGGACGTTGGAGCAGTTCGAGACCGGGAAACTGCCGGCAATGATCGAGCGGGCCGGCTATCCCGGAATCACGGCTGATCTCGACAGGGAAAAGATCGCCTCCATCCTTCCGGCGATGAAGAAGCAGGCGCTCGAGATGTGGGCGGAAGGCGAGAGATTGACCGGTCACCCGGGGCTGCCGCTGGAGCCCACTCCGAACCTGGCCGCCGCCGAGTAAAGCGCCCGAGGCAGAGCGCTCCCTTCAAAAAAGAAGATCGCCAAAAATACGAGTTGCGGCGTAACTCTGGTATACCATATATCTGCGTTGTGTCCGAGATCAGCCCGCGCCCCAGCCCTACCCTCGCTATGCCGCGGCTGGACACCGGTACCACCTTCCGCAAGGAAGCTTATGCCGCGCTGAAGCGGGCGATCACCGCGATGGACATCTACGACCATCCGCAGGAGATCCGGCTCGACGAGCGGCGGCTCTCGGAGGGGCTCGGGGTCAGCCGCACGCCGATCCGCGAGGCGATGACCGTGCTCGAACAGGAGGGCTTTGTCCGCACCCGCCCGCGCCGCGGCATCTTCGTCGTGCGCAAGACGAAGCGCGAGATCGTCGAGATGATTACGGTCATGGCGGCGCTCGAAAGCATGGCGGCGCGGCTCACCGTCGAGCGCGCCTCTCAATCCGATATCGCCGAATTGCGCCGGCTGATGGACGCATTCCGTGCCCCAAATGGTCAGGAGGGGGGCGAGCGGCTCGCCGAGTATTCGGATGCGAACATTTCTTTTCATCAGGCGATCATAAAGATGAGCGGTTGCGCCCTGCTCGCCGAAATGACGGAAAATCTGTTCATCCACATGCGCGCGATCCGCAAGATCACGATCCATCAGGAAAACCGGGCGGCGCGTTCGATTACCGACCATTTCAGGATCATCGAGGCGCTCGAACGCCGCGACCCTGACCTCGCCGAGCGGCTGGCGCGCGAGCACACCTTAGGGCTCGCCGCGCATGTCGAGCAGCACGGCGATTTTCTCGACACGACTGGTGACGAACTGACGGCCCGGTATCCCAAAAACCGTCACCCCCGCGAAAGCGGGGGCCCGGAGCCTGCCCCTCGCATGAACAGCGAGACGAGCGACGGAGCGGTGACCCCTGGGTTCCCGCTTTCGCGGGAATGACGAATTAAGGTGAGGCGAACGATGAGCAAAGCGTTGGAAGGTGTGCGCATTCTCGATCTGAGCCATGTCCAGGCGGGCCCAACCGGCACACAGTTGTTGGCGTGGATGGGCGCGGATGTGGTCAAGGTCGAGATGCCGGGCCGCGGCGACATCACCCGCGGCCAGCTGCAGGACGTGCCCGGCGCCGACAGCCTCTATTACACGATGCTGAACTCGAACAAGCGCGGCATAACAGTCAATCTGAAATCGCCCAAGGGCAAGGCGGTCATCGAGGAGCTCGTCCGGCGCTCTGACGTGGTCATCGAAAATTTCGGCCCAGGCGTGCTCGATCGGCAGGGCTTCACCTGGGAGCGCTTTCAGAAATTGAACCCGCGGATCATTTACGCCTCAATCAAGGGCTTCGGCCCGGGCCCCTACGCGGACTGCAAGGCCTACGAAAATGTCGCGCAGTGCATGGGCGGGGCAGCGAGCACGACGGGCTGGGAGGATGGCCCGCCCACGATAACCGGGGCGCAGATCGGCGACAGCGGCACCGGCGTGCACACGATCGCCGGCATCCTCGCCGCGCTCTATCAGCGCGAGCGGACCGGCAGAGGCCAGCGGGTCGAGGTCGCGATGACCGACGCGGTGCTGAATTTGTGCCGGGTCAAGATGCGCGACCAGCAGCGCCTGGCGCGCGGGCCGCTCTCCGAATACCCGAACAAAGAATTCGGTGACGCAGTGCCGCGGGCCGGCAACGCGTCGGGCGGCGGGCAGCCGGGCGCGGCGTTGCGCTGCGCGCCGGGCGGGCCCAACGACTATGTCTATGTCATCATCCAGCCGCCCTGCTGGGAGCCGCTGATGAAGCTGTGCGGTCGCGAAGAGCTGATCACCGACCCGGGATACGCAACGCCGCAGGCGCGTCTGCCGAAAATCCCGGAATGCTTCTCGATCATCGAGAAGTGGACGATGACCAAGGGCAAATTCGAGGTCATGGCGGCATTGAACGAGGCCGATGTGCCGTGCGGGCCGATCCTGTCGATGAAGGACATCTACGAGGACAAGTCGCTCTACGAACGCGGCTTCCTGGTCGAGGTCGATCATCCAACCCGCGGCCGCTACGTCCAGATCGGCTCGCCGATCAACCTTTCCGACTCGCCGGTCGACGTGAAGCGCTCGCCCTTGCTCGGCGAGCACACCGACGAGATCCTCGGCTGGCTCGGCTACGAAAGGGACGAAATCGCGGCAATGCACGAAGAAGGGGCGGTGTAGGCTCTCGATACATCTCGTTGCGAGTTGGCCACCGGCCGGGCGGCCGACCCGCCCTAGATGAAAATTAGCAGATTCCGGCGATTCTCGGCTCGAGACATCTCCTATTTTCTTGTTAGGAGCCGTAAGGCAACGAAGCAATCTCGGGCCGGTTTGTGGCAAGCTCGTCGGGATTGCTTCGCTTCGCTCGCAATCACGGGCACGGTTAAGAGGTTTGGTTGTGGTTCTTGCAACAAAACATGACCGCCGGATCCACCCCGGCTCGGGACGCCGGCGCGGGCCGGATCATCCGAAGGGGCGGCAGGTCGATCCCGAGGCGCTCGCCGAGGTGCAGGCGCTGCTCGGCGAACGCGAGCGGCGGCGCGACCTCTTGATCGAGCATTTGCATCTGCTGCAGGACCATTTCGGTTGCCTCCATGCGCGCCATCTGGTGGCGCTCGCCGAGGAGATGCGGCTCGCGCTCGTCGAGGTCTATGAGGTCGCCTCGTTCTACGCCCATTTCGACATCGTCATGGATGACGAGGCGCCACCGCCGCCGCTGACCGTGCGGGTGTGCGACAGCCTCAGCTGCGAGCTCGCCGGCGCGGCACAATTGCTCGAAGGCCTGCGCGGCAGGCTGGGCGACCGGGTGCGAGTCCTGCGCGCTCCATGTATGGGCGGATGCCACCGCGCTCCGGTCGTGGCGATTGGCCACGCGCTCCACGAAAACGCGACCGTGGACAATGTCGCGGCAGCCGTCTCGTTGGGCGAGAGCCACCCGACAATTCCCGAATTTATCGGCTTCGAGGCCTATCGGGCCGCTGGCGGCTACCGCCTCCTCGAGGGGTGCCTTGCGGGCGAACGCCGGCCGGAGGAACTGATAGGGATCCTCGAACATTCTGGCCTCCGCGGGCTCGGCGGCGCGGGGTTTCCGGCGGGGCGAAAGTGGCGATTGGTGCTCCAGGAGCCAGCACCTCGGCTGCTGGCGGTCAATGCCGACGAGGGCGAGCCCGGCACCTTCAAGGACCGTTACTTTCTCGAAACCGACCCGCACCGCATGATCGAAGGCATGCTGGTCGCCGCCTGGGTAGTCGAGGCAGCCGAGGTCTACATCTATCTGCGCGACGAATATCCGCAGTGCCACGCGATTTTCGAAAGCGAGATCGCGGCGGTCGAAGCGGCAGGCTTGACGCCACATACCCGCATTCACCTCCGCCGCGGCGCCGGCGCCTATATCTGCGGCGAGGAAACCGCGATGCTCGAAAGCATCGAGGGCAAGCGCGGTCTGCCGCGGCAGCGGCCGCCCTTTCCGGCTCAGGTCGGGCTCTTCGGCCGGCCAACCCTATGTAACAATGTCGAGACCCTCTACTGGGTCCGCGATATCGTCGAGAAGGGCGCGGACTGGTTCACCAGCCAGGGCCGCAACGGGCGCAAGGGGCTGCGCAGCTTCTCGGTTTCCGGCCGAGTGCGCGATCCGGGAGTGAAACTCGCCCCTGCAGGCATTACCGCGCGTCAACTGATCGACGAATTCTGCGCCGGCATCGCCGAGGGTCATGTGTTCAAGGGCTATCTACCGGGCGGCGCCTCGGGCGGCATATTGCCGGCGGCGATGGCGAACATCCCGCTCGATTTCGGCACGCTCGAGGCCGAAGGGTGCTTGATCGGCTCAGCCGCGATCGTCGTCCTTTCCGACCAGGACGACATGAAGGCGGTCGCGTTGAACCTGTTGCGGTTCTTTGAGGATGAGAGCTGCGGTCAGTGCACCCCGTGCCGCGCCGGCACCGAGAAGGCGGTCAAGCTGCTGACGGCACCGCGCTGGGATGAAGGCTTGCTGGGCGAGTTGACGCAGGTGATGAGCGACGCCTCGATCTGCGGCCTGGGTCAAGCGGCGATGAACCCGGTCAAGCAGGTGCTAAAGCATTTCCGCGAGGACATTCTGGCTCCTCACCCCGCCGCTACCCTCACCCACCCAGCCCTGCGGGCTGGGTCCCCCCTCTCCCGCACTGCGCGCGGTGCGGGGGAGGGTTAGGGTGGGGGCGGCGCGGTCGGATGGGCGATGACCGTCCTAAATTCGCCTTTTTAGTATGACAAACAACTGGCTCCTGCCGGTTCCCTGGACCGGTCGCCGGCTGGATTAGGGAGTTTGGTCTGACAATCCGAGGGTGGCGGTTCGAGCTGGTCGGCGCCATTGGATGGTTCAACTAATCAGAGAAATCCCGCTGCAGACTCGCTGCAGGCGCAGCGGGCTGTAATAATCTATGCAAGTTTTGGTTGTTCCCGATAAGGGGTTGGGTTGCGGCTCGGGGCGTTCGATCGCGTGGACCGGCGGGGCGTAATCTGCTAGGCCCTCGCTATGCCGCTGACCCTCTACAACACGCTGACTCGCCGCAAGGAGACCTTCGAGCCGCTCGACCCCGAGCGGGTGCGCCTCTATGTCTGCGGACCGACGGTTTATGACCGCGCGCATATCGGCAACGGTCGGGCCATTGTCGTCTTCGATGTGCTCTACCGGCTATTGAGCGACATTTATGGGCGCGAGCACGTGTGCTACGTGCGCAACATCACCGACATCGAGGATAAGATAAACGCCGCTGCCCGCAAGAACGGCGAGCCGATCGCGGCGCTGACGGCGCGGACGACAGCGGCTTTTCACGAGGACATGGCGGCGCTCGGCGCTTTGCCGCCCGACATCGAGCCGCGGGCGACCGAGTATATCCCGCAGATGATCGCATTGATCGAACGGCTGATCGCCAGCGGGCATGCCTATGCGGCCGAGGGTCATGCGCTGTTCTCGGTCTCCTCCGACCCGCACTACGGGCAGCTCTCGGGGCGCAGCCGCGACGAGATGATCGCCGGCGCCCGGGTCGAGGTAGCGCCCTACAAGCGCGACCCCGCTGATTTCGTGCTGTGGAAGCCATCCGACGTCGAAACCCCGGGATGGGACAGTCCCTGGGGACGCGGCCGGCCGGGCTGGCACATCGAATGCTCGGCGATGAGCGAGACGCATCTGGGCGAGACCTTCGATATCCATGGCGGCGGTCTCGATCTCGTCTTCCCGCACCATGAGAACGAGATCGCGCAAAGCACCTGCGCGCATGGCGGCCGCCCGTTCGTCCGGTATTGGATGCATAACGGGATGCTGACCGATGCCGGCGCGAAGATGTCGAAGTCGCTCGGCAACATCCGCACGGTCCGCGAACTCCGCGATGAGGCGCCGGGCGAGGCGATCCGGCTTGCGCTTCTGACTGCGCATTATCGTGACCCGCTTGACTGGACGAGCGACAGATTGCGGCAGGCGCGGCACACCCTCGACCGTTTCTACCGTGCGCTGACCTTGCCGCGCGACGCCGTGTTCGAGCGGTTCGGCGAGGCCGCCGAGGCGCTGCGGCCGGTCCGGGAGGCGCTCGAAGACGATCTCAACACGCCGCTCGCATTGACCCATCTGCACGAGCTGGCCGGGGCGATCAACCGGACGAGCTCGGACGCCGAGCGGTCCGCGTTGCAGCGGGCGCTCGAAGCCGGCGGCCAGTTGATGGGCCTGCTCGGCCAGCCGCCGCTCGACTGGCTTCAGGGCAGCGCGAAGGCCGATGCCGAGCGGATCGAGCAGAGGATCGGCGCGCGGGCCGCCGCGCGGCGTCAGCGCCGTTTTGGCGAGGCCGACCGCATTCGCGCCGAACTCACTGCCGAGGGCATCCTGCTCGAAGACCGGCCCGACGGCACGACGACCTGGTGGCGGAAGGATTGAGCATGGCCGGCACCGATCATCGCCGCCAGGCGGTGACGGCGGGTCCCGCGATCATTCTGGTGGACCCGCAGCTCGGCGAAAATATCGGGACCGCGGCGCGGGCGATGATGAATTGCGGGCTCGACGATCTGCGCCTGGTGCGTCCGCGCGACGGCTGGCCGTCCGACAAGGCGATTGCCGCGGCGAGCGGCGCCGACGCAGTGCTGGCAAAAGCGCGGCTCTACCCCGACATTGCGGCGGCGGTCGCGGACATCGTCCATGTCTATGCCGCGACGGCGCGCGACCGGGGCATGGTGCGCCGCGAGGTGACCCCTCGCCATGGGGCGCAGGAGATGCGGGCGAGGCTCAAAGCGGGCGAGGCGTGCGGCGTCCTTTTCGGGCCCGAGCGCACCGGCCTCCTCAATGACGACGTGGCGCTCGCCGACACGGTGCTGACCGTGCCGCTCAACCCCGGCTTCTCGTCCTTGAACCTCGCCCAGGCGGTGCTGATCGTCGGCTACGAGTGGTTCACGTCGGGGTCGGGCGCGGCTCCCGAAACATTACGAGGAGGAGGCAGCCGGCCGGCGACCAAGGAGGAGCTGTTCAACTTTTTCGAGCATCTGGAGGAGGAGCTTGTCCGCAACGGCTTTCTGCGCAACCGCGAAAGCCATCCGAGCATGGTCCGCAACCTGCGCAGCCTATTCCAGCGCGCCCAGTGCACCGAGCAGGAATTGCGCACCTTGCATGGTGTTGTCACCGCCTTCGCCGGACCGCGCGAGCGGAAAAAAGCGCCCGAAGAAATGGCAGAGCCGCTTAGTGGATTGCCTGATGAAAGACGGCGATGACAAGAACTGTCGGCTCAAGCCGCTTGGTCAGCGAACCAGGCGGCGATTGCCCGGCCGATCTCCGATCCGGAATCCTCCTGGATGAAATGGCTGCCAGCTACGCTAACTTCTGTCTGATTGCGCCAGTTGCGGCAGAATTCGCGGCTATTGTGTGAGCTTATCGCCGTTGGACAACTAGCGAGGAAATCTACATGCCAAAATCGATCTATGAGACCGCGTTGATCGTAGGGGCTGGAAGCGGGCTGAGCGCATCCTTGGCCCGCCTGTTCGCGCGCGAGGGCTTGCGAGTGGCGCTCGCCGCGCGCAATTCGGAAAAGCTCGGCGCGCTATGCGCCGAGACCGGCGCCAAGGCTTTTGCCTGCGACGCGACCGATGCCGGCGAGGTGGCGCAGATGTTCCGAGCGGTGGAGGCCGTGACCGGCGCGCCGGATGTGGTCGTCTACAATGCGAGCGCGCGGGCCCGCGGCCCGGTGGCCGAGCTAGTTCCGGCCGAGGTCGAGCGCGCGATCATGGTCAGCGCCTATGGCGGTTTCCTGGTGGCGCGAGAGGCGGCGGCGCGGATGCTGCCGAAAGGGCACGGCGCGATCCTGTTCACCGGCGCCTCGGCGAGCGTCAAGGGCTATCCTCTCTCGGCGCCGTTCGCGATGGGTAAATTCGCGCTGCGCGGCCTCGCGCAGAGCATGGCGCGCGAGCTGGGGCCGCAAGGAATTCACGTCGGGCACTTCGTAATCGACGGGGCGATCCGCAATCCCGGCCGCACGGAGCCGGCGGACCGGCCCGACAGCATGCTCGATCCAGACGCGATCGCCGCATCCTATCTGCACTTGTTGCAGCAGCCGCGCTCGGCGTGGGCATGGGAAGTCGAGCTGCGGCCCTGGGTGGAACGGTTCTGACGGGACGGCGCGCAGCCCTCCGGGTCTGGGGCGCCTTTGCGCTGCTGATGCTTCTGGCGGCGGCGCCGTTGGTCTCGACGGTGCTGCCGCCGCTTTTCGATTACCCCAATCATCTGGCTCGCATGCACCTCCTCAGCGAGGGGGGCAACCAATTCTATGCCGTGCACTGGGGGCCGCTGCCCAACCTTGCGCAAGACCTCGTCGTACCGCCGCTCGCACGGCTGATGCCGCTGGAGGCCGCGTCCAAGGTGTTCCTGGTCGCGATCTTCGGCCTGATTACAGGCGCAACGATATGGTTGAATCGCGTGGCGACAGGGATGTGGAGACTGTGGCCGCTGCTTGCGTTCCTGCTGCTCTACAACCGAATGTTCCTATGGGGCTTTCTCAACTATCTCTTCGGGATCGGTGTCGCCCTTGCCGGTGCGGCACTGTGGCTGGCTCTCGAACGCGAGCGCTGGTGGCTCAGGACCCTGGCTTCCTCGCTCGTCGCGCTCGCCTGCTATCTCAGCCATATCGCCGCCTTCGGCTTCTACGTATTAGTTATGATTGGGATCGAGCTGTCGCCTGCCTGGAGCGAATGGCGTGGGCGACCCTGGCCGGCACTCGGCCGTCGCATCGCGATTGCGGGGGCGCAGTTCGTCATGCCGGCCGTGCTGTTTCTCGGCTATTGGCACCCGGCGGCAGCCGGCATCGGCTATGCAGTATTTTGGCGCAAAGCCGATCTCTTGTTCAGTGTCTTTGACAATTATGATCGCCCCTTCGACATCGTTTGTTTTATCCTCTTGCTCGGGCTCCTAGGGTGGTTGACCGCAACGCGACGGCTTCGGCCGGCGCCTCGACTGTCCTGGGCCTTAGGCCTCGTCTTCGCCGTCTATCTGTTATTGCCGAGCCAGATCTATGGCGGCTCGGGAGCCGACCACCGTCTGCCGATGGCAATCTTCCTGCTGCTGATCGCGGCGAGCGCACCAGAATTCCCCAATCGGCGCACAGCTGCCGCAATCGGCGTTGCGGCGGCAGTGGTGCTGGTCGCCCGCCTCGCCTTCGTCGAATCTGTCTGGCTGCAGGCCGATCGCGTCTACTCTGCCGATCTGGCCGGCATCGACATGCTGCCGCACGGCGCCAAGCTCGCCGTCGCATATCCTGCCCGTGCAGTCAATTTCGTACCGATTCCCGAAGTGCATCTGCCCCTGTTGGCAGTCGCGCGGCGCGAGGCCTTTGTGCCGACCCTGTTTGCTTATGAGGGAGAGCAGCCGGTCGCACTAAAACCGCCTTATGCCGCACTCGCCGATACGGCAATGCCACAGGATTTCTGGGCTCTTCTGGCGGGCGGCGCCACGGCGGCAGAAACGACAGGGCTGCGGAGGGTGCTCCAGCAGTACGATTTTGTCGCCGTGGCCGGAGGCGTGCCACCGGATGTGCCGCCAGTCCGGTGTCTCCGGCCTTTTTTCAGGCAGCAGAACTTTGAGATATTTACGGTTCTCCACGATGCCGCCTGCGGGAGTCCGGACGGATGACGAGCCTCAGGTGGAAGCGGGAGCAGAGGCGCGACGAGCTATTGGCCGCGGCAGAGCGGACCCCAGGACAGGATGTGCTGCCACCGCCGCGCGGCGGTGTGCGGAGGGTAGGGCCAAGCCGCGACGGGATGCCATCCGTCCGGATCATGGCGGAGAAGAACCGCCTCACCGCCGGGCAGATTCCCCCATCCACCATCAGCGCAGGATATCAAGGCAAGGGGATACCCGAGGCGTGCGGCTTCGTCGAGGGTGGCCGGATCGGCGGCATTGCGGCGCAAGAGGTCCAGCATCCGGCGGCGCGGCGGCGTGTAGGCAAGGACTCCGGAAATCATTGTGGCAACGCTGTCGTTGTCGCCCGGCAGCAGCAGCGCCAGGCGGTCGCCATCCCTCAGATGGGTAGAGAGCTTCTTTGCGAGATCCCACACTAATGGCTGCGGCATGTCGAGGTCAAAGCGCAGCCGTTTTGCAAAAGCTATGGGCGCCAGGAGGGCAAGCGCCAGTACAGTTGCACTGGCGACCCGTAACGGCTTTCCCGGTAGCCGGGCCGCGGCACCGGTATCGCGGGCCGCCAATGCCAGGGAGAGAACGAGCACCAGCGAGATCTGGGTGTTGTAGCGGAAATAGGAATGCGCCGCGCTGCTCATTTCGGCCGGGAAGACGGCAAGGTAGGTCGTCAAAATAAATATGTTGTAGAAGGTGAACAGCGCCACGTTGAATGTCAGAAGTCGGGTGGTCGGTGTCCAACCCTGCCGCGACCACACCACCGGCAGGGTCAAAATCGAGGCGGCGACGCATCCGAAATAGAGTGATTTTCCCGACACGACGCCGAGAATGCTGGCCGCCGCGTCGGAGAACTGGGTCCAGTTCCACTCGGCAAAGGGCAGCGGCGTCAGCTCGTCGACCCCCGCATGAGCGACGTGATACCGCCAAACCGCAAAGAGGAACAGGGCCGGCAGGACCGCCAGCACCGTGCACCTTACCGCCGCCGCGAGCTGCACCCCCCGCTCAACCCAGGCGCTGATCAGTGCGGCGCCGGCGAGTGAAGCAACAAGGGCGATTCCGGTCTGCTTCGTGTTGGCGATTGCCGCCAAGGCCAAAGCGAGCGGCATGAGCTGCGCCGGCCGGTTCCCCCTGGCCAGCTCACCCTGCGCCAATACGAAGAGCCAGGCAGCGAGGACCGCCATTGCGGCGAGCGCCGGCTCGCCATAGGCGGCAAAATGAATGCGCGGCACAAAACCGGGGTTGAGCAATGTCGCCAACAAAAAGCCGAGCGCTGTTAGTCCCCAGCCCGGCGGCACGGCCGGCGAGGACCCGGGCGGGCCGAGCACGCGGGCAATAGCGAGCGCGGCGACGAGCTGGAGCATGATATTGACCAGCGGCATGCCGGTGCCGGGGTAGTCGGCGGCGAGGAACGAGCCGAGAAAGCTCAAAAACTGCGTATTGTAGGGGGCGGCCGGCAGCAGCGAGAAGCTCGGCGGCCGGGCCACAGTCGGCAACAGACCATGGTCGACCAGATAAAGGGCATTGGGCAAAAGGTTGAGAAAGGTGTCCGGCTGTGACGGTCTGATCGGTGCCATGACCAGCCACAAGGGCAGAGAGACTGCAAGCATCCGACCCAGCGCCAGCCACGCGCCGGCGCTCGGCCGCCTTTTGGGCAGCAACACGACGGTCAGCGCCGCGACCCCGAAAGCGACCGCGGGGACCCGCAGGCTCAACGGCACGAAAACGCCCCAACTCGTCAGCAGCAGGCATAAGGCGCCCCATCCGGCAGCAATCTGAAACTCCGGCGCGACCCGTTTGCCGGTCACGCCGGCTCCGGCCAGAAGAAGTACCCCGCCAACCGCCCAGGTCACACCAAGAGCGAGAATATCGGTCAAATGCGGGAGGTAGGGGTCCACAATACCGCTGGACAGATTACTTGGCCGCGGTAACGGCGGCCGCCATGCAAGCGGCGAACACTTTCTCGACCGAGAGATCAGCCAGATCGGGTTTCATCAGCACATGGACGAGTTTGCCACGCGGCGCGCACAGGCGTGGATCGGAGACCCGCGAGAACAAGACCACGACCGGGTTTGCGCCGGCGGCGGCGACATGGGTGGCGCCGGTGTCGTTGCCCACAGTCAAGGCGGCCGAGCCTACCAGGGCGGCGAGCGTCGCGACGTCGGTACGGCCGACGAGGTCCACCGCCTCGGGGCAGATATCACAAATGGCACGGCCGAGTTCGGCTTCGCCGTGGACACCCACCAGAACCGACAGATAACCGGCGCGTTTCAGTCTTATCGCCAGCTCGCCGTAACGACTCGCCGGCCAGCGCTTCGCCAGGTGCCGAGGCGACGAGCCCGGGATCAGCACAACAAAGCGCTTGCCGGCAACTGGCGCGGGCAGGGATCCCGCGGCAGGCAGCCAAGGCACGAGCGAGACGGGGTAAATTCCCGCCATCAGCAATTGCTCTGCTTGCCGGTCCATCGTGTGCTGCCGGTCACGCTGCGGATTGGCGTGCGGGTGAGAACACCGCCACACAATCCCGGACCATTCCGGTATTCGCCCCGGCCGGAGCAGCCGGGCATAGATGCCGGACCGGTCCGAGGTCTGCAAATCGTAGACCCGGTCGAATCGGCCGCGCCGCAGCGCGCGACGGAGCGCAAGCCAACCTTCGAGATCGAGCGCCTTTGGACGCCGGTCTATCAGAATGTCGTCGAACAACCTCGTCTGGGCGGCGAGCTCGGCATAGCGTGGCGTCGTTAGCAAGGTGATCCGGTCGCCCGCGTGATGGCGTCGAATGTCCGGCATCGGACCGAGCGCCTGTATGAAATCGCCCAGCGCGCCGAGTTTGATGATCAGAATACGCTGTGGTGGCCGGGGCGCTACTTTTCGAGGGGGTCGCAAGTGGGCCACCCTGTCCAGATCGACATGCCTCGCCAGGTCCTCGAACGCCTGGAACACCGCGGCGTGAAAAGCTGGGTCGACCGCGCCGACGCTGGCCAGCAGTGAATAAACAAGGCTGCGCGCAGCCGCCACGGCAGGCGAATGTCGGCATTGCTGAACAAGCTCGCGAGCCGCGCGGAGGCTGGTTGCGGACACCCCGATCCGCTGGCCAAAGCGCCAGCGAATGATCGGCCGACATGCCAAGTGCGCGAGACAGATATCGGTCTCGCCCTCGAACCTTTGAAGCAGCCTATGGACGTCGCGGGCGATGACGTATCGGCGGTCACGCAAATATCGCGCCTCGTTCCAAGCGAAGAACGCATTGAGCGGCGTGGCCGCCGGAAAGGCGCTCGCGTCGAGGCGAGGCGGCAACGGAGTGGTCGACTGAGGCACAGAACGATGGTGGCCACCAACTTCGTCGAAGAATGCCTTCGACCGGGCGTGCCGTTCAAGTAAGCCGGATGACGCAGATCGCTCTTTCGCAGCGATCGCGGATTAAGGCAAGTTGGCACTTTCCGGGGGAGCGATCGAGATCGCAATGTTCGAAGCCGAAGCCCGCTGGCTCCGCCGCGCGCTCGACGCGTTCCCGCCCGAGCGGTTGTCGCCGGTGCTGAACCTCGGCAGCAGCTCTGCCGTAGTGCGCCAAGCGGTGCAGCCTTGGATCGATGCCGAGGTGTTTTGCCCGCTGCGCAGCCGCGGCGTCGAGACCCTCCATGTCGACATGCGCGAGTTGCCCGGCGTCGATATCCGGGCTGATCTGACCGACGCTGCCGATGTCCGCCGGCTCGGCGCGTTACGGCCACAGGCGCTGCTTTGCTGCAACCTGCTCGAGCACGTGCCCGAGCCCGGGCGGCTGGCCCGGCATTGCCTCGATCTATTGCCGGCAGGCGGCCTCGTCTTTGTCACGGTGCCGTTCAGCTATCCCTATCACCGCGACCCGATCGATACGATGTACCGGCCCAGTCTCGCCGAGCTCAGCGAGCTCTTCGCCGATGCCCGCCTGCTCGACGGCACGATCCTCGGGGCCGGGATGACCTACCGCGACGCGGTGCGTGAGCGGCCATGGATTCTACTGCGTCATTTTTGCCGCTTTCCGGTGCCGTTTCTCTCTTTCGAAAGATGGAAGCGCTCGATGGCGCGGCTCTACTGGCTGGTCGCCGAATACCGGATCACCTGCGCCCTATTCGAAAAGCTTTAAGGGATTTTAGGGTGCTTCCGCTAAATCCATAAATAAAGGCGCGAAGTGCGCTACCTACGTGGTTCGCCACCTGCCAGACCGATCCGACGGCCGACCATTTAACTTTATTCTCCTCTTCACGCTGGAACACCCTAGTTTCGGTCTCAAATTCCTTCGCGCGGACTTCCTGCCCTTTGGCACTCGCCTCTTTGTGCGCCACGACACATTCGATAAGAAAATCTTGGATTTCTTCTCGGGTGAGACCTTGGTATTGTTTTCACCGTTCCTACGATAACGGATGCGAAGATTGAGCTGGACCCCGAAAATGAGACAGTAGGCTAAGGTGGAGCCCTGCCCCCAGAAAGCGCCGGAGGCGCAGGAGCAGGACATGAAGCAGACACGGAAGAAGCACAACTCGGCGTTCAAGGCGAAGGTGGCGCTGGCGGCGGTCAGGGGCGATCGGACGATCGCCGAACTGGCGAGTGAGTTCGGGGTTCATCCGAACCAGATCTACAACTGGAAGAAACAGCTGCTAGACGGTGCAGCGAGTGTTTTTGAGGGTGGCGCGTCGGCAGATGGTGTGGCCAGCGAGGCGCATGCCGATGTTCTGTACCGGCAGATCGGCCAGCTGAAGGTCGAAAACGATTTTTTGGCACGAAGGCTCGGCAAATGAGCCGAGCGGAACGTCGCGCGCTGGTCGCGCGCGACA
>Ga0209656_10001186_pt1 | contig 16963 bp, 18 predicted proteins | sample BogFormECP12_OM2_FD_188239 | JGI IMG/M metagenome (GOLD analysis project Ga0209656, IMG submission 188239) | Bog forest soil microbial communities from Calvert Island, British Columbia, Canada - ECP12_OM2 (SPAdes) (version 2) | ecosystem: Environmental > Aquatic > Freshwater > Wetlands > Bog ... | reverse complement strand
AATCCTCATAGTGCACACCGACTACCGGCGCCCGCTCAAAACATTTGAGACGACCATCTCAGCGGTAATCGGCTTGCACTTCTACCGGGCGGCCTGAATAACCCTCTATGTCCCGCCTCACGGGTGCCTCTCCCCGATACCGGCCTGCCGCCGAGCCGCGGCTTCACGAACGGCGGTAAAAATGGACGGCTTCCTGCAGGAACTCGGCAAGCGACTTGCCGAGCGGTCGTTTTCGCTACTCATACTGCCTGGCGCCCTCTACATCGCCGTGGCCATTGCTGCTCACATGCTCGGCCAGGCTCATGCGCTCGACCCGCACTGGCTGATCACCCAGGTCACAGCCTTGGCCAAATCTCCGGTAGCGACCACCCTCGGCGGGCAAGTAGTGCTGCTGTCCGCCGCTCTCGCCCTATCGGCAGCGGTTGGCCTGACAGCCCAGGCCCTTGGCTCCCTGGTCGACCGATTCGCTCTTGGCTCTCTGGTCGGGCGACCGATCGACCAATCCACCGGCGCGGTCGGCTGGCGTACGTTGATACCCCCACTGCGGCAGATCGCCCAACGACTGGTCGAAAGCCGCACGAATCGCTGGGATGCCGCTCATGCCACTTACTCCCGACATTATGCAGATGCGCTTCGAGGCGAGGACGCCGATCCTGCCGAACGGCGCACTGCCTACATGAGGCGGACTCGTATCGCCATGGAGCGACCCAGCTTGCCCAGCTGGAGCGGAGATCGAATGAATTCCGTGGCCGTCCGCCTTAGGCGCGACCTTCATCTAGTTCTACCCATAATCTGGCCCTGCTTGTGGCTTACGCTGCCCGAATCCGCCCGTACTGAGATCGTTACCGCCCGGGAAGCACTCACCCGCGCCACCACCCTGACCGCCTGGGCCATGCTGTATGCCGTCCTCACCGTATGGTGGTGGCCCGCCGCTATGCTTGCTGTCATCATTGCCGTCTCCAGTCGGCACCGCATCCGCAGCGGGGGTCGGATGCCCGGAGGTCCGGGTGACGCTGATCGACCCGGATGCAGTCGTCCTGGTGGTGAATGCGGCGGCGTTGCTGGCCGTCTTGGACCGTGCCCGCGGCGGCGCGGGTTCCGGGGCGCCGCGGACGGAGGCAGAGGTGCTGGCTGGGCTGCTAGGCCATGAGTCCCGGTATTGGCATAAGAGCGCTGTGGCCCGCGGGGCTGTCGCGGTGGGGTGCCTGATCGGGTCGCGGAGCAGCTGGTTGCCGCGGAACTGTCCGCGCGGCCCGACCTGCTGCAGGGTCTGCTGGCCGATCTGAGTGAGCACCGGTCCCTAAGTCCGTCTTCGAAGTTGGGCTCACCGGTAGTCGGCCGTGTCCGCGTCGCGAACGATGCGCGCGGGGCACAATCGGCGACCCGGCCACGACGCGCCGGTCAGGAGGTCACCGGGTTGACAGGCGAGCCCAGTGGGCTTCGGCGTTGTCCAGTGCCTGCCGGATTTGCTGGTGTTCCCGGCTGCCGGTGGTCGGTAGCCGCAGCAGTGGCATCTGGTGAGCATCCAGGATCTCGTTCTTGAGCGCGTCTCGTGCCCGCTGGTCCGGGCTGTTCTCGTGGAAGGCGAAGCCGTCGACTTCGATGGCCAGCAGCGGCTGGTTGGTTACCCGGTTGTACACGACGAAGTCAACTGACGCCCGACGTTGTATGTAGGTCCGCTGAGCCAGGGTCAGCCTGCCGAGGTCGGGAAGGAGGTTCCGCAACAGCACATGGGAACCCACCGTCATGTGCGCGTAGCGCTGCTCAGCGATGATGTCGTGCAAGACGGTCCAGATGATGTCTTCGGACGGGTACTTGAGTTCCTTCCTCAGCCGGGCGGCGAGCGGCCGCAGGCGCTGCGAATACGCGCGGTAGAGCAGGTCGAACACGGAGACTATCGCGCTGTCCGCGACCTCTTCGCCGGGGTTGTGGTAGCGGATGTAACCAACCAGGTCCCGGATGTGGCGGCTGGTGGGCAGCATGTCGTAGTTGGTTACCAGGATGAATCGCCGGATCGCTCGCGACACCGCGACGTTGATCATCTGCGGGTCATCGACGAAGGCCAGCCCGGTCCGGCCGCGCCAGGTCTCGTCCAGGACAGTGGTCAGGATGACCACCTGTTTTTGCCGGCCCTGGAACTTGTGGACGGTATCGGCCTCGGTCTGATCGAGCACGTCGGCGGCCTTGCTGGCCTGGTGCCGGTAGGGCGTAGTGACGCCGATATCGGTCTGGGCGAAGTCCGGGCAGTACGCCGGGATCACTTCCTGATCGATGACGTCGATCTCGCGCTGGTTCGAGCGACCTCCTTCGCGGTGCTGTCGCATGTGGTTGCCCTCGACGGTGCGCACTACGATCATTCGCCGCTCGGCGCCGCTGCTGGTGTACGGGATGAGCTCGCCTTCGTAGAACTTCTTGTTGCAGAACCCGATGATGACCGGGTTGCACCGGTAGTGCTCACGGAGCAGGGTGCGCGGGAGGCTGGCGCCGTACACATCGGACAACGCGGCCAGGAGATTGCCCTGGCAGTCGTAGGCGGGCACCGGCGGTATGAGCCCGTTCGCGGCCTCAATCGGGATCGGCGGCAACTGCCGCTGGTCGCCGACCACCACCACGCGGCGGGCGCATGACATCTCCAGTCCTGCCAGCAGGAGGTTGACTTGCGAAGCCTCATCGATGATGAGGTAGTCAAGCAGGTACCCGTCGGCGATGCTGTCCCGCAGCGAATGACAGGTACTGAGCAACGCCGGGTAGTCCTTGATGAAGTCGTTGAACGTCGTGCCGCGCCGGTAGGAATTCGCACTGTACTGCCTAGGCTGAGATTCCCGGTACCGGGCAGCGAGTTCGGCGCGCAGGAACTGAACCGACAGCTGCTGGTGCTGCCGGGAAAGCTGCTCGAAATCCGCTCGCCGCAGCTGACCCTCCACCCGTCCGATTTCCCGCTCCAGCTCGGCGATCCGTTTGTGGTAGTACGACAGCTGCAACCGGAGCACGACGCTGGTGTCAGCAGGGTCAAGCGCCCGCACGGACCCGTACCTGAAGTAGTTCCGTATCCGCCGCAGCGGCCCCGGGCGGATACCGGCCAGCTCCATCTCGCTCTCGGCCAGATAGTCGAGAATGCGGTCGGCCGAGCGGCGCAGGAGCGGAAGACCCGCCAGGTCGGGCAGCTGGTCCCGGCGCAGATGATCTTCAAAGTGCCGCAGCTCCAACCGGTGAGCGTCGAGCGCCTGCCGCCAGTCGGCGCGGATGCGCTCGGCGCCCTGCAAATCGCGAAGGCGGTTGTCCAGATCCGCCAGCTGCTCGAGGTCCGGCCGGTCCGGGGCGCCGGCCACGAACCGCGCGACCTGAGTGTTACGGGCCGCCTGCCAGGCAAAGAATTCCTCGCGTTTTTCTTTGCGGCCGAGGTTGCCGACCACATGCCCGAATCCTTGCTCGCCGAGTTTGTCGCGGACATTGTCGACGGCGGCGTTGCCGAACGAGACGATGCCAAGGGTCATGTGCTGAACCGCGACAATGTTGGCGATCAAGTTCAGGATCGTCTCGGTCTTCCCGGTCCCCGGCGGCCCCTCGATGACCGAGACCGAATAGGTCAGGGCGTTCTCGACTGCCGCGCGCTGGCTGAGATTGTAGTGAAACGGGAAGATGGGCCTGATATCCGGGGGCCGCGACTCGATCGGCGAACCGGCCAGGAATGAATTAAACACGCTCTCGGGGTGCACCAAGGCGAGCCTCTCGTATCCGGGCCGCAGGGGATCGTCGCGCGGAAGGCGGGATACGACCGTGCGCCAGTAGTCCAACACACGGGCCACTACGGGAGCCTCGGTCGCCGAGGCAATGACGCGGACCCGCGACGCAAGGTAGGTGCGGTATTCTTCCCCAGCCTGCGTCTTGTAGAAGATCCGGGACCATGCGCCGCCGGTACCGGTGAAGGTCACGACCTCGGTCGCGCTTTGCCAGACGCTTCCGTTAGCTTCGACCCGCTCGCCTTCCGTCAGCACGTGTCGCCTAGGATCGCCGAGAATGCTCACGCGGTCCCGTCCGTACCGGAAGATCGTATTGCTGCTGTTGAATACGATTTCGATTCGCTGACCTGCGGTCTGGATTTCCGACACGCGCCGTGTGTTGTCTTTAAATGGATCCGTCGCGCTATCGCGGATCAGTACCGCCATACTTCGAGGATTGATCACGCGACCCCCTCGGCTGCGACGTACCGCGATTGTACGAAGCCAGGCCATGGCCCACAAGAAATTGATCCGGCGAGGTCGCCGACGTTATCCACGATCGGTCGGGTGCTGCGGCGACCCGGTGGCGTGCTCAGTCTGATGGAACAGCTGGCCGCCGCACGCCGCCCGGGCTGTCTCGATAAAAGCCGGTACAACACTCGGAACACCCAGTTCTGCGCGGCACCAAGCCGCGATCCCGCCAGCCAGCTTGTCGAGCATAACGGCGGATCAGGAGCGACCGTACTCGGAATTCGGTCACACTCCGTGATCGGGCCAGCCTTTCTCGGGCAAGTTCCTCATGGCTCCCGAACGCCTGCGCGTACCGCTCCACCTCCTGCGGCTTGTCCAGGTACAGCGCTCCGGTGAACCTGTCCTTGTACACAGTCGCGGGCTCACTTTCCCGCCCGTCCCTGTTGACCGGGAACCGGAGGATGACGAACGGACCCGCCCGTGCGTTCCGAGATGGGGCCGTTTAAGCCGACACCGGAGGTGTCCGATTTGATGTGGGGCCGCTTCAGGCCGTTCGAGTGGGTCCACCCGAGGCGTCCTAACCACGGGGATCACGTCGCCGTAGGCGTGATACCAGCCGCGCGCCTCGGTCTCCCCGGCCAGGCACATCAGGGCCTCGGTCAGGTCGGCGGGCGCGCCGTGGGTGACATGCAAAAGCAGGTTGCCAAGATGCCGGCCATCCGGCAGTGGGTTGCGCTTCTGTGTGACGGTGATTTCGTCAGTGGCGCACCCGCCGCGCCAATACCGGTATCGCTGCGATCTGCTCGGGACTCAGGCTGTCCAAGTCGAGCCCTGCTGGTCGCCTGAGGCTGTCGGGCCAGACGATGCGCTCAGGCGTCACGATCAGGTCGACGCGGAAATCATGCGCCTGCTCGGGTAGGTCCTCGTCCAGCACTTGCAGGTCGTGGACCGTGGTGGCGATAACGGTCCGCTCGCTAAGTACCCCCGCCTCTGTCAGCAGTGCCATCTCGATGTCGGAGTATCCCGCGCCTTTTCCCAGTCTTGCCCCGCGCTCGTTGACTGCTACGCTGCCGCAGACGATGAGATCAATCGCCTGCATCTCGTTGATGGTGACGCTCGGCGCGGTCCGTGCCGCTACCATCCGATCCGCCGCCTCGGTTGCTGGCACGGGCAGGTCACGCGGATCGAGCAGATAGAACGGCTCGGCCGTCGCGAGCTTCGGCACCGCCATGTAGACGAGTTTTCTGTCTCTCAGGGCCCGGATTCGGACCGGCAGCTGCGCTCGGTCGGGTACGACTTCGAGTATCTGAGCCTGCTGCCAGACCGGGAGATCGGCCAGCCGTCCGGCGGCCTGGCCGGCTCCCTCGAAGGCGGGGATGTAGCCGCGTACTCCGGGCTCGACTGCGCCAGCCCGTTCCAGCTGTGACCAGATCTGTTCGCGGACGGCTTGCTTGGCCTGGCTGGTGGCAGTCATGCATCCATGGTCGCTCAGCCTGCCATGAGGGAGAGCAGCCGGTCGTAGACATCCTGGACGACGGGCACGGTCCGCCAGGGACGCATTTCGCGCCCGGCGCTGAAGACGATGTTCAATCCGCCCCCGCCTCGGTTCAGCTCGATGACGTCGATCGCTTCACGCAGTCGTCCGGCCGCTTCATCCAGGTCGCCTCGGCGGATAAGCGCGAGTGCCAGGTTGCCCAGCACGATGGCCTGGGACTTGGAGTGATCGCCGTGAGCCGCGGCCGTCGCTTCGAGCAGACCTTGCGCGCGCCTGGTGTCCGCCAGGAAGAGATAGCACGATCCGGCCATCCGCCCGAACTGCGTGACTGAGTAGAGCTCGATGGCAGCATCCAGCTCGCCGACGCGGCCAAACTTGGTATCGGCGTTCGCCAGCGCTTCTTCGCACGGTGCCAGTTCGCCGAGCATGGCGTGTGCCTCAGCAGCGTGCAGGATGGCCAGTCCCGTCAGCACGTCACTGACTCGGCTGGTCGTCTCTGCCGTCTGCTCGGCCAGGGCGAGTCCTTCTCGCGGGTTGCGTTCGCCGTAGAGGGCGATCATGGCCTTGCGGAGCAGCGCGAGGCCTTCCGCAGCCGGATCGCGCACCTGACGCGCGGCGTCAATGGCCTGGTCGAGGTACAGCCAGGCCGATGCATCGTTGCGCCGCTGGGAAGCGTCCCAGACGAGCTGGCCCATCAGGATGGCCGCTTCGGCCTCCACGCCGAAAAGCTCCCGCCGGACCCGGGCGCTCACGACGTGAGCGGCAAGGAAACGCACCTATCCGAGGCACTGGCCGGCGTGGGCAACGAGCGACGAAGGCGGGACATGTACGTACTGCTCATCGAGGTGTTGTACCTGGTTGCGCAAGTCGGCGACGGTCACGAGATCAGCGCTGCCGGGGTGCGTGAGCGCGTAGTTCATGCGCTCGGCGGCTTCGGTCAGCTCGCTTCCGGCCAGCAGGTGATCGAGCTGGTCAAGCGAGACCTGGAGTACGCGGGCGAGCCGCGGACGTATCCAGGGCTGGGGTTCGGTCTCACCGCTTTCCCAGCGCGCCACGGTGGAGCGGTCAATGCTCAACCGTTCCGCCAGCTGTTCCTGGCTGAAACCGGCCGCTTTGCGCCGGGCCGCGAAGCGGTGGCGCTTTGCTGGCATTAAGCGATCTCCGATCTCGGGCGCCTCCTCGCTCCCATAGGTGTCTGCGCAGATCACAGGCGCGCGTGCGACATCTTTGCGGCGGTTTTGCGTAACTCCCGCTCTGTCAATCACCGGCGAGAGCCGATTGTCTTCTAGAGCGTACGGCGTGCACGCGTTGCCTAGCAACGGGCGCACATCCGTATCGACACTATTTTCGGAACCTAGGGCCGGAGCGCATGGGTGTTTTAAGCAAGTCTGTTACAAACTTTGCCGTATCTGCGGATTTGGCGAAATGAACACCTGGAACCGTGCAGCGGTACTAAGGAGCGTGGAGGCAGACAGGTGAGCCGTCAACAATCCCAGCCAATGAACCGGACTCGTCAATCCATTGGAGGAGCCACACGAGACACGGCGAACCTATGGCCGCTCCGCAGCTCCCTCGAACTCGGCGCCCTGCCGACCGCTGTGCCATGCTCCCGGCTGCACGCCAGGCAATTGGTATGGGAATCGGGACTGGACGGCCTGGCCGAGACTGCCGAGCTACTTGTCTCAGAGCTGGTGACCAACGCCGTGCAGGCCATGATGCGGCAAGAGGACCACACAGCAGTCCGCCTGCAGCTGTTCGGCGACCAAGCGCGAGTCCGCATCGAGGTCTGGGATGCCGACCCGCGGCCGCCGGCTCCCAAAGATCCCGGAGAGGAGGGCATACCCGACCTCCAAGCGGAGGGTGGACGCGGACTGTTCCTGGTAGCGGCGCTGAGCGCGTGCTGGGATTGGTATCTCACGCGGGAGCCCGCGGGCAAGGTCGTCTGGTGTGAGCTTGCGGCCGAGCGGCCCGAACTCTCTGAGGTCCGCGGACGACCGGCTCCGCAGCCGCAACTGCCGCGGCGGATTCCCCGTCAGGTGCAGGTACAACCGGTGGTGGTGATGAACGACCCGGATATTCTGCGTCGGATTCGGGATGGACTCCGCGATCTTAGCGATTGCTGAGCAGGCTTGTAATCCAGCCGGGTCGATTCTCAAGGTGAGACATTGCGGACGACTACGCATCGGAGCGGTGATGGGCACTTCGATGCCATGATCGTCTACGATCGGTGCATCAAATCAGCAAGGAGAATGGACTACCAGTGGCTCAGAAGATACAGACCCTACTTATAGATGACCTCGATGGCGGCGAGGCAGAGGAAACCGTGCGCTTCGGGCTGGACGGCACGGAGTATGAGATCGACCTGAGCGCCAACAATGCTGACGCGCTTCGGCGAGCGGTGGCGCGGTACGTTGATGCCGCTCGTCGGGCACCTGGCGCTGCTGCCCGGCGGCCAGGCCGCAGCGGGCGGAAGGCTGCAAGTGCCAACGGAACCGACCCCACCGCGGTTCGGGAGTGGGCCAAGTCCCAGGGCATTGAGGTTAAGGACCGCGGGCGGGTGCCCGCGGAACTGGTCGTGAAGTTCAAGGCGGCCACGGGACAATAGGGCACGACTTCGGAATTCGCAGGCTTGTATTGCCGTCATTCCCGAGCGCCGGGCGTGTCACCGAGGACAGCGTGAGCCCGTTAAGCGGCTCATCTGACGATAGGATACGAGACTAGACGACCATGGACTAGAGTGATAGACCTCCGACGTGGAGGTTGCCCATGAACCGGTCTGTCGATCTGGGAGAGGCGGACCCGCGGTCGTATGTCCGGCTGGCGGCGCGTATCCGGAAGCAGATCATGAGCGGGGATCTGTTGTCTGGTCGTCCCGTCCCGTCCATAACCACACTTAGCCAGGAACTTGGACACGCGCGGCAGACCTGCGGTAAGGCCATGCAGCTCCTGGAGGGAGAGGGGCTGCTGACCCGCATACCAGGGCATGGCTACTTCGACGCGCACCTGAAACGTGACGTGGCGCCGGGCGACATCGTCTGGCGGCGCGGTCAGAGGCCAGGCCGGCGATCGCGCAGTGTGTCCCGGCGTAGTCCTGGCGGCGTCCTGTCCAGCGCTGCAAGGGGCGCCATTGACGCAGTTCGGCGTTTGCGTGTCCGACGGCGATCCGCCGCGAGGACTGGCGGCGCTTGGCCGCGCGCCTGACCAAGGTTCACACCCCCGCAACCTAGTGGGCCACCAGCACGTCACCGCCTGCGTGAAGACGCGGTCAGGCGGGCTGCCACAGCTCGACCCGATTGCCCTCAGGATCGGTCACCCAGCCGAACCGGCCGACACCCTCCATGTCCTGCGTCTCTTTAGCCACGTCCGCTCCCTTGGCGCGCAATTGCGCGAGCATCGCATCCAGGTCGCGGACCCGGAAGTTGAGCATGGCCTGCTGGGCGCGGGACCCGAAGTAGCCGGTCTCGGACTCGAACGTCGCGAACACCGTCAGCCCGGCTCCCTGACGCCACAGGCCGTTCTCATCGGCGTCCAGGCCTAGGCAATCGCGATACCACGCGCTCAGGGCCGCCGGGTCGGCGGCCCGCATGAAGTACCCGCCGATTCCAAGCACACGCTCCATGCCGCTATCTTGCCAGGACGGCGATCGGGCGGGCTGGCACCACACCATCGCCCGCTCCCCCCGTCTCAATCGCGGGGAACTCGTTAGACCCTGGCCCCTCTTGATCTGCGTGAGCTATGCGGTCCGGGCAGCCCTGTCTTGGACCTGCTTGATGGTGCGGAGGATCATCGGCGTGGCGCGCTGAATCGACCGGCTCACCAGGTGCCCGGGGCCATAGCGATCATGGATCTCGGCGAGCCGCTGCTCGACCGGCACAACCTTGCCGTCCGGGCTGGTGGTCATGTCGCAGCAGGTCAGCACGCTGGACAGCGCGTCCGGCGCAGGCTCGAACTCCAGGCCCAGGATGTCGGCGATTCCGCGTTCGCTAGCTTCGATGATGGCGCAGGAGTGATGGGCGACCAGCCGGCACAGCAGGATGTCGGCGTGCTGGGCGTCGCGCAGGTATCGGGCGCCATCGGGGGCGTGCAGGCCTGTGGCGGCTAGGCCGGGGGCGTAGCCGATGTCGTGCAGCCACGCGGCGGCTTCCAGGAGATCGGCGTCCGCGCCGAGAACCGGCGCCGGGCTGCGTGCCCGCGCGGCAACACCCTGGACGTGCCCCAAGCGGCGGGGGAGGCTCTCCTGGAGAAGCGCCCGGGCGAGATGTTCAGCCCATGAAGCCAGCGTGTTCATGCGGGCCAGAGTAGGCAGTCGGCCCGGGACGTTCACGGACCTGGCATGAACCCTTGCGGTCACCGGCGGATGCAGGTAAGGCGACTCTTCGTCCGGCCTCCGACCTCCATCACATGCAAAAGCGCACTTTTCGCCCCGACGGGCGCCAAGGTGAGCGTCGCAGCAGGATCAGCAGGCGTAGGCCCGGGCCGGCGCCGGCACCGGGTATCCGGCCGTGCGCGGGAGGTGAACCCAGCCCTTCCTGCGCTGGTCTCCGACGTTGACGGTCACGAGCGGAAAGAACTCTCCGTCGTCGATGCCAGCGTAACCGTGACGGATGATCGACTGGTATATGTAGTCAGAGGCCACTAGGGCCAGCGGCACCGTCGCGGTGCGCAGGTGGGCCTTGAACCGGGGCGCGTCAAGCAGCCGGAAGGCAACGTCGAGGTCCTCACCGAAGAACCCCTTGCCGTCGTAATGCACCTCTCCCGCGTGGATGACGGCCCGCAGGCGCAGCACACGGGGCTGCTCGGCAAGCGGGACGCCGCTGTTGTGCGCGGCGAGCAGCCTGGCGAGCGCGGGTACCACGCAACTGAGCAGGAGCGGCTTCGGGAATTCATCCGACGGGCGAATGAGGACTAGCACGCCGTCCCCGCGATCGGTGAACGAGTCGTAATAACTGTCATCTATCCCGGCGGCCCGAAGAGCTTCGAGTACGAGCCGATAGACCTGCTGTCGTAGCTCATCCTTGACAGGGTTGGTCCGCTGGCCAGAGCCCTCGATGTCCACCGCCAGGATGGTTCGCTGCACAGGTAGGCTCGCTTGCCGACGTGGCAACCTGCCATTCATCGGCAATGACGGGTGCGGACTATCCAGCCCTCGAGTTTCGTAGTCAGCGTACAGAGTATGTAGCCCTCGCTTGACGCTGTGCAGCCTGTTGAGTACCTCATCAACTTGCTCGCGCGCCGCCCCGGGCGTCGCTTCTGCCCGGTTTGGACCCGACATGTCCGTCTGTTCGGTGGCTGACGGACCATGCCGGGCAGGCTGCTGTGCGTTCAGCAATGCTATCGACTTCTCTACGTCCTCGATGAGTCCTGGTATGCGGCGCTTAGCGCCCTCAACGTCAACAGTTTGTATGTTGCCACCGCCAGTTGCGGGCGAACGACCCGGTGGTAGAGGTCCGGCTGTGAACTGTTCCGATTCGGGCGCTAGAAGGTCAGTTGGCGTTATGTCGAAGACACGGGCCAGGCACGCAACCTCGTCGGCTGTGACCGACTTCCGGACGCCTGATTCAATCTTCGCTATCGTGCCCCTGGTCAGGGATCTTTGGCCCATCCGCTCGCATGCCTCGGCCAAATCACGAGCTGACCAGCCGCGTTCGCGGCGCAGCTGCCTGATGCGGTAGGCAACCTGCCTATCTGCCCTCGGCGCTGCATCCGCCTGGCTGCGGCCGCTGTCGAGTGGCCGACCTACACGCCGCCCTAGCGGTCGTACCTGCGCAGCCATCACCACGGAGTCTTTGCCTCCTTCCGAACTAGTATCATAGCACTGCTCCAAAACAGAGCACCCAGCGGGAGCACTTCGCGCTGATTTAGAGCCATCATACGAGTACCCCGACGAGAGGTGCACGGATTACTGTGCTTCTTACCCCGGTCCCGTCGCGATGGACTGCCGCGAGTGTGCGGTTCATCGTCGGCGGCGTGCCGGCGGTGATCGCTACGATATTCGCGGTACTTATCCTCTTTCTTGGACTTTTCCTCGGAGCTCAGCGGCGAGCGTACGCGCTTGAGGCAGCTCGCTGCGCGGTCGACTTGGCCAAAGAGCTGCTGGGAATCCCCGTGAGCCTTCCAGCCGACGACGAACGCCTGCAACTTCCAGCCGGCGATCCGTCATCCGCAGCCAGTAGAACCCGACGGGGGTCACCTCAGGTCACGCAGAGACGACAGCACCCACCAGCCCGTGAGCCACGTTCGCGACAATCCCCGGACCCAGCAGCTATCAAGCCGGCAGCAGCAGCAGCCGTCTCCGAGCCGAAGGCAACACCTCAGCCGCGCTGGCGTACGTCAGCGCGTCAGCGATCAGCGGGCCCAGGTGGGCCATCTAGCTCAGCTCGCCGTGCGCCTGTACTCGGGCGCACGAATACCTATAACACGCAACCTCCACACCGAGTACAGCCGCGCGGTCATCCACCATATGACCCGGGGCAGTAGAAGGACGCCCACCGCATCAAGATGATCAAGAGGCAGAAGTACGGCCGAGCAAACCCCAACCTGTTGCCAAACTCAACATGTTCGCCGACTGATTCATTACGGAAGTCAGCCAGAGCGGAATTTCGTGTGATCGGTGACATCCGCGATGATTGGCGTGGATTGACAGACCCTCTACTCCAGCTCGATCTCCCTGTCGACCGCATGCTCAGGAGAACGGCATGCTCTTGTGGGCTCAGGCGGCCTGAACACGGCGTTGCGCTCGATGGCCATGCGGTAGGCGCGTTCGACGGCGCGCAGGCGGGCGGCTATGCGAGTTTCGCGGGCGGCGATGGCCTGGCGGTTGCGGCGGCCGTAGGAGCCTTCGGGCAAGGTCTGGCCGTAGCGTTCGACTTCGCGGACGTGGGCTTAGCCAGCTTCGACTCGATACAGATCATGACGGCTAGGTGCCAGCAGAGAGCTGACTGAAACTGGCAGTTCAGGGCATGATCACCGGATGCCTGTACCACTCTTCGCCGCCGAGGGCGTGTAGCTGCTTTTATTCGCTGAGGGCGCTGCAACACCTTCTGGTCAACGCGTCACGGATCGACTGGCAGGTACGGGACGGCAAGCCCGGCCGAGCCGCCATTGTTGACGGTGTTTGGGCGGCACTGCGTGAGCGGCGCGGATCAGGAACGTCGTCCTCTGAGCTTCCCCGGCAGCAGGCGTTTCGCCAAGAGCGCTGCTGCCAGGCGGCGTCATCACGGCCGAGTGAGGTTCCCGGCGCAAAAGCGCGATGCCTGATTCATCCAGGCCGCCGGCCACGCGTAGAGCCGACATGGGTGGAGAGCTGCGTGATCGCCGCTGATAACCGCGCAGCTGGCCTCGTTGCGGTCCCCCCGGCGGGATCTTTACGCTGCTCCCCATGGGGCTGGTCCAGGCGCTTGACTACAAGCTTCCCGTGCCTAATGCCGTCCACCGGGCCATGTGGCACACCTCGTCCTCACGGCCCCCTGCCTGGCTGTTCGCCAGGTCCCTGCCCCGGATCGACAAACTGGTGGGCGGATGAGCCGGGGCCAGCTGACACTGGCCGGTGTCACCGCGGGGATCCCGGTCCTGACCATCACCACGACTGGGGCGCAGTGGCCGGCGCCGCACGACGCCTTTGCTGGGCGTGGCGTTCGGCGGGGACATCGCGATCATCGGCGGCCACTTTGGGCAGCCGGGTACGCCGGGCTGGTACTACAACCTGCGGGCTCAGCCGCGCGCCGAGGTCACCTACCGGAACAGGAGCGTCACAGCCACTGCCCGGGACGCCGACGCGGACGAACGGCAGGCGATCTTGGGCCAGGCCAGGAAGAGCTACGGCGGCTACGAAGCCTACGCCCGGCGCATCACCGACCGCGAGATCCCCATCTTGTCATGATGAACCTAACAATTGCCGACTTGCTTAATCGTGAAATCTGGGCGCTACAACTTGCGCGGGGCGACGGTGTCGGATGTTACTCTCCAGGCGCCAGTGACTTAGCTAGTGCCGCGTTGTTAGCCCTTCGTCAGTGCACGCGTTGTCGCTCAATCCTGCGTAGCCGTCGGACGGAACAAGTCACAACCCGGTCTGCCCATGGCGGCATGCACGTAGAAGACCTCGCTTCGCCGCCGAGCGCGACTAGGGACAGGAGTCGCACGGAGCCACGGTCGTCCATGCACAGCATAACCATCTGGTCACGAACTAGCGAGGTTGGTCATGCATCAGTATGCTTCTTCATGGTTAAGATTACTTGCATGGATCATTCTTAGAGATAGCCAGATTTTCGATCTTTCAGTTGGTTCAATATCGCGGCGTATGCAAGCCGCGTCTAGGTAGGGACAAACCATCCTTCCGATTGAGACATACGAAGGATCGCCACACCATCGAGAATGTCCGCATGGGAGGCTAAGGTGGAACTTAGGCTGGAAGCAGACGATCTCAACGCGGAGCAAAGGGCGGATCTCGTTGCCAAGCTGGGTTGCCCTGAATCTGAGCTGACGGATCGTCTTGCCCGAATAGCGTCCGCCGCTTATAGCGACTACATGGAAATGATACTAGGCATCCCCATGCCTTTCCGCGCAGAGGAGGTAAAGGAAAGGCGCTTGCTGCACCTACTGAGGCGATACACCGCGGTCGGCGTTCTGCTCACTGAGAACGAGATCGCTGCCATGTTTCAGGTGAACGAGCAAGAAGCCAGACGGTTGTTGCGGAACGTCCGAGCCCGTTATCATGCAGAACTCGACTCACGCGTTAAGGCAGCCGCAAAACAGATTCTCGAGTCGGCGCGGCCGGTGGAGAACAATTTCCGAGTGCAAGTGACGTCGTCCAATTTGCTTGACGCCCTCCGCTCTACTGTAACGAGCAGAGCACCTAACCTCGACCAGATAGCCAAGGTCCGCGGCTCAGCTGCCCTCTACGACATTCCGCCCGACACATATGCCAAGCTTTGCGAGGCTTACGGCGCAGCCGGGGTAACCAGCAAGTGACCACGTCAGCAGATGTCCTAAGAGGACAGGCTCTCGATTCTCTCCAGGCCCTCACGATCTTCGTCGCATTTGTGACTGTGTTGTTCGGTCTCCGCTATCCTGCGATCGCTGCCGCTATCGGAAAGCCGCTCTCTGGATCAGATAAACCAATAGCAAGGGAGAACGAAAAGAAGGAGCTCCGACGCCTGTTCTGGTCACAGTGCGCGCCACTTGCACTGCTCGCCGGCGCACCGGCCTACCTTTTCCTGCCACTCTCCGTCCGCATTGTCAGAGAGAGCTCTTTCAGCCTCTGGGATTTCGACACGCTCAAGACCGGCTTTGTTCTCTTGACGGGGTACTTGGCCGTTTTCTTTGGTTGGAGCCTCTACCTAAGCATTAGACTCGCCTTGAAATCCTACAGAAAATGACTTCTACAATTGAGAAGAAACGTGCCCTGTTCGACCCTAATTGGCGTGGAGAAGTTCCGAGAAAGCCCTCTTGGGATCAAGTGAGCCGTAGTATCCCTCCGTGGCATTGCTCAGGAAGTCGTCAGCCGTGGAGCGGTGGCAGCCGGGGCGGTGTGCGGGTTGGATGTGGGCGTGGATTACCAGCGGCGGTGGTTGGTGAGGGACAGTGTCGCTCGCTTCGGCCAGAACATCTGTGACGCATGGGCCGCGGAGTACTCCGCGGGGGCGGAGGTGCACCCGGAGGATCTGGTCGTCACCGACCCAGGGAACGGATTCAGCTACCTATTCGACCTGGCTGGAACATTGCGCGGTGAGCCTTGCTCGCGCGCGCCGCGCGTGGCCGGCGTCTGGGGTTTGTCCCAGCCCGGAGCAAAGGGCCGCGACCACAGCCGGATGCGCGGGCACCCCCGGCCCGGGCGGTCCGGAGATGACCGCGGGCACCTGATTTCCTGCGCCGCGGGCGGCGGCTATGACATCAATCTCGTGCCGATGGACGCGGCGCTCAATCGCGGCTGGTCGGCTGAGGGATCACGCTTCCGTGCCCTGGAACGCAAGGCCGCAGCCGCGCCGGGAATGCTGTTCTTCATCCGGCCGGTCTACCAGGACGGCACCGACCGGCCGAGCCGGTTCGAGGCGGGAGTGCAGGACGGCGAGAACCTGCTCGTCGAGATGTTCGCCAACGGTGCCGGACGGTCAGCCCCGATGCGCAGCGCGGCATTGCGGCAGGCCTCCGCGTTCGGTCTCGATGCCGCCCTCATCGAGGCGTGCCTCGACCTGACCTGCGCCAAAGACCGCCTGTTCGCCAGGGGATGGCGGTCCGGGCCGGCCATCCTGACCCGCGCCGAGCGGTGCGCGGTCGCCGACGTGACCGGTCACATGGCCGAATCGGTCATCGAGGTGCTCCTTGACCGCCTGGACTGGCGGGTCCTGTGGCACTTCACAGGCCCCGGACGGCACGGGGTCGACCTCGTCTTCCTGACCCCAGACGATAAGGTCGTCGCGGTCGAGGTGAAAGGAACGCTCATTCCCGGGCATATCCCGCAGCTGTCCCGCCGCGAGATCACCCAGATGAGCGCCGAGTGGGTCGACAAGGCCGACAATCCCGGCATGGCCGAGCTCGGTCTGCGCAGCGCCGACGTCTACGGCGCCGTTGCCGTCATCAACTTCGCCGACACGACTTGGCGCGTCGCCCTGACAGCAGACTTCTTGGCGCTATCCCCGGTCATCCATCTCGGCCAGCTGACCCGCCTCAGCTGGCTCACCCCGGAGGAGTGACCGGCTCAGCTCGCCGGCCGGCACCATTTGCTATTCCCAGCCGGTCCGCCACGCAAGACGGCCGCAGTTGTTATGACGCCCAAGGGCCCTGCCTACTAGTGGCGCGAACGCACGGGCATCCGGCTTGCTCGCAGTCTGCCGCCGCCATGTCACTTCCTGATCCTTCTGGCGGGTGGTAACCAGGAAACAGGCATTCTGGTGCCATTGGCCAGAGCGCTCGGGGCATGGAAAGGGTGGTGGGTGCGGTATGGCTGATGCCCTTGCCGGGCCCGGAGCGGACGCTGCTGCCAACCGGGGCCTGTGGACTAAGGTCAACGCCGAATACGCCGATGAGCATGCCTTCCGGGCCTGTCATGAGCTGTACGCGCCGCCGGGGGCTGCAAGCCGGCCGGCCAAACTCCCCAGCCTGCCACAAGCGACCCAGAGTCACCCGAACCGTCACAACGGCACAGGGCGTGAATGTCTAACGGGGCTTCGCCCCAACCCGACGAGGCATGCGCGTGCGGGCTGAGGTTTGCGAAGTGACCCCGGCTGGGGCTCAAGGCAGTTCACAATGTGACTGTTCATTCGCCGCTTGCAGCGGTCGGGTG
>Ga0209656_10001184_pt1 | contig 16971 bp, 11 predicted proteins | sample BogFormECP12_OM2_FD_188239 | JGI IMG/M metagenome (GOLD analysis project Ga0209656, IMG submission 188239) | Bog forest soil microbial communities from Calvert Island, British Columbia, Canada - ECP12_OM2 (SPAdes) (version 2) | ecosystem: Environmental > Aquatic > Freshwater > Wetlands > Bog ... | reverse complement strand
CGCCCAGGTTGACCAGCACCTGGGCGGCGACGCCGTCCCCCTCGCGGATCAAGCCCAGCAGGATGTGCTCGGTGCCTATGTGGTCATGGCCCAGCTGCAGGGCCTCCCGCAGCGAGAGCTCCAGCACCTTCTTGGCCCGCGGGGTGAAGGGGATATGCCCGGACGGCGCCTGCTGGCCCTGGCCGATGATCTCCTCGACCTGCTGCCGCACGGCGTCCAGGCTGATCCCCAGCGACTCGAGCGCCTTGGCTGCTACACCTTCACCCTCATGGATGAGACCGAGCATGATGTGCTCGGTGCCGATGTAGTTGTGATTGAGCATCCTGGCTTCTTCCTGTGCCAGGACCACAACTCTCCGGGCCCGTTCAGTGAACCTCTCGAACATCCTCCACTGGTCCCTTCTGTCCGCGTCGGCGACCTCAGGCTTGAGCCGGACTGTCCCGGTCGCCGGGTCGACCACATCAACCACCTTGGCCAGCAATTTGGCTATCTCCTGGTTGCCGGATTCGTGGGCGAGCGCGACCGCCCGGCCCAGCCTGGCGGCCGCGGTGTCATAGTCACCCGCCCGGCGGGCCTCGAGCCCATCCTGGATGGCCTGGGCGAGCTCGGCCTGGCCGGTGTAACGCGCGACATGCCGGTTGATCCGCATGGACTGCGCCTCGTCATCGGTCCAGATCGCCCGGGCAAACCCCTGCCCCAGCGCCTGCGGCCCTGATGGCGTCCTGGCCATCAGGCTCACCCGGGCAGCCAGCATCTCCTGGCCGACCGCTCCCGGCTCGACCTCCACGCACACGTGATAGTCGCGGCTGTCGGCGCCCCACGCACCGGTCGGGTAGTCACCGGTCTGCGGTGCCACCCGGACGCGCCAGGCAGTGAGGTCCTCGACCGCGGGCGCGACCTGCTTGACGAACCGGACCGTTGCAGCCTGCGGGGTCCAGACCCGCAGCGCGACATCGGCCACCTCCTTGGTCATCGAGGCCCGCATCATCGCCGCCAAGTCGGCGGCCAGTCCGGCCGGGCCGGGCACGATGTCGACGGTGCCCAGCAGCGCGGTAGCAATCTTGCGCAGCTCATCGACCTTCCAGTCGGTACCCACGCCCCGGCAGTCGCAACTGAAATCCCCCTCGCACCGCTTCGGCCGCAAGCCTGCCCGGGAGCTGGTGGTTCTGCCCATCGGTGAGCAAGATCGCATGCCGCAGCGTGTCTTCGCGCGTCTCGAACAGCTCACGCGCGTAGCGCAGCCAATTCCCGATCGCGGTCCGGTCCCGTTACCCGGCTGCAAACGAGCCAGCGAACCCTTAGCCGCTTCCCGGGTGCGTTCATCGGCGACCGCCAGGCCGCCAGCTTCGGGGTACACCGGCCGGGCCCCGGAGGTACCCGCTACGACCGCGAAGGCGACCCCATCCCGGATGACATCAATAGCGGCGGCGGCTGCTTCGCGCGCCTGGATCATCTTCACCGTCGGCTTAGCCATCGACCCGGAGCAGTCAACGATGATGATCTCCGCAGCGCCCGCCGCGGCCGCGGGCCCGTCAGCCGTGGAGCAAGCGGACGTGACTGTCACGACGGCATTGACTTCGCGTCCTCCGGCGGGCAGGTACTCGTTCTGGAAGACATCGACGGTGAACTCAGGTACACCCATCGCAGCATGCTCCGGTGGCTCGCTCGGGGATTACGTGCGATGAGCCTAAGCCCGCCGCGAAGACCCGGCCAGCCTTCTCCGGGGTGCAAATGTGCCTGCCTTCATGGTGGCGAAGGTGAATGTGGCGCGATCAGCATGAGCCGGGTCCCGAATGTAACCGAGGTGTCCAGAGCCGACCTTGGGGAGAGCGGGGCGTCCGCCTGCGCCGCCAGGTCGGTAAGTGTGGTGACGGCGAGGCCGAAGGCGGCTCCGGGGCCGACGTTGAATCCGTCGGCAATCAGTGCCTCCAGCTGTGACTGCGGCAGGTGGCGCTGGAGGCGCGAGGACTCAAATACCGGCAGTCCGACTTCGATCTCACGGGTGTCTGAGCCCAGTCCGGCAAGAACTCCCAGCAGGAGAGCAGATGTCTCGTAGGCCGCGGCCCGGTAGGCGATCTCCTGGGTGGCGCGGATGAGCAGCATGGCCTGTTCTTCATGGCCGCCCGCGAACTCGCTGGCCCGGGAGAGAAGGAACGCGGCGGCCGCGGACGGCGCCGCCGCGCTAGCGGCCATGGCGCGCAGGACCAGCGAGTGGACCCGGGTCTGCGGTCTGATCTGCTCGCCCACGGGCATAGCGTCGAGTTCGACGAGAGCCTCCTCGTGCCTGCCGAGCGCCAGATACGCGGCCGCCAGGCCCACGGTCACCTCGGCCTCGCAGCTCGGTCCGAACGTGCTGCCAAGGATTCCCCTGGCCTCAAGCGCGATCCGCAGCGATGCGTCGAGGTCGCCTGCCCGTCGCTGGGCCACGGACAGGTACCCCAGGCAGAAACCGTGAGCCAGGGGCATCCGTTCGATGCTGAAACACCGAGCTGCCTCAGTCAGCAACTGGATCGCACGATGCGGATCACCGCGCTGCAGGCACAGCACACCCTGGCGCACATTCAGATCGCCACGTGTCGGCAGTTCGATAGGACCGGGAATCGCAGCTATCTCGTCTAGGCAAGGGGCAGCCTCATCGAACCTGCGAGTCTCGATCAGACAGCCCGCAAGAATAAGCAAACCAAGACGCAGTTGGTTAGGATCACCGAGAGCTCGCCGCACTTCGACACTGCGCCGCGCAGCGTCGATCGACTCGGCGTAGCGCCCTTGATAGGCGAGGAGATTCGCCAGTATGCCGAGAGCCTGCCCGCGTTCGGCAAGAGTCAATGGTGCTCCTACTTCGTCCGCCTTCGCCAGGAACTGGCAGCCGTAGGCCAATTGCGAGCGGATATGCCAGTACGGCCAGATCGCGACGGCCAGGCGCACCTGGTCAGCCGGCGATTCTTCACTTGCCTCAAGCGCTACGCGCATCAGCGGGAATTCCGTGTCGAGCCGCTCGATAGTTTCTGCCTGCTGAAACTCAGTCTCGTTCATTCGGACGAGACCAAGAGCCCAGTACATGAGCTGCCGCACCGCCTGCTGGCGATCTACTGGACTGAGGTGCTTGAGGGCGAAGCTGCGCACTACACCCAGAACCTTGAAGCGGGCGTCGCCGGCCTCGTTCACTTCCCGTGACACCAGCGACTTGTCTGCTAGCGTGGCGACCAGGCGTTCGCCGTTTTCCAGTTCCTCATGCGCCACCCTGGCGGCGCACTGGAAGGTGAACGGTGCGGGCAGGATGGCGAGCCGGCTCAGGGCACGCTGCTCATCTGGTTCGAGCAGATTCCAGCTCCAGCTGATAGTCGCCTCGATCGCTTGATGGCGCGGAACCTCCCGGCGGCCGCCGCTCAAGATGGCCAGGCCTCGCGCGACGCTCGCTGCGATGTCGTTCACCGACAGCGTCCGCGAGCGTGCCGCGGCAAGCTCAATACACAGTGGAATACCATCAAGCGCGCGGCACAACTCGACCACTGTGGCGGCTTGTCCCGAACTTAGCTCGGTCTCACCGCCGCGAGCCCGGCCGAGCAGACCGATGAACAATTCGACCGCGTCGCCTGACTGAGATGCTGGCGGGCTGCCCTGCGAGTCACGGTCTGCGACTGACAGCGGTCCGACGGTCATGACCGATTCGTCCGGCAGATGCAAAGGCTCCCGGCTGGTGGCGAGGATGCGGACTCCAGGGCACGCGCTCAGCACCTGCATGACCACGACGGCGGCGGCCTGCACGACATGCTCACAGTTATCGAGGATGATGAGCGCAGGCGTGTCGGCGAGCACAGCACCGAGCCTGGCCACAATCTCGCCACCGTCTCCGGTACCACCAGTGCCGTCGAGAATCAGGCTCGCGAGCACCTGCAGCAGCGGTTCGCCCGCCCGGACCAGGGACAGGTCAGCGAACCAGGGACCCGCCAGCTCAAACGGGCGTGACTCGGCAAAGCGCAAGCACAGCGCAGTCTTGCCGATCCCGCCGGGCCCCACTACCGTGACCAGCCTCTGGCGGTCAAGCAGTCGCGCCAGTGCGCTCAGTTCCACCCGTCGACCCACGAAAAGCGACGGCGAGCGGGGCAGAAACACCGACCTGAGCTCTGGCGCGAGCCTTGCTCCCTCACTCCCGTCGGCCAGCCATCCTTCATTTTCAGGCACTATCTTGCGGGCAAGCTGCTTGTCGATGCCCCTTTGCTGAACCTGTAGGATCTGGAAGGTCTCAACAAGCTCCTGGATTTCACGCGACGGTCCGCGATGGCGGGCCACAGCGGTGATGAGCGAGCTAGGCGGAGCCGACTCGTAGTCGCCCTTCTCAATGCGGCGCACCACGGTCGCGCTGACGCAGCCTTCCGCAGCGAGATCCTGCTGCAGTATTCCGCTGCGTTCCCGCCAGGCCCGCAACTCCCGGCCCATCCTGGCCATCACTTCGCCGCGCTCACCGCGGATGTCATCACGGGCCGCCCGGAGGCGGTTCCGGGCACGGTCCTGCCCCGTACCCGTTTCCTCGTCCACGAGCCGCCCTCCCACCAGCAACCGCGATGGCCGGCCGCCACCAGCAAACCGAACACTTGGCGCCGAACCGTTGGTTCGGTTCCATCCCTTGGTCGAGCATAGGACACGCCGGTTCGAGACTGAAGAACTCGCCCAGCAGAAGTTACTACTATTGATTATCTATTCGAGTAGATGCAAGCAAGGAATCGTTTCGGCCAGCAATCACATTCTGCCCCGAATAGCCCAGGGGCGGCAATCGCGGTCCACGTCTAAAGACAAAGCGGATCACCCAGAACAGGAGTAGCCGTGAACCGGACCGCAAAATCAGACAAGGACGGGACGGATGATCAGATTGGCTGTCAGGACAGGCAGACATAGAGCCAGTCGCACCTTCTAGGAGGACAGTGCCGTTGAACAGACCCCAGGAGGCAGGCCGTATGCACGCAAGTGCACCCCCTTATTTTTACCTAGCCGTTACCTGCCGGCGAGGCACGATCGTCTTGGCCGACGCGCTTTGCCTGATCTTACACCCAGTTCACGTGACAGAGCGCTACATCAGGCGTGATCAACACCAGACCAGACTGGGATAGCTAGTTTTGTGCACTGGCGGCTGCCGTCTCTGCAGAGAAACACTCGGCTCGAGCGCCTTTGAAGCGGTCTTGGAGCGCCACCGGAGATCCTCGATCCGTTAGCGAAAAACGCGCCGATGCCTGATGGCTTGGCGCCACCTTGGTACGACCCACCGGGAGGTGAGCATTCTGATGCGTAAGGTTCCGCTTTATGTCATCGCGCTGGCCGTGATCGCCGCCTGCGCCATCACCGGATGCCAGAACAGTTCAAGCGGCGGCCCCGCCGCCGACAGCGGCAGCACCATCGTGACCGTGGCGCCAGCCGATAATACGAGTGGCGACAGCGGCAGCCCCGCCGCCGACAGCGGCAGCCCCGCTGCGGACAGTGGCAGCACGAGCACGGCGACCGGACTGTTCGCCTACGGGCCACCGGACCTTCAGCCGAACTGCCAGAACACGGGGACTAGTGGCCACCTCCCGGCCTCCGTCTTCGGTTATACCGATTCGCTGACATGCAACCTCGGCGGCAGCACGCCTGCCGAGGTGGACTATTACCAATACGGTTCCACAAGCGACATGCAGGCCGCCTACAGCTCAGCCTCGGCCGACGATTCCGTCGACGCACCGCAACAGCCGGGCGGCTGCGCGGGCGGCGATAACGAGTACGGCGTGTGGTCGATCGGCGGCTCCGCTATCGGCGACATCGCCTGCCCGAGCAATTGGAATAACGACGTCGGCTTGATCTGGGACGACACCAACACGAACATAATCGCCGTCATCTCCGCGGATTACGCCACACCAGCCGACAAGTACTCGTGGTGGCAATCCAACGGAGCCAGCATCGACGGGTCCTCGCAAGGTGCCACCAGCTCGTGAAATCCGGCGGTGCCCCGGCCCTGGTGGAGCACGGCCTCACCGGCCCCGCCGGCACCTTCCCCATTTCCAGAATATCTTCACAATCTCAAGTAGTTCTTCCGTCCCGTCATCGTGCTATCGGTACTTGCAACCGACGAGAGCAATGGATTCAGAGTGGATACCGCCGGCGAGCCTGCTGGATGGCGGAACGGCAATACGGCGTTATACCCCATCGAGTCAGCTATTCGTCCGCGTTACATGGGGACCCGAATGTCCGCCAGGGACGGGGAATTCGAGTCTTCGCTTACGATCATCCATGCCGGAACTGGAGCGGTGAGCGCTCGAACTCAAAGGCACGAAAGGAAAGCTCCCGCTGACGCGGGCTCAGATTAATCGTCTCTACCTAAATACCAATTGCGTCAGCTTTTTGTTGCGATTGGATATTCCGTCGACAGATTCCCTGGAGAGGGAGGACCTAATGACATCGATCCTTAGCGGGCACGACTCCGCCCCGCCCCGGTGGTGCCGGCCGCTCCGGCAGCGCGCAGCCGCCGCAGGCCTTTCCACCGCGGCGCTGATCCTAGTCGCCGCTTGCTCCTCTGGTGGCGAGTCAGTCGGCAGCACCCCGCTGCCGCCTCGCCAGGCCCTGCTCGCGGCCGCGGCCGAGGCTCACCAGGTCACCTCCGCTATCGAGACGCTGACCGTTCGGGCCAGGGGCGCCTCGAACTCCACCACGACCGGCACCTTGCAAGTGCGGCTGAAGCCGACCCTGCTGGTCAGCGGGAACCTCACCGCGACCGCGGCTGGCACGAGCACCCGGATCAAGATGATCTTTACGAGCACGGCCATCTACTTCAACGAAGCCTCGCTGGCCAGCCAGGTCGGCAAGCCATGGGTGGAGATTGCTCTGTCCGACCTGTCCGCCCTGGGCGGGTCCGCTGGAGCCGGCCTAGCTCAGCTGTTTCACGGTCTGCAGCGCAACGACTTCACCAGCCAGGCCCAGTTGTTCACCGTCGCCAAGAATACGGGTGTTATCGGCACGCAGACGATCGACGGGGTGTCCACTACCGAGTACACGGGCTCCTTCACCGCCGCAGAGGGGCTCAAGGCGCTGCCCGTCAGCCTCCGGCAGGCCCTCACCCCGGCGCTACAGGCGCTGGGCAACAGCACCATCTACTTCCGCGAATGGATCGACAGCCAGCATCACCTGCGGAAGATGACCGAGATCGAGACACTCAACGGCGACACCATCACCACCACGATCAACATTACGGTGATCAACCAGCCCGTCACCATAACGCCGCCCCCGGCCAGCCAGACCTTCACCCTGCAGGGCAGCGGCCCTGTCCGCCGGCAGCCCGGTGACGGCGGGCTCAGCGCGAAAGTCTTTCCGGCACCGCCCGGCTTCGTGCTGTCGCAGGCCGCCGGGGCGCTCAACGGGCCGCTGAGCGCCGCCGATTTCAACCGGTACATGGGAGCGGGAAATCTGGCCGCCAGCCTCCATTTCGTCCGCGGCTACGACATCACCTACGACAACAACAGCAGCGGTGACAGCATCGAGGTGACCCTTTTCCAGTTCGCCACCCCGGCAGACGCCAGCATCTTCAAGGCCGGCTGGGTGCCCGGCGAGCCGGTCAACTCGAAGACCGATCCCGTCATACCCGGGGCATCCGACTACGACTCGAAGTCGCCCAATCAGGGTACATACGACCATGGCGTGATCGCGACCAAAGGGAACTTCGCATTCGTTATCGATGATGCGACCGGGAGCGCCGCTCCGGTGCCCCTGGTGGAGGCGATGGCGCGCCAGCAGTACACCGCGCTGTGACCTCATCCGGCCGGGCCGGCGCCCTCTTTGGCCAGGCCGCGACATCTCTATGGGCGGGCTCGCCGGAGTCATGATGACTACCTGCGTGAGCACCGCCAGCGCCGACAACACAGCCACCGATGTCGGCCTCGGTGGCCATTCATGCCTGGCGGCCGCGCCTTCCAGGCAGCAACTCCAGCGAGCGAACCAATGCCGAATCGATCAGTCGCTTGGAGAGAGTCAGCTAAAGGCTATTTACACAATGTGGTCATATTCCCGATCCGCATGGCGTAACTGAAGGGGAGATCAAATGCTCAAAATGATCGGCGTGGTTCTTGTCGTCGTGGTCGTGGCGGCGATCGTCTTTATTGGCGTCCTGGTCAACGTCAGGCGCCGCCGACAATCCGCCATCGAGGTCGCGCGGCAGCTGGCCAGCGCGCCGAATGCGGAATTCGCAACCATGAAACGCGCTGCTGACGCCGTCGCGCTGCTAACCGCCGATAGGCTCGCGGCAGGCAGGCTGGGATGCTTCGCGAGGGCGACTCTCGCGCCGCCGGAATCGGACAGGGTTCAGTCTGGCCTCGAGCAGCTGTTGCGCGCCGTCGAGAGCGGCATGGCCGAACTGGAGCGTCGCGCGGACACGTTCAGCGCGGCGGGTTCATGCCTGGCCGCATTCGCCGCGACGCGCGGCGAAAGCCAAGGAGCGACAGCCGCGTTGGCCCTCCCTGCCGCCCTCGCCGAGTTGGCGGGCCTGCCGGGAGCTGACATTGATCCTGACAGCCTGGCCGGCGTCGTTGCCCGGCTGCGGGCCGCGCACCCGCCGCTCACGCACACGCCGTCGATCAGTAACACGCCGACGCCAGGGAAAGCCACGATAGCCACACGGCTATCCCCTGCGATGCGCCCTGCCGACCCACACGCCGAGGCCAAGGCCGCGCTGCTCGCCGACATGGCCAGGCTTCGCCTCGACACGGAATGGCCCGGCCTCCCCGGCTGGCCCTACTATGCCCGGCTGGCAAGCGGCTACGACGCGACGCTCACTCGCAACACGCGCGACTTCGCAGAGAAGGTGCGCGCAGCGCGTGAGCGAGCTCAAGCCTGCCCCCGATGCGGGTCGTGGGCCCCTGTCGAATATCACCTGTATGTAGCAGAGGGCCCGGCGGACGCGGTCGGCGGCGCAGCCGGCGGGCCTGTGCCGGCGGCCAGTCACGCGGGCCTGCGACAACAGCAGCCGGAATCTGAGTCAGATCCGGAAGTTGACCGAGCCGAGCTCATCGAATGGGTCCAGGCACGGAAATTCTCCACCACCCGGCTGCGGCCTGGCTATGACCAGGAGGAAGTTGACGCCTTCCTCATAGAAATTCGCGACTCTTTCCGCGGAGTGCTGGAACCGTCCCTGACATCCGGGGAGATCCGGGTCAAACAGTTCTCCACCACCCGGCTGCGGCGTGGTTACGACGAGGAGGAGGTTGATGCCTTCCTCGATGAGGCCGAATCCAGGCTGGCAGCTCGGCTCGGCGCCAGGCGCGAGACCGCTGCCGCCGGGCCGGAATTCGGGGCAGCGGACCCGGCGGCGGAGCCGGTGCAGATCAGATGCCTGGAATGCGGGGCGGAGAGTGCTGAGGCAGCTCGGGTCTGCGTCCGGTGCGGGGCTCCTGCTGTCCATCAGCTGTCCGTGGCAGCCGACCCGGGCGCCCAAGTAACATCGTCCTCTGACGCCACCGCGAGACAGCAACTGCCCTCACGGCCTGCACCGGACTGGGAAGCTGGCGGCGCCATGCTCGCGGGGTGGGTCGAGGCCCGCAGGTTCTCGACCACCCGGCTGCGGCCTGGCTATGACCAGGAGGAGGTTGACGCCTTCCTCGATGAAATTCGCGACTCGTTTCTCGGAGTAAGGCAACCATCTCTGACATCCGGGGAGATCCGGGGCAAGTGCTTCTCGACCACCCGCCTGCGGCCTGGTTACGACGAGGAGGAGGTTGACGCCTTCCTCGATGAGGCCGAATCAAGGTTGTCTGTTCAGGTCTTGCCGTCCGGCGCGAGGCCAGGCGAGAACAACGTGGGGTCAGGCAAGAGCCGGGACGACTGGCGTGTCTGCATTGGGTTCGGTGACCTGCCGCGCAGCCTGGATTCCTTCCGGCAGGCGCTTATCCTGCATTTGGAGAGCCGCCTCGGTGATCAGGTAGCGGTCGGCTCGAGCGCTACCCAGATCTTCGTGTACGCCCCCAGCGCCGGGTTGGCTGATGAGGCCGCCCAAGTGGCGCGTGAGCTGCTCGCGTGGCGCGACCTCAGCGCGCCCGTCCGGACGGATTTCTGGAGCCTGCGGGAATGGAAGTGGCGGGATCGGCGGGACGATCCGTCCTACGATCCCGCTGCCCACCGGAACGCAGACCGTCAGGAGGCAGAGCGGAAACGGTCGGTGATGACCGGCGTTCCCGCCTGGCAGGTGCGGGTCGAAGTGCCGTCACACCGCGATGTGGTAGCGCTGGCCGGGCATCTTGCCGCCCAGGGATGGCGGGTCCGGCGGCGCCCCAGGTCCCTCATCGTCTCGGCGAACTGCGAAGACGACGCTAAGAGCCTCGGCCGGGCGCTCTCCGGCGACGGCCGCGCTGATACGGATACGGCCTTCCGGATCGGGCGGGTCAGCTGTAGGTGCATGTATGTCTTGCCGCCTATGGGTTGATCCAGATCGTTTGAGAGTCTTGCGGCCCACGTCGCGGGCAGGAAGGCTCTCACATCAACTTGGCTAGGAGGTAGAAGCACACGCCAGAACAGGTCGTGCGCAAGCTGGCGACCACTGACCGCATGCCCCAGGACCAGGTAAGCGCGCTCCAGGGCGTCCAGCAGGTGCCCCTCCGCGAGAAGGTGATCGGCACCGGCCCGCCGCCCGCAGGCTCAACGCCCAGGTCGAGCTCCAGCTGCCCCGCTGCCGCGCCGCGGCCTTCATCGCCTCCAGCTCAGCCTCGTCGTGCGCCGACCCGAGGTGCTCGATGTCCCGCGACCCCCGCCGCGACAAGTACACGAACTGAACCGCCGTCGCGCCCGACTTGGCCTTCACCGTCCTGACATACGGCACCAGGCAACTCTACGGGCCATCGTTAGTGCGCAAGTTCGGCTCTTACGAAGAGAAAAACTGCAGGCCAGCGCACCGCCGAATCAGCCGGGTCAAAATTGTGGCCCAACTCAGGTTACATACGGCGGCCCGACAGGTCACCGCCTCTGAGCGACCTTCTGGATGCAAACCAGCCTCATGGAGGTCGGTGAGGGTCGTTCAGGCAGGTCGAAGCCATGCAACAGGTCAGCCAGAGTCAGATATAGGTCGGTCTAGTGACAGCGGCCACGGGAGACTGCCCTAAGACGGCCATTTAGCCACCTCATCCGGGGGGATGGACGCGTCGCGTGAAAATCCGGGGCGGTGCGGGTCGCGGCGGGCTGGGGCCGCTGCCGCGTCACAGCTGGGGTTTGCGCTGCGCTACGAGCTACGGGGTGGGATGGTTGGCGCGGGCTGCCCGTGACGCCGGCGCACCTTGGGATGCGAACCCGTCATTTAGCCTGGCGCTGGGGTCTTGACCTGAGAGTCGCGCACTGTTGCCTCGAGCACGCCGGTCAGTATTCCGGGCCTGAGTGCCCGCCGACCGGGACCCCCGGGCAGCCCGCCGTATCCCACAGGTCAAGCATAGGAGGCCGCGGTGAGCAGACCGCAGGTGATCGACGACGAAGAACACGAGCGGGTGCATGAGCGGGTCGCCGCGGTCGACGTGGCGAAAGACTCCGGGGTGGTGTGCACCCGGCTGCCGCACCCGTCCCGGCCCGGCGCCCGGCAAAGTACGGTCTGGACGGTCAAGGCGCGAATGGGCGCGGTCGGCAAGCTGGGCCGTCAGCTCGAGGACACCGGGATCGAGCTGGTGACGCTCGAAAGCACGAGCGACTACTGGCGGATATGGTTTTTCGTGCTGGAGGCGTGCGGGCTGGCGGTGCAGCTGGTCAGCGCGGCCCAGGCCCGGAACCTGCCCGGCCGTCCGAAAACGGACCAAACTGGACGCGATGTGGCTGGCCCGGCTGACCGAGCTGGCGCTGCTACGGGCATCGTTCGTGCCGCCGGCCGCGATCCGGGCGCTGCGGGACTACACCCGGGCCCGCACCCGGCTGGTCCAGGAGCGCACCCGGTGCTACCAGCGGCTGGAGAAGCTGCTGGAAGGCGCCCTGTTGACTGAACTACGGGGAAAGATCCCTGAGTTCAGCGGACGGGCCGGGGAATGCGTGGCTACGTTCCCTGCCCATGATCACCGAGGGAGATGCGCCGCAGGACCTGTCGTCGTTGGTGGTGCCGCAGCGCGGGTCGCTTGAGGCCACCAGCGACCCGTTCGAGCCCTACCGGCTGGTTGACGGCGACGGCGTGATCGTCGTCCCGGTCGCGGTGTATCTGAGGGAGCTGCAGGCGAGCGGGCGGTCGGCGGCCACGCAGCGGTCATATGCCTACGATCTTCTCCGCTGGTGGCGGTTCCTGGATGCGGCCGGGGTCGTGTGGGATCAGGCGACCCGGGCGGAGGCCCGGGTTATCTTGAGCCCGCAGCGGACCGTCTTCCACGTCCAGCAGCGGCACCTGAGCCGGTGCAGTCTGCCTGGTGGACATGGTTATCTCTCGCTTCATCCAGCACGTCGATGAAGTGGAGGACCGATGCAGGTGCAACGCGTGGCGGTGCCCGGCTCACGGGCGGAGTCGTGGACTGTCCTGGGCGATGACGACATCCCGGTCGTGCCGGTCGAGGGGTGGCTGGCCTACTTGACGGCGATCGACCGGTCGCCGAACACGGTGAAGGCCTACGCCCACGACTTGAAGGACTTTCTCGTATTCCTCGCTCATCGTGGGCTGGACTGGCGGGAGGTGCGGCTGGAGGATCTCGGCGATTATGTGGCCTGGCTGGCGTTGCCGCCGGCCGGGCGCGACGGCGCCGTCGCGGTGCTGCCGTCGGCCGGCCCGCACGTGGGTGCGGCAACGGTGAACCGGAAGCTGTCGGCGCTGGCCGCGTTCTACGGCCATCAGGCCCGGCGTGGCGTCGACGTCGGGGAGCTGCTCACTACCTGGCAGGCCGGCGGCCGGCGGAACGGCGGCTTCATGCCGTTTCTGCACCACGTATCCAAGGGCAGGCCGCAGGCCCGCCGCACGATCGCGTTCAAGGCACCTAAGAAGCTGCCCCGGGTGGTGACTGCCGCGGAGATGCAGGCGATCCTGGATGCCTGCGAGCATCTTCGGGACCGCTTCCTGTTCGTCTTGCTGTGGGACGCCGGCGTTCGTATTGGCGAGGCCCTCGGCCTCCGTCACCAGGACATCGCCGCTGCCGAATGCACGGTCACGATCGTGCCGCGCGTTAACGACAACCGGGCCCGTTCGAAGTCCCGCCAGCAGCGCACCGTCCCGGTCAGCGCTCAGACCATCCGGGTATGGGGCGATTATCTGGCCGGTGAATACGCTGACCTGGACTCCGACTACGTGTTCGTGAACTTGTTCGCCGGATCGCGCGGGCAGGCGTGGACGTATGCGTCCGTCTACGACCTCGTGCTGCGGCTTCGCAAGCGGACCGGGATCGACTTCGATCCGCATTGGTGCCGGCACGCTTATGCCACCCGCGCCCTCCGGGACGGGGTGCCGATCGAGGTGGTCTCGATCTTGATGGGTCACGGCTCTGTCACCACAACCGCGTCGATCTACGGTCACCTGACTGCCGAAGACGCCCGCCGGGCGCTGGAGGCGGCGGGCTGGTTCGCCGGGACGCAGGTGACGTTGTGAGCCTGTTCGAGATCACCCAGCAGGAGCGGGCCTGGTGGCAGCGGCGGGCGGCCGACGAACTCGGCTCGATCCTGGACCGGCACCCGGATCTGCCGGTGATCGCCTGGACCGTCGGGCCGGCCGGGTCGGTGCTGATCGGCCACGTCAACGGCCTGAGCCCGGCCGCTCGGGTGCGGCGGGCGTTCGAGGCGTGGCAGTCGGCGCTGGCCCTGCAGGACTACCGCGAGGACCTGACCGGTTCCGGGACCGTCTACCTGCACGCCGGCGTCCGCCGCGACCAGGTGAAGGTCCGGCTGACGGCTACCGTCTTCGCCGGCGAGGGCGAGGACCGGTGAGTTCCCGTGACCATCTCGCTGCTGTCGCGGACGGTGCCGGCGGGAGCGTCAGGGCGCGGCCGGCGGGGCTGCCGGAGAAGCTGATGGCGGCGATCCGGCCCGAGTTCCGCGCCGGCGTCCTGGTGTTCGACCCTCGCGATCCGGTGTTCGGCGGACCGCCGTGCGCGGTGTCTGGGTGCGACCGTCCAGCGCGCAGCCAGCGGATGTGCTGGAGTCACCAGCAACGCTGGTACGACGCGGGCAAACCGGACCTGGTGGTGTTTGCGGCGACGACGAGCCCGGACTGGACCGGGCATGAGGCGGTGGCGTCATGCCAGGTGGCGGGCTGCCGATTCGGCCGGCACGGGCAGGGCATGTGCGTGCGGCATGCCGGCCAGTGGAAGCGGGCGGGGCGGCCAGACCTGGCAGCGTGGCTGATCTCAGCGGCACCGTTGCCGCCGCCGTCACCGCAGCCGCGAACCTGCCGGGTCGGCTATTGCGAATTGTGGACCCAGGGGCGGTCTGAGCTCTGCCTTGCCCATGGTGACCGCTGGAGGGTGCAAGGGCACCCCGATATCGGGCGGTTCACCGCTGACTGTGACGGCGGCGGCAACAGCGAGCGCATCGACCTGCGCCGCCTCCGCGGTCAGCTGCGACTGGAGGTGCAATACGTGCTGCAGTGTCGGCACGGGGAGCAGCGGGCCAGGCTCATCCCGCGAAAGGTCCAGCGGATCGTGCACGCCCTGGCCAGCACGGAGCTGAGGTCCGTGCTGGACTGGCCCGAGGAGTCGTGGGAGCAGTTCGGGATACCGGACGGCGGTCGTCCGAAAGAGAGAGGGTGGCGGGCGTTCGGCCTGGATGCCTACCACCGGATCGAGGCACTGGCATTCGGCTGCGGCTGGGACGTGGAGTACCCGCGGGACCGCTGGCGGCTGCGTAACCTGGGCGTCGATGGGGAGACAGCGACCATCAGCTTCGCGGGGATACCGCAGCCGTGGCTGACGGATCTGGCTAAACGGTGGGCACGATGGCGGCTGGCCAGCGGGACTGGCCCGAGTTCGGTCGCGCTGGGAGTCCGGGCGCTGGCCCGGTTTGCGGTCTTCCTGGCCTCTCCGCCGGCCGGCGTCGACGCCCTCGCTCAGATCGACCGGGCCGTGATCGAACGTTACCTTGCCGACCTGGGCGCCGAATTCGGTGGCCGGAAATCGCACGGCGAGCACATCGGGGCGCTGAGCAGTTTCGTCCGGGCAGTCCGGCAGCACGGGTGGGCCAGCACCCTCCCGGCGACCGCCGCGTTCTTCCCCGACGACTACCCCAGGCGGGGCAAGAAGCTGCCCCGGGCGCTGGCCGGGCACGTCATGGCACAAGTCGAGCAGCCCGGCAACCTCGACCGGTGGGACAACCCCGCCTACCGGCTGATCACCCTCATCCTGATGCGCTGCGGCCTGCGGGTCTCCGACGCGGCCAAGCTTCCGTTCGACTGCATAGCCTGCGACGCCGACGGCGCCCCCTACCTCCGGTACTGCAACCGCAAGATGAAGCGCGAGGCGCTGGTGCCGATCGACGACGAGCTCCGCCAGCAGCTCCTGTGCCAGCAGCAAGTGGTCCTGCAGCGCTGGCCGGCCGGGGCGCCGGTGCTGTTTCCGCGCGTGACGGGAAACCTCCGCGGCGACCAGCCCATCAAGAGCTCGGTCTACCGGCGCGCGCTCTACCGCTGGCTGGAAGACTGCGACGTCCGCGACGAGCACGGCCGGCCAGTCAGGCTCCGGCCGCACCAATGGAGGCACACGCTGGGAACACACCTGATCAACCGCGATGTGCCGCAAGAGGTCGTCCGGCGGATCCTCGATCACGACTCGGCTGAGATGACGGCCCTCTACGCGGTCGTGTCCGACACCACGATCCGCCGGCACTGGGAGGCCGCCCGCAAGGTCAACGCCAATGGCGAGACCGTCACTCTCGACCCCGACGGGCCGCTAGCCGACGCATCGTGGGCCAAGCAGCGCCTCAGCCGCGCCACACAAGCGCTACCCAACGGGTTCTGCGGCCTGCCCCTAGTGCAGACCTGCCCGCACGCCAACGCCTGCCTGACCTGCCCGCTTTTTATCACCACTTCGGAGTTTCTCCCCCACCACAGGGAGCAGCACCGCACCACGCTGCAGATCATCTCCGCGGCTGAGGCCCGCGGGCAGACCCGCGCGGCCCAGATGAACCGGCAGGTCGCCGGCAACCTCGAAAAGATCATCACGGCCCTGGAGGCTGGCGACGACGAACCGGAGGCTGCCGCCGATGCGTCCTGACAACGCCGGCCCGATCATCGCCGCCGCCAGGCGGCGCCACGAGCTGACCCGCGCCAAAGCGATCCGGGCGATCCGCGAACTCGACCACGCCGGAACCCCCATCACCTTCGCCGCAGTCGCCGCCAGTGCCCTGGTATCCCGATCCTGGCTGTACTCGCAGACCGACATCCGCGACCAGATCCAGCAGCTCCGCGCCGCCACCAGCCGATCACCGGCGGCGCCAGTCCCAGCCGGCCAGCGCGCCTCCGACGCCTCCCTGCTGCGCCGCCTGCAGGCCGCCCACGCCGAGCACCGCCAGCTGCTGGAAGAACGGGCCCGGCTGCTCGAGGAACGAGACCGGCTCCGCCGGCAGATCGCCCGCGCCCTCGGCGAGCAGCGCCAGGCCGGCAACCAGCCGCCGTTCTGACCCGCCAGGCATCACCCTTCAATAACGATCACACCCGGCAAGCAAAGAACCGAAAGACTGCCGCGGCTGCGTCGAGGACAGCGACCTCGACGCAGCCACGCAGGTCAGAGCCTCGCCCGGAAGCCGGGCTCAAGATAACCCGGGACTTCAGCCGCTGGATCCAGATCGCCGGCAAGCCGGTGCGGCCGCACTGGCGCCAGCCCGGCGCGGGGGGCTCACGGGCGCGGCCGTCACAGGCGGGGGCAGGGGTGCCGAATCCGGTGACCGGAAAGCCCGCTCCCGGCGCGAGGTATGCCGCGGCCACGGTGGCGCACTGCGAGACGGTACTGCGCGGTTTCTATGATTTTCACCTGGAGGCCGGGACCGGGCCGATGGTGAACCCGTTCCCGCTGGCACGGGGACGGCGGGGCAGGCGAA
>Ga0209656_10001183_pt1 | contig 16972 bp, 11 predicted proteins | sample BogFormECP12_OM2_FD_188239 | JGI IMG/M metagenome (GOLD analysis project Ga0209656, IMG submission 188239) | Bog forest soil microbial communities from Calvert Island, British Columbia, Canada - ECP12_OM2 (SPAdes) (version 2) | ecosystem: Environmental > Aquatic > Freshwater > Wetlands > Bog ... | reverse complement strand
GCCATTGGCGGCGGCGGGTCCGGCGGTGGAGCACACACTTTGCAAGAGTGGTTCGACAGCAACGGACGCGAGCTGGGACTAAAGCGGATTCTGCTGACCATGCTGGCGCTGGCGGGAGCGGGGGACTCGGGCGAATGATGAGGAGATTGGCGGCCTCGGGGGGTATAAGCCTCGGGAGAAGGAAGCATCTTTTCGCAGCGCTGAAGGGCTGCGCTACCCATAAGCCGAACGCAGTATTGGAATCCCATCCTTCGCAAAAAACGCGAAGGATAGGGCACCCGGCTTTTGCCGTGGTCTTTTGCTGCGTTGCTTTTTTGCAGGCGCAGAATGCCGTGCCCTCTCAATCGCCGGCTGCTCCCGGCCCGAAGGCGGACGTCATCTTCATGCACGCGAATGTCTATACGGGAGTGCCGTCGAACACGCCGTTCAGTTCGATTCTGCGCGAGGAGGCGATCGCGATACGCGGCGAGCGTATTCAGGCCGTCGGCAAAAATATAGATATCCAAAAACTCAAGGGTGCGGAGACGCAGGTTATTGATCTGGACGGGCACTTCGTCATGCCGGGATTTGACGACGCGCACCTGCACCTGGCTGATGCGGGACTGCAGAAGTTGAGTGCGGATCTAACTGGAGTGAAAACGCTGGATGAATTCCGCGAACGCGTGCGGGCCAAAGCGCAGACGGCCAAACCGGGCGAATGGATTCTGGGTGGAGGATGGGATGAGACCATGTGGCCGGTGAAAGTTCTGCCGAGCCGCTGGGATCTGGATGAAGTTTCGGGCGGGCACCCTGTGTTTCTGGATCGGGTGGATGGGCATCTTGCCGTGGCGAATACGCGCGCGCTGCAGTTAGCCGGTATCACCATCGCTAGCCGCGAACCCGAAGGCGGCCAGATTGATCGCGATGCCAACGGGCAGCCCACAGGGATTTTGCGGGATACGGCACAGGGAGCCGTGCGGGCGGTGATTCCTCAGCCGACGCACGAAGTGCGGAGACATGGAATTGAAGTCGCGCTCGCGGACCTGGCGGAGCATGGGGTGACCTCGGCGCAGGATTATTCGCCGGAGTGGGAAAATTTTCAGATCTATGAGGAGCTCGAAAAAGACGGCAAGCTGACGGCGCGGATTTCCGAGTGGTTGCCCTTCGATGATTCCGTCGAGGAGCTGAAGGGCAAGCGTGATTCGCATCCGCAGTCAGACTTGATGTTGCATACGGGGATGCTGAAGGGGTTCATGGATGGCTCGCTCGGCGGCCACACGGCGGCGCTCCTGGAACCCTATTCGGATGATCCGGGAAATTCGGGCTTGCCGCGCTATGACCCGGCGAAGCTGAACGATATGGCCAAAGAGCGGGTGCTGGCCGGCTTCCAGCTGGGATTCCACGCCATCGGCGATAAAGGGGTTCAGATGGCGCTGGATGCCTTCGCGGAAGCAGAAAAAGCCGCACGAGAGCAGAAAGTGAAGGCAGCAAACGGTGGCGACGATTTTCGGCTGCGGGTTGAGCATGCGCAAGTCACTACGCCTGCGCAAATCGCACGGTTCAAGGAGTTGAAAGTCATTGCCTCCATGCAGCCGAGTCATGTGCTCACCGACATGCGCTGGGCGCAGGATCGGCTGGGCCCGAAGCGGGCCGCAACTTCTTATGCGTGGGCCGGGTTTCTGAACAAAGGGGTGACGCTGGCCTTTGGCACGGATTATCCAGTTGAGCCAGTCAGCCCGTTCCGTGGGCTGTACGCGGCGGTCACGCGGAAGAGCGAAAACGGCAAGCAGGAATATTTTCCAGAGCAGAGGCTGACCATGGATCAGGCCATTGCGGCTTACACCACCGGTTCGGCCTTTGCCGAGTTTGAAGAAAAGGAAAAAGGCAGGCTGGCGCCGGGGATGCTCGCAGATTTCATTGTGCTGGACCGCGATGTGACGGCGTCCTCAGCGGAGAAAGTGCTGGCGACCAAAGTCTTGCGCACCGTAGTCGGGGGCAAAACGGTCTACGAAGCGAAGTAACTTTCCCAAACGAAATAGCGATTTTGTGCGTCTAACCGACGGGTGATCGCATAACGCGCGATCCACCGTCGCGGCTTTGCAAACGGGTATAATAAAAGTTTACCGTCTCGGAGGAAGCAGATATATGGATTCGCAGGCATTTTGGCTGCGCTTGAAGACCCACGGATGGGTCTATTCGTTCAGCATTGCGGCAACGTTGGCACTGGGCATCTTGATTGGCACCGTAGTTTCCTACGGAGTGAAGGGCAAGGAAGGGCAAAAGGCCTCCGATGCGACTCCGCTAACCATTCCTTCACCCAAGCAGCTTTCCAATGAGTTCTCCCAGATTGCCAAGCAGTTAGGACCGAGCGTGGTTAACATCAACACCGAATCGACCATCAAGAATCCACACCGGCGCCGAGGCGAGCAGAACCCCGATGAGGACGACAACGGGGGCGGCGGTAACGGCGGCATGGATGACTTCTTCAACCGATTCTTTGGCGGGCAGGGTGGGCCGAACGGTGACGCGGCGATTCGCGAGCGTTCGCTCGGTTCCGGGGTGATTGTCGATCCCAAGGGCTACATCGTTACCAACCGGCACGTAGTGGATAAGGCGGATCGCATTCGCGTGCGACTGCAGGATGATCCTCCAGGTGTGCAACACGACGCCAAGGTGGTTGGTGAAGATCAGGAGACCGACCTGGCCGTGATCAAGATCGATATGGACCGCGGGGTGCCGACCGCCAAGCTGGGCAACTCTGACAGTATGCAGGTGGGCGACTGGGTTCTGGCCATCGGCAGCCCGTTCGGGCAGGTGGGTACGGTGACGGCTGGCATTGTTTCCGCGAAGGGCCGGGATATCGTGCCTGGCCGGCAGTTTCAGACTTTTATTCAGACCGATGCCGCGATCAATCCGGGAAATTCCGGCGGGCCGCTGGTCAATATGGACGGCGAAGTGATCGGCATCAACACCGCGATTTTGAGTGAAACCAATGCCTATGCGGGGGTGGGCTTCTCGCTTCCTTCGAACACCGTTGCGGAGGTTTACAACCAACTCATCGGACCGGAGCATCGTGTGGTGCGCGGTTCGATCGGCATCATGTTCGACGCAGTGGAAAACCCCGCAATCACAAGAGTGTATGGAAACGGCAGCGGTGTAGCGGTCTCGAGCGTAGTGCCGGGCAGCCCGGCCGATCAGGCGGGACTGAAAGTGGGCGATACGATCACCACTGTCGATGGCAAGAAGGTAACGAAGGGATCCGAATTGGTGGCGGATATTGCCTCGCGCAGGCCGGGGGCGAAGGTGCAACTCGAGTTCCTGCGCAATGGCAAGAAGCAGGATACGACCGTGACCATCGCGGATCGTGCCAAGCTCTTTGCGGCTCGCCTGAACGAAGATGAGGGTGGCAACGACGAGAGCACGCCCAAACAGGACAAGTTCGGCATCACCATCCGCAAGCTTACTCCCGAGATGGCGGAGCGGCTGGACATGCCGGCAGGCAAGGGCGTAATCGTCCAGGACGTCAAGCCGGGATCCTTTGCCGAGGACATTAATCTGGGTCGTGGCGACGTGATTCTCGAGGTCAATAAGCAGCCGGTCAACAGCGAAGAAGACTTCGCCAAAGTGGCCTCGGGGCTGAAGAGCGGCCAGGACGTGGTATTTCTCGTCCGCCCCCGCGGTTCCACTCGCCAGGATGGAACCATTTTCGTAGCCGGGACACTTCCGTAACCTACGGACGAGCCAACGGGAACTGGCATTGCGTCATCCGATAAGGGATGATCACAGTGCCGGTTTTCTGTTGGACTTTGTTTTTGTGGTCGTGTTTTGTGGTAGTCTGCCGGCGCGGTCGTTTGGCAACTTGAGGTTTTGCCTTTGGAACTAAAGCCTTACGCGAAGACCGTGACGCGATGGTTGGGTGCAGCCTGCGCTCTAGCGGTGGTTTGCGTCAGCTTCTCACCGCTCACAGCGCGCGCTCAAACCGACGCTGCTGCTAGCACGACATCTTCCGCGAAGAAGGCTAGCGCCACGAAGGCAGCGGGCGCCAAGAAGCCGGTGGCTCATTCTGGAACGCACTCCACGGCGACGAAGCACCCGAAATCGAGCGCAACCGCGGCTCACAGCGGCAAAAAAACTCACGCGAGTGTGCGGAAGAGTTCCAGGAAAAAGACGGCACGCGGCCAGCAGAAGATCGATCCGGAGCGCGCGGAGGCGATCCAGGAAGCGTTGATCCGCGAGCATTATTTGACCGGCGAGCCGGCGGGAATGTGGAATCAGGCCAGCGAAGACGCTATGCGCCGCTATCAGGCGGATCACGGCTGGCAATCGAAAACGGTTCCCGATTCACGAGCGCTGATCAGCCTTGGCCTCGGTCCCAGCCACGATCACCTGTTGAATCCCGAGAGCGCGATGACGACAGGGCCGGAAGTTTCGCATGGACCGTCCGTTACTTCCTCTTCGTTATCGCAAAACCCGGTTTCGCACGGCGCCGACCCGGGAGAACGCATGACTCCGAGTCCTGCAGTACCGGCTAATAGTCCCGCCTCGGGCTTATCCGATCCGCAGTAGCTCAAGCAACCACAGAAGGAAGTTCAAGAGCAGCGGATAAGAGTGTCCCGCTCCACACGAGGAACATTTCCCCTACTAACTGCCGGAGGTCTTGCGATAACTCCCGCTCACTGGCCGTGGAAAATAGGGCAAAGGTTGCGATTGAATGATAGCGGCGGGATTACCTTCTACGAGGGCATCCGCGACTTCTTCGCCGCAAATCTCGGCGGCAGCCTCGCGCGCCGTGGAGAGTATAGGAACACGCTTCTCCGTATCGTGCGCGTCGGTGGCTAGCACGTGTACCGCGTCGTGTTCGAGCAGCCAGTGCGCCGCGCGGCGCACACGTTCACCCCAGAATCCGGTGAGCGCCGATCCCGTCATCTGAATCACACATCCTTGCTCGGCCCATTCCACCACTCGCTGCGGACTCTCGCGCAGAATCGGATTGCGCTCGGGGTGGGTAATCACCCCGGTGATGCCGCAGTCGCCGAGTTTCATAAAACAATCGGTAATCTGTTGCGGCACGCTGTAGTTGCTCAGCTCGACCAGCATGTAGTGCGTGCCGGTGATGGCATAGCGGGAGGGATTGGCCAGCACATCCTGCAGGTTGTCGTAAGAGAGATGGAAGTCGCATCCTAGGCTGAGAGTGAGAGCGTTGCCGACCCGTTGTTGCAGGTGTTCGACTAGTCCCTGAAGATACGGGCGGTCATAGTGATAGCGGTCGTTGGCGTGAGGCGTGGCGACCTGATGTGTGATGCCGTCGGCGGCAGCCATGCGGCACATGGCGACAGAAATGTCCCAGGATTTTGCCCCGTCGTCTACTTCCGGAAGAATGTGCGAATGAATGTCGACCACGATTGTTGAAACACGACCAACCTGTCGGGGTTGCGTCTTTACCTGATTTAAGCAGATTCGGAGGGAAAGAGAAAGCCGGCAGGAACCTAGGAGTCTCGTCTTTCCGCGACCGTTTCCGACAACCAGGTTGCCGCACCTTCCGTCCCGGCTGTAGCATCAATATCCAGGCATTCATCAAGGAGACATTATGGCGACCGACACACTGGCTTCCCCGGCCACGCTGGGCTACAGCCCAACCAAAGTTTTCAAGAATTTCATCGACGGCGAGTGGGTGGAATCCTCGACCGGCGAAACGTTTGAGGATCGCAATCCCGCTGACACGCGCGATGTGGTCGGAGTTTTTCAGAAATCGGCGAAGGCCGATGTTGACGCGGCTGTGGACGCGGCCAAGCGAGCCTTCGCCAAGTGGCGGCTGGTGCCCGCCCCACGTCGCGCCGAGATGGTTTTCCGCGCCGCCGAAATTCTTATCGGCCGCAAAGAAGAGCACGCTCGCGACATGACTCGCGAAATGGGCAAGGTGCTCAAAGAAACTCGGGGCGACGTACAGGAAGCGATTGATGCCGCCTACTACAACGCGGGCGAAGGGCGGCGTCTCTTCGGTCCGACTGTTCCCTCGGAGCTGCCCAACAAATTCGCCATGGCGGTGCGCCAGCCCATCGGCGTCTGCGGCATGATCACGCCGTGGAATTTCCCCATGGCGATTTCTTCCTGGAAGTTACTGCCCGCCGTGGTTTGCGGCAATACCTGCGTCATCAAGCCGGCACAGGACACGCCGCTCTCCACATTCAACCTGGTTCGCGCTTTCACTGATGCCGGCATTCCGAAAGGCGTGGTCAACATCGTCACCGGATATGGCGCCGACGTAGGCACACCATTGGCCGAGCACGCTGATGTCCGCGCTATTTCGCTGACCGGATCCTCTGCCGTGGGCCGCATCGTGGGTGGCATCGCGGCCAAGAGCTTTAAACATTGCTCGCTGGAGCTCGGCGGGAAGAATCCTATGATTGTGCTGGATGACGCGAATCTCGAACTTGCCATTGAAGGCGGGCTCTGGGGCGGCTTCGGCACTACTGGCCAGCGCTGCACGGCGACCAGCCGCATCATCGTGCAGAAAGGCGTTTACCAGGAGTTCGTCGATCGCTACGTCGCGTGCGCCAAGAAACTGAAAGTTGGCAATGGACTCGATGAAACGGTCGAGATGGGACCAGCCGTAAATGAAAAGCAGTTGCAGACCGACCTTAGTTATGTGGAAATTGGCCAAAACGAAGGCGCGAAGCTGATGTGCGGTGGCAATCGGCTCGACCAAGGCGAGTATCAGTATGGCTGGTTCATGGAGCCAACCGTATTTACCGACGTCGATCCGAAGATGCGAATCGCGCAGGAAGAGATTTTTGGCCCGGTGGTTTCGATCATTCCATGCGACGATCTGGAAGATGCGATTGAGATCGCCAACGGTATTGAGTATGGACTTTCTTCCGCGCTCTACACCAAGGATGTGAACAAGGCATTCGCCGGCATTCGCGACCTCTACGCGGGTATCACGTACATCAACGCGCCGACGATTGGTGCGGAGGTGCACCTGCCTTTCGGTGGCACGAAGGCCACGGGCAATGGGCACCGCGAGGGCGGCATCGGAGCGATTGATTTCTACACTGAGTGGAAGTCGGTCTACGTGGATTATTCGGACACGCTGCAGAAGGCGCAGATCGATCGAGTGGACTAAGACGAAACTTTACCGCAGATAGCGCAGAGAGCCAACATAAGACTCTGCGCTATCAGTGGTCTCTGCGGTGAATACATGCCCCAATTATTTCCTGTAGAGACTATCCTCCGCTTGTTCATTCTACCCTTTGCGTTGTAAAGTACCAAGCCTGTGGGGGAGATGATCCAATGAAAAAGATTTTATCGGTTACCTTGCCTCGGCTTGCCGCCATCTTGTGTGCGTTTATGGTTTTCTTCATAACTGGGGCGCAGGCAGAGCAGCATCCCGTTATGACGAGCCACGTTCCCGCGGCCGTCGCCAGCGGAGTTGCGCCATTAGTGGGCCATCTTCCGAGCGCGCAGCGTTTGAGCCTGGCCATTTCTCTGCCACTGCGGAATGAAGCGGAGCTCGACGATCTTTTGCAGCAGATCTACGATCCGCAGAGCTCGAACTACCACCAATATCTCAGCGTACTGGAATTTACTGGAAGATTCGGTCCCACCGAGGCTGATTACGCGGCTGTGCTCAGTTTTGCTCGAGCGAACGGCTTGGCGGTGATTGAGACTCACGCCAACCGCGTGGTGATCGATGTCGAGGGTCCAGCGGCAAACATTGAGAGCGCCTTCCACGTGACTCTTGGCGTTTATCAGCATCCCACTGAGGGCCGCACATTCCACGCGCCTGATCGCGAGCCTACAGTTGATCTCGATGTGCCGCTGTTACACATCTCTGGCCTCGACAACTACACATTGCCCCATGCGAAGAACATTCGATCTTCCCAGTGGCCGAACGACGCGAATAAAACTACCGGGTCCGGCCCAGGCGGCCAGTTTATCGGGAGCGATATGCGCGCGGCCTATTATGGCTCCGGTCCGCTCAACGGCAGTAGTCAAAGAGTTGGATTATTTGAGTATGCCGGCTACGAGATTAGTGACGTGAAGCTTTTCTTCAGCAAAGTGAAACAGCCGCTCAAGGTCCCGGTTCGCGGGGTATCGCTGAATGGGGCGAGTCTGACCTGCCCGCCGAGTTCCTGTGATGACAGCGAACAAGTGATAGACATCGAGATGGCAATCTCCATGGCTCCCGGTCTAAAGGAAGTCCTGGTTTACGTCGGAGACAAAGACGTCTCCATCTTTAACCGGATGGCGGCGGACAATAGTGCCAAGCAACTGAGCTGCTCCTGGGGATGGAATGATGATGAGAGCAGCCTGGATCCGATCTTCAAGGAAATGGCTGTGCAGGGCCAGAGTGTGTTCGTGGCCACTGGCGACAGCGGTTCCAGCACTCCGGGTGACGTGGTCTGGCCAGCGGATGATCCTTACATTACGGCTGCAGGTGGGACGGACTTGACCACGGCGGGTCCAGGGGGCGCGTGGAAAGCGGAGACTGGCTGGAACGGGAGTGCAGGGAGTCCTTCGAAGAATAAAGTTCCGATTCCCAGTTACCAGCAACTCTCAGGGGTGATTACCAAGTTGAATCATGGGTCGAAGACCTTGCGCAATTATCCGGACGTGGCGGCGGAGGCGAATACCAACCAATACAGTTGTTATGACGGCGGCTGCAGCGGCGGAAATGGAGGAACCAGTTACGCCGCTCCGCAGTGGGCGGGAATCATCGCCATGGCGAATGAACAGTCCGTCGCGAACGGAGGCTCAACCCTTGGCTTCCTGAATCCGGCTCTGTATGCGATCGGCGTGGGATCGAGTTATGACAGCGACTTCCACGACATCGTCAGCGGCAGCAATGGAAAGTACACAGCGGTGACGGGATATGACCTGGTGACGGGATGGGGCAGCCCGACGGGTCCGGAGTTGATCAATGTGCTGACCGGAGCGGCAAAGAACGAATAGGACACAAAGTACCTTGGTAATCTTGTCTCACGCGCGCGGGTGACCTAACGTACGTCAAGTGCTTGGGGTCGAATCCGTCCGCAGTTTTGTTGTGGGTTGGTCTTGCTCAATCGTCTCATTACACAAACGTCCGGAAGCGTTAGGGGAATTTCCGCCTCGGCGATTCTGACACTCTGCATCTTGTGCGGCTGTGCACCGGCTGCGCTGGCTCAAAAAACCGCTAAATCTGATCGCAAAGTCCTAGTCACGGTAAAGCCGGAATATTCGGAACTTCTGAAGCGGGCTCAGATCGGAGGCCTGGTCCGTCTGAAGGTTACGGTTAGTCCTGATGGAAAAGTGAGCAATGTGGATGTGATTGGCGGCAATCCCATCCTGGCTGAAAGCGCTGCCAGCGCGGTGACGAAGTGGAAGTTCGTTCCGGCTCCCGCGCAAACCGTGGAAGATATCTCTATCAGCTTCAGCCCGCACTAAATCACTTACTACCGTTTTCTCTCCACGCTCCGCGCTTCTGCGGTTAGAATCCTTCTTGCATCCCAATCACGGGCCACGGCGTGCATCCCCGCCGCGGCGAGGCTTTCATGACTCCAGCTACCACAGTTCACGAGATTACCGCTGCCAAGCGTCTCGATAACGTTCGCTATGCCATTCGGGATCTGGCTTGCGTGGCGGACGAAGTCATTCAGCAGGGACACAAAGTTCTTCCGCTGAACGTTGGCGATCCGCTCAACTTCGACTTCCAGACTCCGGCACACATCATCGAGGCCGTTTATACGGCGATGCGCGAGGGAAAGAATGGCTACGCGCCGTCTCCGGGGATTCCGGAAGCGATCGAAGCGATTCGCGGCGAGGCGGCGCGTAAGGGCATCAAGACGGTGCGCGACGTGTTCGTTACTTCAGGTGTGAGTGAGACCGTCGATCTGTGCATCTCCGCGCTGGTGAATCCGGGTGAGGATATTCTTACGCCCAGTCCGGACTATCCTCTGTATTCGGCCGTGCTGTGCAAGCTGGGCATCGCGCTGAATGCTTATGATCTGAATGAAGAAGATGCGTGGCAGCCGGAACTGGCTGACATCGAACGGAAGCTTACGCCACGCACTCGCGGCATCGTCCTGATCAATCCCAATAATCCTACGGGATCGTTGTGCTCGCGGCAGATGCTGGAGCAAGTCGCCGAGATTGCGCGGCGCCACAATCTGGTCGTCTTCTCGGACGAGATTTACGACAAATTGATTCTCGAAGATACTCCCCACATCGCGTTTGCTTCGGTTGCGCCCGATGTTCCATGCATTACGTTTGGCGGAATGTCGAAGAATTATCTGGTTCCGGGATGGCGCATTGGCTGGGGCATCGTCTCTGGTGACGCTGCGACAGTCAAACCTTACACGGATGGCATTCACCGGCTGCTGCGAGCGCGGTTGTGCGCCAATCATCCCGAACAATATGCGATCAAGGCTGCACTCGAAGGTCCGCAGGATCATCTGGTGGAAGTGCAGCGCAAACTTCGTTCGCGCCGCGATCTCACACAGAAGTGGTGCGAAGCGACGCCGCGCGTAAGTTGTGTTGCACCGCGTGGGGCGTTTTATGCTTTCCCGCGTATCGAGATTCCTGAGAGCGACGAAGTCTTCGTCAAGGAACTCATTCGGCAGAAGCATGTCATGGTTGTGCACGGATCCGGATTTGGTCAGAAGCCGGGGACGCAGCATTTCCGCATTGTGTTCTTGCCGGATGAGAAGACTTTGAGTAAGGCTTACGCTTCGATTGGGGAGTTCATTCGGGAACGATACACTGCTTCCGTCGTCTAGCTGCATTCGTCACGGCGGATTGCTCGGCCACAAACCAAAATCTAATATTTCGCCCTTTCTGGGCGAAAGCGAGTAGGATGCTCGGGGTCTTTCCTTCCACACTGGGGCGCTACTGAAAACTAGAAAACTTGACCTCGCAAGCCATGCGAACGCGGGCGCTTGTGCGGTTTGGGGTGTGGGAAACCTAAACAACTCAAAGAAAAGAGGACACAATGAAACGCAATCAGCTGCTCTCAGCTGTGGGGATTGTGTTGTTGGTAGCAGGGTCGCTGGCCGCGCAGGAGAAGGGCACTCTGGCCAGCATCGAGTTTCAGAAGGTGAAGGCTACAAACGTACCGCAATACGAGGCGGGGCGCAAACAGAAGGCGGCATGGCACAAGCAACAAAATGATCCGCTGCCTTTGCTGGTGTGGGTGACACTTAGCGGCGAAAATACGGGAACATTCGTAGTCGGCCACTTTGGTCAGCACTGGGCGGATTACGACAAGCCGGTCGTCACCGACGAAGCAGATCTGGCGGAGTTCCAGAAGGTTCTGGGGAACTATGTGGACTCGATCACTACTCGCTACTACAAGTTCATGCCCAAGGTGAGCAACGAAAGCGGAGACGAGGCAGTACCGAAGTTCTCGGAGATCGTTATCTATCAGGTGCGTTATGGGAAAGGCTCGGATTTTCGCTCTGGCATTGAACGGGTTCACGAGGCCGCAGTCAAGACTAAGTGGCCGGTCAACTATGGATTCTATGAACTGGTGAATGGCGGCACGGCCGGGACGTACGTGCTCTCCATTCCGCACAAGAGTTGGGCGGACTTTGAGGACAAGCCGGATGTGAAGCCTTTCCGCGAGATGCTCAAGGAAGCGTTCGGGCAGGCCGAGGCGGATTCGATTGTGGAGCGTTTCGACCGGTCGGTCGAGAAAGAGTCGAGCGAGATCATCCAGTTTCGACCCGACTTGAGTTATCTGCCGAGCAAGTAGCGGATCAAAAATGATTTAAGCGGACTGTCCCACCCTTCTTTCCTGGAAGGGTGGGATTTTCACTTTAGATGCCATAGTTGGCGCTGCGAAGGCCGTCTTTGTAGGCGTCGCGCGCTTCGGTGGCTTTGGTGTGAGCGTCTTCTTCGCGGAAGTGGGCGTCGTCCCATTTCTCCATGGCAATCATGGAATGATCGGGAGTGGCCAGGGATTCTTCGGCGCGAATGGCGTCAACCCATTCGTCGGTGGCCTTTTTGTAGGCGAGACGGAGTTGATCAAGGTCAGGGCTCATAGGCTCGCAGGGTAACCCCGCGCCGCATCGCAGTCAATTCGATGGCGCAGAATTTAACACAAAATTAAGAATTGACGGTGAAGGTGCGGCGAGAGCTTATTTCAGTTTGGCGTATTCGGTCTTGGCCTGATTAAAGATGGGCAGGTCAGGGTCGGCGTTTTGCCAGAGAGCGAGGAAATCCTGATAGGTGATTCTTGCCTTGGGGGCGTCGCCGGAAAGCGCGTAGGCACGCGCCAGCCCGAGGTGCGCAAGCGCGCCGATGGGTTCGTTTCCGACGACGCCGTAGTGATCGAGAATTTTCTGGAACTCGCCGGCGGCGGAGGCGCTTTGATGGGTCGACAGATAAGCATTACCCCGCAGGTAAACGAGGTAGAGGGCGAAGCTGAAGCTCTGCGCGGGAGAACCGAGTTCGTAGGGCGCAGAGGGAGCCAGCGCTTCGATGGCCCGGGTGGCGTTGCCGGCTTGAAGAGCAGCGGCGGCTCGGATGGCGGGCAGATAGTTAAATTGAACGATGGTGTCATCGGGGAAGCGTTGGGCGAGATCGCCGGCCAAGTGGGCGGCTCGAGAGGCGTCGCCCGCAAGAGCCAGAGCAATCGCCGATATGGCTGAAACGTCTTTTCCATTTGAGAGAGCGAGAGCGGCCTGGGCTTGCTGGCGGGCCAGGCTCAAGTTGCCGACTAGCGCCTCGCGCAACGCGGCTTCGGCTTGATAGCCAGCGGCTGTTTCCTTTTCGTCGGAGCGCTGGGCGGACTCAGCGGCGCGTCGCGTCAACTCGCGCGCCTTGGGAAATTGTCCGGCATACGCGGCGGTATCGGACTCCTGGTAGAGCATGGCGTCTTCGAGTCCCGGCTTGCCCATGAGTGAGGCTGCCTCCCGCTCCATGCCGGCGGTATCGTGTTGTAGAAAATCAATGCTGTAGACATTAATGTGGTTGAGGGGATTGTCCAAGTTCCGGGCGCGGGCTTCCTCAGCGGTGGCGCGAGCTTCGTCCAGGCGATTGACCAGCAGATACGAGATGATGAGATTCGCGTAAGAGATTCCACTTCCGGGGCCGAGTTTCATGGCTTGGAGCGCGGCCGCCAGAGCTTTATCGTATTCGCCGAGATCGCTGTAAATGCTGTTCAAGTTTCCCGGAGGAGTAGGATCGCGCGGGTAAGTCTGGGCCCAAAGTTCATAGGACCTGCGAGCCGCTTCGAGGTTTCCGGTGACAAAGAATTCGTAGTGGGAGATGATGTAAAACTTTTCGCGCTCGCTGACGCGTTCACGCAGTTCGTAGGCCTTGCGAGTACTTTCGGCGGCACGCGCGATCTCGCCCGCGTTGCTGTAATTCGTACCAAGCTCCGCATAAGCCATGGCGAAGTTGGGATCCAGGCTGATTGCACGCTGGAGTAACGGAATGGCAGCGGCAGAATCATTCTTCATCACATGCGCCTGGTAGCCCAGGCCGTAAGCCTGCAGAGCCTCGAGCGATGGAGTGGTCACGTTCTCAGCTGGCGTGTCGTACTTTTGCACCGACGCCAGCGATTCGCCTAATTTCTCGCGCAGCGTCGTTGCGACCTCGGCGAGCGCCTTTAAAACCTGCTCTTTGCTGCTGGCGGTCGCCTGCTGGTTGGCGAGCACGTCGCCATTGCGGCAGTTGACCGCCTTTACCCCGACAACATACTCGCTGCCCAGAGAAGAAATGGAGCCTTCAATGTCGGCGGCGCTGGCAGTGCGCTGGCAGACTTGCCGAGCCAGTTCGTGCGTGAGACGGGCGTCCTTCGGTTGCGACATGAGGGTGAGCGTCTGCGCGATTCTCTCGTCGGAAAGCAAGTTGAGGAAAGGAGATTGTTCCAGTTGCGACGACAGGCCCTGGCGCAGCGTGCCGTCGAAGACGGGATCGCCGGTAGTGTTGGTGAACTCTGCGAGGACAACGCTGTCCTTTTCCGTGAGGTGCGGAGTGGAGCGCGAGCGCAGGCTTAAAAAGCCTGCAATTGCTGCGACTACCAAGACGACGGCGGCGGCAACCCGCAAAGCCTTCTTCTTCGATACAACGGGGATTGCAATCGCGGAACGACCGGAGGACCGTGCGGGAGCGACGGCGGCTGCGGTAGGGGCGGAATCTAAAACGGAGCGTCTGCCAGTCGCAGTAATTGTGTTGGCGGAGGAAGAATCTGTCACCGTCGCGGCAGCCGATCCGGAACCACTCTGTACGCCCCGCCGCGTCTCGGATTCGCGCCGCAGACGCTTGAGGTCGGCGCGAATCTCTGCCGCGCTTTGGTAGCGCAGTTCGCGATCTTTCTCCAATGCCTTGTTGATCACCTCTTCCAGCTTGGGGGGAAGGTCAGGATTCAGGCGGATCGCGGGTGGCGGATCGTGTTCCAGAATTGCATTGAAGATGACGGCGGAAGTATCCCCGCGGAAGGGCAACGCTCCGGTGGTCATTTCGTAGAGGACGGCGCCGAAGGAGAACAAGTCAGTACGCGCGTCCAGTTCTTTACCGCGGGCCTGCTCCGGCGACATGTAGGCGATCGTTCCCAGAGCCGTGCCGGGGCTGGTGAGGTGTTCGTCATTCATGGTGACCGACTGCGTGTGATCGTCGGAGAATTGCGTGGAAGAACCGGTGATGGGAACGACCTTGGCCAAGCCAAAATCAAGAATCTTGGCATGACCACGCTTGGTGATGAAGATGTTTCCCGGCTTGATGTCTCGGTGGATGATGCCCTGACAGTGAGCGGCGTCGAGCGCGTCGGTGATCTCGATGCCCAGCGAGAGCACGGTTTCAGTGTCTAAAGGGCGGCCTGCGATGCGGTGCTTCAGGGTGAGGCCGTCCAAATACTCCATGACCATGAAGGAGACGCCCTGATCCTGCCCAATCTCGTAAATCACGCAGATATTGGGATGGCTGAGAGCAGAGGCAGCTTGCGCTTCGCGCTGGAAGCGGGCCAAAGCGTTTGGGTCAGTGGCCAGCGTTTCGGGCAGGAACTTCATGGCGACGAAACGATGCAGGACCGTGTCTTCAGCCTTGTAGACCACGCCCATGCCGCCGCCACCAAGCTTTTCAATAATGCGGTAATGCGAGATAAGTTGGCCGATCATGGGGGAGAACGACGGCGAGCCCTGTCGCGCGATGATAGGAGGGGTAGCGGCGGCAAGTCAATGTTTCCCCTTGCGTTTCTAACGGGCTTTGTTAGCGATTAGGTCGTGGAAGGCTACGAGGCGCCTTTCACAAAAGCCAGAGTCGTCGTAGACATGGAAACATTGAGAGTCCCGGAGATGGCGCGGCGAGCATGGAAGTTCTTGAGCTTGAAGATGACAGTTGGAGTGACCTCCTGCCCTTTGGAGACTAGCAAGGCGCCATCGTGAGTTCGTACCTCCTGCTGGACGATCATGCCGGGCGCAAGCTCTTCGACGCGACAGTTGCGGATTTCGCCTGCCTCGGCGTTTGGATCCAGGGCTACGAGGGCCTGGAAGAACTCGCGATTGAAGGTCGGGTTCTGGCGAGTCAGCATATGGACCGCCTCGGTTCGGGAACTGCCTTTATGGATCAGTCTTTCATAAGCGAGGACGAGCCTCAGGATTTCCGCTCCCATGCAAATGTCGGGCGACTCGGATTCGCTGGCATCGATGATGGGCCGATTCTGGTGTTCGATCATCCATGCGATCGCTTCGAGACGGGGGATTTTCGAAAGCAGATCGTAAGCCACACTGGGATGGGCATCATATTGTTTCTGCTCGCTGGGTGTTAGCGACTCGCCGCTGTATACCGCCTCGATTGTTTCCGGAGCCAGAGTGACGCAGCCTAATTGCGACATCATGGCAGCAACTTCGTACTGCCATGGGTTTCCCAGTTTCATTGCGGTCACGACATGGTGGATATAGCGCCGGGCGCGCTCAGCGCGACCGAACGCAGCAGGATTGACCAGGCTGAGAACTTCCGTCAGAACTTGAATGCAACTGCTCAGAGTCTGCTCCAAGAGTTGCTTTTCGGCCATGACCAGACCATATTGCACCAGGCCCGCGGTAAGGGTTTTCGCCATTGCTTCCTTGCTGCAGGGTTTGTTCAGGAAACGGAAAATAGCCCCCTCATTGATGGCGTCGATGGCCGTATCCATGTCGGCGTTGCCGGTGAGCATGATGCGGATGGTGTCGGGCGATTGTGCCCGGATGGTAGACAAGAGCTGGATGCCGTCCATCTCGGGCATTCGCATGTCGGAAACCACGACCGCGTAGGGCCCAGCTACGGCAATCAGCTTCAGGGCTTCGCGGCCGCTTGGGGCAGTTTCCAACTCAAATTCGCGGCGCAAACTGCGGCGATACCCCTCAAGGATGTTGTTGTCATCGTCCACAAGAAGGATTTTTTCCGCCATAGTGTCCTGCCTTTTCTATTGCCTGAGTTTGTGTCGATTTCTCCACTCTCGCCGATGCCCCATCAAAGTTCGATTCACCCGAACGGTCGATGGCGGGCGTCGCCCGACACTCCTCGAATGCCTGCGCTCGAAAAGGAGGTGACTTCCATTTCATCGGCAGACCAGGTCCCCGCATTAGTCAACGGCAAGTCTTCGGAACTCAATGCAACGTGATTTGCCGAGGGATGAAGTGCAGGACGCCTTCTGCCGATGATCTCCGAGAGCAGCTTGTCTTGGCACAAGGTCGACCGATGAATGGCGTCACCCCGATTCCGGCAACCTATGACTATCGACTGGTCGCAGTCTCGATAGGAATCGCTATATTCGCCTCGTATGCGGCTTTGGATCTGGCAGCCCGCGTGACTGCAAATCGCGGGTGGCTCCGTCTCGCATGGCTGTTGGGAGGCGCGTTTGCGATGGGGAACGGGATCTGGGCGATGCACTACATGGGAATGCTGGCCTTCCGGCTGCCGATACCGGTCCATTACCACGTTCCCACGGTGATCGTCTCGTTGCTGGCTGCGATGCTCGCAGCCTTGGCGGCTTTGTACGTGGTCAGCCGCGAACCTATAACGCCGATCGGGGTTG
>Ga0209656_10001182_pt1 | contig 16974 bp, 14 predicted proteins | sample BogFormECP12_OM2_FD_188239 | JGI IMG/M metagenome (GOLD analysis project Ga0209656, IMG submission 188239) | Bog forest soil microbial communities from Calvert Island, British Columbia, Canada - ECP12_OM2 (SPAdes) (version 2) | ecosystem: Environmental > Aquatic > Freshwater > Wetlands > Bog ... | reverse complement strand
CGCGATCGCCGAGATGCTGCCCACCGACGATGCGGCGCTGGTGGCGATCCCGGGCATCGGCGCCCACAAGCTCGAACGGTTCGGCGCCGAGGTGTTGACGCTGGTCCAGAAACACGCGAAACAGCAGGTCAAAAATGAGTTGTCGGGGTCGACTGCTAAGCTCTAGCCTCAGTATCGGCCGACGAGCTCATGTTGTATGTCCGCAGCCAGCCGACGAGAGGAGGTCTCGATCATGAACAACGCCACCATTTTCGGCGCTGTATCGCGGGCCCTCCACGTCGCTGACACGTGGCCCGCGTCTGCGGCGCATGCCGCGGCCGCGCCGGCGGCTGCCGCGCAGCGCAAGCGCCGCACCGCCGCCGCGACCGCCGCGTCCGTGGACGGAGGCACCATCTAGGTAAGCCCCCACACCCTAAGGCCACGGACCCGCAATCAACAGGATCCGTGGCCTCATTGCTTTGGCGACAGCCTCCTGGTCCGGATCCAGAAGCAGACAACCGACGGAATCGACCAGGAAGCAGGTGATCGGACATGTCGGCCCTGACATGCCGTGAAAGGACACTGCCCGAGCTGCCATGTCATGTCGGCGATCCCGACCTGTGGTTCGCCGACAACCCCGGGGACCTCGAGCGCGCCAAGGAGTTGTGCGGTGAGTGCCCGATCCGCGCGCAGTGCCTTGCCTCGGCGCTCGAGCGGGGGGAACCGTGGGGCGTGTGGGGCGGGCAGATATTCGAGCGCGGTGTCGTCGTCGCTCGCAAGCGGCCCCGGGGACGTCCACGGAAGGGTGAGGCCGCCGCCGCCGCGTAGGCGCGGGGTGCAACAAGCCACTTTGCGGTGCACGAGTGCCGGCAACCGCTGCCGCTTAGACCGCGGCCGGCTCGTTCGGCTCGGCGAAACCTGTGAGATATTGCGTCACAATCGCTTTCACCGGCACATGGGCATCCAGCTGAACGGAGATCGCCACCGTCGACGCGATCACCCGCAGCGGGAGTGCGAGCTTCGCCGGTAGGTCGAGCTGACGAGCCGTCTTGATCTGAGCCACCGACCTGTCCATCTGAACGGCGGTCATCTTCTGCAGCCATCTGCGTGTGTAGTGGAAGACATCGGTCTGCACCGGCTCAACGTACTGGCGGAGCATCTCATCGATTTCGCGCGCCGAGACCTGCTCACCGGGCTGGATGAAGCCGACCTTCTCCATCGTGTGCAGCAGCGGCTCGTAGTCCTTGTCCAGGGCATGCCGCAGCATGTGACCCAATTCGACGGGCAGGCCGCCGGGCAGCGGTGCGACCGCGCCGAAGTCGATGACGCCCATCCGGTCGTCGGTCATCAGCATGAAGTTCCCGGGGTGGGCGTCACCGTGCATCATGTCAAGGCGGCACGGCGCGCCGTAGGTCAGCTCGGCGAGGCGCGTGCCCATCAGGTCTCGTTGTGCGGTCGTGCCGCCGCGGATGATCTGCGCCATCGGGATGCCGTCGATCCACTCGGCGATCAACACCTTCGGTGCACTCGCCACGATGTGCGGGACCACGAACTTCGGATCGTTCTCATAGGCCTTGGCGAACGCCCGCTGGTTGTCGGCCTCGAGCCGGTAGTCCAGCTCCATCTCGGTGCGCTCGATGAGCTCGTCGACCACACCCTGCACGTCGGCGCCGGGGGAGAACTGCTTGAGCACGCCGATCATGCGCTGCATCGTCTTCAGGTCGGCGCGCAGGGCCTCGTCGGCGCCGGGGTACTGGATCTTGACCGCGACCTCGCGGCCGTCGGACCACACCGCCTTGTGCACCTGGCCGATGCTGGCCGACGCGACCGGCGTGTCGTCGAACGAACTGAACCGTTGCCGCCACCTGGTGCCCAGCTGCTGGTCGAGCACGCGGTGCACCTTGGCCGCCGGAAGCGGCGGGGCGTCCTTCTGCAACTTCGTCAACGCCTCCCGGTACGGCTCGCCGTACTGCTCCGGGATCGCTGCCTCCATCACCGACAGCGCCTGGCCGACCTTCATCGCGCCGCCCTTGAGCTCGCCGAGGACCGTAAACAGCTGGTTGGCGGCCTTCTCCATCAGCTCCGCCTGAACCGCGTCCTTCGACTTGCCCGTCAGCCGCTTGCCGAAGCCCAGCGCCGCCCGACCGGCGATGCCGACGGGAAGCGTTGCGAGCTTCGCATTGCGCGCGGCGCTCCTGCGTTTGATGTCAGCCACGCCACCATCATCCCTGACGGTTCAGACGAGCCCACAACGAAGTGGCAACAAATGCTGTCAGCCGGAGCATCGGCGGTGACGAGCCCGCGGCTCAGTCCTGCTTGTCGTCGCGATCCTCTTCGATCTTGGCGATCGCCTCGTCGATGCCGCTGGTGTCGCCGCCGATCACGCGGTCGATGAAGGCTGCCGGGTCGTCGAGGTCGCTGGAATCCGGCAGCAGATCGGGGTGCTGCCACACAGCGTCGCGGGCGTCGATGCCGGCGGCCTGCGTCAGCCGCTCCCACAGCACCGCGGCCTCCCGCATCTTGCGGGGCCGAAGCTCGAGCCCGACGAGCGTGCCGAATGTCTGCTCGGCGGGCCCGCCACTGGCGCGGCGTCGGCGCAGCATCTCGCTCAGCGCTGCCGTGGCGGGGATCCGGTCCCCGAGCGCGGCGGTCACCACCGTCTGCACCCAGCCCTCTACCAGGGCGAGCAGCGTCTCGAGCCGCTCCAGCGCCGCCGTCTGCTCGGGCGTGGCCTGAGGCTCGAACACTCCCTGCGTCAGGAGTTGTTCCATCGCCGCCGGGTCGCCCAGCGACATCGGGTTGAAACCGCGGGCGGCTTCCTCGATCCCGCTCATATCGATCTTGATGCCGCGGGCGTAGGCCTCGACCGCGTTGAGAAGCTGACTGGGCAGCCACGGCACGTGGCTGAACAGGCGGTGATGCGCGGCTTCACGGGCGGCGAGGAATGTGACGATCTCGCTGCGTGGCTGCTCAAGACCCGTGCACAGCGCGTCGATCGCATTGGGCATCAGCGCCGCAACCCCCTTGGGGCCCAGCGGGAGCCCAATGTCGGTGGAGGTCAGCACCTCCTTGGACAACGTGCCCAGGGCCTGGCCCAGCTGCGAGCCGAACGCCATCCCGCCCATCTGCGACATCATCGACAGCAGCGGGCCGGCCATCGCCTTGGCCTCCTCGGGCAGCGCCGACGCCCACACCGTCGAAATCTGCTCGGCCATCGGATCGCACAGCCGCTTCCAGGTGTCCAGCGTGTTGTCGATCCAGTCGTTCGGCGTCCATGCGACCGCCCTGGACGTACCCGCAGGCAGTGCGCTGGCGCCGTCGAGCCAGGTCTCGGCCAGATGGACCGCGTCGGCGATCGCGGACACGGTTGCGGCGGGCACCGGTGCGACGAACCCGATCGAGCTCGACGCCAGCTGCCGCGCGAGGTCGTAGTTCACCGGGCCCGATGCGTTGCCGCCTGCCATCGCGCTGCCCGCGCCGGAGAACATCTGACCGAGGCGCGTGAAGATCTCGCCGAGGTCAGCTACGTCGGAGCCTCCGGAGCCGAACCCGAACGGGTTGGGACGAGTGTTGTCGCCCTCGTCGTCGGGGTTCTTGCCGTGCTGGTCGCGGTCCGGGTCGTCCCCGGCGGAGAAGCCGAAAGGCAGGTCAGCCATACCGTCAACGGTACTCACCGGGGCTCGACCACGCGGGACTCCCCGTCTCGCTGTCAGCGAACCGTGCCCCGGCCAGCGGTCCGTCTACCCTAGGCGGCGTGAACAGGCGGATTCTGACGTTGCTCGTTGCGTTGGTGCCGATCATCGCTTTCGGCGCGCTGCTGGCGGTGGTGACGGTACCCTACGTGTCGCTGGGCCCGGGCCCGACGTTCAACACCCTCGGCGAGGTTGACGGCAAAGAAGTGGTCGACATCGAGGGGACGCAGGTTCATCCTGCGACGGGACACTTGAACATGACGACGGTGTCCCAACGCGACGACCTCACGCTGGCCCAGGCGATGGGCCTGTGGATGTCGGGCCGCGAGCAACTGGTGCCCCACGACCTCGTCTACCCGCCCGACAAGACGCGCGACCAAGTGGACCGAGAGAACGACACCGACTTCAAGCAGTCCGAGGACAGCGCCGAGTACGCCGCGCTGGGTTACCTCAAGTACGCGCCGGCGGTGACCGTAGAGACGGTCAACGACCCCGGCCCGTCGGGCGGCAAGCTGCAGCCCGGCGATGCGATCGACGCGGTGAACGGCACCCCGATCACCGGCATCGACCAGTTCCAGTCACTGCTCAAGCAGACCAAGCCCGGCCAGGACCTGGTCATCAACTACCGCCGCAAGACCGCGCCGCCCGGAACAACCACGATCACGCTGGGCGCAAACCCCGACCGCGACTACGGATTCCTCGGTGTCGCGGTGCTGGAAGCGCCGTGGGCGCCGTTCAGGGTCACGTTCAACCTGGCCAACATCGGGGGTCCGTCGGCCGGGCTGATGTTCTCCCTTGCGGTGGTCGACAAGCTCACCACCGGTGACCTCGCCGGATCGAAGTTCGTCGCCGGCACGGGCACCATCAGCGCCGACGGCAAGGTCGGCCCGATCGGTGGTATCACTCACAAGATGCTCGCCGCTCAGGAGGCCGGCGCCACCGTGTTCATGGTGCCCACCGACAACTGCGACGAGGCGCGCTCGGACAACGACGAAGGCCTTCAGCTGGTCAAAGTCGACAACCTGGGGCAGGCGGTCGACGCCCTGCACACGCTTTCAGCCGGTGGCGAACCGCCGCATTGTTGAGAATTTGCCGCGCACGGCGTGCGTACAGTTAGGTCCGTCACTACACCACCTGACCGGGAGTTGATGAAGTGGGAATGCGGCCGGCCGCGCGGATGCCGAAGCTGACCCGACGCAGCCGCCTCCTGATCGTTATCGCGCTTGCTGTGGTGGTGCTGCTGCTGGTCGGGCCGCGGCTGATCGACGGCTACGTCGACTGGCTCTGGTTCGGCGAACTGGGCTACCGGTCGGTGTTCACCACGGTGCTGTGGACACGCCTTTTGCTGTTTCTCCTCGTCGGGTTGATCGTCGGCGCGATCGTGTTCGCGGGTTTGGCGCTGGCCTATCGCACGCGGCCGGTGTTCGTGCCGGCCAACGGCCCCAACGACCCGGTGGCGCGTTACCGCGCCGCGGTGATGCCGCGGCTGCGACTGTTCGGCATCGGCATCCCGGCAATCATCGGAATCCTCGCCGGCATCGTCGCGCAAAGCTACTGGGTGCGCGTCCAGCTGTTCCTGCACGGCGGCAGATTCGGCGTCAGCGACCCGCAGTTCGGCAAGGATCTGGGCTTCTACGCGTTCGATCTGCCGTTCTACCGGCTGGTGCTGTCGTACCTGTTCGTCGCGGTTTTCCTGGCCTTCGTCGCAAACGTTGTGAGCCACTACGTCTTCGGCGGTATCCGGCTGTCCGGGCGCACGGGCGCACTGAGCCGCCCCGCGCGCATCCAGTTGGTGAGCCTGGTGGGAATCCTGGTGCTGCTGAAGGCTGTGGCCTACTGGTTCGACCGCTACGAGCTGCTTTCGCACACACGCGGCGGCAAGCCGTTCACCGGCGCGGGTTACACCGACATCAACGCGGTGCTGCCCGCCAAGCTGATCCTGCTGGCCATCGCGGTGATCTGCGCGGTGGCGGTGTTTTCCGCGATCGTGCTGCGTGACTTGCGGATTCCCGCAATCGGACTGGTGCTGCTGCTGTTGTCGTCGCTGATCGTCGGCGCCGGATGGCCGCTGGTTGTCGAGCAGATCAGTGTCAAACCCAATGCGGCGCAGAAGGAAAGCGAATACATCGGCCGGAGCATCACCGCGACACGGCAGGCGTACGGGCTCACGCCCGACGTGGTGGCCTACCGCGACTACACCGGAAACTCCGCGGCCACCGCGCAGCAGGTCGCGGCCGACCGCGCCACCACCTCCAACATCCGGGTGCTCGACCCGACGATCATCAGCCCGGCGTTCACGCAGTTCGAGCAGGGCAAAAACTTCTACTACTTCCCCGATCAGCTGTCGATCGACCGCTACCGCGGCGCTGACGGCAACCTGCGCGACTACGTCGTGGCCGCGCGGGAGCTCAACGACGACCGGCTGATCGACAACCAGCGTGACTGGATCAACCGGCACACCGTCTACACCCACGGCAACGGCTTCATCGCGTCGCCCGCCAACACGGTCCGCGGGATCGCCAACGACCCGACGCAGAACGGCGGCTACCCCGAGTTCCTCGTCAACGCCGTCGGCGCGAACGGCTCCGTCGTCTCCGAGGGTCCCGCGCCGCTGGACCAGCCGCGGATCTACTACGGCCCGGTCATCGCCAGCACCTCCGCCGACTACGCGATCGTCGGCAGGAACGGCGCCGACCGCGAGTACGACTACGAGACGAACACCGAGACCAAGAACTACACCTACACCGGTACCGGCGGCGTGCCGATCGGCAACTCGCTCTCCCGCACCGTGTTCGCCGCGAAGTTCGCCGAGCGGAACTTCTTGTTCTCCAGCGTGATCGGCCCGAACAGCCGAATTCTGTTCAACCGTGACCCCGCAGAGCGCGTCGAGGCGGTGGCGCCGTGGCTGACCACCGACAGCAACGTCTACCCGGCGATCGTCAACAAGCGCATGGTGTGGATCCTCGACGGCTACACCACGCTGGACAACTACCCGTACTCGGAGCTGACGTCGCTCACCGCTGCCACCGCCGACTCCAACGAGGTCGCGGTCAACCGGCTGGCGCCGGACAAGCAGGTGTCCTACATCCGCAACTCGGTGAAGGCTACCGTCGACGCCTACGACGGGACCGTGACGCTGTACGCGATGGACGAAAAGGATCCCGTGCTGCAGGCGTGGGAGAAGGTGTTCCCGGGGACGGTGAAGCCGAGGAGGGACATCTCGCCGGACCTGGCCGCGCATCTGCGTTACCCGGAGGACCTGTTCAAGGTTCAGCGCATGCTGCTGGCCAAGTACCACGTCAACGACCCGATCACGTTCTTCTCGACGTCGGACTTCTGGGATGTTCCGCTCGACCCCAACCCGACGGCCAGCAGCTACCAACCTCCCTACTACATCGTCGCCGAAGACCTTGCGCGCAACGACAACTCGGCGGCGTTCCAGCTGACCAGCGCGATGAACCGGTTCAAGCGCGACTTCCTGGCGGCCTACATCAGCGCGAGCTCCGATCCGGACACGTACGGCAAGATCACCGTGCTGACCATCCCCGGCCAGGTCAACGGGCCCAAGCTGGCCAACAACGCGATCACCACCGACACCGCGGTGTCGCAGGATCTCGGCGTCATCGGCCGCGACAACCAGAACCGAATCCGGTGGGGCAACCTGCTGACGCTGCCGGTGGCCCAGGGCGGGTTGCTCTATGTCGAACCGGTGTACGCCTCACCCGGTACCAGCGACGTGGCGTCTTCGTATCCGCGGCTGATTCGCGTGGCGATGATGTACAACGACAAGGTCGGCTACGGCCCCACAGTCAGTGACGCCCTGGACAAGTTGTTCGGAGCCGGTGCCGGTGCAACAGCGACAGGTCCCGCGCCGGCCGACAATGGGCAACAGGCGGCCGCCCAGCCGCTGACCAATTCGCCGCCGCAGGCTCCGTCTCCGGACGGCAACGCGACACTGCCGCAGGCCGCGACTCCGCCACCGGCAGCCACCCCGCCGGGAGGACCGATCCAGCTCTCGCCCGCAAAGGCCGCCGCGCTGCAGGACGTGCAGAACGCCCTTGCCCGCGTCAAGCAGGCGCAGCAGAGCGGCAACTTCGCCGACTACGGCGAGGCGCTGCAGCGGCTCGACGACGCGATGAACAAGTTCAACGCGACCAAGTAGGGACCTCGCGGCACCCGCCGGGTCCGCGATTTGGCGAGGAGGCGTGGCCTTCGGTAACCTTGCGTTTACCCGTCGCGGGGTGGAGCAGCTCGGTAGCTCGCTGGGCTCATAACCCAGAGGTCGCAGGTTCGAATCCTGTCCCCGCTACCAGCCGAAACGGCCCCTGGAGGCGTCTCCGGGGGCCGTTTTCATGCCGGTTGTGAACGGATTTGTGAACGTTAGCCTTGCTCATCTAACTATTTTCTTCGCCGCCTGAACCCCCACCCGTTGCAGATCAGGACGGACCGGAAACCGACTCGGCGCGTGCGCCAAGTGATCGGCGCAGAGCTGTTGCGGTGGCCGGTCTCGCGCCACTGTTGTCGCGAGGCGCTCACAAGGCCGCGAGCGACGCGGGGGTCAGCTGGGCGGCCGAACGCGAGAACCAGGGGGAGAGGCGGTGCGGATTGAACGGCGCCTTCGGGCTGGCATGAGTTGAGGGCACCACTTCAACCTCGCAACCGCCATTGGATTTTGAGTGAAGGGCCGGGGGCGGTTCACAGACCTGTCCGGGTGTCAGGTGACCTGCCGTCGGGCGAAGACGTCGGTCAGGTCACGGGTTGTCCTGGGCCTACGTAGCCGAGTTTGAGCAGGGCTTTGCGGAACTTCAGCTCTTGATCGAGCGGGACGGCGAGATGTTTGTTGCCGATCGGGTGGCACAGCGGGCGGAGGCTACGGTCGTGGGCGATGAGCGCGGCGGTGGCGGGATCGGCGCATTCGATCACGCGGGCGTGGCCAAGGTCGATGAGCTGCCCGGCTCGGTGGTGGACATCCGCGATCAGGTTGCTCAGCGTGCTGGGCAGTTCGTGCTCGGTGCGCTGGGTCAGGAACGTGCTGAACTCTGTCAGTTCGCGGCCGGAATCGATCGCGGAAAGCAGGCTGGTGGCTGAGACCGTCCAGACGCGATCGTTGGTCTGTTTCGCGTAGGCGGAGAGGAAGAGCCGGTCTGTGGCTGGGCTGTCCCCGGTGGCGACGATGTCGAGGTTGGACAGCACCTTCAGCGGCGGAGCGTCGGTCGCGTCGGAGTTGGCCGGTTGGTAGGTGTCGGTTAGGCCGAGCACCCAGGCGCCCAGCGCGGTGAGTCGGATCGACTGGAGGCCGTCGTAGCGACTGAGGGCGTCCAAGTCGTCTGCGCCCCAGTTGTTCTGGAAGTCCTCGCGAGCGCCAGCAGGGTGGACGTAGTCGAGGTCGACCAGCCCCAGGGTGCCGGTGTACTCGAACAGAACGGCCAGGGTGTAGCGACCTTCTAGGAGTTCCCAGTTGTGAAAGCCGTCGTAGCCGAGGCTGCCGTACTGCGGATCGACGAGGTAGAGCTTCCATAGCGCTCTGTCGTTGCGGGCGATGATGGGGCTCCGGTTGCTGCGGCGCATGGTGCTGAACAGAGTGTCGACGTCGATCCACTCGCCCGGCGGGCAGGTGGCCAGTGCCTCGTCGATGATCTGGCGGCGGGTCTTGGCCGCGGTGAGCACGTTGCGGGAGCGCTGACCCTTGATATTTTCGATCCGGCTGAACTCGTCGATCACCGCGTGGGTGAGCCAGCGTTGCCACAGGTGGCGGATGACTTCTGCCGGTGGTTTCCCCAGCGCCGCACGGCCTTTCGCGGTTGGTTGGAGCCGAGTGCCTTCGAGCCTGGCTAGTCCACCGGCCTGGATCAGCAGTGGCCAGGCGAAGCTGGCGATGGGTTCGCCTGCGTAGAAGTCGCCGTCCGCGAGGTGCGTATCGATGGTGCGGATGGTCGCTGCCGAGGGGCGACCGGTTTTGTGGCTGCACTTCACGTCGCCAGCCACGCACAGCTCGAGCACAATGCGGAGGTTGGTGAGGGCTTCGGGCGCGGTCAGCCGCACCCGGTGCTCGTCGACATCGTGCAGGGGGCCCACGGTGTTCAGGCTCCTTTCACCCAGCGGCGGTACGCCGCGATCCACTCCGCGCCGTCGGGCTGCGGTGTAGGCAACGGAAGGTCCAGGATTGGGATGCGCTGTGTCGATCGGCCGCGCGTGCAGACGGCCATGATCTGTTCGTCGTCGGTCAGGTCAATGCCCGCCACGGTCACGTCCACGCCGATGACCATGGTTTGAAACGGCACGGCGAGATTGTCGTCGAGCATGGTGTAGAAGCCCGTCACGCACTCGCTGTCGTTGTAGCAGTCGACGGTCGCCTCCGCGATCAAGGCATCCAGTGTCGCGCGATTCGATCGACCCATCCGGTCAGCTTTCCATCCCCGGGGACCACGCCTTCGCAAAAGACTACCGAGTGATCGCGCGCCAGCCGCTCAGCACGTCCTCGACGCGCTCGCGCACCTGCCGTCGAGCCGTTTCCCGGTCGACGCCCGACATCAGCAGCCGGTCGTAGCCGGTGTCAACGTGCCGGACCGACGCCGCAACGGCGAGCGATACGGCGTCGGGATCAAGGACCCGCCCGGCCGCGCTACGTCCGATCCGGCCGCTGCTGCGCGTCGCCGCATAACGCGCGATCGCCTCGGCCCGGCCGACGGGGCAGCCCGGGAACTGCGCACGGATCGCGGCGGCAAGTTCGGCCGCCAAGCTCACGTCCTCGTCGGCTCGTCTCGCTTGGTCCCGCTCCCTGCGGCGAGCCCGCACCTCGGAGTCGGAGAGGCACTCGATTTCGGCACGCTCGATCGCCTCGGCCTCGGCCAGGATGCCCTGGCGCTCATAGCGCTTGCGTGACCGGCTCCACCGCACCACCACAGCAGAGAGCCGGCTGGCCTTCTTCGCGCGCCGGGTCAGCGCCGCATCACCAGAAGGCAGGAAGACGAGATGCCCGAGATCGGAGCAGTCCAGGCAGAGTGGGCCGGCGTCCTCCATGAACAGCAGGTCGCCGGTGCTACCACACGACGTGCACGTCCACTCTTTGACCGGCGAGATCACGACGAGATCCGGCAGTCGGCTCTGCCGCTCGACCGCACGCTGCGACAAGTCGGGCGACACCCAGTGCGTCCGGTACGCGCGCTCGATGGCGGCATCCCCGCTGTCGCTGAACCGCAGCGGGCGGCGGTCGCGAGTGCGGGCGACGTAATCGGTCTCCGACGGGTTGAGCCCGCGGTCGCGCGCCCAGCGCCGGAACGCCGCCATCGCCACCGTGACCTTGCTCAGATTGGCCTGCACGACGCGCTCGAGCGACTCGACCCGCCCCTGCCGCCACCTGTCCAGGTGCGACGGCGCCAGCCAGCCGAGGCCGAGCAGCACGTCGATCGCGCTGACGAACCGTTGTTCGGCGAGCGCTGCCTCGGCTGCTCGCGTGACTCGCTGCTCCAGATCCTGCGGAGTCATAGCCTGGCCGAGCGTATCCCGTGGACAACCAACCAGGCCCGACCGGCAATCTCGCCAGACTTGGCGCCATGACAGATCACGGTATTGATGCACCATCCTTTCCGCGAGGCCAACACCCTCGCCCCGTCGGCAGCTGAGCGGCCTGGCCGCCGTCACCGCGGCGGCCAGTCAGCCGGTCAGCGGTTTGCTGATCGAGTTGTAGTGGCGGTGGACATTCCTTATCCACGCGCCGAGTCGGCGACCTCAAGGATAGTTGCGCAGCTTGAGTGAAACCAAAATTGCGAAATCCATAGGGTGCCAGATCATTGCGAAAATGCCAGCAGTGCTGAGACCAGACACCCACAGCCGGGGGTGCTGATTGTCAGATGAAACGGAGGACCTGAGGGGTAACCGTTCGTATTCGACTCTGTCGAATTCGTCCATCGGCCGCGGCCGAGCTTCACCGTCGATGTCTAAAGCGCTCAGAGCGACGTGGAGTGTGGTCGTGACTGGCGAGCATCTGAACGCGAATGCGTACCGTCAGACGGCGGACGCCTGGCCGCACGCCGTCGGCCATCGCGGACGCTGGGCAAGCCTGTGCCTCCTGGGTGACTCGATGCCATTGGCGAGTAGGTGCCTCGCGTAGGTATGCCAGGAGTCGGTTGAGGGGCTCGTTCCGGTCGTTGCCCGCAACCCGGTGACCAACTCCCGCGAGCGTGTAGCCGAATGTAGCACTTCTTGCTACAATGCAGCGATGGCCAAGATTATCGCGCAGCGTGAGCTGCGCAACGAGAACGCGAAGGTAATCGAAGCAGTAACGGCAGGCGAAACCTTCGTCGTCACCCGTAACGGCGAACCGGTGGCCGAGCTTCGCCCGATTCGGGCCGGTCGCCGCACGTTCATCTCCCGCGACGAAGTCGCGGCGCTGGCGGCAGCCGGCGTGCGCATTGACCATCGTCAGTTCCGCGCCGACCTCGACCGGTTAATCGACCAAGGACTGTGAGTGACGTCTGGACTTCTCGACACTTCCGTGGTCATCGACTGGCACGATCCGGCCGTGATCGCCGCGCTGCCCGACGAGATGGCGATATCCGCGATCAGCGCGGCTGAACTGGCGGCCGGCCCACACCTTGCCACCAACCCGATGGAAGCCGCGAAGCGGCAGGCTCGGCTGCAGGAAGTTGAATCAATGCTGGAACCGATCCAGTTCGACGGCGCCACAGTCCGAAGCTACGGACTCATCGTTGCCGCCGTCGTCGGCGAAGGAAGGACGCTGCGGAGCCGATTCGCAGACCTGCTGATCGCCGCGACCGCACACGCCAATCAGCTCGATCTGTACACCCGAAACGGCGATGACTTCACCGGACTGGAGAAACTCGTCCGCGTCATCGCCATCTGATAACACAGCCCCGTCCAGTAGCCACCGCTGCAACATCCGTCTCGGATCTCGAATCCTGCAGCGCACCAAACGAACCGGGCGACCAGGTGCCGCGAGCGAGTGGGTAGGTCCTGCATCTGACGCAATCCGACGGGTTTACCGGTGACCCCCATATTCGATTCCGGCGTATTCGTCGCGGTCGAGGGGAGGGGAGCCCATGAAACATGGTGTGCAGCGCGCTGCGGTGCGGCACACGCGATGAGGATCGAACCGACGCCGAGGCGGCTGCACTTGCTGGTTGCTGTGTTGGGAACGGATTTGGGAACAGAACAGGGTGAAATCGGTGCGAACAAGTGCGACACCATGACACACGCCAGACTGCAGAACGCCTTTGATCGGCAGCTATGAGACTGAGCCCAACGGCCCACCCGTTGCAGATCAGGACGGAGAAAAACTACGGGCAGCTATGACCTGTTCGAGGAGCCGTTCGCGACGCGCTGGTGACAAAGCGTTGCCCGCGCCAGAGTAGCCGCTTCGGGAGTCACGTTCGCAGACGCATTTGCCGTGGCGACGCCGCTGCTGGCACCCGACGGCGGTCTGATTGCGGCGATCACTGCAGCCGTCGACGCCTCAGAATCGGATCGTCTCGACCATATCGGTGACGAGCTCAAGAAGGCCGTTACAACGATCGGCCGTCAGCACGGCCTCAAGGCGAAACAGCCAGTCGAGCAGCCCGCTTGGAACTCTGATCAGCCGTCATGGCACGGCAGCCGGATGGAGCAGGCCAGGAAGGAATCGAATGCGATACGACTTCACGCGACGATGATGAGCGCGTGGACTGGGGTATGGACTCTTCTTTCCCGTTACGTACGCGACTCGCACGCGCGGTTGACCTTTTATTCGGTGATTCCACCACTAGTCGTCGGCGATCCCGGGTGCACTGAGCGCCGCCACGGTGTCTTCATGATGGACCAACGAATTTGCGGCGACAGCGAACATCTCGAGCTTGTCGATCACGGTTTGCCCCTCCGGGGTGTGCCCCCAGATGCTGATGCCCTGATGTGTTGTTGGTTTCCAGGTGGATTCGTCGACGACGATCGGGTTCCACCCGACCTCCCATTCGAAACCGGAGGGCGTCTGCGCGTAGTAGGACAGTTCCTTGTCGTTGGTGTGCTGGCCTACCGACAGGGCCATGTGAAAACCGAGTTCTTTGACCCGCTGGTAGGAGGCGACCATGTCGTCGAGCGTGGCGACCTGGACGTTGACGTGCTGAATTCGGGTGCGGATCGGGTTGATGGGCAGGGCGTTCACCGATGCGATCGCCACGGAGTGGTGCCGTTCGTTGACGCGCAGGAATCGGATCTTGAGCTTCATGCTGTTGATCGTCTCGTCGATGTAATCGGACAGTCGTGCGTCGAAGACGTGGTTGTAGTAGCCGCGGACCTCGTGAGGCTTCTTCGTCATGAGCGCGACGTGGCCGAGTCCGCCTGCCCCAGTGACGAATCCGGTGCCGGGGATGTCCAGCGGGAGTGGAGCGGTGCGAGCCGTGGTGTAAATCTCCTGGGTCAGCCCGCTGGGCCCGGGAAACCGCAGAAAGCGCTCGACCCCTCGCAGCTTGGCTTCCTCCTCGGCGCCCTCAACGGCGGGTACCCCGTGACCGATGACGCGACGACTGACCTCGTCGAAGGTCGCGTGGTCATCGAGGTGCCAACCCAGCGCGACGACGTCCTCGGCCGGTCCCCGCCGCAGCAGGATTCGGCATTCGTTGGCATCCAAGCGGAATCGGATCGCGTCAGGCAGCATGTCGTCGAAGTTCATGCCGATCGCGTCGCGACCGAAGCGCTTCCAATCGTCGAACTTGTTCGTTTCGATCACGGCATAGCCCAGGTGGACATTGCCGAACAGATCAGTGGACATCGAATCTCCTTGAAAAGTGTTAGGGAGTGAGGAATGCGGTGGTGACGGCGTTGAAGAAGTCGGCGCGTTCCCACTGCACCCAGTGGCCGGTGTTGGCAGTGATCAGTACGTCGGCGTTGGGCATCCGCTCCCCGAGCATCGTTGCGCCGCTTGGCTTGTTGACCTTGTCTTCGCGTCCCCAGATCACCAGTGTCGGCGTCTCGAGGGAGCTGAGCCGTCGGTCGCGGGTGAAGTCCATCCGCCACAGCGTGCGAAGCCCGGCCGGGCGTTGCAGCGGCGGGTTGGCAATGACGTCGGGGTCGATCGATGCCGCGTACCGCGATTCGATCAACGATTCAGGTACGGCATCGCCGTCGAACACCAGATAGGTGCGGATGAACGTGCGCAGTTTGTCCAGGCTCGGCCCGTCACCGCCGTAATAGGCGAGCAGGCTCTTGAGGCCTGCTGTGGGAAGTCCACGCGTGGTTCCCACCCCGCCGGGCCCCATCAAGACGAGCTTGTCGACCCGGTGGGGCGTGTCCAGGGCGAGCCGCAGTGCGCATGAACCGCCGTAGGAGTTTCCGACCAGATGAGCCCGCTCGATGCCGAGTCCGTCGAGCATTCCTCGAATGTGGTCGGCGAGATAACCGAACGGATCGCTACGGTCGACACCCTTGGCAGAGCGGCCGTAGCCCGGCATGTCCGGGACGATGACGCGAAAGTGCTGGGCCAGGGCGTCGATGTTGTGCGAGTAGTTCGACACGCCCGATGCGCCGGGCCCACCGCCGTGCAGCAGCACTACGGGAGGACCGGTTCCTTCCTCGGCGACGAAGATCTCTTTACCGTTGACGCGTACGGTGCGTTCGGTCATAGTGTCGCTGGTCATTGCTCTTCCTTTACGCTTTGAATCCGGTTGGGGGCAGCGGCAGCGGCTGACTCTCCGCGGCGCCGGCATAGACGAACCCGTCCGGTCGCACCACCACCACCGAGGCGCCCTTCTTGTCCAACCAGCTGGTCAGCGATCCGTCGCGGTCGACGATGCAGTCGGCACGCGGAACGCTCCCGGGCGGCGTGAGTCGCATGATGGGGACGCCAGCTGCCCGCCAGTCCGGCCAGTCGGATGACGGGCCGGTGTGCAGCACCACCCAGCGCCCGCCGATGATGTCATCGAGGCGCACCGTCTCGCCCTTTTCGTCAATGACCCAGGGCTGCGGGATCTGCCAGCCGACGGCGCGGTTGCCGTTGTGCGCCAAGAGCCCTTCGCGGTAGTGCGCATCCGGCAACCACCGGTGATCGCGCAGCCAGGTGGTGAAGCCCGGCAGCTTGCCGGCCGTGCGGAAGGCGTGATTGCGCACCGCGGCGCGCCAGCGGTTGCGCTGGATGATGAGTTTGCCGGTCTTGACCGCGCGGTTGGTCACCTCCTTCACGTGCGGTAGCCGCTCGGCCTGGTAGGTGTCGAGCACGGATTCGGGCAGCGACCCCGCCAGCACCGCGCCCAGCTTCCAGCACAGATTCGCCACGTCGCGCACCCCGGCGCACATGCCCTGGCCGATCCACGGCGGCATCGCGTGGGCGGCGTCGCCGGCCAAAAAGACCCGGCCTACCCGCCACCGGTCGGCGAATCGCACGTGGTGGCTGTAGCAGGCGAAGCCGAGGATCTTCACGTTGTCTTCGGTGATTCCTTGCCCGCGCAGCACGTTCCAGATCACGTCGTCGGTGAGCAGGTCGCGCTCGTCCTCCTCGTCGCGCACCGGGAACTCCCAGCGGTGATGGCCCAGGGGAGTAGGGCAGTCGACGGTGGGGCGGGCGGGGTTGCAGTGGAACCGGAGCCGGTCATGACCCGGCCACTCGTTGAGCACCTTGGTGTCGATGACGATCCAGCGCTCGGCGTAGGTGCGACCGCCGAAGCCGACACCCAACTGTCCACGGATCGCACTCGACCCGCCGTCGGCGGCGATCACGTAAGAGTTGATGGCCGGAGTCGGCTGGACAAGCATCTTCGCGTTGCCCCTCATCCGGCAGCCCACGCTGATCATCGCTGGTACCGACGATCCCATCGTCCCGCTGGCCAACGCCAAGATCATGAGCCGGCTGTTGCCCAATGCGACGCTGCACGTGCACCCTGGCGGCCACGTCGAGATCGTCACCAGCGCGGCCGATCAGGCGCGGTTGATCGAGGCATTCCGTCGGCGCGACTAGGGCGACAGCGGCTGATGCTCTGCTGCCTAGCATGACGTCGACCGTCGAACGTCGGTCCGTTCATCGTGATGGCGGGCGTCGCCATGGTGGCTGTCGGCATCTGCTGTGGGCCTTGATTCGCTTGGTTCGGTCACCTTCCCGGTGATATCCGGATCGAACGCGAAAACGTGCGGATCTACATCCCGGTGATCTCGATGCTTCTGGTCTCGGTCGTGGCGACCGTGTTGCTGTCCGTCGTGCGATACCTTTTCCGTCGGTGATGACCAGGCGTCCGCGGGTGCAACACATAATCTTCTGAATGTTCTGACCGCGTCCCCTTGTCGGGGGCAGATTGGCCGACATCGTGGCGGTGCAGTTCCTTCGTCG
>Ga0209656_10001180_pt1 | contig 16984 bp, 11 predicted proteins | sample BogFormECP12_OM2_FD_188239 | JGI IMG/M metagenome (GOLD analysis project Ga0209656, IMG submission 188239) | Bog forest soil microbial communities from Calvert Island, British Columbia, Canada - ECP12_OM2 (SPAdes) (version 2) | ecosystem: Environmental > Aquatic > Freshwater > Wetlands > Bog ... | reverse complement strand
AGCGGGACGGTGGGATCCGAGTAGCGAATCGAGCGGTACGGGTTGCTCAAGAGGCCCTGGTCGGTAATGACTTCGAGTGTCGTTCCCGCAATCAGGTTCTTGGTGAGGATCTGCGATATCCCGCCCTCGTAGCTGCGGCTGGTCGCGTGTCCCAGCCAATTGATCACGGGTTTGAAGGCCGTGCCGTTGTTCTCCCCCACCTTATTGCGGCTGTCGGTGAATCCCAGAGTCACCGTGGTGAGGTCGCCGAACATATCCTGACTCAAGGAGAAGTGCGAGGTATTGGAGATGTAGTCGCGCTCGGTGCTGTTGGTATACGAGAGGTTGTACTGGGTCTTGTCGTGGATGTATTCGGCTGCCAGGCTCTTCTGCTTGCGCTCATCCTTGATGACGCTGGCTTGGCTCAGGACGTCGATGGACGCGCCGCTCACCTTGTCGATGAAGTAATTGCCCTCCAGCGCGAACTGCTCGGAGAATTTCTTGCGCACCAGCACCGACTCGCCGGTGATGTCCATTCCGCCGCCCTTGTACTGGCTCCAAAAGATGTCGGCGCGGTCGTCGGGCAGCACCGCGGCTCCGGCGACGCAGATGAGCGACAGGGCGGCGAGGGCAACGAGGCGGCTCAAATGGCGCGGAAGAGTCGTCATACCGAAGGCGCTGACCTCTGGAGCCTAATTGCAGCCGCAGCCGCCGCCGGCCGTGCCGGTGGCGCCCCGCGATCCTTCGCGGGATTCATAAATGTGATCCAAATATCCGGCGGAGATGGCGTCGCGATCCCACGCCATGATCGGATCCGCCAAGCGGTCGCGCTCATAGGGCTTTACCCAGGGCTGGATGCCGCCGCATCCCCCGAGCAACAACCCAACGCCGATAACGCCCAACGTCAAGGCGGCGCGAACGGTCATTCGCGAATCAACTGGCGAATGCGGTCCTGGTACTCGTTCTCGTCGCCGGGCTTATAACCGCGGTGGATGTAGCGGATCTGGCCCTTGCGATCGATGATGACGGAACTCGGCATTTCATCGACGTGATAGGCCTTGCTCACCTGATTCGCGGGGTCGAGCAGCACCGGAAAGCTCACTGGTTTGCGCGCCAGCAGTTCCTTGACCGGCGGGGCCTCCTTGTCCACATTGACGCCAATCAGAGTAAAGCCGGCCGGCTTGTACTTCTTGTACATCTGGTCGAGCAGCGGCATTTCCTGCTGGCAGGGACCGCACCAGGTGGCCCAGAAATTCACCATGACGACCTGGCCCTTGTACTGGCTCAAGGCGGCCTGCTGGCCGGTCAGCGCGGTGAGGGTAAAGGCGGGCGCCGGTCCGGATGCATCGCCGCCCGCGGCGAACGCCGTCGACGCGATGACGAGCGCAGCCATGCTGCAGCGTTTGAAGAATCTAGCGGTGGAATCATTCATTGATCTGTCCTCCTGATCAATAGAAAACGGTTAAGCCGAGGGTCGCCTCGAGGTTGTGAACGTTCTTGGTTCGACCGGTCAAGTCCGTCTCGAACACGTGATCTCTCACATCCAAGTGCATCGCGAGCCAATCTGTGATCAGAAGGCGCTCGCCCAGCCCGAAATTCAGTGCGAATTGATCCTTGTCGGCAAATTTCACGTCGCCCATGCCGACCGTCACGTACAGCGCCGAATTGAACGCACGTCCCCGCCCGAGAAAGATCTCGCCGGGAAGTACGTTGTAGCCCAGGTCCAAGTCGTAGTACGTGAAGTGTCTCCCAGAGTTACTGACAATCGTGATATCCGGGAATACGTCCTCGAGACTGGTGGTGCCGGCCTTGGAGCGCGCCACATACGCCTCCATGAAAATATCTTCCGACACGTGGTACGCCGCGCGCACGCCGTAGATCGGGTTGGTGCCGAAATCCTGAATGCTGAGGGCGCCGAAGTAGGCGCCGAGTTCGATGTCCTTGGCCTTGATCTTGGGCGTCTTCACGACGCGGCGATTGACCTGCGGCTCGATGATCGACGGCTCGCCCTGCGGCTCTTCGGCAACCACCGGCTTCGGGCCCTTTTCGCCGCGATGGAACCAGCCGCAGCCGGACAGCAGCGCCGCCGCTAGAAAAACACTGCTAAGCCGAATTTCCATTCGTCCGGTTCCTCATTCTGATTCTGGTTGGTGAAGACGACATACTTGCGCCAATCCGCGCGCCACATGAAGCGTCTGGTTATGAAGCCGCGCGCGCCCAGGGAAACATAAGCTACCTGGTTGGTGTCCTGGAGGGGCTTCGGCGGCACCTTGTCGTCGATGTACTGGTATCCGAAGCCGATGCCCGCCGTGGGCGAAAACCACTTCCATTCGGGTATGAAGGTGTGCCGCATCCCTAAACTGGCGATGTAGCGGTTGTCGATCGTCCCCAACGCCTGCTGCAGCACGAATTCCACGTCGAGGCTGTCGGTGAGGCCGAAGTCGCCCCAGGTGGTGACCAAATTCTGGTGGTTAAAGACCCCGTAGCCCGCTCCCATCTCCCAGCGGTGGGTCGCGAATTCCGGATAGGGGGGGATGGGCGCCGGTTCTCCGGAGGCGAGCTTGGTGAGCGCCAGATCCGCGCGGCGTGCCCAGCCTTCCTGGCCGCCCGACGCGCGCACCTTGAACCATTCGGTGCGGCTATAGAGCACCGAGACGACTTCGTCCCGCCCCACCACGTAGACCACGGGATAGCCCCGGCCCGGACCGCTGTGCATTTCCAGGAAGGGCGCGGCAACGACGACTTCAAGCAGTTGTTCCTTCGCGTGGACCAGACCGACACTGAACGCCTGCAGCAGCAGCAGTAGAGCGAGCAGTGGCCGCATCAGCTCAATTCGCAACCGGCGCGACGAATGGATCGTTGTAATACTGCGCGCCAATGTCCAGCCATTCTGCGATCAAACGCAACTCCGCGGTCGATAAGAATCCCGTGTGGTCAATAACAGGGTCGTGAAAGGTTCCGTCAAACATTCGCAAAAAATTCGCCTCCGAGCCGATTGCGCTGCCCGCCACCATCGGCGGCGCCAGCGACACCGGCACCATGATGGTGGTCGGCAGACCCGTTACGGGGTCCGGCGGTCCCGGCGCCGGCACCAGCAGATCCACCAACGCCCCCATCATATTAAGCGTCTGCTGATTATGTGCAAACAGCAACAGTGCGTAAGAGTTGAGTATTGTGGCGTCCATGGCCGAGAAAGTGGTATCGGTGAGGTCCAACTGACCGGCCGGCACCTGCTGGGAAGCGGCGTTGACCGCATTGACCGTGGTATGGCAGAGCACGCAGGTGTGATCGGTCAAGACGGTGACGCCGTCGGCTGCCAGAGTCTGCCTCGGGAGATTCCATATCGGTTGGATCTGGTGCGACACATTGCCGTCGGCCTTGGCGTCGGGATAGTGGATGGTGCTGCGGCAAAGCGGATCCCATGTCGCGCAGTGAGCATTGGCCGGGCTGGGCGTCGCAAGATTCGCATACAGGTAGGAGAAAGACGCGTCCACCGGACGCCCGGCGGCCACCGGATCGGTCCAGACATCGGCGTAAATCACATCGATGCTCGGCACTTGGGAACAAACGGTCTTCGAGCCGGTTTGGCAGGTGTTCCAGGCGAGCGTGTCGGCCATGGTGTCGCCGGCATTGGCGGCGGGCAGACTGGCCAGGGTATTCGGAAACGGCGCCCCCGCCGCGGACGCTCCGGTGTTGACCGATACGGTCAATCCCGAACGGCCGTGCGACGGGGTGGTTTTGCTGCCGACGGTATGGCAGCCGTTGCAGGTCTTGGTTTCACCGGGGATGAGCTGCATCCAGCTGGTGTGGCGCGGGCCGATCAGCCGCGCGTCCTTGTCGAGCACGTCGACAGTGAACGGCACGTGCGCAGGCAGCTCGATCTTCACCGAGCCGTCCGGTTCCACAGGCGCGTAGGCGAGGATTTCGCGCATACCCATTCCCGCCGGACCGAACACTCCGGCGTCTATCTTGCGCACGGTCTTGTCCGGAATCTCGACGGCTTTCTCGATTCTCACGAAGCGGGCGGGGCGCTGATCGGCGGTGGCCTGTTTGGGGTCGGCCAGGGCCGCAATATTCGGAAACGCGCCGGCGGTCTCGGCGGATACCATGTCGATGCCGTCGAAGTCGTAGACGCTGCGGATCACGAGAAGTCCCAGCCCGCCGTTGGTGTTGTTGGCCAAGTTGGCGGCGGCACCGGTGGGGACGACATCCGGGATGAAGGTCGGTACCGGGGTGCGTGCCTGCATGATGACCGGGTCGACGATGACGGTTCCGGCCTCGGCGCCCAGAATCGGGCTCAAGGTGCCGGCGGTGAGGTCGTAGATCCAAATGGTGTACTGCGGCGGTGCCATTTGCACATTGGCGCCGGTGGTGTTGCTGGCCGTGCAAATGCTGGTGGTGTTCGGCGTAACGGTCGTATTCAGCACCAGGCACGGCGCCCAGCTCACCAGCATTCGATTGGTGCCGTCGTACAAGGGGTAGGCGGAGGCGAACCGGCCGCCCATCGACGGCATGTTCGCATCGGTGGTGACGCCGAGCGTGGTGGCGCTGGCCTGCGCCGTGCCCGGGGATCCGGTCGGCGTCGCCGGCTGATTGATTTCGACGAAATTCTCGGCGTCGATCGTCACGATGTCGCCGCCCAGCTGCGTGCCCAGGAACGGCCGAACGATGCTCAGCAGCTTGCCGTCGGCCCGCTGCCGGGCGTTCAAGAATTGGATCACATTGTTGCTCGTGCCGGCGATATTGACGCCGGTGGCGTGGCTGTTCTCGCCGTAGTAGAGCTCCAATCCGGTGCCGTCGGGATTGGCGCGGTACAGGCTGATCTGATCGCCGTTGATCGATTCGTAGCGCGAAAACACGATCTGGCCGTTGGACAGGACGGACGGCGCGAAATCGTGATTGGTGTTCATGCTTATCTGATGAATACCGGTGCCGTCGGCGTTCATGACGTGCAGCAGGAAGATCGGCTGCTTGCGGTCGTCGGTCTGCGCCGGGTATTGCGGCCGGCCCTCGTCGATGAGGATGGCCTGGGTCGCCGCCTGGCGCGTCGAGGCGAACACGATGCGCCCGTCCGGCAGGTAATGCGCGCCCACGTCGTGGCCGGCGGTGGTGTTGTCGTTGGTGAGCTGGGTGACGGTTTTCGCCACTGCATCGTACTGGTAGATCTTCCAGGTCGGTTGAGTGACGTCATCATTCTTTTTCTTGGGATTGAGCGGCAAGCGCAGCGAGAACACCAGTTTCTTGCCGTCGGGCGACACATCGAGGTCGCGAACGTCGCCCATGCCCTTGGTGATCGTCGCGGTGATGTTGGTCTCGACGGAACCGGGACTGGCCTGCTCGCGCAGGTACAGATCGCCGCCGGTGGTGGAGGTGATCAGGTCGCGCACGTCGATATCCGCATTCGGGGTGATGGCAGGCGCGGGCCGTTTGACGTACGCCAGCGGGAAATTGAGCGTACCGGGGTCCTGGCTCTGCACGCCGGCGAGCCCGGGCGCGTGACCACTGACGCCGCTTTCGCAAGCAGCCATGAGCAGCGCGGGCAACATCAGCGCGGCCAGTTTCAGGGAACCGTGACGAAGTTCACGTGTGGACAAGGTGTTCATGGTTTCGGCTACCTAAGGTTCAATCATCCGTTCAGCGGTCAGTTTGCACGTCTCTCGCGGGTCATTGAACTTAATCGCTCCTCGGACCCGCATCATCGGTCGAAGCTCGTGCGTATTCCGTTAACGCACTCACAGAAGAACTTCGCAACATCCGTTTCTCTGTGCATCTCGGAGCAGACCTTCGCAAATTAGGCTGAAGGATATAGGCGGACAGTAGGCCGTCGATATGTCGCGAAACGCCGACGTCGTCCGGATGAGACATTACTTGGAGACTTTGCAGTTGCGTATATTCGCACCACGTCGAAACCCACAACTCACGAGAGTGGATGTGCATATGAAGTACGGGATGGAGAATCCAATGAGGCAGATCGCCGCTCTTGCCGGTGCGCTCGCCCTGCTCGGCAGCAACGCGTTCGCCGCCGGCCCCAACGCCGACCAAGCGACACGAATGTACAACCGCATCGCCGGCATACCGCCGACCGCCGCCCAGCTGGCGTCGATGATGGCCGCTCCGGATCCGGTCACCGCCGCACTCATCGCGACGCAGGATCCCGCGTTCTACAACAACACCATCCGCAACTTGGCGGCTCCCTGGACCAACCGGGATCAATCGGTGTTCGTGCCGCTCAATGATTACACGGCCACGGTCGTCGGCATGGTGCGAGACAACGTCCCGTTCAACACCCTGCTGAGCGCGGATCTGGTTTACATCGGCGGTCCGGCCGCCGGAGTTCCGGCGTACTCGACGACCGACAACAACATGTATCAAGCCATGGACACCAACAACGTCGACCTGAGTTCGACGTCCAACCTGGTATCGAGCACTCAATCCGCCATCACCGGAATTCCGGCCGCGGCAACCGCCGGGGTGTGGACCACCCGCGGCGGCGCCAGCGCCTTCTTCATCAATGGCACGAACCGGGCGCAATTCCGCTTCACCATGCTCAATCACCTGTGCAACGACATGCAGACCGTGATGGACATCACCCGGCCGCCGGATCTCATCCGCCAGGATGTGACGCGCAGCCCGGGCGGCGTCAGCACCCTGTTTCTGACCAACTGCATCGGCTGTCACAGCGGCATGGATCCCATGGCGCAGGCCTTTGCGTATTACAACTTCAGCTACACCGTCGCGACCGACCCGATGGGCGCCGCCGGCCAGCTCGTGTACACCGCCGGACAAGTGCAGCCCAAGTACCACATTAACAACACCAATTTCCCGCAGGGCTTTTCGACGCCCGACGACAGCTGGACCAACCGCTGGCGCACCGGACCGAACCAGGTCTTAGGATGGAGCTCAACCCTTCCGGGCAGCGGCAGTGGTGCCAAGTCGCTCGGCCAGGAACTCGAGAACAGCGCGGCGTTTGCCAGCTGCCAAGTCACTCGGGTGTTCAAGGATGTGTGTCTGCGTGCGCCGGTCACCACGGGCTCCTCGGGCGACTTCGCTCAAGTCGCCTCGATGATTGCTTCGTTCCAAGCGCATAACTACTCATTGCGGCAGCCGTTTGCTGAGGCCGCCGCCTACTGCATGGGGAATTGAGCATGAACGTTACACGCATTACTGGTTTGCTCGCCCTGGCCGCTTCCTTTGCGCTCAGCGCATGCGGCGGCGGCGGCGCGCCCACGACGGCCACCGCAGCCACGGCGCCGACCAGCAGCACCGCGAACGCCTATACGGGACCGGCGCCGGCGACGGCGGATGTTCAGGCCTTTGAAGTGAATTTCTGGAACAACGTGCGCGGGCAGAATCGCTGCGGCCAGTGCCACAACGCCACAACCCCGGCGCAGATGCCGAACTTTGCGCGCAGCGATGACGTGAACCTGGCATATGCGCAGGCCAATACGGTCGTCAACCTGGCGAACCCGGCCACATCAACCATCGTCGTCAAAGTCAGCGGCGGGCACAATTGCTGGCTCGCGGACCCGAGCGCCTGCGGCACCATCCTGACCACCTGGATCAGCAACTGGGCGGGCGCCACGGGCGCAAGTTCCGCCACGACAGTGCAGTTGGTTGCGCCGCCGGTGCAATCGGCCGGTCAGAGCTTGAACTTCCCGGCCGCATACTCCGACTACCAGGCCACGGTGTACACGCTCACCAGCAAGTATTGCGTGCGCTGCCACTCCTCGACCGCCAGTTCGGCCACGCAGCAATCGCCGTATTTTGCCGACCCGACCCTGGCGATCGCCTATCCGGCGGCGATACCGAAAATCGATTTCACCGGGTGCATACCGACCACCACCGGCAGCGCGCCCGGCGCATGCGGCACGAATTCCCGCTTCTATCAGCGCCTGCTCACCGACAATCACAACTGTTGGGATAATTGCGCGTCCGACGCGGCGCAGATGCTGGCGCAGATTCAGGCATTCGCGGCGATGCTCACGCCCGCCAACGTCGATCCCAGCTTGGTCGTCAGCAAGGCTCTGACCCTGTCCCAGGGAACCATTGCGAGCGGCGCCAGCCGCTACGACGCGGACACCATCGCGAAGTATGAGTTCCAGACCGGCAGCGGCTATACCGCCTACGACACCAGCGGCATCGATCCTTCGGCCGACCTTACGATCTCCGGCAATGTGCTGTGGGCCGGCGGCTGGGGCATCAATGTGGGCGCCGGCGGCAAAGCGCAGGCAAGCACCTCAGGGAGCGTGAAGCTCTTTAATATGATTCAGGCGACCGGCGAGTTCTCGGTCGAAGCCTGGGTCGCGCCCGCGCTGGTGGCGGTCGACAAGTCGTACATGGTCACCTATTCGGGCGGCGACACCTTGCGCAACTTCACGCTCGGTCAGACCAACCAGAACTATGACTTCATGCTGCGCAGCTCGAACTCCGATCTGAACGGCATGGTGCAGCTGGCGACGCCGACCGCGGCCATGCTGCTGCAGGCCTCCTTGCAGCACGTGGTGCTGACCTACGATCCGATCAACGGTCGGCAGATCTACGTCAACGGCGTGAATGCGAACGTGCCCGACCCGCAGAAGGGCGGCACGATCTCCAACTGGGACAACACCTTCGCGCTGGTCCTCGGCAATGAGGTATCGGGCGACCGTTCCTGGCAGGGTCTCATCAAATTCGTCGCCGTGCACAATCGTGCCATGTCGGCGGCGCAGGTGTTGCAGAACTTCAACGCCGGTGTGGGCGAGCGCTACTACATGCTGTTCAATGTCGCCGGCGTCACCGGTGTATCGCAGTCCTACATCATGTTCACGGTCAGCCAGTACGACAGCTACAGCTACCTGTTCTACCAGCCGACGTTCATCTCGCTGGACCCGACCGTCACGGCGGCCAATCTCCCCAGCATTGCGGTGCAGGGTATCCGCATCGGCATCAACGGCACCATCCCGCAGGTGGGCCAGGCCTACATACCGCTGAATACCACGATCACCGGGGCGAACTACACCTCGACCGGCGAGGTGCTGTCGAACATCGGCACGGTCATCGGCCTGCAGAGCGGACCGCTCACCGATCAGTTCTTCCTCACCTTCGACGTACTGGGCAGTCAGAGCCACGTGGTGGTCGAGCCGACGCCGACGCCGCCGCCGCCCGCCCCGGGACCGGTCGTGGCCGATATCGGGGTGCGAACCTTTGCGCAGATCAATTCGACCCTGTCGGTGCTCACGGGCGTGCCTGCCTCGACCCCCGCCGTCAACGCGACCTATCTCGCCGTGCAGCAGCAGCTGCCGGCCAATCCGACGCTCGAGGGCTTCTCTTCGTCGAACCAGATAGGCGTCGCGCAGTTGGCGGTGCAGTACTGCTACGCAGCGCTCAATTCCCCGAGCCTGCAGACGCAGGTGTACGGGACGACTCTGACCGCCGGCCAGTTCACGACTCAACCTGGGATCGACACCGTCACAAGCGCGCTCGCAGCCCGTGTACTGGGCTCAGGCCTGCAGAGTGCGCCGCAAGCGAGCAGCGTAACGACCGAGCTGAGCAGCCTCATTGGCAAGCTGTGCCTGACGAACTCGTGCACGACGCTTCCGGGAACGAATGCGGTGGCCGCCGCCGCCTGCGCCACAGCGCTGGGCAGCGCCGACATGTTGATCAATTAAGCAGACGAATCGAAGAGGTCTTTTATATGAGCAAGAAGTCAAAGGCTCTGGGTATCCACGAACCGCTGCGCCATCAGGATCATCCTCGGCCGCGCACGCGCCGCGAATTCCTCGCGCAGAGTTTCATCACCGGATCGGCCACGGTGGTCGGGCCTTCGTTGCTTGCGATGCTGGCGGCTCCGCGACCGGCGCATGCAATCACGACCAACCTCGCCCCCGACATCCTGGGCTTGCTTGCTCCGTGCAGCATCACCACCGGCGCGGGCAAGATCCCCTTCATATGTTTCGATCTTGCTGGCGGCGGCAACATTGCCGGATCCAACGTGCTGGTCGGCGGTCCCAAAGGCCAACTCGACTTTCTGTCGGTCGCCGGCTACAGCAAACTGGGCCTGCCCGGCACCATGGTGCCGAACCCCAGCACCACCGGTAATTTCATCGACGCAAGCTTCGGCTTGCGTTATCACTCGGACAGCGCGCACTTGCGCGGCATGAAGATTCGAGCCAGCGCCAAGGCAATGGCAGGCACCAACGGCACCGTGATTCCCGCGCTGTCGCAGAACGACACCAACACCAACCCGCACAATCCGATGTACGCCATTTACCAATATGGCGCGCGCGGAGGCCTGCTCAATCTCATCGGCTCGTCCAGTTCCATGTCGGGCGGCAATTCCATGTCGCCGCCGACGATGGTCATTGCTGCGGCCCAACCAACCAAGGTCTCAAGTCCCGCGGATACTCAAGGGCTGGTAAGCACGGGGCAGCTCAGCACTTTGTTGCCCCATGCCACCGACATCACCAATGTACTGGAGTCGATGAAACGCATCAGCGACGCGAAGTACCCGAAGGTAACCGCCTATCCGGGTTCGCCGACGCTAAATGCCGTTGCGCTCGGTACCGGCGCCGCCAATCCCGGCATCGCAGGATGCGGTTACACAAAAGCGGCCTACACCGTCGATCAATACAGCAGCCCGAGCGCGGTCGACGCGAGTCAGGATCCGAACGTGGTGGGTCCGACGGGTATCTTCACCGCGGCCGAGTTCGCGGCCAATTCGGACTACCAGAAGACCGCTTCCATCATGAAGCTGGTGATCGACGGCAACGCGGCCGCCGGCACCATCGAGATGGGCGGCTTCGACTATCACTCGGGCAACCGGATGGATGGTGAGGCGCGCGATTTGAACCTCGGCAATTGTATCGGCGCGTGTTTGGAGTATGCCGCCCGCGTCGGCAAGCCGCTCATGATCTATGTCTTTTCCGACGGCTCGCTCGCGAGCAACGGCATGATCGACAACTCCGTGGGCGGGCGCGGCAAGGGCGTGTGGACGGCCGACAATCAAAGCGTGGCGGCGACGTATTTCTTGGTCTACAGTCCCACGGGCAGGCCGGTGCCGGCGCAGTCGAATCCGGAATTGAGCCTGCAGATGGGCAACTTCAATCCCGACGGCTCGCAGAACACGAACGGCAGTCCCGGCGGCAACAACGTGCCCAACCTGGCGCAGATGGTGGTGCTCAATTACATGGCGCTGCATGGGGACGCGATCAACGGCTTCACGGTCAACGGTATTGCCGTGCCCAGTTTCCCCAATCTGTACGCGCCGCCCAACTTGAACAACGGGCTGGGAACGGGCACCGCGCTCGAACCCTGGATCGCTTTCAACCCGATCGTGAACGGGGTCGTTGCCTGACCGGCGCCCATCGGCGCTGACGCATCCGGAATCCGGCCCCAGGGCCGGATCCCTTTCATGTCTCAATCCAGAGACAGTCGCCGGGGTTCCCGCGTCCGCGGCGCGCGCGCTTTCAAGGCTCCACGCCGGGTCTCGATCAATTTCTACGAATGTGCGCCAGGTCATACAGAAATCTAATGAAGCAGCAGGCTGCCGCGTTGACACTACGGCTCGCATTGTGCGATTTTGCATAAGGTCTGATCAGGGCAAACTTGCTGAAAGGTGAGGGCGCAAAGCTTCCGGTACGGGGCCCATCTTTAAGAGAGAGGTCTAGCACAGCGGGGTTACCAGCGTGATTGATGCTTTGCTGCGACTAGGGCGCGGCTCAAGATTTCAGTTTGAGATTGCCGCGGAGAGGCCAGCGCCGCATGCGTAGGGTATTGCCTGGCCTTTCCTCGAGTCTCGTCGCCGCAGTGACCGCCGCGTTCCTGATCGCCGCGTCGTGGGCCGCCGCACCCTCGATGGTGGGCAAGTCCGCTCCGGATTTCGTCTTGAAGGGCATGGACGGCAGAAACCTGCGCATGTCCGAATTTCGCGGCCAGGTGGTTCTGGTGAATTTCTGGGCGCGATGGGCGGGAGACTCGCGGCAGGAGATGCCGGCTCTCGATCGAATCAACACCACGTACAACCGGGCCGGCCTGGTGGTGCTCGGCGTGTCGATCGACGAGGACCTGGCCCGCGCGCGCGAGTTTGCGGGCGCGATGAAAGTGTCGTATCCGATCTTGTTCGACACCGGTTCGGACATCGGCCGCGATTACTTGCTGTCGAAGATGCCCGTGACGATCCTGGTGGATCGCGGGGGCGTCGTACGCTATTCCAACGTCGGCTTCAAGCGCGGCGACGAGCGCGCTTATCTTGATCACATCCGCGAATTGCTGCGCGAGTAAACGATAGGTAGTCTGATGAATTCCATGCATCGAGTTGTGTCGATCATTGTGCGCGCGGCGCTGCTGGCCTGTGCCGGGGCGGCGCTCGCGGCGCCGGTAGCGGCGCTCGAGGCCTCTGCGGCCACCGCGCCGACTGCTACGGCGTCTGCGGCACCTTCGGGCCCCGCGGCAACACCGGCACCGACGGCCGCAGCGCCCGCCGCACCGGCTGCCATGCCGGCGCCCGACGCCGCACCGGCATCCGCCACTACGGCGCCCGACGCGCCGCCCCCCGACTTCAAGACGCTGGACCAAGAGGTGCAGGGTCTGAAAAAAGACGTCATCGATCTGAACAAGGATCTCTTCGTGCTGGAGGAGGAATTGCTGTTCCCCGCCAACACCCAGGTCGCCTTGTACGTGTCGATGGATGTCGGCACTTTTTTCGCCCTGGATTCGGTGACCGTCAAAATCGACAACAAGGAAGTGAAGAATTACCTCTACACCGCGCGCGAGGCGGATGCCCTGCTCAAAGGCGGCGTGCAACAGATCTATCTTGGCAATCTGAAAGTCGGCAAGCACGAATTGGTGGCGTTTTTCACGGGCAAGGGCCCGGTCGAGCGCAATTACAAGCGCGGCGCGACGATTAGTTTCGACAAGGGCGTCGGCGCCAAGTATTTGGAACTCAAGATCACGGACCGCGTGGCCAAGCATCAGCCAGAGTTCACCATCAAAGACTGGGAATGATGCGTGCAACGCGTGATTAACAGCCTCCGGCCGCTCATCCTGGGCGGGCTACTGCTGGCGCTGCCCTGGGCGGGCGGCGCGGCAAAAAACGTCAAGCCTGATCCCAACGGCCTGCGTCCGCAGGATGTGAAGGATCTGCACTACGGCGACGTGCTGTTCTATTTCTATCAGGACGATTATTTCGATTCGATTACACGCTTGCTCGCGGCGCAGCAGCTCGAGCGAGTTCCGCACACCGAAGGCGAGGCGGAACTGCTGCTCGGCGGCCTGTACCTGTCGTTGGGCGAGCACGTCGAGGCCGGCAAAATCTTCGAGAAGTTGCTGAAGCAAAACACGTCCGAGGCGGTGCGCAACAGGGCCTGGTTCTATTTGGGCAAGGTCTGGTATCAACGCGGCTATCTCGAGGAATCCGAGCGCGCCTTGCGGCAGGTCTCGGATAAGACCGATCCGCACATCAGCGCGGAGCGCTACATGCTGCTCGCGCAGCTAATGATGCGCCAGCAGCGCTATGACGATGCCATCGCCGCGTTGAGCAGCTGGCATGGTGCTCCGGACTGGACCGCCTACGCGCAATTCAACTTGGGCGTGGCGCTGGTGCGCAAGGACCGGCTCGCGGACGCCATCCCATATCTCGATCGCGTCGGGCGCATCACGACCCGCAGCGATGAACTGCTGTCGCTCAAGGACAAGGCCAATCTGGCGCTGGGATTCGCGCTGCTGCAGGCCCAGCGCGCGGCGGAAGCCAGGCCCATCCTGCAGCGGGTTCGTCTCGAAGGGCCCTATTCCAGCAAGGCGCTTCTCGGGGTCGGCTGGGCGGACGCGGGGGTCGGGGAGTTCAAACGCGCCCTGGTGCCGTGGCTCACGCTGCGCAAGCGCAGCCTGCTCGACTCGGCGGTTCAGGAGTCCTTTCTCACGGTGCCCTATGCCTACAGTCAATTATCGGCGACGGGCCAGGCCGCTGAATATTACAGCTCCGCCATCGACTCCTTCGATGCGGAACTCAAGCATATCGACGACTCCATCGAGCAGATCCGCAGCGGCCATTTGCTCGACCGCCTGTTGGATGACGACAAGAAGGACACGTTGACGTGGTATTGGCAGCTGACGACTCTGCCGAACGCGCCCGAGTCGCGGTATCTGTACCAGCTGTTGGCGAGCAACGAATTCCAGGAAGGCTTGAAGAATTACCGCGAACTCAATTACATGAGCCGCAATCTGGAGAATTGGCGCAGCGATGTGTCGGCCTACGACAACATGCTCGATACGCGGCAAGCGGCCTACAACCAGCGCGTGCCGAAAGCCGATGCGGTCATGGCGGCGACCGATCTCGACGGGCTGACGCAGAAGCGCGTGGATTTCGAATCGCGCATCAACGCGATCGAGAAGTCAAACGAGGTCGCGGCCTTGGGGACGCCCGAAGAGCAGCAGTCGTGGGCGCGGTTGAAGCGCATCGAAGAGTACCTTGCGGCGCATCCGGACGAGCCGGATCTGGCAGAGATGCGGGAAAAGCACCGCCTGATGAAGGGCGTCATGTACTGGCGGCTGTCGGCGAGCTTCAAAGCGCGGCTGTGGAATGAGCGCCGCTCGGTCAAAGAACTCGAGGCGGAGCTCAAGGAAACGCAGAAGCGGGCGGTGCTGGTGCGCCAAGCCCGTGCGGGCGTGCCGAGCAATACCGGCGCCTATTCGGGGCGCGTCGCGGCCCTTCGCGCCCGCATGGATCAGTTGCAGCAGCGCTTGGCCGACGTGTCGGCGCAGCAGAATCTGTTTTTGCAGGCCCTCGCCGTCCGGGAGCTCGAGGGCCAGAAGCAGCGCATCTCGACCTACCAGATCCAGGCGCGCTACGAATTGGCGGCGATTTATGACCGGGCTGCGAACGAGAAGCCCAAGGCGAAGCCATGACGCGCCCATTCGCCACAGCGTCCGGGGCGGTCGCGGCGGTTCTGGCCGCAACCTTGCTCGCGTCGGCGGGCCGGGCTGCGAACAAGAATCCGCCGACCATCAAGGATCTGGACGCGCAGCAAGTCGATGTCAACACCGATCCGCCGAAGAACGTCGACGCCAACAAGACCATGGACAGCTATCGGCGATTTCTCGACCTGAATGCGGGCGACGCCGCGCTGCGCGCCGAAGCCCTGCGCCGCCTGGGCGATCTGAACCTGGAGAGTTCGGAGTCCGAGCGCATCGAGCGCGAGCTCATCACCAACGAAGGCTTACGTGCCACGGAAGCCATCCATCTGTACTCGGCTCTGCTGAAGGCCTATCCGAAGTATGAACGCAACGACTCGGTGCTGTACCAGCTGGCGCGCGCCTATGAGCTCAACGCGCAGCCCGACAAGGCGCGCGCCGCCCTGGATCAGCTCGTGGCAAACTACCCCCACAGTCATTACATCGACGAAGCGCAGTTTCGGCGCGGCGAAATTCTGTTCTCGGACAAGGCGTATCCCGCGGCCCAAGCCGCCTACGAGGCCGTGATCAAGATCGGCCCGTCGTCGGGATTTTACAACCAGAGTCTATACAAGCATGGCTGGTCGCTGTTCAAGCAGGGCGAGAGCGAGCGCAGCCTGGGTTCGTTTGCAGGCGTGCTCGATTCGGTTCTGGTGTCGAAGAAGAAACCGTCGGACTTGATCGAGCTCGAGACCTTGAGCCGGCCGAATCGCGAACTCGTCGAAGACACCTTCCGGGTCATGAGCATCACCTTCTCCTACACGGATGGCCCAAAAACAATCGACGAGTTCGTAAAGCGCCGCACGCCGCCGGGCCAGCCGCCGCGGCCCTACACTTATCTTCTGTACGCGCGATTGGGCGATCTCTACATGGAGAAGGAGCGCTTCACCGACGCGGCCGACACCTACCGCGCCTTCGTTTCGCAGGACCGCAACAACGAGAAGGCGCCGCTCTTGGAGATGCAGGCAATCGAGGCCTACCAGAAGGGAGGCTTTCCGCAGCTCGTGCTGCAGGGCAAGAAGGAATTCGTCGAGAACTACAGTTTCGGCACCGCATACTGGCAGGGCCGGGAACCCAAGAACGAGCCGAAAGTCGTGGCCGTGCTCAAGACCAATCTCAAGGATGTGGCGCAGTACTATCACGCCCAGGCGCAGCGCAGTAAGAATGTGTCGGATTATCAGGAGGCGGCGAAGTGGTACCGCAGCTATCTCACGTCCTTCCCGGATGATCCGGATTCCGCGGTGACCAATTTCCTGCTCGCCGATACCTTGTTCGAGAGCAAGCAGTATCTCGACGCGGCGCAGGAGTACGAGAGTACGGCCTATCACTACGGCAATCACGAAAAGGCCGCGGCAGCCGGATACGCCGCCATCATCGCCTACGGAAAACAAGAAGAGACGCTGAGCGGCGAGGCGAAGGCGTCCATCCACGGCAAGAGTGTGGACAGCTCGCTGAAATTCGCGCAGACCTTTCCTGCACATCCGGAAAGCGCGCAGGTGCTGGTGCGGGCCACCACCGATCTCTACACGGTCAAGGACTATCCACGCGCGATCGCGGCGGCCGAGGCTCTGTTGGCGCGCCAGCCTCCCGTTGACGCGACCAAACAACGCGTGGCCTGGACGGTGATCGGCAATTCGAACTTCGATCAGGGCGTGTTCGACAAGGCGGAGGCGGCTTACACCCATGCGCAGACTCTGATGCCCGCCAATGACCCGGAGCGCCCGGTGATAGTCGAGCGGCTTGCCGCGTCGATCTACAAACAAGGCGAGCAGAGGGCCAAATCGGGCGACAACGCCGCGGCGGTGGAGGACTTCTTGCGAGTATCGGCGCTGGCGCCCACGTCGAAGGTTCGCGCCAACGCGGATTTCGATGCCGCGGCGCTGCTCATCAAGGACAAGTTATGGGATCGCGCCATCGTGGTGTTGGAAGGCTTCCGCCGCAACTTTCCGCAAAGTCCGCTACAGCCTCAAGTGACGCGAAACCTCGCGGTGGCATACACGGAGTCGAATCACCCCGGCCAGGCCGCGGCGGAGTTCGAGCAGATCGCGCAGAGTCCCGGCGAATCCCCCGAGGTGCAGCG
>Ga0209656_10001179_pt1 | contig 16992 bp, 17 predicted proteins | sample BogFormECP12_OM2_FD_188239 | JGI IMG/M metagenome (GOLD analysis project Ga0209656, IMG submission 188239) | Bog forest soil microbial communities from Calvert Island, British Columbia, Canada - ECP12_OM2 (SPAdes) (version 2) | ecosystem: Environmental > Aquatic > Freshwater > Wetlands > Bog ... | reverse complement strand
TTTCGTTGATTTCACTCTGACGGATTACGTCGCGGCCGACGCACTTGCCCCAAGCGCGCGATAGCGGCCCCTCGATATGCCCGAACGATGAGCTGGTCCGTTGGGGACGATCGGCTAAGGCGCGCGTTCTCGGCGGGGCTCCGGCAATCCCTGAGGCGAGTAGCGCTGGTAGCGTTGATCAAAATCGCCCGGGACCGAAGTTCCGATTGCCGCGACAGATTCGGTTGACGCCTGCTTTTGATCCGCCAGAATAGAACTTACGTGCCATCGCCAAGTCGCCGGATCCGATGTGTCCAGGTCTTTTCCGACGTTGCTAACACCGGCCGCATAACCGGCGCCGCTACCAATTGCTGCGAGAAACAGAATGAGGGACTTCCGCATCGTCTCCTCCTGGTTCAGCATTTTTTTTCCTGAGGTCTGGCGCGCGGCGCCCCCTTACGCGCACAAAAACTCCTTCACAAAGTCTTAACCACCAATTTGTGGCCCGGCTAAGGCGCGTCGTCTTCCGGGGCCAATTCACGCAACAATTGGCTCGCCATCGCGCGGGTGACGCGTCGCCCAAGCGCCAGCGCCTCGCGGTCAAGCATGTCGACCAATCTGCGCGCTTCGCCGAGCGATCGTTCGATCCTCAACGCTATGTAGGCGACAACATGGGGCTCAACCTCGAGCTGGCGATCGCTGAAGAGCTTGAAAAGCACCGCCTCAGTCAGCTCGATGTCCGGCGCCTCAAGTCGAATCACCGGCGCGAGCCGCAGACGCGATAACAAATCGGGGGTTCTCAGATCCCACGCTTCGGGCGCGGCACGCGCGGTCAACAACGTCCAGACGCCGTTCTGCAGCGCCGCGTTGACAAGATGGAAGAGGCGATCCTCTGCCGGCCCGATACGGTCGGCATCCTCGATCAACAGCGCGGACGTCTGAGCGCTGAGTTCAAGACTTGCGAAATCCAGCGACGCCCCGTGGGCGACAGTCGCGTTGGCCGTTCTGGCCCAAAACCAGGCGAGGTGACTTTTGCCCGCGCCTTCTGGGCCGACAAGCAGCAACATTCGGGCCGCCCAATTCGGCCACTGATCGATCGCCCGTAGCGCCTCCCGGTTCGAAGGCGCGGCGAGAAAATCCTCGCGCGCGAAACTCGGCTGATGTGGCCAGTCGAGGGTCAATTGGCGTGGAGGCCTGATCATGGTCTCTTTGCCGCCGAACGGCCTCGATAGAGCGAGCTTGTCAGGTAAATCGCAATAAGGTGGCGGACGATGACGCCGATCGCCGCGGCAGTCGGGACCGCTACGATAAGGCCAACGAAGCCGAACAATTCGCCGAAAGCCAATAGCGCGAACATGAGCCAAACGGGGTGAAGGCCTATCGATCCCCCGACCAGCTTAGGCGAAACCACATATCCTTCGAGGAACTGGCCGCAGCCGACGATCCCCAGCGCCATCAGGAAAAGCCTGGGGCTAGGCCATCCCTGGACCAGGGCCACGCCGAGCGAAAGGACGAGGGCGGTGAGCGATCCGATATACGGGACAAAGCTAAGCACCCCAGCCAGCGCGCCAATCAGCAAGCCGAAATCGAGCCCGATCAGAGTCAACCCCACACCGTACCACAGCCCGAGGAACAGGCAGACCAACGACTGGCCCCGGATAAAGCCTGCCAATGCGTGATTGATCTCTCTGGCGATCGCTCTCAAAGTATCTCGATGGTCGAGCGGTAGCCAGCCGTCGATCTCTGCGATCATTCTATGCCAGTCGATAAGGATGTAGAACGCCACAACTGGCGTAATGACGAGTAGCGACAAGAATCCAAAAAGCGCAGCCCCGCCCGAAACGAGCGACTTTAGCGCGTCGATCAGCCACTGTGCACCTTGGGCGACAAAATCGCCGACCGACTTTTGAATTTGACTGCTTGAAATCGGTTCGCCGAACCCCAACGCGGTCAGCCACCCGCCGCCGTACTTTTCGATCAGTGCGTTGCCTTCATCCACCGCCAGCGCCTGCAGCTTCATTGCGTAGCCCGGAAGGCGTTCCGCGAACGCAACAAACTGGTTTCCGAGGATCGGGGCGACAATGATAAGAGCAATCGTGAAAGTCGCCGCGAACACGACCAGAATAAGAACAGAGGCGCCCAGCCGGTTGAATCCCAGCGTCTCCATCTTGCTAACAACGGGGTCGAGGAGATAGCCAAGCGCGATGCCGGCCGCGAATGGAGTGACCGCGGAGCCGAGCAGATGCAACCCGTAGCACATGAGCGCCAGCGCGGCGGCCCAGATAATGATCTGACGTTCCAGACTCACCGTGCAAAACTCATGCGACGTCTCCATCGCCGCCAATCGGTTCCAGCAAATCCCACTTGCCTCCCCACGGGTCGACGAAAACCGCGACTCGGCCGTAGCGCTCGCTGCGCGGCTCTTCCAGAAATCTGACCCCCCGCGCGCGCAGGACTTCATAATCTGTCTGGAAGTCGTTGGTGAGGAGAAAGTAGCCAACGCGTCCGCCTGTTTGATCGCCGATCCTTGCCCGCTGCCGGCGGTCGGCGGGGACCGCCAGTATGAGCGTGGCTGCCCGGCCTCCAGGCGGCGCCACCGCGACCCAACGCTTGTTTTGACCGAGGTCGGTATCTTCGACCACCTCAAAGCCCAGCCCATCACGGAAAAAGCTGAGGCCCTCCTCATAGCTGGGAACAAGAAAAGCGATGGCGGCGAGACTGTACAGCACGGTTGCGCTATCGGCTCATGTGGTCGAGCCATTGGGCGATATAGACGCCGCCTGAAGCCAGCGTTGTCGCGGCGACCGTCCATTCGAGATAGGTTTGCAAAGGTTGGGGATTGAGGCCATAGGCTCGTACGCCCAGCGCGTAACCGGCGAGGGCGATCTGTGCGGCTGTGTTGAACTTCGATTCCCAGACCGGTCGTATCTCTACCGGCTTATCCATCAGCCACGAAACGAGCACGGCGACGAGGATCATGACATCGCGCGAGACAACGGTGATGGCCAGCCATGCAGGCAAACCGGCATAGATTGCCAGCGACACATAGATGGAGTTCAGAAGCGCCTTGTCCGCGAGGGGGTCGAGGTAGGCGCCGAGTTCCGTCCGAAGATCGAAATGTCTCGCGATGAAGCCATCGATCGCGTCAGATGCGCCGGCAAGGAGAAAGATCGAGAACGCCGGCAGAAATCGCTGTGAGACAATCATCGAGACCGCCAATGGCGTCATCAGCATTCTCGCCAAAGTAATGATATTTGGGATATTATTGAGGACCTGAGAAATATTCATCAGATGTCGACGCCGATTCGACGGTGACCTCAACCGGACCGTCCGCCATTGATTCGCCGAGATCCCAAGCTGTTGCGGGAGAGATGCTTAGCACGGTTCGGCGCGCGTTGGGAAACTGGGCGTCGGTTGCGGCCCAGGGGCTCATCCTGTACCCCCTCATCGATTTTGCACCCGGAGCCGTGATGCCCGACAGCTTCAAACCGCTGACCTATGCCGCCGCCGGCGTCGACATCGAAAGCGGCAACCGCCTCGTCGATCGGATCAAGCCGTTGGCGCGAGCAAGCCGTCGCCCTGGCACCGATGCCGAGTTGGGCGGTTTCGGCGGTCTGTTTGATCTCAAAGCGGCGGGTTTCGTCGACCCGATCCTGGTCGCCGCCAATGACGGCGTCGGCACCAAGGTGAAGATCGCAATCGAATGCGGCATATATGACACGATTGGGGTAGATCTGGTGGCGATGTGCGTAAATGACATCGTCGTCCAGGGAGCGGAGCCACTTTTTTTTCTTGACTATTTTGCCGCCGGCAAACTCGACGAGGATGTGGCGACCACGGTCGTGAAGGGGATCGCCGACGGCTGCGCGCAATCCGGCTGCGCGCTAATCGGCGGTGAAACCGCTGAAATGCCTGGGCTCTATGCGCCCGGCGACTTTGACCTCGCCGGGTTTGCAGTCGGGGCGGCCGAGCGCGGAAGTCTGTTGCCGAGACCGGGGCTCAAACCAGGCGACGCCGTACTCGGTTTGCCGTCGTCGGGCATGCATTCCAATGGGTTCTCGCTGGTGCTACGCGTCGTTGAGCGAGCTGGGCTTGCCTGGGACGCCCTGGCGCCGTTCGAACCGTCTCGTTCGCTGGGAGCTGCGCTTCTCACCCCAACGCGGCTTTATGTGCGGCCGCTGCTTCAGGTCCTCTCGACGACGCAAGGCGTTCTCGCACTCGCGCATATCACCGGGGGCGGCTACACAGATAACCTGCCTCGGGTGCTCGGCCCCGATATTGCGGTCTCGCTCGATCTTGGCGCGTTCGCCCCGCCTCCGGTTTTTTCCTGGCTGGCGGCCATTGGGAACATTGCCGAAAACGAAATGCTGCGCACCTTCAACTGCGGATTTGGCATGGCGGTCTTTGTCGCCGCCCAGCGCGAAGATGAAGTGCGCGCTGCGCTTGCGCACGCCGGATTGTCGCCCACCCTAATCGGTCGGCTCGTTGCCCGCGAAAATGCGCGCGTCGTTACCCACGGAAGGCTTTCTCTTTGACCGAGCGGGTGCGAACCGCCATCCTCATCTCTGGCCGCGGATCCAACATGAGCGCTCTGATAGAGGCGGCCCGCGAGCCGGAATTTTCCGCCGAGATCTCGCTCGTTGTGTCCGATAAGCCCGATGCGCCGGGGCTCGCAGCCGCACTAAAGGTGGGGGTGGCTGCGCAGGCGATCGATTTTCGGAGTTTGTCCGGGAAGGCGGAGTTCGAGGCGGCGCTCCATGCCCACCTTGTCTCCGCTGGCGTCGAGCTCGTCTGTCTCGCCGGATTCATGCGAATCTTGAGCCCCGATTTCGTTCAACGATGGCGGGGGCGGATTCTCAATGTTCATCCGTCCTTGCTGCCAGAACTGCGCGGACTGCATACGCACGAGCGGGCGCTGGCCGAGGCGCGCCAAGAACACGGATGCACCGTGCACTATGTAACGGCCGAACTCGACGCCGGTCCAATCATTGTCCAGGCTCGAGTCCCGATTTTTCCCGAGGACGACGTCGAAGCGCTCGCGGCGCGCGTCCTGGTCGAAGAACATGGGATTTATCCGAAGGCTCTTGACGCGGTCGCCCGCGCGCTGCGTGCGACTGGCGCGCCCGCGATCTAGTCATGCTTGGCGCGGCGCAGAAATGGTCTAAGAATCATGACGTACGAAAGCGAGAATTGCGTGGCGCCAGGCGTTGCGAAAAATGAGCTCCAGCCCATGGTGGGTGGTTCCGTGCCGGAGGACGTCAATCCATCTCCGCTGATGTCTTCGCCGGAGCGATTTATCAATCGTGAGCTGTCGTGGCTTGAATTCAATCGACGCGTCTTGGAAGAGGCGGCCAATCGGAATCACCCGCTTCTGGAGAGATTGAAATTCCTGTCAATCTCGGCGGACAATCTCGACGAGTTCTTCATGGTTCGAGTGGCGGGCCTGGTTGGTCAAGTTCTGTCGGGGGTCACGGAAATCTCAGACGATGGCCGGACGCCTGCTGAACAGCTCGACCGCATCAGCGAGCGCGTCGCCTCGCTCGTGGCCTCGCAGCAGGAGCGGTGGCGAGCCTTGAGATCTGAACTCACAGCTAGCGGCATCGTTATTCTCGAAGTCGCCGATCTGACGCGCCGCGAACGGGACTGGCTGCAGGAGCACTTCCTTCAGCATGTCTTTCCGATCCTGACCCCACTGGCCGTCGACCCGGCGCACCCGTTCCCGTTCATTCCCAATCTCGGATTCACGCTCGCGCTCGAACTCCTCAATCCGCAGGATGGCCGAACGATGAGCGCGCTCGTGCGTGTTCCAGGCAGCGTGGAGCGCTTTGTCAGGCTGCCTGACGGTCCGCTTGGAGTGACGGCTCGATTCGTGACGCTCGACCGCCTCATCGTCGCGTTCATCGGTCTGCTGTTTCCTGGATACGAGGTGTTGGGAGAAGGCTCATTTCGGGTGATCCGTGACAGCGATATCGAAGTCGAGGAGGAGGCGGAGGATCTTGTTCGCCTTTATGAAACCGCGCTCAAGCGGCGTCGGCGCGGCTCAGTGATCCGGCTCGAGATCGAAGCAAGCATGCCCGAATCGCTACGCGCTTTTGTGGCTGGCGACGTGGACGTCGTACCGTCGGGCATTGTTCTGATCGGGGGCATGCTGGCGCTGAATGACCTCTCGCAGCTGGTCGCGATCGATCGGCCAGAATTAAAGTTTCCGCCTTACAACCCTAGATTTCCAGAACGGGTGAAGGACCACGGAGGAGATTGTTTCGCCGCGATCCGACAGAAAGATCTCGTGGTCCATCATCCCTACGAGTCTTTTGACGTCGTCATTCAGTTCCTCAATCAGGCGGCGCGCGACCCGAACGTCGTGGCGATCAAGCAGACGCTGTACCGCACTTCCGCCGATAGTCCGATCGTCAGAGCGCTCGTCGAAGCCGCCGAATCGGGAAAGTCCGTGACCGCGCTCATCGAGTTGAAGGCTCGATTTGATGAGGAAGCGAATATTCGGTGGGCGCGCGATCTCGAGCGCGCGGGCGCCCAGGTGGTTTACGGGTTCATCGAACTCAAGACCCACGCGAAATTGTCGATGGTGGTTCGAAGGGAAAGCGGCGCGCTGGTCAATTACTGTCACCTTGGCACCGGGAATTATCACCCAGTAACGGCTAAGATCTACACGGATATATCGCTCTTCACAGCCGATCCGGCGATCGGCCGCGACGTTGCGCGCATTTTCAATTTCATCACCGGCTATGCAGAGCCGGACGGGCTGGAACAAATGTCAATTTCGCCGATCACTCTGAAGGCGACTTTGCTGCGCAACATCGCCGACGAGATCGATCATGCCGCGGTTGGCAAGCCGGCGCAGATCTGGATGAAATGCAACGCTCTGGTCGATCCGGAGATCATTGACGCTCTCTATGCGGCCAGTCGCTCCGGCGTGCAGATTGACATGGTGATTCGAGGAATTTGCTGCCTGCGGCCGGGCGTGCCCGGGCTGTCGGATCATATCCGTGTGAAGTCGATCGTCGGACGATTCCTGGAGCACGCGCGCATTTATGCCTTCGGCGCCGGCCATGGACTGCCACATCCGAAAGCGCGCGTTTTCATTTCTTCCGCGGATCTCATGCAGCGCAATCTCGATCGGCGCGTCGAGGCGCTCGTTCCGCTCCTCAACCCTACCGTGCATGAGCACGTGCTCGATCAAATCATGGAAGCGAACTTGATGGACAACGAGCAAAGCTTCCGCGTGTTGCCAGACGGGTCGAGCGAGAGGATCGCGCCGGCTGAAGGCGAACCGGCATTCAATGCGCACAAGTACTTCCAGACCAACCCGAGCCTCTCGGGGCGCGGCCAGGCGCTCAAGCTTTCCTTTCCGATGGCGCTGCGCGGTCGGTGCTGATAGACGGCGACGCGGTCAGGGCCCCATTCTCTCGCAGGTCAGCGATGCCGGAAATCAAAGCGCAGGGGCGGTTGCCCGGCGAGCCTGTGGCGATTGTCGATATCGGCTCGAATTCGGTGCGTTTGGTGGCGTACGAGTCACACTCGCGGGCGCCAACTCCGACCTTCAACGAAAAAGCTCTCTGCGGCTTGGGGCGGGGGGTCGCCACGACCGGGCTGCTGCCTGAAGACGCCGTCGCTAAAGCGCTCGCCGCTCTTCATCGGTTTCGCGTTCTTTGCGACACGATGCGCATCAGCGACCTTCTCAGCATCGCCACCGCAGCGGTTCGCGACGCCGCGAACGGCCCGCAGTTCCTTAGCCTCGCTGAGCGAGCGATGGGCTGCAAGATCGAGTTGCTCAGCGGACTGCAGGAAGCCCGGTTGTCGGCGCTTGGAGTGGTCAGCTCGATTCACAATGCGGATGGCGTCGTGGGCGATCTGGGGGGCGGGTCGCTCGAGTTGACTGAGGTGAGGGGCGGCGATGCCGGCTATGGCCTCACGCTGCAGTTGGGCGGTCTATCGTTGATGGATCTCTCTGAGCGGTCGCCCAAAAGAGCGGCCAAAATCGTCCGAGAAACGCTCTCAAACGTCAAACTGCTCAATGGCCTTCCTGGGCGCACGTTCTACGCGGTCGGTGGAACGTGGCGAGCGCTCGCGCGCCTGCATATGCGTCAGCGCCAGTATCCGATGAACGTCATGCATAATTACGTTATCCCCTCGCGCGATGCGCTCGATTTTGTGCGGCTCGTCGAAAGAATCGATGCTGACGCGTTGCTGTCAATCGAATCGGTCTCATCGGCGCGTCGCCCGCTGCTCGCCTACGGAGCTGCAGTGCTGGAAGAAATCATCCGGCAGGCAAATCCGAAGGAGATCGTCATCTCCGCGCTCGGCGTTCGCGAGGGCCTGCTCTATTCGCAACTCCCGCCCGAGGCGCAGACAGAGGATCCCCTGATCGCATCGGCGCGGGAATTCAATCGTCTGCGCTCGCGCGCGCCGGAACACGGGGAGGAGCTTTTCGATTGGACGAGCCGGCTGATGGCGTCCACACATCTTGAGGAAGACGCGGAAGACCAGCGTCTCCGACACGCCGCCTGCCTCCTTTCCGACATTTCCTGGCGCGCCCATCCCGACTATCGTGGCGCCCAAGCCTACGACCTTGTAGCCAATGCCGCTTTCATCGGGGTCGATCACCCTTCTCGCGCCTTCCTGGCGCTTGCGGCGGCATATCGTCATCTGTCGAACGAGGACTTCGTTACTCCTCAGTCGCGATCGCTGGTGACTGCACGTCAGCTCGATCGCGCGCGTATTCTCGGCGCCGCCATGCGGGTCGCCTACAACATTTCGGCCGCCATGCCGGGCGTTCTGCCACGCGCGTCGATGATTTGCGATAAGGGCCAGGTCGTGTTGACCCTCCCGGCGGACCTCGCCGCGCTTAGCAGCGAACGATTGCAGTCCCGTATGCGGCAATTTGCCCGGCTCATCGGGGGCGACCCCCAGATCCGAGCCAATAATAAACATATAACATCTGTTTAATTGAATCACACCACTGCCTTGTCACCGCACAGGTGCGATTTGCTCATTTGCAAAAGGCGCGCGAAGGCCCCATATCTACATGGCCCTGCCTCGACGCCATGCGAGCGGGAACGATTGCGACCCCCACCGGCGGTCCTTGAAACCGCCAAGGCGAGGAGAAGTCATCTATGGCGGCTGTCCAAGAGACGGTCGATCGCGTTCGTTCGATCGACGTTGAAGCGTACAAATATGGCTTCGTCAGTCCGATTGAATCGGACGTCGCCCCCAAGGGGCTGAATGAAGACATCATCAGATTTATCTCCGCGAGGAAGGAAGAGCCGGAATGGCTTCTCGCCTGGCGGCTCGACGCGTTTCGACGCTGGCTCACGATGGACGCGCCGAAGTGGGCTCGGGTGGAATATCCGCCGATCGATTTTCAAGACATCCATTATTTTTCAGCGCCGAAGACTACGCCCGGACCAAAATCTCTCGACGATGTCGACCCCGAGCTCTTGCGCACTTACGCGAAGCTCGGCATTCCTCTCGTCGAACAAGAGATTCTTGCGGGAGTCGAGAGGCCAAGAGTCGCGGTCGACGCGGTATTCGATTCGGTTTCAGTTGCGACGACGTTCAAGGCGGAGCTCGCCAAAGTCGGCGTGATTTTTTGCTCCTTCTCCGAGGCTGTGAGAAATCATCCCGACCTCGTTCGGCGCTATCTCGGCACGGTCGTTCCCGCTACCGACAATTTCTATGCGACCCTCAACTCGGCCGTCTTCTCGGACGGCTCGTTCGTCTACGTGCCGCCGGGCGTCCGCTGCCCGATGGAGCTGTCGACCTACTTCCGAATAAACGAGAAAAATACGGGCCAGTTCGAGCGCACGCTGATCGTCGCGGACAAAGGCTCATACGTGAGCTATCTCGAAGGTTGCACTGCGCCAAAACGGGATGAGAACCAACTCCACGCTGCGGTAGTCGAACTCGTCGCGCTTGAGGACGCCGAGATCAAATATTCGACCGTGCAGAACTGGTATCCGGGGGATGCCGAAGGGAGGGGCGGCATATACAATTTCGTGACCAAGCGCGGCGACTGCCGCGGCGCTCGATCGAAAATTTCGTGGACGCAGGTCGAGACCGGTTCGGCCATCACCTGGAAGTATCCGTCCTGCATCTTGCGCGGCGAGGCTTCCCGCGGGGAGTTTTATTCGATTGCGATCTCGAACGGCCGACAACAGGTCGACAGCGGCACCAAAATGATTCACCTTGGGCGCAACACGAGGAGCCGCATTATCTCCAAAGGGATCGCGGCGGGAAAGTCTCAGAATACCTATAGGGGTCAGGTATCTGCGCACCGGCTCGCAACTGGGGCGCGCAATTTCACAAATTGTGATTCGCTGCTGATCGGCCACCAATGCGGCGCGCACACGGTCCCTTATATCGAGGCGAAGAACGCTTCCGCGGTCATCGAACACGAAGCGACGACTTCAAAGGTCTCCGAGGAGCAGCTCTTCTATTGCCTGCAGCGCGGACTCTCGGCCGAGGAGGCCACGGCGCTAATCGTCAACGGGTTTGTTCGAGACGTCCTGCAACAGCTGCCGATGGAGTTCGCGGTCGAGGCGCAGAAACTGATCGCGATCAGTCTCGAAGGGAGTGTCGGATGATGAAGACTGCTGGACCGATGCTCGAAATCAAGAAGCTGAACGTGTCAATCCACGGCGCGCCGATCCTTGAGGAACTCAACCTCACGGTTAGAGCGGGCGAAGTTGCAGCAATCATGGGGCCGAACGGCTCCGGCAAGTCAACACTCGCCTACGTCATTGCTGGAAAACCGGACTATGATATCGTTTCCGGGGAAATACGGTTCGACGGGGAGAACCTATTGGAGCTGGAGCCGAGCGAACGCGCTCAAATGGGCGCCTTTCTCGCGTTCCAGTATCCAGTCGAGATTCCCGGCGTGGCGACCATGACATTCTTGAAGGCGGCCCTGAACGCGCAACGTCGGTCGAGGGGAGAAGCGGATCTGACCACGCCGGACTTCATGCGTCGGGTGCGCGAGGCGTCGCAAACCCTGAAGATTGACCAGGAGATGTTGCGCCGACCTCTCAACGTCGGGTTTTCGGGCGGGGAGAAGAAACGGCTGGAAATATTGCAGATGGAGCTGCTCAGGCCTCGTCTGTGTGTGCTCGACGAGACGGACTCCGGGCTAGATATCGATGCACTGAAGGTCGTCTCCGACGGAGTGAACGCCCTGCGCGACCCTGATCGGGCCTTTCTCGTGATTACCCACTATCAGAGGCTGCTTGAGCACATCAGGCCTGACGTTGTGCACGTCATGGCAAAGGGCCGCATCGTGGCTAGTGGCGGGCCTGAACTGGCGCTCGAGCTCGAACGCAATGGCTATCGCCACTACGCGGAGGCGGCTGCCTGAGGCGATTATGACAACTCATGTCATCCAGAGGTCGACCGCCGAAACGACCTTGATGCGACAATTCGAGCTGGGGAAGCTTTCGTCGTCGCCCCGTCGCGCTGACGCATTTGGTCGGTTTACTCAACGCGGTCTGCCGACGCGACGCGTCGAATCCTGGCACTATACCGATCTGCGCGCAGCAATGCGCGACGCTGCGCCGTTGGCGCCTGCCCCCAATTCGGGCGCGATCGAAGGCGCCCATAAGATTCTTGGTGATCGCAAGCGCATAGCGGCATGGCGAATCGTGCTAGTTGACGGGCGCTTGATTGCAGAGCTCTGCGACCAATTGCCGCCGGGCGTGTCGTTCTCGCGGGAAGAGCCAACGCCTGTGGACGTCGATGACCCAATGGTGGCGCTAAATGAGGCCATGAGCGTCGAGGCTCACGTCCTGACGGTCGCGGACGACGCACGAATCGAAGGCCCGATTGAGGTTACGCACATTGCAACTGCCAAAGACGCTTGCTCGCTCTACTCTCGAGTCGCCATCTTGCTCGGCGTTGGCGCCAGCGCTGCATTCATTGAGTCATACCTGGGCGCAGGCCCAGACGTGCAGCGCAATTCATCAACGATCCTGACACTGGCGGAAGGGGCGAGGGCAAAGCATGTCGTCCTCGTTGAGGATGACGCCGAACTGCATGTCGAGAGCCAGATCGGTCAGCTCGCCGCGGGGGCCGAACTCAACGCCTTTGCGCTTGTGGCGGGCGGGGCTCTGACCCGGCGGCAGTTGTTTTATAAATTGATCGGTCGAGAAGCGAAGGTCATTCTTGGCGGACTGACGCTGCTCGATGGAGCCCGACGGGCAGATACAACGCTGCAGGTCGTCCATGCCGCGGAGGCTGGAACGAGCAGGGAGTATTATCGGGCGATCGTCGATGATGAGGCAGTCGGAACCTTCCAAGGCAAGGTGATCGTCGAGAATACGGCGCAAAAAACGGACGGAGCGATGAAAGCCCAGGCGATTCTCTTGTCTCCGCGGGCGCAGATGAACGTGAAGCCGGAACTCGAGATTTTTGCCGACGACGTGGTGTGTGGCCACGGCGCGACGGTCGGGTCTCTGGATCCGGAGCAGCTTTTCTACATGATGGCGCGAAGTCTCGAGAGGGACGAAGCCGAATCGATGCTGCTGGAGGCGTTTGGAGAGGAAGCGATCGGGCGTATCGAAGACGACGTTTTGGCCAAAGCGTTGCGGGAGCCGTTTCGCGCTTGGCTCGCGCGCGAGCGCGCAACTCGAGTTGGCAAGGGGGAGATCGTTCCGAGGGAGTCCGCTTCGTGAATGACGCCGTTCGAACGAGCCGGGGCGCTTACGATGTTGAGAGAGTCCGCCAGGATTTTCCGATCCTCGGCGAACGACCCTACGGCAAGCCGCTCGTTTACCTCGACAACGCGGCGTCTGCTCAGAAGCCGAAGGTTGTCATCGACCGGCTGGTGCATGCGTATGAACATGAATACGCAAATGTCCATCGCGGCCTGCACTTTTTGGCAAACGCCGCGACGGAGGCCTATGAAGCTGCGCGTGAGAGCGTTCGGCGGTTCCTGAACGCGGGGTCAGCTGAAGAGATCGTCTTCACGAGATCGACCACCGAGGCGATCAATCTCGTGGCGGCGACCTTCGGAATGCACGGCATCGGCCCCGGCGACGAAATTGTGCTCAGCGTTATGGAGCATCACTCCAACATTGTGCCCTGGCACTTCCACCGCGAACGGAAAGGAGCGGTGCTTCGGTGGATCGACATCGGCGATGATGGCTCCTTCTCGATGGAGGCGTTCGAGAATGTTCTGAATGAGCGAACCAGGATTATCGCCATTACGCAGATGTCAAACGTCCTTGGAACCGCGCCGCCGATCAAGGACATCATCGGGCTGGCACATCAGCGCGGCATCCCTGTCCTCGTGGACGGTTCGCAAGGCGCCGTCCATCTCGACGTCGATGTCCGAGATCTCGGTGCAGACTTTTACGTGTTCACAGGCCATAAAGTCTACGGTCCCACAGGCATCGGCGTTCTTTATGGGAGACGCGAGATACTTGAATCTTTGCCGCCATTTATGGGCGGCGGGGAGATGATCCAGGAGGTCACGCGGGATGCCGTGACGTACAATCATCCGCCCCACCGATTTGAGGCGGGCACGCCGCCGATCGTCCAGGCGATTGGGCTCGCCGCGGCGCTGGATTATATGGAGGGGATCGGGAGATCGCGCATCCGTGCGCACGAGGAAGCCGTCAGCGCTTATGCGCATGAGCGTCTCTCTTCAATCAACTCGCTGCAAGTTATCGGAACAGCGCGCGGGAAAGGTCCAATCCTGTCTTTCACGATGCAGGGCGCGCATGCGCATGATATCGCGACGCTGATCGACAGGTCAGGGGTCGCGGTCCGAGCAGGAACGCATTGCGCTATGCCTCTGATGCAGCGCTTCGGCGTTACGTCGACCTGTCGCGCATCGTTCGCGCTCTACAACACATTCGCTGAGATCGACGCGCTCGCGGACTCATTGGAGCGTGCGCAAAGGCTATTTGCCTGAAGAGGTGGCGGCATGAACGACGTTCACAGTGACGCTGCTTCCTCGCTCGAGGTCAAGGCGCCTTCGGCAATGACGCCGGACGAGCTTCGCATCTTGACAGATGCGATCGTCGCCGCACTCAAGACAGTCTATGATCCGGAAATCCCCGCCGACATTTATGAACTTGGCCTTATCTATAATGTCGATATCGATGATAGCCGGTTCGTGACAATCGAAATGACGCTGACAGCGCCGGCGTGTCCGGTCGCCGGAGAGATGCCCTCGTGGGTGGAAAACGCTGTGAGTATGGTTCCAGGCGTGGCGGGTGCGAAAGTCAATATGGTTTTTGATCCGCCCTGGGATCAAAGCCGCATGTCCGACGAAGCGCGCGTCGCGCTTGATATGTGGTGACAGGAAAAAGGAGCATCGCGGGGGAGGAGAAGGATCGCCAGCATCGGCCGGTCGACTGCCCCGGCGCGGCAGAGGATTCGGGGATGGCGTCTGCAAAACGCGCGCGCTTCAACGACCCACGGTTGCGAGGGCTTCTTTACCAGGCGGTGCTAGTCGTCGTCGTTTGCGGGCTGATAGGGAGCGGCGCCTACAATGCTTATGCCAATATGCGAGCCCGCGGAATTCCGTTGGGCTTCGGCTTCTGGAATGAGGTGGCCGGCTTTGACATCAATTTCCACCTGATCGACTATTCACCGCTTTCAACTTATGGCCGCGCATTCTGGGTTGGGCTTCTCAATACTCTTCTAGTTGCCGCGATCTGCATCCCGCTGACTACGCTGTTTGGGTTCGCGATCGGAGTGGCGCGCCTAGCGCCGAACTGGCTGTTGTCGCGCTCAGCGCTTGTCTACACGAATGTGATTCGAAATACCCCTTTGCTGCTGCAATTGTTGTTTTGGTACAACGCGGTGCTGAAATCGCTGCCCGGGCCTCGCGAGTCGATCAGCTTGGCCAACGCCATCTATCTCAACAATAGGGGTCTCTTTTTGCCGTCGGCGACGCCGCGCCCGGGGGCCACGTGGTTTGTTGCTGCTGTCGCCCTGTCGGTCACAGCAGTCGTTATGTTTCGCGCCTGGGCGAGGTGGCGCCAGAATCGGACTGGCGCACGGGCGCCGGTTGCGGTCATCACGGCAGCGCTGATCCTCGGAGGACCGGCGGTCGCGGTCCTTGGAGCGGGAGCGCCGTTCACGTTCACCATGGCAAAGTTATCGGGATTCAACCTGAAGGGTGGAATACAGGTTGTTCCCGAGATGGCTGCGCTTGTTTTCGGCCTCGTGACCTTCACTGCCGCATTCGTCGCAGAGATAGTTCGAGCCGGCGTGCAGGCCGTGCCTCATGGTCAAAGCGAAGCCGCTTTCGCGCTGGGGCTCCATCGCGGTCTGATGATGAAGCTGGTCGTGATCCCACAAGCAATGCGACTGATCGTTCCGCCGCTCACCTCCCAATACCTCAACGTGGTCAAGAACTCATCTCTCGCGGTTTTCGTCGGCTACCCGGACCTTGTGCAGATTTTTGCCGGCACCGTTCTCAATCAGACGCAGGCGGCGGTGCAAGTGATGTCGATCACGATGGCGGTCTATCTCTCCATCTCGCTCGCGGTGGCCGCCGCTCTCAACGCGTTCAACGCGAGCTACTCATGGCAGGAGCGTTGAGCGTGGCTCAAGCGCTAGCGTATGTTCGAAACGCCTCCGAACCCGAGGAGCCGCCGCCGATGCTGTTGAGCGGCCCAATGGCCTGGGCGAAAGACAATCTATTCTCATCCACCCCGTCGGCCCTGACGACCTTGGCGTTCATCGCGCTCGCTATGTGGTTGTTGCCGCCCGTGATTGCGTGGGCGACGACGCTGGCAGTTTGGAGCGCGCCTGACGGTTCGCTGTGTCGGCAACACCAGGACGGCGCCTGTTGGGCGTTCATTGCGGCAAAGCTCGATTACCTGCGGTTTGGCTCGTATCCGCTCTCAGAGCGGTGGCGCGTGGATGTTGTCGAAGCCCTTGGGGCGAGCCTGACCCTCTGGTTGCTCTGGCCCAAGGCGCCGCGTCGCGGTTGGGCCGCGGCGATGTTCTTCGCAGTCTATCCAGTTCTGACGCTTGTGCTTTTGCGGGGCTCAGAGACGCTCGGCCTGCGGACCGTCGATACGCTGCTATGGGGAGGAATGCTTGTATCCTTACTCACCGCGGTCGTTGGCATCGTCTTTTCGTTGCCCTTGGGTGTCATGCTTGCGCTAGGCCGGCGTTCCCAAATGCCGATTGTTCGACTGGCCAGCGTCATGTTCATTGAATTCGTGCGCGGCGTTCCCTTCATTACGATCTTGTTTATGACCAACACCATGCTGCCGCTGTTTGTCCCCGAGGCATGGACGCCAGACCGCTTGCTGCGTCCCCTCATCGGCATCGCTCTTTTTTCCGCCGCCTATATGGCTGAGGAAGTTCGCGGCGGTCTTCAATCGCTCGGCAGGGGCCAGTATGAGGGGGCATTGGCGCTGGGACTGAATTCTCCGCGTATGATGGCGCTTGTCGTTCTCCCGCAAGCGCTAACGATGGTTATTCCGGGAATCGTGAACAACTTCATCGGACTGTTCATGGACACAACCCTCATCTCGGTCGTCGGCGCCACCGACTTCCTCGAGGCAATGAACAACGCCTTCAAGGATCCAGCGTGGAGCGGACCCACAATTGTGGCCTCCGGCTATGCTTTTGCGGGAATGTTTTATTTTGTTTTCTGCTATAGCATCGCGCGATATTCGGCTTTCCTGGAACGTATGCTCGCGAAGGGTCGAAGAAAATGACGCCTTCGAGCATCGAAGCGAATAACTCCGTTGCGATCGACTTCGTTGGGGTTCACAAGTGGTACGGAAGCTTTCACGCTCTGCGCAATATCAACCTCTCTGTGAGGTGTGGTGAACGTATCGTCGTCTGCGGGCCGTCTGGATCCGGAAAATCGACGCTGATCCGCTGCGTTAATCGCTTAGAGGAATATCAGCGAGGCTCTATCGTGGTCGACGGTGTCGAGTTGACGCGAGATATTAGACGGATCGATGAAGTTCGCCGGGACGTCGGCATGGTGTTCCAGAGCTTCAATCTCTTTCCACATCTGACCGTTCT
>Ga0209656_10001178_pt1 | contig 16994 bp, 15 predicted proteins | sample BogFormECP12_OM2_FD_188239 | JGI IMG/M metagenome (GOLD analysis project Ga0209656, IMG submission 188239) | Bog forest soil microbial communities from Calvert Island, British Columbia, Canada - ECP12_OM2 (SPAdes) (version 2) | ecosystem: Environmental > Aquatic > Freshwater > Wetlands > Bog ... | reverse complement strand
GCGTGCCATCGCGCAACGTCATAGTGTCGATGCTGACCTCGACGCCGATCTTTGCGCCGACCTTGAGCAGGCTGTTCGCGTAATACGCACCCTCGGCATCGCCTTCGCCGACGAAGCATTTGCAATGCGGTACGATCGCGGCATCGCGCAGCGCCGCCGCTCGATTGGCGACGTCGTTGCGGATGCGCTCGGCGATTGGGCGGCCTTCGAGCGTTCGTGCGGGCATATGGCTACGGTGTTCGCTCTGTGGCGCGTTCGGCCTTGACCACCGCGACCTCGGTGAGGATGCCGATCTGGGCGAGCAGATCGTCGAGCCGGCGCTGATATGACGCCGCCAGGGCGGCGTCTTTGAGTCCTTTGACGTTGATGCGGATATTCAATGCGGCGCCGCGCGCGGCGGCCTGCGCGAACAGCGCCGCGCAGCCCGCATCGCTGATCGCGTTCGGGTTGCCGGCATCCACCAATTCCATCGCGAGGCGCGACGTCTGCAGGCCGAGCTCGACGACGTGCATCGGCGCGTCGGTGGCGCCCACCAGCGCGTTTTGGATCTCATCGCTGCGCGCGGCACGTTCGGCATCGGTGGATTTCGGGAGTTTGTAGGCGGCGCTGACGCGATCAAACGCGCTGACGTCGTCATGGATCGCCGTGAGATATGCATCTGACAGTCGAGCAGCTTCATCTGCGATCGCCTTCATACGAGGAGCGAGCGCAGCATACTTGGCCGAGTCGCCGGTCAAGCGCGCGACCATGCCCGCAAGGCTCGCAGCGAGCACGCCGATGACGGCGCTCGCGCTACCGCCACCGGGAGTGGGAGCAGCCGAGGCGAGGGCACGCGCGTATGCATCGATGCCAAGTGTCGAAAGCGTCACAAGCGCCCATTCAATCCGCCTCGGGCCGAGCCCTCGGGCGAGGATTTCCGCTCCGTGAACCCAAAATGACGCCGCCTTATCTTCCCCCCTCTCTGGAGGTCCATCAAGCTTGTCTACGACGCAGCTCAAGACGGCCGCTGGCGCGAGCGACATCAAAGACCCTGGGCTCGCCGCGGAAGGCCGGCGGCGCGTCGCATGGTCGGCGGAGAGCATGCCCGTGCTCGCGGCCATCGGCAAGCGTTTTGCCGAAGAGAAGCCGTTCAAAGGCGTGCGCTTCGGCGCGTGTCTGCACGTCACCACTGAGACCGCCAACCTCATGTTGGCGCTCCAAGCCGGCGGCGCCGAGATCGCGCTGTGCGCGAGCAATCCGCTGTCGACCCAAGACGACGTCGCGGCCACGCTCGCGGTCGATCATGGGATGCGTGTGTTCGCGGTCAAAGGCGAGGACAACGCCCGCTATTACAGCCACATCGAGGCGGCCATCGCCACCGATCCGCAGTTCACCATGGACGATGGCTGCGATCTCGTCACCACGCTCGTGACCAAACATCCGGGCAAGTTGGCGGGCGTGATCGGCGGCACCGAAGAGACGACCACCGGCGTCATCCGTCTTCATAGCATGGAGAAAGACGGCGTCCTCAAGTTCCCGATCATCGCGGTCAACGACGCGCTCACCAAACATCTTTTCGATAACCGCTACGGCACGGGTCAGTCCACCCTCGACGGCATCGTGCGCGCCACGAATACCTTGCTCGCCGGCAAAGTGATCGTCATCGCCGGCTTCGGCTGGTGCGGACGCGGCATCGCGGCGCGCGCTCGCGGCATGGGCGCGCAGGTCGTCGTCACCGAGATCGATCCGACCAAAGCGCTTGAGGCGGCGATGGAAGGCTACGCGGTCATGCCGATGGGCGAGGCGGCGTCGCGCGGCGACATCTTCATCACCGTCACCGGCAATACGGGCGTATTACGCGAAGAGCATTTTCGGGCGATGAAGAACGGCGCGTTGGTCGCCAACAGCGGCCACTTCAACGTCGAGATCGACATCGAGGCGCTCGAACGGCTCCGCGGAAGGCGAGAGACCAAGCCGCGCGAGTTCGTGGACGAGTACCATATCGGCGACGGCCGCACGATCTGCCTGCTGGGCGAAGGCCGGCTCATCAACCTGGCGGCGGCGGAGGGTCATCCGGCCGCGGTCATGGACATGTCATTCGCCAATCAGGCGCTTTCGGCTGAGTATCTCGTGCGCCGGCGCGGCACGCTGCCGCCAACGGTCATCTCGGTCCCGCAAGAGATCGATGCAGAAGTCGCGCGCCTCAAGCTCGCCGCGCTCGGCGTGGGCATCGATACGCTCACCGCGCAGCAGCAGCGCTATCTCGCTTCTTGGAACGAAGGAACGTAACGCTTCATATGGCCGCACATCATACGAGACTGTTCACCTCCGAAAGCGTCACCGAGGGCCATCCCGACAAAGTCGCGGATTCGATTTCGGACGCGGTGCTCGATGCGATCCTCGCGCAAGACCCATACGGGCGCGTCGCGTGCGAGACGCTCGTGCTCACGGGCCAAGTGCACGTGGCGGGCGAGATCACCACATCGTGCTACATCGACATCCCGCGCATCGCGCGCAAGACCATCCGCGACATCGGCTACGCCGGCCCGCGGTTTGGCTTCGATGGCGACACGTGCGGCTTATCGATCTCGATCGACGAGCAGTCTGCAGATATCGCACTGGGCGTGGACCAGGCGCTTGAAGTCAAAGGCGGAGCGGCATCGGGCAGATCGGCCGCCGAGTCCATCGGCGCCGGCGACCAAGGCATGATGTTCGGCTTCGCGTGCACCGAGACCGAAGAGCTGATGCCGATGCCGATCGTGCTCGCGCATCGGCTGACCCAGCGGCTGGCGGCGGTCCGCAAACAGGGCGTCGTGGATTTTCTCGGACCGGACGGAAAGACGCAGGTCACCGTTGAGTACGACGGCTTCAAACCCGTTCGGATCGACACGATCGTCGTCTCGGCGCAGCACGCGGAGGGCTACCCGCTGGAGACCATCCGGGAGAACATCATCAGCCAGGTCATCAATCCGGCTATCGACGGCCGGCTGCTCGACGCGAACACGAAGATTCTGGTGAATCCCACGGGCCGCTTCGTCATCGGCGGGCCGCTCAGCGATGCAGGGTTGACAGGCCGCAAGATCATCGCCGACACGTATGGCGGCATGGCGCGGCACGGCGGCGGCGCGTTTTCCGGCAAGGATCCGACCAAGGTCGACCGTTCGGCGGCCTACGCCGCGCGCTGGGCCGCCAAGAACGTGGTCGCCTCAGGCCTGGCGGATCGTTGCGAGATCCAAGTCGCGTACGCGATCGGCGTGGCCAAGCCCGTTTCGGTCTACGTCGACACGTTCGGCACGTGCGTCATCGACGAGTGGCGCCTGGGCGAACTGGTGCAAGAGCACATCGACCTGCGTCCTGGCGCCATCATCGAACGCTTCGACTTGCGCCGGCCGATCTACAGTCAGGTGTCGTGCTACGGCCACTTCGGTCGCCCGGAGCTCGATCTGCCATGGGAGCGCGTCGACCTCGCGGCCACGCTGCGTGAAGCCGCTGGCATCAAGGTCGAACAAGTAGTGTAGTAGCGCGTTCTTCGAACGCGCATGTAACAGCGTTCTTTGAACGCGCACACAAGATGTAGTCCCGCGCTCTCGAGCGCGGGCGTTCCCCTCGCCACCGTCGAAGGCCCCGCCAGATGAACGCACCTGAACGTTTCCTCGCGGCTTGCGCGAGCAAGCCCGTCGATCGCACCCCCGTGTGGATGATGCGCCAGGCGGGCCGCTATCTGCCTGAATATCGCGCCGTGCGCGAAAAAGTGGACTTCCTCACGCTGTGCAAGACCCCCGAGCTCGCCGCGCAGGTGTCGCTGCAGCCGATCGACCGTTTCGGCATGGACGCGTGCATCGTGTTCTGCGACATCCTCATCCCCGTCGAGGCGATGGGCGTGCCGGTGACGTTCGGCGATGGCGGACCGCAGCTCGAGCGGCGCGTGCGCACGCGCGCCGACGTGGACGCGTTGCGGGTACCCGATCCGCTCGTGGCCACGCCGTTCGTGATGGAGACGCTGCGGCTGTGCAAGCGCGCCCTTCTCGACCGCGCCGCCCTCGTCGGATTCACCGGCGCGCCGTTCACGTTGGCCTCCTATATAATAGAAGGCGGAGGTTCGAAGAACTTCGCCGCGACCAAAGCGCTGATGTACTCGCAACCAGCCACCTTCCACGCGCTGCTCGACAAACTCGCCGCTACGGTCGCCGAATACGCGGCGGCTCAGGTGGCCGCCGGCGCTCAGGCCGTGCAGGTCTTCGACACGTGGGCCGGTGAGCTCGAGCCGTGCGCCTTCGACGAGTTCGCACAGCCGTACCAAGCCCGTGTCATCGAGCGCATCCGGGCGTGCGGCGTGCCGGCCATCCTCTACGTCAACGGATGCGCTGGCGTGCTCGAATCGATGGCACGCACGAGAGCGGACGTGCTCAGCATCGACTGGCGTCTCGCTCTCGGCGACGCGCGCGCAAGAGTCGGCAGCGGCGTCACGTTGCAAGGCAATGTCGACCCGACCGTGCTGTTGAGCAACCCGGTGCGGACCGCGGAGGCCGCCTTTGCGACGATGGAGGCTGCGGGCCCGATCGGCCATATCCTCAATCTGGGTCACGGGATCTTGCCGCAGACGCCGCTCGAATGTGCCGCGGCGTTCGTCGACGCTCCCAAAGCGAATGCCTGACGTATCAGGCGTCGTGCTCGCCCAGCTCGGCGGCCCCGAGACGCTCGACGACGTGCGCCCCTTCCTCTACAATTTCTTTATCGATCTCATCCCCGACAACATCCCCGTGCCGCCGCCGCTCATCAAGCCGACCGCGTGGCTGATCTCGACCCTGCGCGCTCCGTACTCACGCCGGCTCTACGCTTCGATCGGCGGAGGCTCGCCGCTGCGCGCGCAGAGCGAGCTGCAAGCGCAGGCGCTGCGCGACGAGCTGCGCCGGCGCGGACATCAGATGCCGGTCTACCTCGCCATGCGCAACTGGCGCCCGTACTCGGAAGACGCGCTGCGCGCCGCGCGTGCAGACGGCGTCACCACGCTCGCCTTCGTACCGCTGTACCCGCAGTATTCGTACTCGACCACGCGCTCCAGCCTCAACGAGCTGCGCCGCGTGATGCGCGCGATGAGATTCGAACCAGACTTGCGCGTCGTTGACCAGTATTGCGAGGACCCCGGCTACCTGACCGCCCTGGTCGACGTCACGCGCCGCTGCCTCAAAGATTTCGCGGCACCGCCCGAACGCATCCATCTGATCTTCTCGGCGCACGGCTTGCCGATGCGCTACATCGAGCGCGGCGATCCGTACCTGGATCAGGTGAGGAAGACCGTCGCCGCGGCGTGCGCGCGGCTCGCGCACCCGGGTCCAACGCACCTTTCGTTCCAGAGCCGGCTCGGCCCGGAGAAATGGCTCGAACCCGCCACGGAAAAACTGATCGAGCGGCTCGCCGGGGAGGGAGCAACCGCGATCTGCATCGTGCCGGTCGCGTTCGTGACCGAGCACGTCGAGACGCTCAACGAGATCGACATACAATACGCGGCGGTCGCGCAGGAAACGGGCATCCGGGAGTTCATGCGTGCGTGCGCGGTCAAGTGTCATCCCGCGTACATCACCTGTCTTGCAGATCTTGCGGAGCGAGCGCTCGCATGAGCGCCCCATTTGAGGATCTCGACGTTGCGGTGATCGGCGGCGGAATCTCGGGACTCGCGGCGGCTCACGCGCTGCGCAAGGCCGGCCGCAACGTGGTGGTGCTTGAGGCCCGCGCGAAATTCGGCGGGGTCGTCGGATCCGTCCAGACACAGATGTATCTTGCCGACGCAGGTCCGCAGAGCTTTATCGCCGCCCCGGCCTTGTTAGACCTCGCGCACGAACTCGGATTGGAATCGCAGATCATCGTGGCCGCCGGCGCCGGTGCCAAGCGTTACATCTACAGAAGCGGTTCGCTCATCGCCGTGCCGACGTCACCTGGGGCATTCATCGCATCGCCGTTGTTGTCGGCAGGGGCTAAGTGGCGGCTCCTTGCTGAACCGTTCGTCGCCCCTCGCGCGCACCAAAGCGACGAATCGGTCGCTTCGTTCGTCGAACGCCGCGCGGGACCTGAGGTGCTGCACGCGGTGGCCGGACCGCTCGTGTCGGGTATCTACGCAGGCGATCCGTCGCGGCTTTCGGCGCAAAGCACCATGCCCGCGCTGGTTGATTTCGAACGCACAAATGGTAGCGTGGTTCGCGGTTTCCTCGCCCGCCGCTCCAGAGATGGAGCGGCCGACTCTAGACGGCCCAATGGAGCGGCCGACTTCAGTCGGCCGAGAAGTCCGATCAGCTTCAAGGGCGGCAATGCGAGCCTCATCACCGCGCTGGCGACAGTTTTGGAAGGCCGCATCTACGCAGGCGCGCGTGCGACGAAGCTCAGACAACGCGGCGCCGGCTTCACGCTCGAGTGTGAAGGCCTGCCCGAAGGCACGATCGAGGCAGCGCACGTCATTATCGCGACGCCCGCCGACTCCGCAGCCGATCTCTTGGAGCCGCTCGAACCTCAAGCAGCTGCGGCGCTGCGCGCGATCGAGTACGCGCCCGTCGCCCAGGTCGCGATCGCATATCCTCGCGCTGTCCTAGGCGCACCGCATGACGGTTTCGGCTTCCTCGCATGTCGCGGCGAAGGCGTCCGGATCCTAGGAGCGGTCTGGAACTCGAACATCTTCGCGGCTCGTGCCCCGGACGACGAGTTGCTGTGCACGGCGTTTCTCGGCGGCGCCACCGACCCGGCGATCGGCGAACTCGACGACGAGCAGCTCGCACGCGTCGCTCACGCAGATCTTAGTCAGGTCATGCGCATCGCGCCTGCCAAGCCGAAGATCGTGTCCGGCTTCCGCTGGGAGCGCGCCATCCCCCAATACACGCTTGGCCACGAGGAGCGCCTCGCAGTGATCGAGTCGGCGGTCGATCGGATTCCAGGGTTGCGGCTGACCGGCAACTACCTGCGCGGTGTCAGCGTGCCCGATTGCATCCGGCGCGCGAACGAAATCGCGGCTGCGCTATCTTCCTAGGCGGCTCATCTACGGCGCAGCGTCGCCCCGTTCTCGCGCAGCAGCATACCGATGACGGAGTCGTTGCCGCGCGCGAACAGCAGCCGCAGCGCGACCTGGACGATCGAGCTCTCGCTCACGCGCTGCTCGAATGCAAGCGTGCGCAAGCGATCGCCCTGGTCGGACGGGACGTTCACCGAAAGCTTGACCTGGGGCTTGTATCGTTCCCCAGAATCGGCGCGGCGATCCGCGTGTTCTCTGATGCGTGCGATGATGGTGGTGGCCTCCGAGAGCGGCATTAGCAACCGCAATGGTTGCTTGATGCTACATGCTAGAGGCTTGCTCTGACCTGCCTGGGAATCCTATGAGAAGAAGTCGTGAAGACTGTTGGTTAGGGCGATTTTGGCTTGCGCCTAGGCCCGGCGCCCTTGCGGCGCAACATGGCTCCCAACGCGGCGTCGTCCCGAGCCTTGAAGAACGAGGCGAGCGCGAACTCGATCACGGAACTTGCTGAAACGCGCTGATAATGCGCGAAGGCGCGCAGATGCTCGATCAGATCCAGCGGCAGCGTGTGTGAAATAGTCGCATAGGAAGCCTTGCGGCGGGGCGGTGCTAGGGACGCACCAGTTGAAGCGCCATCTAACAGCTTCAGCGAGGGCACCCCGCCACCGGCCACCCGCAGGGCGCGCCGCTTGAGTTTTGCCATCCTACCCCGTTCCTCGGGAGAAAGCGATGGCCTGTCGGGTTTCGAATCTGAACGCAAGGCGACATGACATGTACGAACTGCCACATGCGATTAGTTGGCCGGCAGAGTAACGCCCGGCTTTCATGCAAGTCATCGCTGACACGAACTCACCGGAAAGGGAACAACACCGTTGTCGAATGACGCAAAGTCCCGCGCGATCGCGCGCCTGATCCAGACCAGCGCCCTCGTCGCGCTCTTTTTCGCCTTCGGATCGCAAGCGCGCGCCGCGACGACCATCGCCGACGCGTCGCCGGCACCGTCCCCGACCCCCATGAAGGACACAAAACTCCACGCATGGGTCACACCATATCTATGGCTGCCGACGATTCACGGACAATTGAATTTCACCATCCCGACGACGGGCGGCAACGTCGGCCTGACGGTCGTGCCCAGCCAGTACACGCCCAAGCTCGCCTCGGGCGCGTTGTTCACCGCCGGCGTTCAAAAGGGCGACTGGGGCTTGATGACCGACCTGGTCTACCTGAACCTCACCGCGGTGAGCGACGGTATCACGTCGATCACCGGTCCAGGCGGCATGCTGACGATCCCTATCGCCACGAGCGTCCAATCGCGCTACACGCAGACCATCTGGACGACCGCCGCGACCTATAACCTCGCGCCCGGTTCGCCGCCGCAGAACTTCGACGCGCTGGTCGGCTTCCGTTACGCGAACGCGAGCCCGTCGGTCACGTGGAATTTCACGGGGCCGGAAGGGTTGCTTGGAGTGTCGGGCAGCCACAAAGAGAGCGTCAACCTGTGGGACGGCATCGTCGGCCTCAAGGGCAAGTTCGATCTGAGCAAGGACAGTAAATGGTACGCACCGTTCTACGGCGATATCGGGAGCGGCGGAGCCTTCACCTGGCAGGCCTTTGGCGGCGTGGGTTACGGTTCGCCGAACGGCGGCAGCGTCGTGGTGGGATACCGCGATCTGTACTACAACATGTACAACGGCGGCGTGCTGCACAACATCAACTTGGGCGGGCCGCTGGTCGGCTACACGTTCAGACTGTAGTACCAGTTGATCAAACAATTCACGGCCGGCGTCATCCTCGCACTAGCGCTCGGGGCTCCGTTGCTGGCGCGCGCCGATGACCAGCCGTCCCCAGCTCCGGCCGGTGCCGCGTCGGCAGCTGACCTGGTGGCGGCCGAAAAAGCGCTGATCAAACAGTCGCAAAATCCGGTCGGCAATCTCGGTGTGCTGCCGATCCAGCCAAACTTCTACTACGGTCAGGGCCAGTACCAGCGCACACAGACGGTGACCAACGTCCAACCGGTCATCCCGATCGCTTTGAGCAAGCGATGGAACGTCATCTCGCGCACGATCGTCCCGATCATCAACACTCCATCTTCGGTGCCGCCGTCGCAGTGCAACTCGACGATCGGCTGCCCGACACTCACCGGCTTCGGCGACATCCAGCAGCAGACGTATTTCACGCCGGCCAAGCCCGCTACGGTCACATGGGGCGCCGGGCCGATCTTCCAGTTCGCGACCGCATCGCCCAATCTCGGACCGGTCGGAACCCACCAGACCGCGGCTGGCGTGAACGTCGTTGGTCTCATCATGCCCGGAAATTTCGTGATCGGGGTGCTCGGGACTCAGTTGTGGAGCATCGGCGGCTCGAGCCCGACCAACCCCGCCGTCAACTCGATGCTCGTCCAACCTTTCATCAACTATAACTTCGGAAAGGGCTGGGCGCTCACGACGGCACCGAACATCACGGCGAACTTCGCTGCGACGCCCGGCCAGGCGTGGATCGTTCCGCTCGGCCTCGGCTTGACCAAGACATTCAGGTTGGCGACCACGCCCATGCAATTCGGTGTGCAGTACTATAGCAATATCGTGAGACCAAATCTCGCGCCAAGCACGCAGCTCAAGTTCGTGCTGTCGTTCCTCTTCCCGGTCAAGCGGCGCTACACCGGGCCGTAGATCACCACGCAGGGTGGAGAGTCGTGTTCGACGTTGACGACGCAGGACTGCCGCTCGAATCCGAGTGGCCGGCGCTGCTCGCGAACTACGACCGGCCGATTCCGCGCTACACGAGCTATCCGCCCGTGCCGGCCTGGAGCGGTGGTCGACCCGAGGCACGAGCCAGGATAGAAGGCGAAGCGCGGAGCGCCGGAACCGCCGCGATGTACGTACATGTGCCGTTTTGTCCATCGCTGTGCTATTACTGCGCCTGCAATCGCTGCATCACCAAAGACCAGGTGCTCGTGGATCGTTATCTCGACGCCGTCGAGGGCGAGCTCGAGCAAGTCGCGCGTCGGGCGCGTGGGCTGCGCCTGGCGGTGCTGCATTGGGGCGGCGGAACGCCCAACAGTTTGCAGCCGTCTCAGATGAGCAGGCTGTTCGAGGCGATCGCAAGCCGCTTCCAGATCGACGACAGCGCCGAGATATCCATCGAGATCGATCCGCGACTGGCGAGCCAAGCGCAGATCGCGCATCTCGGACGGCTTGGCTTCAATCGTCTGAGCGCCGGCGTTCAAGACTTCAACGCGCAGACCCAAGCCGCGATTCACAGAACGCAGAGCATCGCGCAGACTGCGGCGGCGATCGGTTGGGCGCGCGATGCCCGGATCGGGAACATCAACATCGACCTTATCTACGGTCTGCCGCACCAGCGCCGCGCGACGTTCGCGCAAACCGTTAGCGAGGTGCAACGGCTCGCGCCGGAGACCGTCGCCATGTACGCCTACGCCCACGTGCCTTGGGTCAACCATGCGCAGCGCTCTTACGAAGAGTCGCTCCCCTCGCAACTCGAGAAGTTCGGGATGCTTGTGGACGCGACCAGGTCGTTTGCGGCTGCTGGCTACGAACAGATCGGGATCGACCATTTCGCGGCGCGCAATAGCGATCTTGCTCGCGCCGCTCGTAGCGGAAGTTTGCAACGCTCGTTCATGGGTTACACACGGGTCAGAGCCGAGACGCTCGTCGGCATCGGCGCGAGCGCCATTTCAAGCAGCTTCGATGCGTTCGCTCAGAACCGCTCCGACGTGGTCGAATACATCGCATCGGCCCGGACCGGCGATCTCACAGCGCGCGGTTGCCTGCTCGGCGATGAGGACCGAGTGCGCCGGCGAATCATCTCGGATATCATGACGAGCGGGGTCGTCAGAGCCGATGAACGAATATTGGCCGATCTCGCGATCGATGGATTTGACGGCGTCATCGCCGACGGCTTGGCCGTACTCGACATGAATGGCCTGCGGCTGACAAAGCTCGGGCGGCTCTTCGCGCGAAACGTCGCCGTATGTTTCGATGCGTACGCGCAAGGCCAACGCCGGCAGGCATCTGCGGTCTAGGGGCGGACGCTTGAAGGACCGATAACGGTTTGCTATAATGCTTGAGTTGCCCGCATCCGGGCAGCTCGCATTCCCCGATAGCTCAGCTGGTAGAGCGTCTGACTGTTAATCAGAAAGTCGTTGGTTCGAGTCCAACTCGGGGAGCATCGATTCTACAAGCGAAAGCGCCGATTCCGTGAGGGATCGGCGTTCTTCTTTGGGTTTCCAAGACTTACGCGCGTCGACCGTCGCTATCGGCAGCTATCAATACTATGTCTGGCAAATCGTAGTAAGAAATGCGAAGGGGCAGAATATCGGTGGCGGTACCTTCGATACGCATAATTATCCCATCACGACCGTTCAGGGCGCCTGCAGTGATAATCGCAAGACTTGTCCGCGGCTAGAGATATTGAGGGGTTCCACTGTTATAAGCAGTCCAAAACCCACTCCGACGGCGGTAGTCGGCGAGCAGCAAGTCTTAAGCATGCAACAAGTACCCAATTCTGGAGAAACTGGCCCATACACGCTCTCGGGACCGGGCTGGTTTCCGCCCACTCAAGCGATCAAGAATTACGTTCTGTCGACGCCGGGTCCGTCGAGCGCCCCGACTCCCGTGCCTTTGATGATCACGGACCTATTGGGGACGACTGTCACCTATTACATGATCGACCCGACCCAGGCAACTAACGTTCAGGCGACCGCAACCCTAACCAGCAGCGCGGAGACAGCGTATGTGACCGCAAACGCGGCCTTTGACCTGAACGCTCCCCCGATGAGCTGGACGACGGTGACAAACCTACCCAGAGTAGGACTCTACCTCGGTGACGAGGGCCTCAGCTTGGGTCAGCCCGTCCAAGGTATGACGGGCATCGCTTGGACGATCGAGGCGCCCGGGGCGCCAACGCCATTGCCAGGCGTTACCGGGCAGATGAACATGACTCAAGCGCTAAGCATTACGGCATCTCCGGTGCCGAGCGGCTGTAATCCAGCAGTTTCAACCTCGACGCCTGGACCAGAACTCGATAACGCGCTCTTTTACAACGGAAGCACGCCGGCACCAATTACGAAAACCTGGAACGCAACTGACAGTCCAGAATCGTATTTGGCTGGACAGCCACCAGCGACGCCCCCGTCCACGTGCACAACTTTTGCGCGTAGCGACGCGTTCGTCGACACCTTGATGTTCCAATCATCTAAGGCTAACTCTATCTGGACGCCTATAATGCAGCTCTCGTGGAAGTGGTCAGGAACCGCTGATTTCGGTCTGCCGGGCGGGTGGACCCTCGGTGTAAATAGCGGCGCCGGCACCCCCGTTGGCGCACCGTCGTACCAATTTCCGCAGTGGACTGGTATTTTCGTGAACCAATGATAACTTAAATTCGTTACAGGATATACTATATGATGAGAATGGGGGCCATTGCAGAATGATAAAAGCGCATCGAACTGCTATAAGCATTGTTGGCGCACTTGTCTTCATCGCGACAATGCTTCGTTTGGCGAGCGCGCATTCAGTTGAGGATCAAGCAAGGGCCAGCTATACATTCGGGCCCACCGTTAACAACCTTGCGCTCGGCGCGAAGCTTGAGCAACAAGTGGTTAACGCAGGGGCACCGATTCCAATCAAGTTTGCGATAGCGAACTTCGGGGCGCCAATACGCATTTTTCGAATTGGCTCAGTTCGGGAATATACTGTGACTGGCGTCGGTCCTGGTGGGATTCCGATAAGACGGAATGATCGCGGAGCGGGATCCACCGGGAGCATCGACACGGGCATTGATTTGCCTAGCGGTTCAACGTATGTGAATCCCGCACCAGATCTCGGTTTGCTATACGATTTTAGGGCACCGGGAAGATATACTTTCACGTGCGAAACTGCGCTCACACTAGTCTACGAGGGTCCGGTTTATGCTGACCTTAAGTCAAACGTTCTAACTCTAGACGTTCGATAGGTCTCAGCGACTCTCCAAAATTGAAGCAGCGGTGCCAGTTCGCTGACGAGTAACTCTGACCTGAGGTGGTGGATTCGGACCGGTGGAAACCCTGAGTTCCGGGCCCTTTGCGCGTCGCCAGCTTTGCCATCGCCGCACTAGCCGGATGAGGTGCACGTTAGGGTGCACGAACGAGCGCAAACCCTCATCATACAAGGAGAGTGATGCTGACTGTTAATCAGAAAGTCGTTGGTTCGAGTCCAACTCGGGGAGCCAAGCTCAACAAGAAGAAGACCCGCACCTCGTAAAGCGTGCGGGTTTTCTGTAACGGTAGTAGGGTCAAGCCTGTCACAACGCGCTGCTGCAGTCCGAATCCAATAGCTGGTGCGTCGAGAACGAGGAGGGACCGCGGAGAGCTCCGCGGTTCCTTATCACTCGGCCCTGCCGCGCGGAACTACCTATAGCCTTTGAAGTCCTCGCCCGGTTTGATGTTCGGAAACTCCTTTATGCTGCGCTCATATGCTCCGATGATCTTGAAGTCCGGACCGAGGATCCAACCGCACGTCAGATCGCTATAGAACAAGTTGTTGTCTTCGTGCGGATCGCTGCTGAGGTCGTAGATCATGGGAAGCTCAGGCGTTACGTAGGGTTGCTCCATGGCGGGTCTTATTTGCGCATCGGTGTAGCGAAAGATCGTCTTGTAGATCTTCCATTTGATCGACATGAGCTGGGCGTCCGTATCGAAGAGCATATAGCTGTCACGGCCGGTTGATGGGCTTTTCCCCAGCATGAAGGCAGAGGCATCGATGCCGTCGATCGGTCGGTCCTTGGGCACCAGATTCGGCGCACCGACCATTCCGGCCAGCGTCGGCATCCAATCCACGTCCGCGAGCATTTCTTGCGTGACGACACCCGCAGGCACATGCCCGGGCCAGCGGATCATCGCCGGCACGCGATAGCTCCCCTCAAATGGCGTGTTGAAGAAATCTCCGCGCCATGGCCCTTGCTCACTTCCGCCAAGCTGCAGGATTGCCCCACCGCTGCCATTGTCGCTACTGAGGATGACGATGGTATTGTCGTCGATGCCCGCCGCCTTGATGGCATCCATGATTTGGCCGACGCGGTAGTCCATTTCGGCGACCAGGTCCGCAAACACGCCGCCGCGCTGCGTGGACTTACCCGCAAAATTCGGATTGGCGATCATCGGTGGATGCATTTCTGAGTAACCGACGTACACGAAGAACGGCTTCTTCGCCGTTGCATTACGTTTGATGAAGTCAATCGTCTTCGGAATAATGTATTTCTCATCCATGATTGCCCGATTGCTGAGGTTGATCGGCATCACCGGTCTCGATGGTTGGCCCTTCTTGCCCTCCCACAGCATGGGGACGGGCTCGCCGCTCTCCTTGAACAGCGGATAGGACGTGTAACCGGCCACATCCCAGGTCTCCGGAAGGCCCCACCACTCGTCGTAGCCCTGGTCATTCGGCAGACGGCCCTGGGTATCGCCAAGGTGCCACTTGCCGTAGAGCGCGGTGGTGTATCCGGCATCCGAGAGGAGTTTGGCAATCGTGTATTCCCACGGCGACATTCCACCCGGCCCTTGCCCTGGCAAGGGTACCGTATATGTCCCTGACCGAACCGAGTAGCGCCCGGTGTGGATGGCCGAGCGCGTCGGCGTGCATTGCACCTCCACGTTGTAATTGTTGAAACGGATACCGCTGTTGGCCAGCTCGTCGATGCGCGGCGTGGCCACTGTTCCACCGTACACCCCAAAAGTTCCCCAGCCGACATTGTCGACCAGGATGAACACGATGTTGGGCTTCTGGTCGGCGGCCTGTGCCGCTCGACTCGAAGCGCTCAGTGCAAGCGCGATCGCGCAAAGCAAGGCGACTAAGTAACGAGCTTTGATCATGGGATGCCTCCAGAACGTCATTGCGGGTAAGTGGCAGCACCGCGAGAACTGCGCACAGCAGGGGTACTTGACGCAGGGCAAATTGAAGGAGTTAGGTGGGCGTCCCTTTTTCGAAGTTCTCAGGATTGAGGCTATCGCCCAAGGAACTCCGCCGTAGCTCGGGTCCGCCCATGCGGTCCCCCGAAGCGCGTGAATCACCGTTAGTCAGAATTCAGCCAAGACCCGCACTGCGTCAGAGCGTGCGGGTCCTCTGTAACGGTAGTAGGTTGAACATAGCCGCAGGAAGAAACGTCGGCCTCTTACGGGCGTTGACACTCCTTCGCATCTTTCAATGAACTTCACATACAGGCTATTGCGAGGGGACGCATTGCTTCTCTCCGACTAGGGCACGCACGGAGGAGATACCAAGGCGGCGAGGTGGTCCGCCAGCTCACCTGAGGGCCACATGGGTTTCAAAGTAGACGGCTGGGATTTCATCACATTTGCAGTGCTGTTCTTATTGGCTGTCATCTTTTTGGTATCGCTCGTTTTCATTCTCGGCTTACCTGGACGAATCGCGATCGCGCGCAAGCATCCGGATGCGGATGCGGTCAACCTCATGGGATGGCTCGGTTTTCTGGCGGTCGTTCCATGGATTCAAGCGTTCATGTGGGCGTTTAAGCCGACTGACGTCGTCGACATCCGCTACCTGCCCGAGCAGGAGCAGCGCAACATCCGCGACATGATCGCCAAGCTGAAGGGAGAGCCCGCTCCGCCAACGTCCGACTCGACGAAACCGCCGACGCATCCGAACGACGAGCCGGGGGCATAGCCGCGCGTGGGGATCATCATCATCATCACGGTCGGCTACCTCCTGTTCATCTGGCTCGTCTTCTTCAGGTTCAAATGGCTCAAGTTCAGTCCCGCGTGGGCGGTCGTGTCGGGCTTGATCATACTTCATATCCTTCTCGGCGTTCTCATCGGGGTGCGGTTCGCGACTCCGCAGTCGTCCGACGCAAAGATCGTCCAGTATACGGTTCAGCTGATCCCCCGCCTGCCCGAACCTACGCTCGTCACCGCTGTCTTGGCGCAGCAGAATGTTCCTGTGAAGAAGGGACAGCCGCTCTTCCAGCTCGATCGGCGCCCGTACGAATTCCAGGTCAGACAAGCCGAAGGGCAGCTTGACGCCGATACCGCGAAAGTGACCACCGCACAATACGATGTCGCGCAGCTCCAGTCGCAACTCGCCGCGGCCGGGCAGCAGGTCGGTGTGCTCAAAGCAGACCTGGACGCAGCACAGCAGCGGGTCGTCAAAGGACGCAGCGAGCTGAAGTACTCGCAATATGAGGAAAACCTTTCCGCGAGGCTCGCGCGCACTGGTTCAGGCCCGGTCGAAGACGTCCAAAAATGGGATGCCCAAGTGAGTGCCGACCGCGCCGAGATCAAAGGGGCGCAGGCCGGCGTTGAGCGCGCTCGTCTTGAGTACGAATCGCAGATCGGCGGCGTCAATACGGTGGTCGCGAGCGCGCAGGCAGCCTTGGCACAGGGCCGGGCCAACCTGAGCTCGTCGATCGCGAACGTGAAGGCCGCCAAAGGCCAGCTCGCGCTCGCGCACTACTACTTGGACAACACCACGATCGTGGCGCCCGCGGACGGCCACATGATCAACGTGCAGGTCCGGCCGGGGATGGTTTCTGGTATCGTGCGGGTCGGCGGCATCGCGACGTTCGTCGTCGATGCGGATCGCTATCTCCTTGCCACCTTCAACCAAGAAGTCCTCAAGTATGTCAAGGCGGGCCAACCGGTCGAGGTCGCGCTCAATCTGTATCCTGGACAGATCTTCACGGCGAAAGTCGGCAGCATCTGGTACGCCAACGGCCAAGGGCAATATCTGCCGAGCGATGTCATTCCTACATTCTCTCCCGCGAACCCGAACCTGCCGCAAAACCAGTTCGCCGTGCAGATCTTCATGGACCAGCCGACCAAGGACGAGCCTGCCCCTGCCGGGTTCCCCATCGGCGCGCAAGGCGTGGCAGCGGTGTATGCGCAGAGCAGCGGCCCCTGGGCGGCTCTGCGCAAGATCGACATCAGGACGAAGACATGGCTCAACTGGTTGTATCCGATCCCGTTCTGATGGCGGGCCGCACCTTTGACGTGATGCCATGAAACTCGCCATCG
>Ga0209656_10001177_pt1 | contig 17000 bp, 16 predicted proteins | sample BogFormECP12_OM2_FD_188239 | JGI IMG/M metagenome (GOLD analysis project Ga0209656, IMG submission 188239) | Bog forest soil microbial communities from Calvert Island, British Columbia, Canada - ECP12_OM2 (SPAdes) (version 2) | ecosystem: Environmental > Aquatic > Freshwater > Wetlands > Bog ... | reverse complement strand
ACCTGCGGATCAACGCTGCGGCCCGCGAGCCCGCGGCGCGGGGCCGGATCGAGGAGGCGCTGGAGCGGGCGGGCCTGGCCGGGCGGGCCGGTGAGCGGGTGGCCCGGTATTCCGCCGGCCTACGGCAGCGGCTGGGCGTGGCGCGCTGCCTGCTCGCCGATCCGCAGCTGCTCATCTTGGACGAGCCGACCAACGGGCTCGACCGGGCCGGCATCGTGGAGTTCCGGCTGATGATCCGTTCGCTGGTCGATGAGGGACGGACCGTGGTGTTGTCCTCGCATCTGCCGGTTGAGGTGGAGAAGATCTGCGACGCGGCGGCGATCGTGGACCGCGGGCGCGTCGTCGCCCAGGGCTCCATCGCGGAGCTGTCCGCCAGAGGAGCACGCTTCATCATGCTGCAGGTAGGCGACCCGAGCCGGGCTGTGATGGTGCTCACCGGGCACCCCGCGGTCTGCTCGGCGTCCGAGGACGGGCACCAGGTCCGGGTCGCGCTCGGCCCAGTCGCGGGGGACGCGGCGCGGTCGGCTGCCGCCGACATCAGCCGACGGCTGGCCGGGGCCGGGATGGATGTCTACCGGCTGGATCTGCCCGCGGCCACCCTGGAGGAGCGGTTCCTTGAGATCACTCACAAGATGCAGGATGAGGTTGCAGCGTGAGCGTCGTCACGATCGACCGGGTCAGCCCCCGGCCGCGCCCCCGGGCGGGCGCCGCAGCCGGGAGGCTGGTCAGCGCGGAGTTCCTGAAGGTCCGCAAGCGCCGCGGGCTGGTGGCCTGGACCGCCATCTTGACCGGGGCCATTGTGGTGGCGGGCGGCGTTCTCGCGCTGCTGCACGCGCAGGACCCGGCCAAATACGGGCCGGCGGGCGGCCTGCCGAACCTGGCCAGCGTCGGCTACATGTTGTCGTTGCTGGGCGCGGTCGCGGCCGTGCTGGCGGGCGCGACGATGGGGGCCGGCGACCTGCAAGCCGGGGTGTTCCGGGACCTGGTGGCGACCGGCCGGCCCCGGCTGGCCCTGTTCGCCGCGCGGATCCCCGGCGCCTTGGCGCTGCTGTGGCCGCTGGTGGCGGTGTCATGGGCCGCAGCGTGCGCGGGTTCGGTGCTGCTGGCCGGGTCGCACCCGCGCCCTGGCCTGGCGGTGATGGCCCAGGGCGGCGCGTGGGTGCTGCTGGCGGTCACCGTGGCCTACCTGATCGCCATGGGGCTGGCGTCGCTGGCCGGCTCGCGGCCCGTCACCGCCGGGATCCTGCTGGCCTGGCAGTTCGCCGTGACACCGCTGGCGCTGGCCCTCTCCAACCTCGGCGTGCCGCGCGAAGGGCTGCTGACCGCGGCGCTGAACCGGACCATCCCGGCCGGGCTGCTGCCCGGGCAGCGTCCGGACCCGGTCGGCCCCGCCATGCCGGTCACCGTGGCGGCGGCCGTGATCGCCGCCTGGGCGCTCGTCCCGCTGGCGGCAGGGGCATGGCGGACCTGCACCCGCGACGCCTGATGCCCGCCCGGGCGCACGGGCGTAGCCTGATCCGCGTGCAGGCCTTGAAGGCTCAGCCGGATGCGCGGTCTCGCCCGCAGTGGAGACGGTGGCTCCTCATCGTGGGCGATGCCGCGCTGGCACTGGCGCTGGCGGCCGTGTTCTTCTTGGCGACTGGGTCGCACTACTACGAGCAGAACCGTCCGGCCGGCATCGCCCTGATCCTGCTGCAGACACTGCCGCTGGCGTTGCGGCGGTGGCGCCCGGTCTGGGTGCTGGCCGTGGTGGTCGCCGCCACGGTGGCCACGATATACGCAGAGATCCCCGGACGCTCCGACGGTGGTGTGTTCCTCATCCTGCTGGTGGCCCTGTACTCGGTGGCCGCGCACTGCCCGCGGCGGCAGGCGGCATGGGCGGGCATCGCCGCCGGGGCCGTCCTGGCCTGGCCGCTCTGGCACGACAGCGGCGGTTTCTCGAACATCACGGGCGTGGTGCTCAGCCTGGGTCTCCCGCTGGGTTTCGGGGCGGCCGGGTGGATGTCCGGCGCCTACATGAGTGAACTGCGGGCCCGCGCCGCCCGCAGCGGCCGCGAGCAGGAACTGGAGACCGGGCGAGCGGTCGCCGAAGAGCAGGCCCGGGTCGGGCGTGAGCTCCACGACGTCATCGCCCACACCCTCAGCGTGATCGTCATCCAGGCTGGCGCCGCTGACGACGTGTTCGACACCAGCCCGGACAAGGCCCGGCAAGCGCTCCGCTCGATCGGCTCCGCGGGCAGGCAGGCCCTAGCCGAGCTCCGCCGGGTGCTGGAGACCGTACGCCCGCAGGCCGGCGAGGATGCAGGACTGGCGCCGCAGCCGGGACTGTCTGGTCTCGGCGAGCTGCTGGCCCAGGTCCGGGCCACCGGCCTGAACGTGACCGCCCGGGTCGACGGCGTCCCGGTGGACCTGCCCGCAGGGCTGGACCTGTCCGCCTACCGCATCGTGCAGGAGGCCCTGACGAACACGCTCAAGCACGCGCGGGCGGACACGGCCGAGGTTAACGTCCGCTACAGCCCGGCCGGGCTCCTCCTGGAGGTCCTGGATGACGGCCAGCCCGCGGCGCCGGCCGACCAGCACGGGCCCGCCCGGGGACGGGGGCTCATCGGCATCCGCGAGCGCGCGGCACTGCACGGCGGGATCTTTGACGCCGGGTCGCGCCCGGGCGGAGGCTTCGGGGTCCGGGTCAGCTTCCCGCTGTCCGGGGACCGGCCGTCATGACGATCCGGGTGCTGCTGTGCGATGACCAGGCCCTGGTCCGCAGCGGGTTCCGGATGATCCTCGAAGCCCGGCCGGACCTGCAGGTTGTCGGCGAGGCCGAGGACGGCCGGCAGGCGGTCAGCCTGGCCCGGCAGACCCAGCCCGATGTGATCTTGATGGACGTCCGGATGCCGAACCTGGACGGGGTCGAGGCCACCCGCCAGATCGTGGCAGGCGGCAGCCCCGCCCGCATCCTCGTGCTGACCACTTATGACCTGGATGAGTACGTCTACGCCGCGATCCGGGCCGGGGCCAGCGGGTTCCTGCTCAAGGAGGTCCAGCCGGCGCAGCTGGCCGAGGCCATCCGGGTGCTCGCGGCCGGCGACGCCCTGCTGGCGCCGTCGGTGACCCGCCGCCTGCTGGGCCAGTTCGCCCGCACCCTGTCCGGCCAGCGGGCCACGCCGGCCTCGCTGTCGGCCCTGACCGACCGGGAGGTCGAGGTGCTGCGGCTGCTGGCCGCCGGCCTGTCCAACGCCGAGCTGGCCGGGCGCCTGTACATCAGCGAGGCCACCGTGAAAAGCCACGTGTCCAGCCTGCTGCGCAAGCTCGGGCTCCGTGACCGGGTGCAGGCGGTGATCCTCGCCTATGACGCCGGGCTGGTCACGCCGCAGCAACCCTGACCGGCCGGGGGCAGGGACCCGCGGCGGCCTTGCCCTGCGATGGCCTGGCCGGCCAGGCTGACCAGGGCCGTCCTGCCGATAGGAGAACCCGATGGGGGAGCCGCCGGGTCCGGCGCTCCCCGCGCCGGGCTCTGGCCTTTGGGAGGCCCGCCCGGCGCGCCCGCGCCTTCCCATCCGGAGCGATCCGATGATCTGATTGGCTCCCGGCATCGCAACTCCAGCGCAGACAGGCGGGTTTCGTGAGTCCCGTCGCCGATGTCCAGTTCCTACGCCCGGCAGCGTCCGGTGCGCCCCGGTCTGGCTAACGCCCCGGCTGCCGGGTCAGGAACGGGCCGGGACTGCGGCCGGGGCCGGGCCCTGGCACCGAGCAGCTCTACTCCCGCCGCGATGACGTGACCCTCGCCAATCCCTTCGGTCCTCCCGTTCGCGGCTGGAGCGAGGTCTCGCTCACGTTGGACCGCGCCGCGGAGCATTACCGAGATGGCGAAGTCGTGGAATTCAAGAACCTGTCCACGGTCATCACCCCCGATATGGCCTACACCGTCAAGATCGAGAGACTCCGGGCGCGGGTCGGCGGAGCAGAGGAGATGGCCGCGGTGGCAGTTCGGGTCACGACGATCTTCCGGCGCGAGGACGGCGCCTGGAAGGTGATTCACAGGCATGCCGACCCGATCACCACGCCGCGTCCGCCGGAATCGGTAATCCGGGGATGATAGAGCCCTTCCCGGCCAGGGTTGGCGTCTCGGGCAGATGGTCGATGACCCACCTAGCAGTCAAGGCGCCGAGCGGTGCGGGATATGTGCGGGACGGTCCCAGGTTCACGTCATCCGAGCTACATCGTCGGTCCAGGTCACCACGACAGCGCTGCCCTGAGCTGGAATGGTCTGTAAAAACCGTGACCCATGACGGCCCCGCTTGGCCCGATCCCCCTGCGTGGGCCGACGGTCACGGCCTACCAACCGGGCGGGTGCTCATGGATAAAGATCCAAAAAGCAGCAGGCCAGAGCTCCTATCGGCTAACGGATTTGCTAACGAGACCGCTCGGGACGGGCGAGACAGCGCGAGACACCGGGGACGCTCATCGGGGCCTTCGCCTCGTGAGTGAGACGCGCCGGGACACCAGAGTCGGGGGAGACGCGCGTCGTGGTGCTCATAACCCAGAGGTCGCGGGTTCAAATCCCGCCCCCGCTACCAAGGCCAGAGGCCCTTTCTCGAACAGAGAGAGGGCCTCTGGCATGTGGTTTGTAAACGGATTTGTGCACGGGCGCCCGCTGGCACCGTGTTTGCCTGTACCGTCCGGCCTCCCTCTAGCGGTGCGGCCACGGGTCGGCTGAGTGGGGCAGCGGCTGGCAAGCACACGTTCGTCGCAGGCAGATGCCGATCTGCGATAAATTGCAGATGAAGTGCGATCCGTCTACTATAGGTTCATGAGCGCGCAGACCCTGGGTTTCGCAGTCCAGCCAGAGGATCGCCCGGTGCTGGATGAACTTGTCGCCTACTTCGGCGACGGCAACAGGTCCGCTTACCTGCGGGCCACCCTCAAGGTCATGAAGTCGATCATGATCGCCGACCAGCTCAGGGAGGCGCAGGCCTACGGCCAGCAGCGCACCGCGGAACTCGGCATCGACCCGTCAGATGTCCCCGCACGGGTCCAGGAGTTCCTCAAGGCAACTCCCCAGAGCAAGGGGGGATGAGCAGCCTCGAGCCTGCGCCGGCAGCTGTCGTCTACGACATCAACGTCCTGGTGACGGCGGCGGCAGGCGGAAATAGCCCGTTCCGGTCCTGGCCTTCACCGCCGCCTGTCTCGGGTAACGCCTCGGCTGACTGCCTGGGCATAATCGTTGACGCCGCCGAGTTCGCGCTCTGGTTGTCCCCGCACATCATCACCAACATCGACAGGATCCTGGCCCAGCTGTTCAAATGGGCCCAGCCGCAGATCGATGCTTACCTGCGCGCCATCGTGATGGCGGCCGAGCACAGCGGCGGCGGCATCGTGGCTGACGTGCCCAGGACAGTTCACGACTGCCCCGACCACGAGGACAACCTGATCCTCGACCTGGCCGCCGAGATCGGGGCACTGCTCATCGTCTCCGACGACACCGATCTGCTATCTATGTCGCCGTGGCGCGGAACACCGATCATCGAGTCGGCCGCGTTCGCCGCGAAGGTAGACGCAATGCGCAGGCACGCGCGCCGACGACGCAGATAGATCCTGATTTGCCGAATTCCCCTCATTAGTAAAACAAGGCGGCTCCGCTGCGCTCCGCCGCTGGCCCGGCGTCAGCGCCCGGGCTCAGCCATGGGAGGCCCGCCCGGCGCACGCCGGGCCACATTCGCGTAGGGGCCAGGATCACCCGGCTAATCCGTTCGGTCGGCTAGCTCGGTGACGCCGGTCTTAGCTTGGCTACGATTACCCAGCTCGTGGCTGCGGCCTCAAGGGCGCCTTCGCGACGCCGCTCACCGATCGCTGTCGCCCACCCTGGGCCGCCCTAGACGCGGGACCATTCGCAAGGTTCTGGCGGCCACCAGAAGGATCAACCCGAACAGGGCCAGCAGGATTACCGATGTACCCTCCGAATGCAATGCCGACCCGATATAAGGATCTTAGGTGCGGGCCGGGTCGCGGCTAGTGTTACAGGGCCGAGCACAAGAACATGGCCCACAGATGGCACCGGGATGGACGATTGTGGTGGCGTGGTGGGACCAAAGAGTGCAAGCTGCGAACTGCCGGGTGGGAGGGGCGACGATGTCTGTTGAAGGGGGTTAGGGATCACGAGGGTGTCGTGGCCAGCATCCGCAGGCCTATCGAGCTAAGCCCGCAGGGTTCATGGCGCGTAAGTTGGCACTGCCCCCGTGACCTGCTCGGCTGCTGCAGATGAGATGTCTGGAGTGCGGGGCAGAGACTGCTGACGCTCAGTTCTGCGTCCGGTGCGGGGCCTCTGTCATCCACCAGCTGTCCCTGGCAGCAGACCCGGCGGCCCAGCTGAGCTTGTCCTCTGACGCCAGCGCGGGACACTGGCCCCCAAGGCCTGCGCCCGACTCGGAAGTTGGCGGCACCGTGCTGGCCGAGTGGGTCGAGGCGCGTAAATTCTCGACTACCCGCCTGCGGCCCGGATATGACCAGGAGGAGGTTGACGTCTTCCTCACAGCTATTCGCGACTCGTTCCTCGGAGTAAGGCGACCATCTCTGACACCAGATGAGATTCGGAACAAGCAGTTCTCGACAGTCCGTCTGCGGCCTGGCTACGACGAGGAGGAGGTTGACGCATTCCTCGATGAGGCCGAATTGAGGCTGGCAGCTCAGGGCAGCAACCTGGATACAGGCAAGGCGCAGGACGGCGAGCCAGAACTGGACGCCTACGGGCTGCCAGTCCAGGACCGACCGGCGAGGCGCCTCACCGACCTCGGGGCGATCGCAACTCTTGCCTTGGGCATCGTTAGCCTGGCGCTAGCGATCATGGAGTTCCTGCCACACCACAAGCGGGCGGGCGGCCTGGTAGCCCTGGCTGCTGTTACGGGCGTCCTGGCAATGATCCTGGCCGGGGTGCGAAACGAAAAGATCCATAAGCAAGCCGGAGTGGTGAGCCGGAGCATGGTCTTCGTTGGAGCAATGCTTGGCTTCGTCGCATTCTTCATGACGTCGGCCATTTGGTGCCCCAATTGCACCGGCTGATCCGGCATGATCCACTCCCTGCACTGACGCGCACCCGGGGCTGCCGCCCCGGACACCGGACTGGAACTGACAGCAGCATGTGCAACTCTGGAGTGTTGGCCCAGTGCACGGCTCGCAACGGACGGCCCTGGACGATGCGCCCCGCTCCTACGGTCCAGAAGGTCACGCGTCGGCTTCATCATTAGCGCGTCCTGCTGGTAGCTGAGGCAACGCGCCGATGGCTGCATTGGCTTCTTCGCGCATCGCTGATGCCTCTGCACCTCGATTGAGCCGTGACAACTTGTCAGCAAGGTTATTCAGCGCCGTGGCCAGGTCGGAGAGAAACGCGGCGGGGCGGTCGCGGGCGAGCTGGCGGCGGATGGTGACGGCTTCCTCGCCCGCGGCTAGAGCCTCCTCCCACCGCCCCAGCTCAGCTAGGCGGCCGGACCGGTTGTTCAGCGCCCCGGCCAGGTCGGGAAGGAACGCCGCGGGGCGGTCCTGGGCAAGCTGGCGGTAAATGCCCGCGGCCTGCTCGATCACGGCCAGGGCCTTCTCTCGTCGCCTCAGGTCGCCCAGGCGGTTGGACTGGTTATTCAGCGCCCCGGCCAGGTCGGAAGGAACACCGCGGGGCGGTCCCGGGCGAGCTGGCGGCGGATGGTGACGGCTTCCTCGATCGCGGCCAGGGCCTCCTCCCACCGCTCCAGCTCAGCTAGGCGGCCGGACTGGTTGTTCAGCGCCCCGGCCAGGTCGGGAAGGAACGCCGCGGGGCGGTCCTTGGCAAGCTGGCGGTCGACGCCCGCGGCCTCATCGGTCGCGGCGAGGGCCTCCTCGCGCCGCCCCAGCTTGGCCAGATAGACGGACTGGTTATTCAGCGACCCGGCCAGGTTGGGGAGGAACGCATCGGGGCGGTCGCGGGCGAGCTGGCGGCGGATGGTGACGGCTTCCTCGATTGCGGCCAGGGCCTCCTCCGGCCGCCCCAGGTCGCCCAGGCGGACAGCCTGGTTGTTCAGCGCCGTGGCCAGGTCGGGGAGGAACACCGCCGGGCGGTCGCGGGCGAGCTGGCGGCGGATGGTGACGGCTTCCTCGATCGCGGCCAGTGCCTCCTCCCACCGCCCCAGCTCGCCCAGATAGACGGACCGGTTGTTCAGCGCCGTGGCCAGGTCGGGGAGGAACACCGCCGGGCGGTCGCGGGCGAGCTGGCGGCGGATGGTGACGGCTTCCTCGATCGCGGCCAGCGCCTCCTCCCACCGCCCCAGCTCAGCCAGGCGGCCGGACTGGTTGTTCAGCGCCCCGGCCAGGTTGGGGAGGAACGCATCGGGGCGGTCGCGGGCGAGCTGGCGGCGGATGGTGACGGCTTCCTCGATCGCGGCCAGCGCCTCCTCCCACCGCCCCATCTCACCCAGGCGGTTGCTGAGATCAACTAGCCATCCGGCGCGCTCGCTACCGTCGGCGGAGTCGTCAGCCAACCGCTGGACTACCACAGCCGCAGGTGGCGAGAATGCATTGCTTGATGTGTTTCCGCCACACACCAATCATCGCCGCACCGCCGACCTGTTGGCAGTCCGACACGCTCGTACGTCAAAGCTCCGGCGGGACCTCGGGCTCCATGGATGGACGCAGGTCAGCAGAAGCTAGCCGCGTGGTTGAGGCGGGGCGGTCCACCCCGTCACCATCGGTCCAGGCAAAGCCGAGCAGACCAGGGTCCGCTGCCGCACACCCAACGAGGACCCAATTACGTGTCAGTAACAACCGCCACCCGACAGCGTGGACGCCAGCGGACATCGACGGACAGCGCTTCCCAGGTCAGGCATGTCGCAGCCCTGGTAGCCCGCACCGTAACTTGGTTTCGGGACGAAGAGGCCAGCGGTTCGGCTCGCGCCGTCCACCACAGCGCGATTCGCGCCTAATTAGTCCGGCGCGATCCGCCTGTCCGCCAGTCCGCTGCGCTGTCGAATTAAGCCGTACTGGATCAAGGCGGCGCCGCTGCGCGGCGCCGCTGGCCCGGCTCCAGCGCCGGGCTCAGCCTTGGGAGGCCCGCCCGGCGCGCGCCGGGCCACCCCGCGGGCAACTCGCCACAGATCAGCCAGGCTCACCCGGGCACACAGCCAGGCACACAGCCCTCGCTATCGGCGCTGCCCCGCACCCGGGGCTCGCCGTCGGTCCGGGCAGTTTCACCCGGCAACAGTAGCGCTGACGCCGCTTGGTTCACGGGCCTCCGGCGACCGTATCCAGCGCTACATGATCGACCTTCGCCATCGGGGCGAGCCGGACGTACATGTACCCGTACGACGGGCGCTGCTTGGGTTCCCCGGCCGCCCGCGCCCGCAAGCGTCTCGTCCCGGTTGCGCTTCTGGATCGCGGGCAGCTCCATCTGCGACCCCCACGCCTTCGCCAGCCACTCATTTTCCTGATTCGGGTCGCTGAAATCCCACACCCCCGCGTGATCCGCCGTCACCACGACGCGGTCCTGACTGGTCAGCAGCGTCTGCGTGTTCAGCGTGTCCCGGACGTTGCGGGCCCACCCGGTCAACGCTGGCCGCCGCGATGCCGTCATACGGCCCCATCTCCCCCCGCAGCCACGGCCCGAACCCGCGCCGGGTCAGCGGGTCCGTCGCGCCCGAGACCTCCCAGTCATCAGCCCACCCCACGATGTGCCCCGGCATCGGCCGTAGCCTGAAGGATCTGATCCGCCTGACGCTGCGGGCTACTAGTGGCATCGGTCTTGCGGCTCAGCCGGCGCACCCCCACCAGGCACCGCCCGCACCCGTCGTAGTCCGTGGTCAGCATGTCCTCCATGATGCCTGCTCCCTCTCCTGTGCGGATTACGGAAGCAACCGGGCGGCAAGGACAACTATGCCGCTGACCGGGAAGCGGCGGAGCAGGCGATCGCCGCTAATCCCGGGATCGTGGCGGATGTGCGGGCAAACCAGGCCTTCCTGGTCCGAGTGGTGCGTTACCTCAGCAGTGGCGGCCCGAGCCGGACGTTCTCGGCCTGCCCTAGGTGACAGCCTGGTGCGGAGTGGCCCGGAAGCCGTAGCGCGCCATAGGCGGATCCCGGTGATCACCGGCCGAGCCCGCGCACATCGCCAATTTGGCTACTCGCGATATAGCTTGCGACCTCGAAGGCGCATTCGGTCAGATCGCTCGGCTTCAGCCGGCGCATGGCTAGATCATGATCAATTCAGCCAACCAACATTTAGTTACGAAGTGCCTACAGTCGGCCAGAGAACATTGCTTTGCGTAAGCGCGTCGTGGCTAATCCGCTGCTGACGGGCAGGCCAGACGCTCCGGTCTTTTCTGTGTACGAACCTGTGGATGACTTGTGTAAAACGGCGCCCGCTCTGTGTACAGGCGGGGGAAATGCTGGGGATAGCGATTCCGGGCCACGCTAATAACAGGAGCATCAGCTGGAAAAACACGATCCACACCCTGTGCACGAAACAAGACTGAAATTGTCCACGTGCCACGCCGTAATGCCTCAGATATAAGCTAAATGTTTATCGGACGTATATCCAGCTGTAATGCGGAGTCGGGACCGTGAATGCTTAAACCTAAAGACGGTGAGCCCGGGCGCTTGAAAAGGGGAGGGCAAGCGCAATGGTGGTGGACGCCTACCGGGGCAAACCAGGCGCTGGCTGACGGCAGGCCGCGTTCCCCGGGTCGACGGATAATCGCCCGGCATGACCGTGGATGCCCCGCTGGCAGCACCGGAGCCTGGGACGCCCAGGACACGCAGCCGCCGCCCCCGGTCCGTCATCCCAGTGCACGCGCCTGCCCCAGAACAGGTCATCCGCGGCTGGACGACGCTCACCTTCGGCACGAGGGGAGGCCCGACATGAAGATCAGGATCTGGCCAGACGACGCCAGCATGCTCCAGATGAACGACTGGCTCGCCGAGCTGCGGGACGACGGCTCCGCCGAGCAGCCCGGCGCTGGCGGCGGGGTGCCGACCAGCGGCGATGCCCGGCCAGGAGCCCGCGCCGAGGGCGGCGCCTGGCCCGAAGCCTTCGCCGGGCGCGCTGCCCCCGCCGAGCGCGGCGATGCCCGGCCCGAAGTCCCCGTGGAGCGCGCTGCCCTCATCGAGCGCGCTGCGCCCGCCAAGCGCGCTGCGCCCGCCGAGCGCGCTGCGCCCGCCGGGGCCGCTGCGCCCGCCGGGGCCGCTGTGCGGGCTGTGATCGGTGATCAGCTGCGGATGCCGATCATGTGGTGCGAGCTGGGTTCCTGCATTTCCTGGCATGCCGATCGCGCCGCGCTCGGCGAGGGCGACGCGCGCGCCCGCGCGATCAGTGCTGGCTGGCGCATCGACGCCTTCGGCCGGCTGGCCTGCCCGCAATGCCAGCAGACCGACCCGGGCTTCCGGGTCTCTCGCCCGGTCGTGCCGTGGGACCGGCACACGGCCATGGCCAGGGCCGCCAGGGCCGCCCGGATCGCCGCTATGCCCGGCAACTGGACGGCACATAACTACCCGGCTGCTAGCACCACCGCGGCTGGCCGCGGCCGTGCCGAGCGTTAGCCGGCATTTCTCTCGCCCGATGGTGCCGGTTGCGGCCTGCGCCGGCGAGCTTACGTGGCCGCCGGATGGCATCCGCTAAGCCGGTGAGCATGGATGGGGGTTCCTGATGGTCCAGGAATACGCTGGGGATGCCCTCCCCAGTCAATGGCACCACGGAGGTGCCCGCACCTTCTCCTCCTACCGCGATGAGAGTGACCGGACGGCTACGGCAGCGCCCCCGTCGCGCCTGGAGGGTTGGGCCGGCCGCCGCTGGCTGATGGTGGCCGCGGAGATGGCCGGCCTGGCGGATGGCAGCTGGCGGCCATCGCCGGATCCCGTCCGGGCAGGCCGGGCCCGCCTGCCGCGGATCGCCACGCGCACGCTTGACGCCGACGCCGGATCAGTCCGCACCGCCCGGGATTTCACCACCGCCACCCTGCACCGGTGGGGCGCGGCCGAACGCAGCCAGGACATCGCGATCGTCGTGTCTGAGCTGCTGACGAACGCGCTGCGGTACGCCCTGCCCGGATCCGGGGACCTCAGGCCCCGGCGGCTGATCCGGCTCGGCCTGCTACAGCCCGGGCCGTGCGTTCTGTGCGCGGTGGCGGACCCGAGCAAAGCGGCTCCAGCGCCCCGAGCGCCCGGTTCCCTCGCCGAGACCGGGCGCGGGCTGCACATCATCTGTGCGCTTAGCGACCAGTGGGGTTACGCACCGAGCGGCACCGGAAAGGTCGTATGGGCCATGTTCTACCCGCGGTTAACGGCGTGCGGCCGGGCGCGCCGTCCCAAGTGTGCCCGGGGGACCGGGTTGCCGCAGTATTGCAGTAGACACTGCAATACTGCGGCACCGCGTGGCCGCTACCGGCCGGTCCTCATCGGGCGACGAAGTCGAGCAGGGCGGGGTTGACGATGTCGGAATGGGTCCAGGCGATGTTGTGCGGGCCGCCCTCGACGGTGACCACGCTCAGGTCCTTGATCAGCGCGGGCAGCCGGGCGGCGGTGGCCGAGTAAGGCAGGATCCGGTCGGCGTCTCCGTGGATGAGCAGCGTCGGGACGTCGATCTTGGGCAGGTCGGCGCGGAAGTCGGTCAGCCACGTGTCCACGCAGGCGTAGGCGGCGAAGGCGGCGGCCGCCACGGCGACGTTGAAGCTGTTCTGCCAGGCCTGGTCGCTGATCCGAGCGGGGCGCAGCACGTCGACGTTGTAGAAGTTGTCCAGGAAGTCCTTGAAGTAGGCGGGCCGGTCGGCGACGACGGCGGCCTTGATGCCGTCGAACACGGACTGGTCGACGCCGTCGGGGTTGTCGGCGGTCTTGAGCAGGAACGGCGGGATGGCGCCCATCAGCACGGCCTTGGCGACCCGGGACGACCCGTAGGTACCGAGGTAACGGGTGACCTCGCCGGTGCCCATGGAGAACCCGCTGAGCACCATGTCGTGCAGGTCCAGGTAGGAGACCAGGGCGTGCAGGTCGGCGGCGAAGGTGTCGTAGTCATAGCCGATGGTGGGCTGACTTGATTGCCCGAAGCCGCGGCGGTCATAGGTGATGACCCGGTACCCGGCCTCGAGCAGGACGCGTTCCTGCTTCTCCCAGGAGTGCCCGTTGAGCGGGTAGCCGTGGATCAGCACGACCGGCTGCCCGGCGCCGTGGTCTTCGTAGTAGATCTGGATGTCTTCGCTGTTCTGCCGGCCGACGGTGATTTTCGCCATTGTTCTGCCTTCCTGCTGGCTGAGATGGTCGTTCACGGGTGGTCAGATCGCATAGCTGCGGCTTCGTCCAGATCGCGCCCAGCCACGCCTTCGCGGAGTTAGCCTGCCCGCTGCCGCGGGTGCCTCAACCGTATGTGTCGGGGTTGACGCACCCGTGCCGGGGACCAGGGCACCGGTTTGCCCGCGCCCGGCCAGCCACGTAAGGCTCCTTAGCGAGGCAAAAGGCACGACTCTGGCCGTCGGGTCGGCTATTCGTCATGGGCCTAACAGGTCCCTGGACGTTGGTCTTGAGCCGTAACCGCCGAGAGCAGGACCGAGGTGCTCGCGGGGACCGGCCTCGACCTCACGGAGCCGGCGATCTGGGAGGCCGCGTGAGCACTAGCGCGCAGCTTGGTGACCGGGAGGCGGCGTTGACGCGTGACCCTGCCCCGCTGCGTACCATTGCCGCTGCCACCATCACGGACGCGGCGTAGCGCCGGGCCGATGGCTGCAGATTCCCGGCGGGGAAGGCGCGCGCCAGGGCTGACGGACCGGTGCCGGGAACGGGGCATTTTCGACCGGCTCATCGAGGCTATCCGGGCGGGGGAGAGCCAGGTGCTAGTCGTGCGCGGCGACCCGGGCGTGGGTAAGACCGTGCTGCTGGACTATCTGGTCGGCCGGGCGCCGGGGTGCCGGATTGCGCGCGCGGTAGGGGTTCAGTCGGAGATGGAGCTGGCCTTCGCCGGGCTGCATCAGCTGTGCGCGCCATTGCTGGACCACCTGGAGGCGATCCCGGTACCGCAGCGTGAGGCGCTGCGGACCGCGTTCGGTCTCAGCGCCGGTCCGCCGCCGGACCGGTTCCTGGTGGGCCTGGCCGCTTTGAGCCTGCTGTCGGAGGTGGCCGGGGAGCGGCCGCTGATCTGCGTGATCGATGACGAGCACTGGCTCGATCACGCCTCGGCGCAGGCACTGGGGTTCGTGGCGCGGCGGCTGGCCGCCGACCCAGTGGGCCTGGTGTTCGCGGCCCGGGTTCCCGGTGCAGAGCTGGCCGGGTTGCCGGAGCTCGTGGTGGAAGGGCTCGGGGAGGGTGATGCGCGGGCGCTGCTGGACTCGGCGCTGGCCGGGCCGCTGGATGAGCGGGTCCGGGACCAGATCGTAGCCGAGACGCAGGGGAATCCGCTGGCGCTGCTCGAGCTGCCGCGCGGCCTGACAATGGACGAGCTGGCCGGCGGATTCGGGCTGCCGGGCGCGGCGGCGCTGACCGGCCGGATCGAGGAGAGCTTCCGGCGGCAGCTGGACGCCCTGTCGCCCGAGGCCCAGCGACTCCTGCAGCTCGCGGCGGCCGAACCGTCCGGCGACCCGATACTGGTGTGGCGGGCGGCGGGGCGGTTGGGCATCCCGCTTCAGGCGGGGGTGGCCGCCGCCGATGCGGGCCTGGCGGAGTTCGGCCTGCGAGTCCGGTTCCGGCATCCGTTGTTGCGCTCGGCGGCCTACCGGTCGGCGTCGGTTCGGGACCGGCAGGAGCTGCACGGTGCGCTGGCGGAGGTCACCGACCCGCAGGCTGATCCGGATCGACGGGCCTGGCACCGGGCCCAGGCGGCGGCCGGGCCGGATGAGGAGGTCGCGGCCGAGCTTGAGCATTCGGCGGGCCGGGCGCAGGCCCGCGGCGGACTGGCCGCGGCCGGAGCGTTCTTGGAGCGCTCGGTGCTGCTGACGGTCGATCCGGCGCGCCGGGCCGAACGCGCGCTGGCCGCCGCGCAGGCCAACCTGCGGGCGGGTGCGTTCGACAAGGCGCTCGAGCTGCTGGTCACGGCGGAGGCCGGAACGCTAGATGAGTTCCAGAGCGCCCGGGTGGACCTCCTGCGCGGACAGATCGCGTTCGCCTCGGGCCTGGGTAGCGACGCCCCGTCGCTGCTGCTCAAAGCGGCCAAGCGGCTCGAGCCGCTCGACCTCGAGCTGGCGCGCGAGACCTATCTGAGCGCGTGGATGGCCGCGCTGTTCGCCGGGCGCTTCGCGGGGGCCGGCGATCTGATGGAGGTCTCCCGCGCCGCCCGGAGCCTGCGCTCGGACCACTCTTCGCGGCCGGTCGCCCTGGTGCTCGACGCCCTTACATTGCTGGTCACCGACGGACCCACCGCCGCCGCACCGGCCTTGCGGCAAGCCGCGAGCGTCTTCGCCAGCGCCAGCATTTCCGCGGAAGAAGGGATCCGGTGGGGCTGGCTGGCTCAGGCGGCCGCCAGCGCGGTGTGGGACGATGTCCGCTGGCGCGCGATGCTTCTGCGGCAGGTCCAGATCGCCCGTGACGTCGGCGCGCTCGACCAGCTCCCGATCGACCTGGGCTCGCTGGGCACGGACGCCGCGTGGAGCGGCGACTTCGCGGCGGCCGCGGCCCTGGTCGCGGAGACCGATGCGGTCTGCGAGGCGACCGGGAGCCGCAGCGCGCCCTTCGCCGCCATGCTGCTCGCTGCTCTGCGGGGCGACCAAGCCGAGGCCGCCCCGCTGATCGAGGCCACCATCGCCGGGGCCACCGCCGGGGGGCAGGGAATCGCGGTGACCTACGCGCACTGGGCCGCCGCCGTCCTGGCCAACGGCCTCGGCCGCTACGCCGACGCGCTAGAGGCGGCCCGGCAAGCCAGCCAGGACAAGCCCGCGCTCTACATGGCCATGTGGGCGCTGCCCGAGCTGATCGAGGCGGCCACGCGCACCGGAAACACGCACATGGCCAGTGACGCGCTCGTGCGGCTGGCGGAAACGACACAGGCCGGCGGAACTGACTTCGGGCTTGGGATGGAGGCTCGGTCACGCGCGCTGCTGAGCGAGGGCGAGGCTGCCGAGGGCTGTTATCGCGAGGCGATCGACCGGCTGGGCCGCACTCAGCTCCGCCCGGAGCTCGCCCGGGCCCATCTGCTCTACGGCGAATGGCTGCGCCGCGAGGGCCGCCGCGTCGACGCCCGTACGCAGCTAAAGACCGCGCACGAGATGCTGGCCGCGATGGGCGCCGAGGCATTTGCCGAACGGGCCCGGCGCGAGCTGCTGGCCACCGGTGAGACGGTCCGCAAGCGTACGGTGCAGGCGCCGGACACGCTCACGGCCCAGGAGGCCCAGATCGCCCGGCTGGCGCGTGACGGGCGCACCAATCCCGAGATCGGCGCCCAGTTGTTCCTGTCCGCCCGCACCGTCGAGTGGCACCTGCGCAAGGTGTTCACCAAGCTCGGCATCAGCTCGCGCCGGGAGTTGCCCGGGGCCCTGTCCAGCCTCGGACAGTCGGACCCGGTGTAGCGGCAGGTAGATGGCTCGGTCAGTGACCGGCGATCTGGCCTCCGTCGATGTGCAGGATCTCCCCGGTGATGTACGGCGATGCCTCCAGGAACAAGATGCCGTCGACGACGTCGCTTATCTGGCCGACGCGCCCGAGCGGAGGAAGCCGGTCACCGAGCTCCTCGTAGCTGTCCGCCGGTTGCATCGGCGTCTGGATGATGCCCGGCGAGACCGCGTTGACCCGGATGCCGCGGGAGGCGTACTCGACGGCCAGTGACCGGGTGGCCGAGGCCAGGCCGCCCTTGGTCAGTGCGGCCAGGACCGAGGGCACGCTGGAGTTCGCATAGTCCGCGATGGTGGCCGAGATGTTGACCACGTGGCCGCCGTACCGCTGCAGCATCTCGGCGATGACCCGCTGGGTCAGCCAGAAGAATCCGCTGAGGTTGACGCCGACCACCAAGGCGTAGTCCTCGGCGGTGTACTCGGTGAACGGCTTGGATATGTAGACGCCGGCGTTGTTGACCACGGTGTCG
>Ga0209656_10001176_pt1 | contig 17001 bp, 16 predicted proteins | sample BogFormECP12_OM2_FD_188239 | JGI IMG/M metagenome (GOLD analysis project Ga0209656, IMG submission 188239) | Bog forest soil microbial communities from Calvert Island, British Columbia, Canada - ECP12_OM2 (SPAdes) (version 2) | ecosystem: Environmental > Aquatic > Freshwater > Wetlands > Bog ... | reverse complement strand
CGGACAGGCGCCCCGCGTTCACCCGGTCGATGATCGGGCCGAGCAGCTTCTCGGTGGCGGCCAGCAGGTCGTCGCGTTTGCGGGCGCGTTCGGCCGCCAGCAGCGGGTTGCGGCAGGCGATCAGCCGCTCGCCGGGGTAGTCGGGGTGGGCGATCTCGGCCAGGTCGTGGGCGTCGAACAGGCTCATCTGCAGCGGCCCCTGGTCGGCGGCGAGTTTGGCGACCGCCGGGGCGCGCAGCGCGGTGATCCAGCCGAAACCGGTTCCGTCCTCGCCCAGGTCGCGCAGCGCGGCGATCCGGGCGGTGGTGATCATCCCGCGGTCACCGACCAGCACCAGGTCCGCCAAGGCGAAGGTGTCTTTGACCACGGTCACGATCTCGGTGAACGCGGTCGGGTCGGCGGTGTTGCCGTCGAACACCCGCACCGCCACCGGCCGGCCCTCGACGTCGGTGAGGATGGCGTACTCGATCTGCTCGCAGCCCTTCTTGCCGTCGCGGGAGTAGCCGCGCGCGGCCAACTCGCAGCACCGCCCGGTCACCCACGAGCTGGTCAAATCGAACAACGCCATCCGCCCCGGATTCGCCTCGACCGCCAGATGCCGCGCCGCCAACTGTTTTTCGATCGCGTCCTGCCGGTCAACCAGCCAGTCCATCGCGGCGTAGACCTCGTCGGTCGACGCGCCCGTGACGTCGAGATCCTCGCCGAGGGTCACATCCGACCACCAGGACAGGGTGGACAGCTTCGACGCCGGGCGGCACACCCGCGAGATGATCAGCGCCAGCGCCAGATCCCGCGCCCGGCACGGCGGACCCAGCAGCGCGGGCACTCCGAGCTTGCGCGCCATCGCCGCGACCGCGGCCACGTGCCCGTGCGGCAGCGACCGGCAGATGCTGAACTCGCTGCCGGCCGCCACCAGCTGCGCGCCTTTCAGGCCGGCGTCGATCCAATCGACGACGTGCTCGGGCAGCATCGACAGGTTGGCCACCGTCTCGTTGCGCACCCGCTTGCCCTCGCGGTAGGTGCGCCGCAGATAGGCAGAGGAGTACTCGCGTGCTCTGCCCTGCTTGTCCACGTGAGCCTTCTTCACTCTGACTACGTGGACCTTCCCGGTGATCCTCGACACAACAAGGAGCCTATCCGATCCGGTCGCGCAAACGAAGCCGACACGCCGAGTGTTCTGACTACGTATTTCGGGCCGATCGAACGGTTTCTCCAGGTCAACAGCAAAACCGCCTGAATCACCTACCGTAACTTCGGGCTAGGAAGGTCCCCGTCATGGCCCGAGCACCCAAAAATTTGCAACGAGTTTGGTTGTCGGCACTGATACGTGGAGCCGTAATCGGCACCACGACCGACTGCGACCACATTGCAACCGGCACCGGCACCGCAACGGCGCATACGCCGGCGTCACCGGCCAGCTCGGCCGCACGCAATCACCCAGTGTCTCAGCGCATAGCAGGTGGTGGGTAGAGCCGCATGGCAGAGCCGCGCCAAGTGGCTGGCGAATCGGCGAGTCTGCCCGGGGAATCTGTCCCATTCCGCGCTGTGCGCCTGGGGATCTGGACAACCACGACGCGGCGCGAGAACGTGGCTCAGCGGGCCAGCCAGCCGCCCATAATGGCCCATCCCCAACAGGGGCGTGCCCGCCGGACGGCTCGGCATGCTGACTACGGGGGCCGGTGGCAGATCGCGCCGAGACCCAACGCCCGCACCACCCCACCCGGGGCAACCCCTCCCGGGGGCTCGGTGCGCACCGGCCGCCACAGGCAATTCGGAGGGTTACGGGTCTAATGCGTACCTATCCGTCGCTAGCCCCACCAGCAGTCCTGCAGGTTGCCGTTGCCGTCGAGGTAGGTGAAGTGCTGCTGGTTTCCGAACGTGCACACAAACAGGGTGTTGGCCGGTCCAGTCGGTGACGTCAGCGCGGCGGGGGCAGTCGCCGTCGGGACGGCCACGAACTCGTTCGCCACGCTCGGCCCGGCCGCGTTGGCGTTGTTGATCTGCTGCAGATTCCATTGGTTGGCGTCGCCGTCATACCAGCAGTCCTGCAGGTTGCCGTTGCCGTCGAGGTAGGTGAAGTGCTGCTGGTTTCCGAACGTGCACACAAACGGGCTGCCGGCGGGGGCTGTCGCCGCCGGGACGGCCACGAACTCGTTCGCCACGCTCGGCCCGGCGGCGTTGGCGTTGTTGATCTGCTGCAGATTCCATTGGTTGGCGTCGCCGTCATACCAGCAGTCCTGCAGGTTGCCGTTGCCGTCGAGGTAGGTGAAGTGCTGCTGGTTTCCGAACGTGCACACAAACAGGCTGCCGGGCGTGGCGGGGGCAGTCGCCGCCGGGACTGCCACGAACTCCTTCGCCACGCTCGGCCCGGCGGCGTTGGCGTTGTTGATCTGCTGCAGATTCCATTGGTTGGCGTCGCCGTCGTACCAGCAGTCCTGCAGGTTGCCGTTGCCGTCGAGGTAGGTGAAGTGCTGCTGGTTTCCGAACGTGCACACAAACGTGCTGCCGGCCACGGGGAAAGTCGCCGTCGGGACGGCCACAAACTCGTTCGCCACGCTCGGCCCCGCGCCGTTGGCGTTGTTGATCTGCTGCAGATTCCATTGGTTGGCGTCCTCGTCATACCAACAGTCCTGCAGGTTGAAGTTGCCGTCGAGGTAGGTGAAGTGCTGCTGGTTTCCGAACGTGCACACAAACAGGCTGCCGGGCGTGGCGGGGGCAGTCGCCTCCGGGACGGCCACGAACTCGTTCGCCACGCCGCCCCCGTAGATGGGGTTGGCGTTGTTGATCTGCTGCAGATTCCATTGGTTGGCGTCGCCGTCATACCAGCAGTCCTGCAGGTTGCCGTTGAGGTCGAGGTAGGTGAAGTGCTGCTGGTTTCCGAACGTGCACACAAACGTGCCGGCCGTGGCGGGGAGAGTCCCCGCCGGGACGGCCACAAACTCGTTCGCCACGCTGGGCCCGGCGGCGTTGGCGTTGTTTATCTGCTGCAGATTCCATTGGTTGGCGTCGCCGTCCCACCAGCAGTCCTGCAGGTTGGCTTCTTGCGTAAGGCTGACGTAGGTGAAGTGCTGCTGGTTTCCGAACGTGCACACAAACAGGGTGCCGGGCACGGGGGCGGCAGTCGCCTCCGGGACGGCCACAAACTCGTTCGCCACGCTCGGCCCGGCGGGGTTGGCGTTGTTGATCTGCTGCAGACTCCAGGCCATTGTGACTACTCCTTGAAGATGGATCATCTCTTTCCGACGTCGATCGAACTGTTTCCGACATCGATCGAAACACTGCGCCTCGAAGCGGCCCAAGGTAGCGGGCTACTCGATTTTGGCCGCCGGCTGTCGCCTGCCACGGCGAGTGTGATGCGGTGATCAACGCGTCGCCGCTTCGAGGGCTAGCAGCGGCCCGAGCCGAGATCTAACCCCAGCGCCCCCACGCCAAGCTCTTCGACCTCGCCACGGTAGGCGGACTCGAACTGGAAATCCCGTGGTGTCGTCATCAACCACATATATCAACCGGGTCGATGTATATCAATATGGTTGATATATAAGCGCCAAGCGCCATGGCTCGTCCGCACATCTGCATGCGGCCGGCTTTTCAACGGCCGCCGGAGCGCCTGCGCCGGTGCCAATACTGGGCGCCGACCATGACCGACGTCACCAGCAGGATTTCGGGGAGCTGTTGCAGCACTTCAGCCATCCACACCGACCTCGAGACGGTTGTAGGCCTCCCACCACATGGCCTCGTGCTCGACGGGCGACATCTCGCCCTGCTCACGCAATTCATCGGCCGTGGTCAACATCTCGACAACCGCTTCCCATTTGCCGTACATGGCCTCGCTGCGTTGGTCGGAATAACCCTCGACCAGGACCACCGACAGCGAACGGACCTGCACCCGCGCTGGTCCGGACATGACGAACAGCACCGCGCCCACACCCAGGTACGCCGCCGCGCACGCCACCAGCGTTGTCAGAGGCGTGAGAACGACGTCACCCAGGCACATCGCCGCGAGCAGCGCCAACGCGGCCCCTCCCACAGGCCAACCGCGCCACGCCCGAACGAGGCGCCGGTCGGCAGCAGCGATACCCGGCGGGAACACGCTCAACCGATAGCGTCGCAGGCCGTAGCGGCCGAACATCGCATCGAACGAGCCCCACACACGGTTGCCGTCCAGCAAGCTCAGCCACCACGTGCGAGGTTTGGGTGAAGCGACGCGCGCGTCGGCCTGGTTCATGCAACGACGTCTACTCCGTATTCGGGTCGTTGCGCGGCATGTGAACGGGATCCATACGCGGGGAGCCCGAAACTTTTACGGGATCCTCACTCCTGGATCCGCCGCCAAGGCCGGGCCTCTTCGAGTTCGTACGCCAGTTCCAGCAGCCGGGCTTCCTGTCCGACACCGGCGGACAGCATGATGCCCTGCGGCAGCCCTGCAGCGGTCTCGGCCAACGGCAGCGAGATAGCCGGCTCACCCGACGCGTTTTGCAACGGCGTGAACGCCACCCAATCCACCAGCCGATCCATGATCTGCTGATATTCGGCGGTCGGATCGAGGTGGCCGATGCGCGGTGTCTCGTGAGCCAGTGTCGGTGTCAGGACCGCGTCGTAAGTACGGAAGAACCGCGCCGTCGCGCGGCGCACCGAGGCGAGCCGTGCAATTGCGCGTGGAAGGCGGTGCAGGTTGCGGCTCGCGAAGCGGTCGAGCCCCAGCGTGAGGTTGTCCAAACGGCCCCGGTCGAAGCTCTTGCCGTACGCACGGGTACCACCGCGCACCAACGAAAATGCCAGGAACGACCAGTACAGGATGAAGTCATCGGCGAAATGGTCGGGCACCGGCGGCCCGTCGAGGTGCTGGACGCGGTGACCGAGTTCTTCGAGCAACCCAGCCGTCTTCAAGGTCGCCTCCCGCACGTCGGCGCTGGATTGACGCCCGATCGTGGTGGTGACCACCGCGATCGAGAGGCGCCGCCTTCCCGGGGCCGCGACGTCACCGATCGGCGGCAGCTTCCGGTTCCGCCACAACTGTTCCACCTCGCGGTAAAACGCCGCGGTGTCCCGCACCGACCTCGTCACCACGCCGTTGGTGACGAGCCGGACGGGCATCTGACCCATCCACTTGTCCAACGGCAGTCGGCCGCGGCTGGGCTTCAGACCCACTAAACCGTTGCAGGAGGCGGGAATTCGGATCGAGCCGCCGCCGTCGTTGGCATGGGCGATCGGCACCGCGCCGGCCGCCACGAACGCGGCCGACCCCGAAGACGACGCGCCGGCCGTGTGGTCGGGGTTCCAGGGGTTGCGGACCGGGCCGATCCGCGGGTGCTCGGCCGCGCCGCTGAACCCGAACTCCGACATCTGCGTCTTGCCGACCGGTACCAGTCCTGTCGCAAGGAAGGTGCGCGCCCAATCCCCGTGGGCCCGTGCCGGTCTCGGCGTCCACGCATCGGTACCCTGCATCGTCGGCATCCCGGCCACGTCGACGTTGTCCTTGATAAACGTCGGCACCCCGGCGAAGAAGCCGCGCTGATGACCGGCGGCCCGCCGTCGGGCGCGGTCGAACGCCTCATGGGCCAGCCCGTTGAGGGCAGGGTTCACCGCCTCGGTGCGGGCGATCGCGGCCTCGACCAGCTCAGCGGGCGATACGTCACCCGAGCGGATCCGCTCGACCAAACCGACCGCGTCGGAGTCACCCAGCGCGTCGTCGCCGTAGGCGTGGATGCGCGTCATGCCGCTAGGCCTGGCCTACCTCGAACCGGGCGAATCGCGTCACGGTGATGCCGGCCTCGCCGAGAAGCTGCTTGACGGTCTTCTTGTTGTCCGACACCGACGCCTGCTCGAGCAGCACGACGTCCTTGAAGTAGCCGCCGAGGCGGCCCTCGACGATCTTCGGTAACGCCTTCTCCGGCTTGCCCTCGGCCCGCGAGGTCTCTTCGGCGATGCGCCGCTCGTTGGCGACGACGTCCTCGGGTACGTCCTCCCGCGACAGGTACCTGGCCTTCAGCGCCGCGATCTGCAAGGCGACCGCATGGGCCGCCTGGGCGTCGTCGCCGGTGTACTCCACCAGAACGCCGACGGCCGGCGGCAGGTCCGCCGACCGCTTGTGCAGGTAAGTCTCGACGTTCCCGTCGAACGCCACGACGCGGCGCAGCTCGAGCTTCTCGCCGATCTTGGCGGACAGGTCGGCGATGGCTTGCTCGACGCTCTTGGCGGCCGACCCTTCGGAAATCGGGGCGGCCTTGAGGGTGTCGAGGTCGGTGGCCTTCGACTCGACAGCCGCGGTCACGACCTCGTCGGCCAGCTTCTGGAACTCATCGTTCTTCGCGACGAAGTCGGTCTCGGAGTTCAGCTCGATCATCGCGCCGCCCTTCGCCGCGACAAGCCCTTCGGCGGTGGCGCGCTCGGCGCGCTTGCCGACATCCTTGGCGCCCTTGATCCGAAGGATCTCGACGGCCTTGTCGAACTCGCCGTCGGCCTCGGTCAGCGCGTTCTTGCAGTCGAGCATGCCGGCGCCGGTCAGCTCCCGCAGTCGCTTGACGTCGGCAGCGGTGTAGTTAGCCATGTCAGCCTTCCGTGGTTTTGGTTTCGGTGGCAGTCGATTCCGGAGCCGCAGCGGCGGCCACACCTGACTCCGGAGCCGCAACGTCGGCGACACCTGACTCCGGAGCCGCAACGTCGGCGACACCTGACTCCGGAGCCGCAACGTCGGCGACACCTGACTCCGGAGCCGCAGTGGCGGCCGGCGCGTTCGCGGTCGCGGTGGCCAGCAGCTCCTGCTCCCACTCGGCCAGCGGCTCGGCGGACTCGGCCTCCGGCTTGCCCTCGCCGTTGCCCAATCCGGCGCGCGCCTGCAGTCCCTCGGCGACGGCCGCGGCGACCACGCGGGTCAGCAGTGCGGCGGAGCGGATCGCGTCGTCGTTGCCGGGGATCGGGTAGTCGACCAGGTCGGGGTCGCAGTTGGTGTCGAGGATCGCGATGACCGGGATGCCGAGCTTGCGCGCCTCGCCGACGGCGATGTGCTCCTTGTTGGTGTCGACGACCCAGATCGCTGACGGAACCCTGTTCATGTCGCGGATACCGCCGAGGCTGCGCTCGAGCTTGTTCTTCTCGCGGGTCAGGCCGAGGATTTCCTTCTTGGTGCGCCCCTCGAAGCCACCGGTCTGCTCCATGGCTTCGAGCTCCTTGAGGCGTTGCAGCCGCTTGTGCACGGTCGAGAAATTGGTGAGCATCCCGCCCAGCCAGCGCTGGTTGACAAAGGGCATGCCGACGCGGGTGGCCTCGTCGGCGATCGACTCCTGCGCCTGCTTCTTGGTGCCGACAAACAGGATCGTGCCGCCGTGGGCGACGGTTTCTTTGACGAACTCGTACGCCTTGTCGATGTAGGTCAGCGTCTGCTGCAGGTCGATGATGTAAATGCCGTTGCGGTCGGTGAAGATGAACCGCTTCATCTTGGGGTTCCAGCGACGGGTCTGATGCCCGAAGTGCGTGCCGCTGTCGAGCAGCTGTTTCATGGTCACGACGGCCATGGATATGCCTTGCTTTCGTTGTCGGTTGCCGCCCGGCATCGGGTGATGTCGGGCCCTGGCGCCTGCGGGATGCCGGACCCGCGGTGAGGCGGGACCGCCCGGCATGCCGGTACGAGCTTGCTCGTGGTGCAGGCGCGCGAAGTCAACCCACATACGTAGGTTGCAGGGACGAGCTTACACGGTGCGAACAGGTGCTTTGTCCACTAGCGGGGTCCACTAGCGGGCCATCCGGCACCGTGGGGAATGAAACGACCGCAGGCAGCGATGTCAGCCCAGAGCGCTGCCCTTCAGCCATTGGTCCCAGGGTATGGTCCAGTCGCCGTTTTGCCAGATTTGCAGCGGCTGCCCGCCGGTGTTGTGGACTTCGACGACATCACCTGGTTGGGAGAAGTTGTAAAACCATGTCGCGTTGTCGGCGTTGAGGTTCAAACATCCGTGAGACGTGTCGGTGTTGCCCTGGGCCCACACCGTGGTGTCCAGTTCGTGGAGATAAATGCCGTCGGTGCTGATGCGGGTGGCGTACTTGATCGACTCGCGGTAACCGAGCCGGGAGTTGATCGGCAACCCGAAGGTCGAGGAATCCATGATGACCGGGTTGCCCTTGTCCAGGACCGTGTACACGCCCGGCGGCGTCCAGAATGACAGCGTGTGACCGGCGATGTCCTGTGTCCCGCCCATGCCCATCGATGTCGGCATCGTGCGGACCAAGGCGCCGTTGTTGTAGACGCTGACCTGTTTGGTCGTGTCGTCGGCGATCGATACATGTGCGTCGCCGATGGTGAGCGAAACGTGGCTGTCTTCCTGGCCGTACAGCCCGCCGCCCATCGCAGCGCCGTAGATATTGGCTGACGCGGTGACCGTGGTGCCCGGCGCGTAGTAGTGCTCCGGTCGCCAGTGCACGTTCTGATCGTCCACCCAGTACCAGGTCCCTTGCACAGGAGGCGAGGTGGTCACGCCGAGTCTGCGTTCGGCGGCGGCGTGATCGGTGATGGGCTCGTCGAAGTGGGCCACGATGACCGTCCCGACCCCGTATGTGCCGCCGTCTTGTAGGGCCGCTCCCGAGGTCGTGTTGAGATACACCTTCGTCTGGTTGCTTGGGGTCAGCGTGGAGAAGGTCGCCACCTGCTTTGTCGTAACTCCGCCGGTTCCGCGGCTGGCGACGGTGATCGTGTAGGTGCGGCCATAGCCGAGCGGAACCGACGGCTTCCAGGACGTGCTGTCCGGGGTCATGATGCCCGCGACGGCCTTGCCGGCGTCGTTGACCATCTGGACATCGGTCAGCACTCCGGAGGCGGCCGTCACCAACACCCGGCTCAGCGGGTCGACGTCGCGGGCGTCGGGGCCGGGTGTGATCGACACCACCGCGGGTGCGGCCGGCGGCGAAGCAGCACGACCGGCCACGCTGGCGCTGCAATCGGCGGCGCAGCGCATGATCATCGCGCTTGCGACGGCGCCGGACGCGGCGGTCAGCACCAGAACGGCCGCGACGCAAAGCGCACGGACATGCTGATTGCAGGTCAAGGAGGCATCTCCAAGGTCAGTCGGCGAGGGCCAGCCGGCACACGGCGTCACGCTCCGCCATCCGTGCGGGCGATCCCGATGCTAGCCCGGCCGTCTGGGCGGCGCAGGCCGAGATCATCGCGCACTCAACGGCGCCCACGCAAAGTCACAGGTCGCGAGCTATCAGGCTGCGGCCGTCGTCCTGAAAACCGCGATTTCGGTAGTAGGTGTCCAGGTGGCTTCCATCACGACCATTGGGTGCGATGACCAGCTCCAGATAACGACAGCCGCGCCGGCGGGCCCACCGGGCACTGTCATCGATCAACTGGCCGGCGATCCCCCGACACCGCGCCTCGGGCGTGACGTACAGATCCTCCAGCTCGGCGATGAGTCCGCTTTCCAGCCCAAAGCTCGTCGTTGTGATCGCAAACGCCACAAACCCGCGATCCGAGACGGCCACCGCTGTCCGCGCTGCTGTCGATGACAACAGACTCTTGAGGTTGGCCCGCAGCTCGTCGACGGGTGCAGCGAAGCCTTCCGCGCTGTAGAACGCGGTCGCGAGCGCCAAGACCGCCTCGATGTCCGCGGGACCGGCAGCTCGCACCTCAGCTCCACCCGCGGGATGCGACGATCCTGTCAGCGCGGCGCTCTTCGGCATACCGACTAGCCAGGCGGTGGCCTGTCCGTTCCGCATGTCATAGTCACGACCACGCGGCGCGAGTCGTTCACCGACCGCCTTCTTGTGCCGCCTCGGCCGCTGCCAGTTCGCGTTTCCATTCGCGAAATGATTCCTCAGTCCGGCCCCGCCGCCAGTATCCCGAGATGGAGGCCCACTTCGCGTCGACACCGCGCTCCTTGCGGACGTAGGGCCGCAAGTTGTGCATCACGGCCTGCGCTTCGCCGTGAATGAACACCTGGACCTGGCCGGGTAGCCAGCGGGCCTCCTTGACCGCGGCTATCAACGGGGCGTGGTCGCCGGCGCGGTCCTCTGGGACGAGGTCGCCACGGCCGCCGCGGTAGATCCAGTTCAGGTCCACTCCGGCCCGCGATGTCAGCGGGATCTCGTCATCCGGCTCGGCAACCTCGACGAACACCTGAGCAACAGCCTTGGGTGGCAGCGCTTCCAGCGTCGCGGCGATGGCGGGCAGCGCTGATTCGTCGCCGGCAATCAGGTGCCAGTCCGCCGCAGGGTCGGGCGCATAGGCCCCGCTCGGCCCCATCAGATACGCGGGCTGACCCGGTTGCGCGGCCAGCGCCCATGGGCCGGCGACGCCGTGCTCGCCGTGCACGACGAAGTCGATTGCCATCTCGCGGCGGTCGGCGTCGGCCCAGCGGACGGTGAACGTGCGGACCAGCGGCTGATGCTCAGCGGGCAGCACCTGGAAGCTTTCGAGCGTCAGCGGCGCAGGCAGTGCGGCGACGTCGGTGTCCTCGCGGACGAACACCACCTTGCAATAGGCGTCGGTGAAACTGTTCGGCACGAATGTGTCAAATCCACTGCCGCCGAGGACAACGCGCACGATGTGCGGCGACAGCTGTTCGGTGCGGACCACCTCGAAGGTGTGCACTGGGCGTCCTGCCACGTCGCCTCCCCGGTAGTCGTTAGCAGACCTTACCGACTATACGGGGACCGTCGCGGCGTCGGTGGGCTTCTCTCACAGGGTGCTGATCAGCCCCCCGTCGATCCGGTAGTCCGAACCGGTGGTGTTGCCGGCACGGTCGCTGGCGAGGAAGACGATGAGGTCGGCGACCATGGCCTTGATGTCGTCGGGGGTCTGGCCGGCGGCCTTGGCGAAACCATCGGCGACGCCGCCCTCATCCATCCACAGGCCGGTTAACACCGGTCCCGGGCTGACCGAGTTCACTCGAATATTCTTGGGCGCCAGTTCTTTTGACAACGCTTTTGCCAAGTTGGTGACCGCGGCCTTGGTGGCACAGTAGTCGTAGATGGCTGGATCTGGGTAGTACGCGTTGACGGAGTCGACGATCACGATGGAACCGCCACCGCGCCTTTCGATCTCAGGCAGCGCGGCCCGGGTTGGCCGCACAGTGCCCATCACGTTGAGATCCCAGGACGCCTGCCACTCGTCATCACTGATGCCGGCGAAGCCACCCGTCCGCACTGCTACGGTGCCGAGGTTGTTGACCAGCAAGTCGATTCCGCCGCGGTGGGCCGCGGCGGCGACCAGTTCCTCCGCGGCATCCCGTTGGGAAAGGTCGACGGGCACGAACGAGACCTGCCCGCTCTCCTCGAGCACGCGCAGGCCCTCGCCGCGGCGGCGCGCCCCGGCTATGACATGCGCCCCCGCGTCGACGAGCGCCTGGGTAACCGCAAGGCCTATGCCCTTGCTGGCACCGGTGACAACGGCCGTCTTACCCGACAGATGCAGGTCCATCTCGCTCCTTCGGCTGCTCCGCCGGGGAGGAGGCTACGCCTGCCGACGGCGTAGCCGCCACCGTCCGCGGTCTTCGGTTGCGAGGCCGGCGAGCTCCAGCATCGCCAGCTGGCCTTGCAGTTGTCCGATCGGAAGGCCGGATTCGACAGCTAGTTCGTTTGTCGACCGCGTCCCACGAGCAGGCAGCGCCTCGTAGACCCGCTTCTCGTCATCGTCGAGACGGTCGAGAGCCGTGGTCGGATGTTCGGGGTTGTCGGCCAGTTCGCCGGTGCGCCCGACGATCTCGACGATCTCGTCGGCACGCGTCACCAACTCGGCGCCAGCCCTGATCAGCGCGTGACAACCCGCCGACGCGGACGACGTGACGGGACCAGGCACCGCGCACACGCAGCGGCCCAGCGCGCGTGCCCAGGCCGCGGTGTTGGCCGCGCCGCTGCGCAACCCGGCTTCCACCACCACGGTTGCGCCGGAAAGCGCCGCCACCAGTCGGTTTCGTACCAGGAACCGGTGCCGGGCGGGCCGGACACCGGGGGCGTACTCGCTGACTACCAGGCCCGTGGCCTGGATGCGGCGCAGCAATGCCGAATGGCCGGCCGGATAGGACACGTCAGCGCCGCCGGCGAGCACGGCGACCGTGATGCCGTCCACCGCCAATGCGGCCCGGTGCGCCGCGCCGTCAATGCCGTATGCGCCGCCCGAAACTACCGCGACGTCGCGTTCACACAAGCCGGCCGCCAAGTCGGCCGCGACGTACTCACCGTAGGCTGTGGCCGCCCGCGTTCCCACCACGGCCGCTGCCCGCTGGGCAAGCTCGCCCAGGACCGGTTGGCCTGTGGCCCACAAAGCCAGCGGCGCAACGCCGCTGGGGTTACGGCCGACGGCTGCGCCGGCGAAGGCCGCGAAGGACATCGCGGGCCATTCGGTATCGTCCGGTGTCACCAGCCGACCACCCAGCCGGGCGATACGGTCGAGATCGTCGGCAGCACTGTAGACGTCGCGTCGCGCCGACGTCAGGCGGTCTAGCTCGGCGTCGACCGCCCCGCGCCTGATCCGCTCCGCGGCTTCGACCGGCCCGACCCGGCGGACCAGCGCGGCCAGCGGAGCACACGGCGCCTCGGCGACCCGGGACAGGTATGCCCACGCCAATTGAACGTTCGTCATCGGTCGGCTCCCATTTGGCGAAATCCCAGCGCGGTTTTGACTTCTTCGACGCCCGGCTGAGTGAGGCCGGCCAAGTCGGCCAGTGACCAGGCGACGCGCAAAGTACGGTCCATCCCTCTGATGCTCAGCACACCGCGGTCTAACGCCCGCCGCAGCGGGTCCATCGCCTCCTTGGCGAGTCGATAGCGTTGACGCAGAAGCGATCCCGGGACTTCGGCGTTGGTCAGCACACCGTGGGACCGCCATCGGTCAGCGGCGGCGGCACGGGCGCGTGCCACCCGCTTACGCACGACCCCCGTGGATTCGCCGGCGTCGTTGCCCAAGGCTGCGGTGCGCACGGGGTGCATCTGAACGCGCAGGTCGACGCGGTCAAGCAACGGGCCTGAGAGCTTGCCGAGATAGCGTCGCTTGGCGGTGGGCGCACAGACGCAATCTCGCGGATCGGCCGGTGCACACGGACAGGGATTGGCCGCGAGCACCAACTGAAACCGGGCCGGGTAGATCGCGACGCCGTCGCGGCGGCCGAGCCGCACTTCCCCGTCCTCCAGCGGTGTACGCAACGCCTCCATCGCCCGGACGCCGATCTCGGCGCATTCGTCGAGGAACAACACGCCGCGATGTGCCCGACTGACGGCGCCGGGCCGGGCCAACCCGCCGCCGCCGCCGACCAGCGCCGCCACGCTGGAGGTGTGGTGAGGCGCGACGAATGGCGGCCGCGTGATCAGAGGTGTGGTGGCTGACAGCAGCCCGGCTACCGAGTGGATCGCTGTCACCTCCAGGGACTCCTGCTCGCTCAACGCCGGCAATAGACCCGGAAGGCGTCGTGCCAGCATGGTTTTGCCGATACCTGGCGGCCCCGTCAGCATCAGGTGGTGTGCTCCCGCGGCGGCCACCTCGACCGCGAAGCGGGCCTGCTGCTGGCCGACCACATCGGCGAGGTCGGGCACCGCGGCGCCGTCGTCGATGTCGAGGTCGACTCTCGGCTCCAGGTCGCCCTTGCTCTCGAGCCAGGCTTGTAGCTGGCGCAGGGTGCGCGCGCCGGACACCTCGATGCCGGCGACAAGCCCTGCCTCGGCCAAGTTGCCCACCGGCACCACGACGGCCGGCCAACCCTCGCGCTTGGCGGCCAGCACCGCGGGCAGCACACCGCGCACTGGTCGCACCCGCCCGTCGAGCGCCAGTTCCCCGAGCAGCACCGTCTTCTCGAGCCGCGTAGAAGGTATCTTCCGGTCGGCCGACAACACGGCGGCCGCCAACGCCACGTCGTAGACGGACCCCATCTTCGGCAGCGTTGCCGGCGACAAAGCAAGGGTGAGCCGCGCCATGGGCCAGCGGTTGCCGCAGTTCACGATCGCGGCGCGGACCCGGTCGCGCGACTCCTGCAGGGCCGCATCGGGCAGCCCGACCAGATGGAAGCCGGGCAGACCGGAGGTGATGTCGGCCTCGATCTCGACGATCTCGCCGGCGACTCCGCGCACGGCGACCGAGAACGCTCTGCCCAGCGCCATCAGCCGACACCCTGAACGTGGGTGATCTCCGGAGAGCGGCGCCGTCCGATGCGTACGCCGACCACGTCGATGCGGATCGCCGACCACTTGGTCTCCTGGGCCGTGAGCCAAAGACCTGCCAGCCGTCGCAGCCGGCGAACCTTCTGCGGTGTGACGGACTGAGCCACGCCGCCGAACATGTCCGTAGCGCGGGTCTTCACCTCGACGAACACCACGGTGCGCGTCGCCGGATCGGCGGCGACCAGGTCCAGTTCGCCGTAGCGACAGCGCCAGTTGCGTGTGAGCACCCGCAGCCCCAACCCCCGCAGGTGGTCGACAGCCAGTTGCTCACCGAGAGCGCCGAGTTCGGCGCGGGTCAACGAAGTCATACCTGCACCGTGCGGGCCGGCGCCGACACAATGCCCCTTCAGCGGCTAGTTATCCCCAGACGCGACTTCATCCACAACTGCTGGCGCAAGGAAAGGGCAAGGAAAGGAAACGACAAGCGCCGCCACGGCGCGGCGGCTGTCGGTGCCGTGCTGGTCAGGCGAAGGCCTGGAGCAGCGCGGAGATCTGACCGGTGGACACGTTGGCGTTGCACTGGCTCCGCAGGTTCGTCAATGGCGCCGCGATGCCGCGCAGGTCGTTGAACTCTTGTGGGTGGGCGGCGAAATAGCCGCGGAGCGACCCCTCGGCGTCGCTGGGGGTCTGCGACCCGGCGCTCGTCAGCGCGTCGTTGACGTCCTGGTGCGTGTCCAGGTACTGGCCGGCCGCACCGGTCACCGAGCTGACGGTGCTGGCCAGCCCCGCCGCGGTGCACGGCGCGGGTTGCGCGTCGGCCGCCGGGATGCCCATCGTGGCGGCGGCGGCGCCGAGTGCACCGGTAGCAAATACCCCGAGCAAACCTCGACGCATGGTTGAACGAGTCAATTTCATTGCTTTTTTTTCCTTCAGATTTGCGATTCGGTCGCGTCCCCCGACCCCTAAGACAATGTACAGCAAGGCAACGAAAGCGATCAGCCCACCTGAAAGTGAAGACAACCAAACAATTCGAGCGTTACACCGCTCTGCTGTGACATTAGCCTCAGTAGCAACTTTTTCGGTAAGGCAGCAACCAGATTCCTGAGAGCTTCCCCAGATTCGTAAGAGATACGACGCGGAGGTCTTAAGTCATCGTGACCACCTTGAGACCGGCGATCTCCTCGCCAGGAGACCTGCGCGAGGTCGTCGAGTACCGGGAGCCGCCCAACGGACGCCACCGCAGGACAACCCGCGAATTTCCGCACGCGGACGGCACCGTTCACCACAGCCGGCTGGTGAGTGGTTGACTGCCACGCGGCACGCGCGTTCGGTTGATGCTGGAGTCAGCGCCCGCGATGAACGATGAGAGCACCCTTACGGCGTCTATGAAAGAGCCTGCATTCGCTCGGTTTCGTGACGCGCAGCAGCAATTGAGAGGAAAGCAATGACCACAGCCGGACGGGAACGAATTTACGATGTCGCCGTTATCGGCGCCGGGCCTGTGGGCCAGAATGCGGCCGACCGCGCCAGGGCTGCCGGGCTGAGCGTGGCGGTGGTGGAAAGAGAATTGGTCGGAGGCGAATGCTCGTACTGGGCATGCGTTCCCAGCAAGGCGCTGCTGCGGCCGGTCGTGGCCGTGGCTGACGCTCGCTGGGTCGATGGCGCCTGGCAGGCCGTCACCGGTCCGATCGACACCGGTGGAGTGTTCGCCCGCCGCAACCGCTATGTCGGCAACTGGGATGACCGCCCGCAAGCCGACTGGGTCGCGGGTATCGGTGCGGAGCTGGTGCGCGGTCACGGGCGATTGGACGGCAGCCGCCGCGTCAGCGTCGCCGCCCCGGACGGGCACACTGTTACGCTCGCCGCCAGGCATGCGGTGGTCATCGCCACGGGCAGCACCGCCGCGCTGCCTGATCTGCCCGGCATCGCCGGGGCACACCCGTGGACCAACCGGGAAGCCACCGACAGCAGTCATGTGCCGGCACGGCTTGCCGTCGTCGGCGGCGGCGGCGTCGCCGTCGAAATGGCCACCGCCTGGCAGGGTTTGGGGTCGTCGGTGACACTGCTGGTGCGTCGTTCGGGAGTGCTGCCCCGGACGGAGGCGTTCGTCGGTGAGCTGGTCGCCCGTGGCCTCAGCGAGTCGGGTGTGGACGTGCGGACCGACGTTTCGGTCACGAAGCTGCGCCGGCCCGGGGGCGCCGGCCCCGTGACGCTCCAGCTGGACGACGGCAGCGAGCTGGAAGTCGACGAGGTGCTGTTCGCCACCGGCAGAAAGCCACTGACGAGCGAGATTGGCTTGGAGACAGTGGGTTGACGCCGGGATCGTGGCTGGATGTCGACGACACCGGCCTGGTGCAGGGTGTGCCCGGCGAGTGGCTTTACGGGGTTGGCGACGTCAACCACCGCGCGCTGCTGACGCACGAGGGGAAGTATCAGGCGCGCATAGCCGGAGCGGCGATCGGCGCCCGCGCCGCCGGGAAACCGGTGGACACCGGGCCGTGGGGCAGGCATGCGATGACGGCCGATTCACGGGCGGTGCCACAGGTGTTCTTCTCCGATCCCGAAGCTGCGGCAGTGGGCTTGTCCGCCAGGCAAGCCGAGCAGGCCGGCCATCGGGTGAGGGCGGTGGACGTCGACTTCGGCAAGACTGTCAAGGGTGCGGTCCTGTATGCCGACGTGTACACCGGCCAGGCTCGCATCGTCGTCGATGTCGACCGCGGACACCTGGTCGGAGCGACGTTCGTCGGCCCCAACGTCTCCGAGCTACTTCATTCCGCGACAGTCGCGGTCGCCGGCGAGGTTCCGATCGACCGGCTCTGGCATGCCGTCCCGTGCTTTCCCACCATCAGCGAGATATGGCTGCGGCTGCTCGAGGCGTACCGGGACTCGGAACCATGAACGGTGCCGCGTCGGGATGAGCCTGGA
>Ga0209656_10001175_pt1 | contig 17007 bp, 14 predicted proteins | sample BogFormECP12_OM2_FD_188239 | JGI IMG/M metagenome (GOLD analysis project Ga0209656, IMG submission 188239) | Bog forest soil microbial communities from Calvert Island, British Columbia, Canada - ECP12_OM2 (SPAdes) (version 2) | ecosystem: Environmental > Aquatic > Freshwater > Wetlands > Bog ... | reverse complement strand
GCAACCCCTCTAGCGCGAACGCGACGTCGTTCCGGCCCGCGAACCGCGCCAGCCAGGACCGCAGGTGCGCGCGGTCGGCCGGGGCGATCTGGCCGCGCTTCACCTCCCCGGCCGCGGTGTCCAGATAGTCGAACGTGAGCTGCTTCCGGTGGATGTCGAGCCCGCCTACGATGGGCATCGGGACCTCCTCAAGCTCCGGAGGGGGCGTAAAGCCCCCGCGCGAAATGCCTACGCGGTCAATCGTGACGCGTCTGAGCTGGGGAGGTCTCGCGCGCAGAAGGCACCGGCCCCAGCTCAGCCTGGCCCGATGCATGTCATCTATATGTCCGTGCATGCGGGCATCGAGGCGGCCTATCGCACGGACAGCCACGGACACTGTCCGCAGAACCGCCTGACCTGCGCAAACCAGCAGGCAGCACTCTGTGCCCTCAAGCGGATCCAGCCAGGGCGAACGTGTGCCGAGGCAAGGATGACGGACCACTCATCGGCGGCGGCTATCACCCCATACCGACACGGCCCCGGTACTATTCGCCGACACCCGATACCCGCACACCGCAAGCAGATGGCGCACTGGCGTTACCGGCCTCGCCTCGCCGGCGGGACCGGGCCAGCCGTGCAGCGCACGGACCTTGGCGGCGCCCGGATTGGTAGCCCGGACGCCGTAACAGCGTCGCGGGCATCAGGCCGAGTTTCCTCGAATCGCGGTAAGCACCTGAGGGGTCGGCTGCTCCTGCCCCTTCTCGACCTGCGTCAGGTAGCTCTCGGAGACTCTGGCGAGCCCGGCAAGCGTGTTCCTGGATACGTCCGCGAGTTCTCGTTGGGCGCGCAGGTACCTGCCGGGGTCGGCGAGTTGGCCGGGGAGCTCGGTCATGATGGGTCCGCCGGGTCGGTCGCGATCGGGGTGGGGTATGCGCAACGCCACCGGGCCGGGGGCCGGAAGGGCGCCCACTTGCCGGGCGCCTGGGTCAACCGGTCGGCAATGACCCACAGTGCGGCGGGATGGTTGCCGATGCCGAAGTGGCTCGCGTAGACCTCGACGTTCTCTGCGTGGCGGGAGGGCTGGTCCAGGCAGGCCCGCCAGGCGACGATGCCGTCCAGACGCGTGTAGACGGAGGTGGCTGGGACGGGCAGTGGCCCGAGGCCGGCCTCCAAAGGCAGTTGGATCGTTTCGGTGTGCCGTTTCTCGAGCAGCTCGTACGCGCGCCGGGCGTTGCTGTGCGCGTGATCCTTGAGCCGGATCGGGCTCGCTAGCGTGATTACCTGGCGTATGACGTCCGGATGACGCCGCCCGAGTTGACGGGCGAAGATGCCGCCGAGACTCCAGCCGATCACGCTCACCGGTCCGTCGTGGCGCGCGCGGAACTCGTGCAGGCGTTCGGGCAGGCCGCTGACGACTCGCGCGGTGGGTCCGATGTTGCGCCCGAGTTCCCAGCCGTAGGTCGCGTATCCGAGCGTGCTGAGGAAGCGGCGGAGTATCAGCGTGGACATGTCGCTGGCCCCCAGGCCGGGAATGACCAGCACGGCGTGGCCATCTCCGCGGGGTGCCCGGGCCAGCGCCGGCAGCGTGGCCGGCAGCGCCCCGATGTCCCAGGCGGAGCGGGCGTAGTCGGTGAGGTACAGCGCCTTGTTCGGCGCGCGAGCCGGCTGGGATGTCTTCGCCATCAGGTGAGCAACGTTCCGCCGTCGACCGGCAGGACGATGCCGGTGACATAGCTGCTGGCGGGGCTGGCGAGGAATATCAGCGCCCCGTTGAGTTCTCCCGGCTCGCCCAGCCGGCCTGCCGCAGCGCGGGCAACCACCGCTGCGTGTGCGCGCTCGTCGAACTGGCCGCTCATCTCGGATTCGAAGTGCCCCGGCGCGATCGCGTTGACCCTGATGCCCTTGCGGCCGGTCCATTGCTGCGCCAGGTCTCGGGTCAGGCCGATCACGCCGGCCTTGCTCGCGGTGTAGGCGGCCTGCGGCAAGCCCATACTGGTGAGCGCAAGAACGCTGCTGATGTTGATGATCGAGCTGCCGGGCTGCATTACCCGCGCGCATGCCTGCGCCATCCAGTAACTGGCGTTGAGATTGAGGTCGACCACGGAACGGAACTGTTCGGGGGTTTCCTTCAGCGCGGGGACGGCGGTGCCCACGCCGGCGTTGTTTACCAGCACGTCGACCCGGCCGAACGCGCTCATGGCCGCGCTCGCGAGGGCGGTGCAGTCCTCCGGATTGGTGACGTCGGCCCGGACCGCCAGACCGCGCCGGCCTTCGGCTTCCACCAGCCTGAGCGTTTGCACGAGGCGGTCTTCACGCCGGGCGCCGAGCACCACGTCCGCGCCTGCCTGGGCGAGGGCCTGCGCGAACTGGACTCCGAGCCCGCCCGACGCGCCGGTCACGATCGCCACGCGCCCGTCGAGACGGAAGCTATCAAGTACAGGGATCATCCGGAGTCCTCTCCACGGTCATGCACGGCAGGACCGGCGCCGTGCTCAACGCGTTGCCGGGGGCGATTCATGGAGGCCAGCCGCGCGGTCAGGTCTGTCCCGGTTCCGGGCAGGGCGGTCGATAGCCAGCTGGCGAGACGGGCGAGGCCGAGGCCGGCCAGTTCGCGGTCGCTCACGTGACCAGCCGTTTTACGTACTCACCCGGCGCGTCGCCGAGAGGTGGACAGGCATCGTTGCCGAGGCGCGCCGGGGCCGGCTTCTTGTCAGGGGTGCGCTTCTCGATCCAGTCGTTCCAGTGCTCCCACCAGCTGCCCTTGTTGTCGACGGAGCTCGCGAGCCACTCGTCGGGATCGGAGCCCCGGATCGCTCCGGTGCGGTAGCTGGCCCGCGGGCTGCCCGGTCCCTTGGCTATCACGATCGCGTGGCCGCCCTTCGCGAGGACGAACGTCGCGTCGCCGCCGATCATGGCGATGGTCCGATAGCAGTCCTGCCATGGTGAGATGTGGTCGGTGGACGCGCCCAGTACGTAGGTGTCGACGGTGATCTGGGACGGGTCGATCGGGACGCCGCCGACGGTCAGCTCGCCGGGGCGGGTCAGGCTGTTCTCCAGCGCGGCCCGCGTCATCTGGCCGCCGAACTTCGTGGCCATGTTGGTCTGGTCGGCGGCCCAGTAGAGCAACCCCATCGCCGGTGGCTGCTTGCCGAGCAGGTAGTTGTGCACGGCGATGTTCCAGATGCCTTCGATCGGCCGGATCAGCGCGAAGGCCCGGGCTGCGTCCCGGGCGTCGAAGAAGCCGTGTTCGGTCGCTCGGCGGATCGCCCTCTCGGCCCCCTTGCGGTCGAGGAAGGCCATCGCTGACGGGCCGCGGTCATAGTCCAGAACCGCGATCGCGATTGTCAGCGAGGCGAGCGATCGCTCACGCCCGATCGCGGCGAGATACGCCGCGGCGAGGAACGCCAGTACTCCTCCGCCGCACAGGCCGAGCAGGTGGCTCGCGTCGGATCCGCTGATGGCGGCGACGGTGTCGAGCATTTCGACGATGCCGATCACGTACTCGTCGAACCCGACGTCGGCGTGGCTGGCGTCGGGGTTGACCCAGGACGCGATGAAGACCTGGCGCCCGGCGTCGAGTTCCGCGCGGGCAACCGACTGCTCGGGTTCGAGGTCGAGCAGGTAGTACTTGTTGACCGGCGACGGGATAACGAGGAGCGGGACCACGTCGACCTTATCGGCGCGGGGCTGGTACTGGATGAGCTCGTAGACCCGGGTCTTGCGCACGACCTGTCCTGCGGTGGCGGCGAGGTTCCTCCCGAGTTCGAAGGCCGACTTGTCGACGCTGGTGGGCAGCTTGGCCGGCGAGCGCAGGTCGGTGAGCAGATTGCCGAGGCCGGCGCGCAGGCTCTGGCCCCCGGTGTCGATGACCTCCTTCCAGCTCTCAGGGTTGGTGAGCAGGCCGTTCGTGGGCGAGAGCGCAGCTGTGACGTTGTCGGAGGTCAGTCGGAGCCGCTCCCGGGTGCGCCAGTCCACGTCAGCGTCCTCCAGGATCCCCGATGCGGCGTCGCAGGTGGCCAGGTACCCGAGGGCGAGCCGCTGCAGGACGGGATTGCCTGCCCACGCACGGTCGGCGAAGCGGCGGTCGCGCGCGCCGGGTTGATCCTGCACGCCGATGCCGACCTGCCCCAGCCGTGCGGCCAGGTCGACGACGCGCCTGGCGACTGGCTTCGGGCTGCGCACCACGGCCTTCGCGAGTCGGCCGAGTTCGGCCGGCGGGAGCAGTCCGCCGAATCCGCCAAACGCCGCGTCCGCCAGTACGGCCTCGAAGCCGGCGCCGGCGCGGCTGTGCGCGAGGACCTCCTCGCTCGCCGGTTCCGTTTCGCTTGTCATCACAGCGGGGCACCCCACTCAACACTCTTGCGCAATTGTGCCTTGAGGAGCTTACCGCCGGGGTTGCGTGGCAACGGCCTGCCGGAAACCACGATGTACTGGGGGATCTTGAAGTCGGCCAGCTGCTCGCGGCAGTGCGCGAGTACCTGTTGCACGTCCACTGTCTCTGCCCCGCCGAACAGGACGGCGCCGACCTTCTCGCCCATCACGTCATCGGGAACCGCGATCACCGCGGCTTCCGCGACGCCGGTGCGGCAAGCAGTGCGGATTCGACCTCGATGCTGGAAACGTTCTCGCCGCCACGGATGATGATGTCCTTGATCCGGTCGACGATGTGCACGCGGCCGGCGTGGTCGACGCGCACGATGTCACCGGTGTGCAACCACCCGTCGACGATCGTCTCCGCGTTCGTCTCGGGTCGCTGCCAGTAGCCGGCGGTAACGTTCGCGCCGCGCACGACCAGTTCCCCGGTACTCGGGTCGTCATCGAGCGGGACGATCCCGAGGTCGACGGACGGGACCGGGTAGCCGACGGAGTCGGCGTAGTCGACTGCGTCGTCGTGGGGCAGCACGCTGATGATCGACGCGGTCTCGGTCATCCCGTAGCCGTTGAAGACCCGCGCGGCGGGGAACGCGTCCTGCAACGCCTGGACCAGCGTCGGGGCGATCGGCGAACCGCCGTAGCCGACCCACCGCACCGCCGACACGTCCGTCGTCGCGAACTCGGGGCGGCGCAGGATCAGGGAGTAGATCGCGGGGACGGTCACGAGGTAGGTGATCCGCTCGCCCGGGATCGACGCGATCATCTTCGCCTGGTCGAACGCCGGCAAGATGACCGATGTGCCGCCGACGCGGGCGGCGACGAGCAGTTGCGAGTTACAGCCGGTGACGTGGAACAGCGGCACCGAGATCAACGTCCGCAGGCCGACGCCGATATCGGCCGGAAGGCCGAGGCAGGTAAGCATGTTCTCGGCATTGGCCAGAAACGCCTCGTGGGTCGTCGGCACGCCCTTGGGATTGCCGGTGGTGCCGGATGTGTAGAAGAACGCCGCGACGTCGCTGTGCCCAAGTCCGTCGACGACCAGCGGGTCCCCGTCCGGCAAGGGACGGTCTGCGGCGAGGTCCACCGTGACCCCGGCGTCCTGCAGCACGAACTCGACCTCGGGCTGGGACGAGCGCGTGTTGACCGCGACAGCCACGCCCCCGGCCATCAGCGTGCCCCAGAACGCGAGCACCCAGTTCACCCCGGCTGGATAGCGCACGGCGACCCGGTCGCCGCGCGCCACCCCGGCCGCGCGCAAGCCCCCCGCGACTCGCGCGGCACGGTCCCACAGCTGCCGGTAGGCCAGCCGCTGGCCGCCGACCTCGACCACGGCCTCCACGTCCGGGCCGGTCTCCACATGGCGCGCGAGCATCGCGATCAACGACTCGGGCAGCTCCGTGTAGCGAGGAATCCCGTGGTCGTCAGCCTGAACACCCTGACGCGGGTAGGGGTTGTGCGCGCGGGAAATCTCGATAACTGCCGTTGGGCTCACTCCTGGCCTCCGGTGAAGTAGCGGGCGGGGTTGTGGACCAACATCGCCAGCTCCAGCCTAGTGAAACACTATGATGTAGTGTGCCACTATAGGACACATGATGGCAATGTCCCATGCGTGATACTGGGATAATGAACACCGGAACCCCTCCGCGCGCGGCCGACGGTGCGCGTCTGGGAACGGCGCTGACCCGCCGCGCTGCCATCAACGCCGCAACCCAGGCCTACCTGCGCGGCGAGGCGGTGGACATGTCCGCGCTGGCCGCCCAACTCGGCATCGGGCGCTCGACGCTCTACCGGCTAGTCGGCAATCGCGACGATCTGCTGGAGGTCGTGCTGGCCGAGGCCACCGAGCGGACGTTCCGCCGCGCGGCCGCCGGCGCCACAGCCGAAGGCGGCGTTGACCTCGTCCTCGACGTCATCAACCGGTTCATGCACGCCGTCATCGACGCCGAACCGCTACAGACGCTGTGCAGGCGCGAGCCCCTACTGTTCATCCGGCTCGCGCTACTGCCCGGCGCCGTCGAGCAGATCGCGGCGAAACTGATCGCTGAGATGCTGCAAACCGAGGTCACCGACGGCCGGCTCGAAGCATCGCTACCAGCCACCACGCTCAGCCAAGCCATCGTCCGAATGTGCGACGCCCACCTCTACGCCCCCCTGCTCGGTGGGACCGAGCCCGAGATCGACACCGCCCTAGACCTCGTTGCCGCGCTCCTCAGTCACCTCAACAGGCCTGTACCGCTTCAAAAACCGACGTAGATACTGTGACCTGCGGTTTGGCCGGATGAGCTGGTTGCGGCAAGATCGCGGCCTGTGTCTCTTCGCCTGCTCTACCTGATCATGATCCGGGTCTTCGGCTGGCTAGTGCTGCTGGGCCGCAGCGAGGCGTCCAAGAATGCGGAGATCCTGGTGCTCGTCATGAGATCGCGGTGCTCCGCCGTCAGGTCGCCCTGTGCCGCTTCAAAACTGACATAGATACTGTGACCTGCGGTTTGGCCGGGTGAGCTGGTTGCGGCAAGATCGCGGCCTGTGTCCCTTCGCCTGCTCTACTGATCATGATCCGGGTCTTCGGCTGGCTGGTGCTGCTCGGCCGCGGCGAGGCGTCCAAGGACGCGGAGATAATGATGCTCCGTCATGAAGTCGCTGTGCTGCGGCGGCAGGTCGGCCGCCCGAAGCCGGACTGGGCCGACCGGGCGATCCTGGCGGCGCTGGCCCGGCTGCCGCCGTGCTACGTGCCAGCCGGCTGGTCAGCCCGGGCACGCTGCTGGCATGGCACCGCCGGCTGATCACCCGCGAGTGGACCTACCCGAACCGGCCCGGCCGCCCGCGGACCAGCCAGGACATCCGCGACATGGTATTGCGGCTGGCGCGGGAGAATCCGGCCTGGGGATACCGCAGGGTGCACGGGACAGGTGAGCATGCGGCCGTGCCGAGCCGGCCGGGGCTGGCCGGGCGGCCGGCCAGATGCGGCCGGATATCTTCTTCCCGGCTTCGACCATGTACCCAAGCCCCTGAAGCCCGGGGGCGACCGACCCACCGGGGCGCCCTGCGCGAGGCCCGAGCACGCGGTAATAGTCAATATGCGCGCTCTCACTCCCCTTCGCCCAGACCGCGGCCAGCCACGCCGATCCGTCGATCCGTCGCTTGGGAAGGAGCCTCTGAACATTACGCTTCGTGACCGGTGCTGGTTGGCTCGCCGCAATGCATCCGCCGCCGACCGCCAGTGCCCGGGGGCGGTACTTCGCCTACCGGCAGATCCGCGGCGCGGTCACGGGCGAACCTCGTAGTACAGGTTCACCGGGTCATCGAAGTCGTGCCGGGCGAAGCGCGAGAAACCGGTTTCCCGGCACATCCGCTCGGCTAGCCCGGGATGAAGGCCGAGCGTCCCGAGTCCGGCTCCGCCCGGCTCGGACAGACCTGAGGACAAGCAGCTGGTCACCGACAGCCCGTACATCAGGGCCAGGACAGGATTGCGGAGGTTGTCCTGCCAGGCCGGGCCCGACCGGATGTCCTTGATCAGCCACGTGCCGTCCGGCCGGACGGCACGCCGGATGGCGGCTACCGCTTCCGCCGGGCGGGGCATGTCATGGAGGCAGTCAAGAGTCATGACGAAGTCGTAGCGGTTGTCGCCTGGCAGATCCTCCGCCCTCGCCGTCCGGAATGTCACGTTCTCCAGTCCGTTGTCGGCCGCCCTGCGCCGGGCACGGTCGATCGCGTGCTGTGAGGGGTCCAGCCCTTCGAATCGGGAGCCGGGGAAAGCGGTCGCCATCGTGCACACAGCCACGCCGGAACCGCACCCGACGTCTGCCACGAGTGCTCCGGCTTGCAGCCGATCGACCACGCCGTCCAGGGCGGGCAGGATCAGCGGCACCAGGGCGAGCCTGGTCCACGGTTCCGTCATGCGCTCTATCGCTTGCGCGGCGGCCGGGCCGAGATCGTCGTATGTCAGCCCGATCCCGGAACGAAAGGCATCGGCCAGCCGCGCCACCACCTCCGGCGGTGCGGCGCCGCCGGCGAACGCGCCGGCCGCGAACCACAGACTTCCCCGATTATCCGCCAGAACCGCCACGGCCTCCGCGCTCATCTCGAAAGCCTCGCCATCCTCGGTGCCGATCAGGCCGGCGGCGGCTTGACCGCGAAGCCACTCCAGCAGCCAGCGCTCCTGCAACCCGGTGGCGGCCGCAAGCCCGGCCGCCGTCATCGGCCCCCGGCCAGCCATGGCCCGGTACAGGCCCAGCCGATCGCCCAGGTGAACCATCAGCGAGACCACCTCGCCCTGCTTATAGCCCCATACCCGCAGTGCGAAAGCGCTCAGCCGGTCACGCTCATCCGTCGTCATGTGGCCAGACTGCCACCACCTCGGCCCCGGTTTCTACCGAGCCAGCGCGGCCCTTACGAAGGGATAAGTTCATCTGCCGAGGGACCCGCTCCGACTGCGGAGTGCCAGCGCTGCTACGCGACCAAGGGCTCCTCGGTCCCGGGAGACTTTGCGGCACCCGGTCCCGTAGACTCCGCTCCTCGCCGATGAGGTCCACGTCCTCGACCACGACCACGGACGGCTGCAGCGCCCGCGCGACCGAACAGGCCTCCCGGCCTTGGGTTCGGCATCCGGCCACGCCGATCACTGGCTGGGCCCGTCGATGAGCCAGGGTATCCGGGCTGGAGCGGAGGAGCGGAGGGCGGTACGGCGGCCGGTCGTCTCCAGCAGGGCGAACGCACGGGGCCCAGCCCGCGCGTATCAGCCGGTTGCCTGCCCGCTCCAGCCTGGTGACCACACGGTACCTCCTCGAGCGCATCTCCCTGATGTGCCGCGGACGCCCCGCCGCCGTGAACGCGGGATCAGGCGCGTGCGGCCGGATAACAGGGCGTGCTCGGCACCCCGGCAGACGGCCGCGCACATCGCCGCCGTTCGGGACGTCCTGGCGGGCGGCCAAGATAGTCGTCCAAGGCGCGCGAGAACGGATGTTCTGTCACGTCGCGCCGATCCGCATGCCATGCTCAAGATCGCTGGCCTGCTGCCCCGTCGACCTCATCTGCCGATGTGAGCGCACGGTTATGCGCCAAGGAAAAGAGGTTGCGGTGCAAGATCGGGACCCATGATGCTTCAGGTGTGGAGATGCATCCCGGCCAGCTGGTGATCTCCCTGGACATGGTGCGCGCGCTGGTGAATGAGCAGTTCCCCGGATGGCGGAGCCTGCCGATCGTGGCAGTCGCTTCACAGGGAACAGTCAATGCGCTTTTTCGCATAGGCGACGAGTTCGTGGCCCGGTTTCCGTTGAATTCCGGGGACGTCGACACGATGCGGCAGCGGCTGGAATCGGAGGCGCAGGCAGCGTGCGAGCTGGCAGGCCGCACCCGGTTCCCCACACCCAAGCCCGTCACGCTCGGCGAACCCGGCCTGGGCTACCCGTTTCCGTGGTCGGTGCTGACCTGGCTGCCGGGGAGTACGGCCATAGTGGAGGACCCGGGCGATTCTGTCGTATTTGCGCACGACCTGGCCGAGTTCATCTCCGGCGTGCGCGCCATCGGCACGCACGGCAAAGCGTTCAGCGGGCAAGGGCGGGGAGGTGACCTGCGGCGGCACGATGGGTGGATGCAGACCTGCTTTGAGCGGAGCGAACAGGTCCTGGACGTTCCGCTGCTTCGCCGCATATGGGGTGCCTTGCGGGTACTTCCGCGCAACACTGGCGACGTGATGACCCACGGTGACCTGATTCCCGGCAACGTGCTCACCTCCAGCGGGCGCCTGACTGGGATCATCGACGTCGGTGGCCTGGGACCGGCTGATCCGGCGCTCGATCTGGTGAGTGCCTGGCATTTGCTTGAGGCTGGCCCGCGCCGGGTGCTCCGGGACGACCTCAAGTGTGACGACCTCGAATGGGAGCGCGGCAAGGCATGGGCGTTCGAGCAGGCGATGGGAGCGGTCTGGTACTACGTCAAGAGCAACCCGGTCATGAGCCTGATGGGCCGGCGCACCTTGACACGCATCATGACGGACACATCATCACCTTGAGTCCCTGCAGCGCGAGCTCAGAGACCCTCTGCGCGACGCACTGTTCTGACGCCGCTGGGAGCGCGAGGAGAGGGGGCTTCACGCGATCTGCGCCAGGGCTGACTGGCGCGACAGCTCTGCGCAGGATAGAGGTCTGGTCACTGAGGGGCCGACCCAGGACGTTCACGAAGGACAAGCGGCTCCACGAAGTAGATCTGTAAGACTCTGGACCTGCACCGTCAAGAGCTGCAGAATCTGCCGCCTTGCATGCGCGCGGCGCATGCAAGGTCAGTCGTGCCAGACTGGCATCATGGAGGCGATGAGCAAGTCCAGTTCCCGCCGTTTTCCCGTGACCGTTGCCCATCTTCCGGTCACGCGCTGCCAGATCTGCCGCCGCACCGTCGCGTACCGGCCCGGCAGCCTCAGCGAGGTTCTGACCGAGCACTACTGCCGGGCCCATCCCGAAGCGCTCGGCCTGCCATCCCGGTAACCGTCCGCGGAGACCTTGCACTAAGCTCGCTGTCTCCGCAGAAGTCGTCCGCCCAGAAAGACGTTGCCGCGGCCCACCCCGGCGAAGGCCTGAGTCACGCAGCGTAATCGGCCTGTGCTACGGGCCCGCGCGAGATCCGCCGTTCGGTACGTTGTGACACGCCGTGCGCATTACGATCGATGCCGCGCCGGACGGGGCGTTCTGCGCGTCCGCTGGCCTTTGGCGCGTACGGCGGCTGGGGCTCAGGCCCGATGTCGGTTGGAGCGCAGGGGTAGTCCGGGCAGGACGTGACGAGAGGACCCGCCTCCGCTTCTCGCGGATCTCGATTGCGCGGTGCGCGGATCTGATCCGTTGCTCCGCGTCTGCCTGGGGTCCTCTGTCATAGCTAGTCCACTCTGTCACGGGAGCACGCGCTATGGACCAACGTCGCTGCGCACAGGACCTTCGGCCCGGTGGTGCCGGGGATACGGCAGAACTCCTGCGGCGGGAGATGGCGCCGCGACCTGGCAGGCATGGCGGTGCTGGCTGCTCATGCCAGTGACGGTGCTGTCCGGGTACCCGGCATGCCCGGTACGGGGCGGGGCCTCTCAGCGGCCTGGACCGGCGATCTCCTGGATCGGGGCCGACGGTGTCATCCCTGAGGGAGCGGGCCGCTGTCAAGCGGGGTTCGGCCTGGTGGTTTGCGACGGGTATGGCTGCTGCGGGTTATGGCTCATTGCCGTGTCGCGCTGGGCATGGCGACCTCCGTTAGGGGCTCAGCCGCCGCGCGGTAGCCAGCTGAAGCGGCGCATGGCAATGATGAGCCCGGCCGCGCCCCAGGCGGCGAGGACTGCGAGGTCGCCCCAGCGCAGCCCGGATCCTGTCGTGTGCGGGTTATACGCGGCGAGGAGGGCGTCCGCCAGAGCGCGTACCGGGAAGATCTTGCCCACGTTGATCAGCCAGTGAGGCAGTTCCAAGATCGGGATGAAAACACCGGAGAGGAAGCAAAGCGGAAGGACGATGGCCAAGGTGACGGGCTGGGCCGCGTCGATGTTGCTGATGAGGCTGGCCACGGCGAAGCCCAGGCAGGAGAAGACGATTGCGCCGACGATGATGTCGAGGAGAAAAGCCGGGCCCGTCCGGCCGGGGATATGCGCCGCGAAGGCAGCCCAGCCGATGACGAGCAGGACAGCGGTAATCGCCAGGACGGACAGGGCCGCAACCAGGGCGCGCGCGGCGATGACGGCGCTGGCGGGCAGCGGCGTGGCCCTGCGGCGCTTATAGATGCCGGTCTCCCGGTAGCGGACAACCGAGATGACGAGGTTTGAGAAAGTGGCAGCTATGACGCCGTAGGCGATGATACCGGGGACGTAGTACACCGGTTCGTCGATTCTTCCGCCCGGCACGGCCACGTTCTGGTGCTGGAACACCGACCCGAAGATCACCAGAAACAGGACCGGGAGGGCGAGCGTAAAGAACACGCTCCCCTTGTTACGGACAAAGCAGCGCAGGTCGGCGCGGAACTGGTGGACGACCAGGTCCGGGAACTGGTGGCGGGAACCGGCGGCGCGCTCGGTACCGTGGCTGACGGCGGTCATCGGGACTCCCGGGTGAGTTGCAGGTAGACGTCCTCAAGCGTGGGGCGGAACACCTGAAGGTCGGGAAGCAGCCAGGGCGGGCGGCAGGCCGGCGGCGGACACGCCGGGCGGCAGGGTAAAGCTGACCGGTCACCGCGCGAGATCCGCTGCTATGCGCGCCGACCTGGCCGACGGGGTGGCCGCCCGTCCCGTGCCAGATCGGCGCAAATCCCGGTCCGGCTGGGGCGCGGTCGGCACTGCGCCGGACAGGTTGATCTGTACCGGCGTTCGCCCGGTTCAGCGACGGGCGGCCGACGTCCTGCTCATGCACGATGAGCATGCCCTTCGATGATCACGTGGTGCCCCGTTTGCCGACGCGCGATGACGTTGCGGATCATCCGGCAGCACGCTACAGAGCTACTCCATGCTGTCGAGGAAGCCGAGCGCGTTCTCGACCGTCTCGGTAAGACCGCGGCGACGTCGAGATCGGTCTCCGCGACGAGCATCTCGCCGGCAGCAGGTGACGGTGCCGGTAACGCGGTTGCCGGCCCCGGCGGGGATCGGCCAGGATGGGCCGGTGCCCGTTATTCCGCCGAAACTGCGCCCGGGCTCGTCGGTGCGGGTGATCGCGCCGTCGCGGTCGCTGGCGATCATCGGACCCGAGGTGCGGGCTGAGGCGGACCGCAAGCTGGCGGCGCTCGGCTTGACGGGTCTCCTTCGGGGAGCGCGTCAGCGAATGCGATGACTTCTCCTCATCCCCGGCGGCAGCGCGCCTGGCGGACCTGCATGCGGCATTCGCCGATCCGGGAGTGGATGCGATCCTGACCGTGATCGGCGGCTTCAACGCCAACCAGCTGCTGACCGGGATCGACTACTCGCTGGTCGCGGCGCGCCCGAAGGTGCTGTGCGGGTTCTCCGACATCACCGTCTTGTCCAACGCGCTGTATGCCCGGGCCGGGCTGGTCGGCTACTCCGGCCCGCACTACTCCAGCTTCGGGATGAAACACCAGTTCGGGTATACCCAGGCGGGATTCCGCGCCTGCGTGATGGAAGACGGACCGATCACGCTGGCCCCGTCGCCGGACTGGAGTGATGACGCCTGGTTCCTCGACCAGGAGGATCGGCACCTGGAGCAGGGTGAGGGCTGGTGGGTGCTCCAGGAGGGCGCGGCGGACGGGACCATCGTGGGCGGCAACCTATGCACCCTGAACCTGCTGCAGGGCACGCCGTTCATGCCGCCGCTGGAGGGATCGGTGGTCTTCGCCGAGGATGACGAGCAGGTGAGGCCGTGGGACTTCGACCGGGATCTGGTTTCCCTGCTGCAGCAGCCAGCTTTCGCCGGGGTCCGCGGCCTGGTGATTGGCCGGTTCCAGAAGGCGACCGGGATGACCCGCGATCTGCTGGCCCAGGTTGTGGCGTCCAAGCCCGAGCTGGCCAGCCTGCCGGTGATCGCCAACGTCGACTTCGGGCACACCACCCCGATCATCACGTTCCCGGTCGGCGGCACGGTCGAGGTCCGCGCAGAGCACAGCGACCCGCGGCTGACCATCACGAGCCACTGATGGGTTAGCGTGACCACGACGCGTTGTGCTGCCGGGCGGACTCGTAGCCGGGATCAGGAATTGAACTGGCTGATGCGGTCGCGAAACCCCCGCAAAGGAAGGTGGACCGCCCGCAGACACGGGACCTCACGCGTCGGGCAACCTGCCCAGATCTGGCTAATATGCGCTGTGTGCTTAGCCGCCGACCAAAGCACGGCGCGGCGCGCATAGTCGGTTATCTCAAGCCCGGATTGGGGCGTCTTCGCTGTAGCCACCGCGGGTGTTTTTGTGCATTTTCCTGCGTGGTGGACGCATTACCTGAACAGTGCCTCCGCCGCAGGCCTGATGCAAGTCCCCTTGTCACTGCTATTTTTAGAACTAAGCGGCTCCGGCGTGAACACTGTTCAACTACATGTCAGCGCCGCAGACTTCCTGGTCAGGCGCGGCATAGACAGGGACGGCTTCAGATAACCGCCGTTCTGCGTGTTTGCAGTGCCACGGTCGTTTTAGCTCGGTTACGATCCGTTACTGCCATGTCCGGGGTGTCGGTTCAGGCCGGGCCGTCGGTCCTGCTGATGGCGATCTCGGGCGCGCGGTTCCGAAGCTATTCGCGGTGCCGCCTGGCATTCCCCGGAGCCTCGGCTCCTGGCCGGAGAGCGCAGCCGGGGACCGGCGGTTGCCTGGCCGTCCCTTTCGCCGTCGGCGCGGAATAGTGATCGATCCGTGGCCGTAGGAACTAGCCGTATATCAGAGAGGGCTGGTATCTGCGGGGCCGGTGCGAGTAATGATGTTCCTGGTCGCGTTGCGCCGACCCGGAGTCTGGCCGTGAGGCATTTTCCCCGGCCCGGGCCCTGGCGCCCCGCCGGGCCCGGGACTGTGGAGCATGGCCGGCCGCGCCGGCACGGCAGGACGGCATGTGAGGGCGGCGTGAGCCCGCGCGTGTTACCCGGCTGGCACCACGACCGCAGGAGGTGGCTGTTTGCGCGTTGAAGGGGAACCGGTGAACAAGTTCGATGTGAGGGTGTACGCGATCCGGCGGCGGGCCGCCCGCCGCCGTCCCTTCGAGGTCCGCTGGCAAGCCGCGGGCCGGGCCAGATCTAAGTCCTTCATCACCCGGGCACTTGCCGACAGCTACCGCGCGGAACTAATCCGGGCGGCGCGCCAGGGACTGGAGTTCGACCCCGCCACCGGCGAACCGGTGCTGAGGGCCGAACCAGAACCGGTGACCGTGACCTGGTACCAGCACGCGGCCGCCTACGCGGCGATGAAATGGGCGGGCCTGGCCGCGCACTCGCGGGCCAGCCTGGCCGACGCGCTGGCCACCGTCACGCCCGCGCTGACCCGCACCGCTGCGGAGCAGCCGCAGGCGGCAGCACTGCGCACCGCCTTGTACCAGCACGCCTTCAACCCCGCCCGCCCCGCCACGGACGCCGCGACCGCCCGGATCCTGGACTGGGCGCAGCAGGCGTCGCTGCCGGTCGCCCGGCTAGCTGACCCCGTGGTGCTCCGCCAGGCCCTGGACGCGCTCACGCTGCGACTTGACGGGGCCCGGGCGGCGGCGAACACCGTCATCCGCAAGCGGGCGGTATTCCACGGCGCGCTGGGGTACGCGGTCGAGACCGGGCCGCTGGAATCCAACCCGGCCGACCGGATCAGCTGGCGGGTTCCCCGAACCTGCCCGGCAGCCGATCCCAAGGTCGTGGCCAGCCCCGCCCAGGCCGAGGCGCTGCTGGCCGCGGTCGCCCGGATCCGGCCGGAACTGACAGCGTTCTTCGGCTGCCTGTACTACGGCGCGCTGCGTCCCGAAGCAGCCGTCGCGCTGCGTCAGGCGGACTGCTGCCTGCCTGGCCGCGGCTGGGGGATGCTCACCCTGGCCGCCGCCGCACCGCGCAGCGCGGCGGCCTGGACCAGCGACGGCACCAGCCACGAGCAGCGCGGCCTCAAGCACCGGCCCGACGCGGCAATCCGCAAGGTCCCCATCCCGCCCATCCTGGTCAGGATGCTCCGGATCCATGCCGACGGCCACGGCACCGCACCCGACGGGCGGCTGTTCCCCGGCACCCGCGGCTGCCTGCTCAGCGAGTCGGTATACGGCCGCGCCTGGCACACCGCCCGCCCCCTGGCCCCCGGCTCGCCGCCACCGCCCTGGCCCGGCGGCCCTGCGACCTGTGGCACGCCGCCCTGTCCCTGTGGCTGGTAAGGCGTTGTCGACACCGTAGATCTACGGTGATGACCAGCAGGATGATCAGGCGCCGAGAGGAAGGTGCTGGCCAGAGACCCCACCGCCAGCCCGCCGAACCATCCACGGCGGCGGCACCGGCCCGCTGGACCGTGACTACGCCTAGCCGGCGAGTTCTCGGCAGAGAGGTACTGGCTGTCGCTGGCCCGGATGGAAGCGCGAGGCGGAACTTAAGCGGCAGCGACGGCGATACGAGGGACGCCAGTAGACCCGCAGGCACGCTATAGCGAACCTCGCCGAGGAATGGGATAAGCCGGATTTCACGATGGAGCAGAAGCAGGCCGCGATAGCCGAAACCCTCACGGCTGTCATCATCAAGCCGGTCGGCAGGGGTGTCCCGTTCCATCCGGATCACATCGTGCCGGTATTCCGTGAAAGCGACACGATGGAATAGCGGGCCCGCGCGAACGTGACCCCGGAGGGAATTTACCCGCCGGCGCGTAAGCGCTGTCCTCCGCGTGCCTGCTCATGCCGCCCTCCCCGGGTCCTGCCGCGGCCCCGTCCGCATTATCGGTTACGGCGCCACCAAGCGGGGGCTCCGGCTACTGAATAAGATCTGCCAAGCAAGGCGCTCCCCGCGCCCGGCTCAGCCTTTGGCGAAGGCCCACCCGGCACGCCCGCGCCGTCCCCTCGCCGGGCGGCACGGGTGATCACATCAGCTCAAGCGGCACACCCGGCTGGCACAGCAGGAAGCCATCTTCCTCGCCTTCCATTGTCCAACTCGCGGCGGCCGTCTCAAGACTGCCTTCGGCGTCGCTGACGCGATTCGGCTATGCCGAGCCCGGACACGGCACCTGCTCCCCCGGATCTGGCACCTGAGGGAAATGGACCGGACTAGCCCG
>Ga0209656_10001174_pt1 | contig 17007 bp, 23 predicted proteins | sample BogFormECP12_OM2_FD_188239 | JGI IMG/M metagenome (GOLD analysis project Ga0209656, IMG submission 188239) | Bog forest soil microbial communities from Calvert Island, British Columbia, Canada - ECP12_OM2 (SPAdes) (version 2) | ecosystem: Environmental > Aquatic > Freshwater > Wetlands > Bog ... | reverse complement strand
CCGAGCACCCGTGGCAGGTTGGTGGACTTGGCATACACCCGCAACCCCGGCTTGGACACCCGCCGCAGACCGGCGATGCTGCGCTCCCGGCTGGGCCCGTACTTGAGCTGAACGACCAACGCCTTGCCGACGCGTGCGTCTTCGGTGCGGTAGTCGGTGATGTAACCCTCCCGCTTGAGGATCTCGGCGATGTTCGCCTTGATCTTCGAATGCGGCAGCGTCACCTCGTCGTGAAACGCCGAATTGGCGTTGCGCAGACGTGTCAAAAAGTCTGCGATCGGATCCGTCATCGTCATCGAGCGCTACTCCTCTTCATCGCTGCGCTCTGTATCGTCGTTAGCGCGGTCATGACAGCGGTGTTGCCTTCCTCGCAGTGGTTCCCGATCCGGGCCTGCTGCGCACCTGTTTTCGGTTTGGTCTCGTCGGGTCGTAGCCGGTGTTACCAGCTGCTCTTCTGCACGCCGGGCAGCTCGCCGGCGTGCGCCATCTCTCGCAGGCAAATCCTGCACAGCCCGAACTTGCGGAGCACCGCGCGCGGGCGGCCGCACTTATTGCAGCGGGTGTACGCGCGCACCTTGAACTTGGGCTTGCGCGCGGCCTTGATCACTAATGCCTTCTTCGCCATCTGGTCAGTTCTCCTTGAACGGAAAGCCAAGGGCCCGCAACAGCGCTCGCCCCTCGTCGTCGGTCGTCGCTGAGGTGACGACGGTGATGTCCATGCCTCGGACCCGGTCGATCTTGTCCACGTCGATCTCGTGGAACACCGACTGCTCGGCCAGCCCGAAGGTGTAGTTCCCGGACCCGTCGAACTGCTTGGGCGACAGCCCGCGGAAGTCGCGGATACGCGGCAGCGCAATCGATGTCAGCCGGTCGAGGAACTCCCACATCCGATCGCCGCGCAGGGTCACCCGCGCGCCGATCGGCATGCCCTCACGCAATTTGAACTGCGCGATGGACTTTCGCGCCTTGCGGATCTCCGGCCGCTGCCCGGTGATCAGCGCCAAGTCGTTGACGGCGCCGTTGATCAGCTTGGCGTCACGGGCGGCGTCGCCGACGCCCATGTTGACCACAACCTTCACCACGCCTGGGATCTGCATGACGTTGGCGTACTTGAACTGTTGATTGAGCGCATCCCGAATCTCGCCGCGGTAGCGCACCTTGAGCCGTGGCTGAAATTTCACCGGGGTCTCTGCCGTCGTCATGCCTGGATGTCCTTGCCGTTGCGCTTGGAGATACGGACCCGCTTGCCAGTCTCCTCATCGACTCGGTAGCCGACTCGGGCGGGCTTGCCGTCGGAGTCGACCACCATCACGTTGGAGACGTGAATCGGGGCTTCCTGCGTGACGATCCCGCCCGACCGCGCGCCGCGCTGGTTGGTGGAGATCGGGGTGTGCTTCTTGATCCGGTTGACGCCCTCGACGAGGACCTTGTTGCGGGTCGGGTAGGCCTGAATCACCTTGCCCTTGGCGCCCTTGTCCTTGCCCGAGATAACCAGGACGGTGTCACCCTTGTGGACCTTCACCTACAACACCTCCGGGGCGAGCGAGACGATCTTCATGAAGCGCTTCTCCCGCAGTTCGCGGCCTACCGGCCCGAAGATGCGGGTGCCACGCGGGTCGTTGTCGGGCTTGATGATGACGGCGGCGTTCTCGTCGAACTTGATGTAGCTGCCGTCGGCGCGGCGGCGCTCCTTGACGGTGCGCACCACCACGGCCTTGACCACCTCACCACGCTTGACGTTGCCGCCGGGGATGGCGTCTTTGACCGTCGCCACGATCACGTCGCCGATACCGGCGTACCGACGCGACGAGCCGCCGAGCACGCGGATGCACAAGATCTCCCTGGCGCCGGTGTTGTCGGCCACCTTCAGCCGCGATTCCTGCTGAATCACTAGATCTCCTGACCTGGTTCACGTATGCACGCCCACGCGTGGACGGGCCGGAGGACGCCGGAGTGCATGGTCCAACAGACCCGTCGTGCATGGTCTTCGTCGCCGAAGGGCACGCGGGGCTGACGGGTAACTCTTGGGTGCCAGCCGAGGTCTGCCCACGGCAACCCCTAGAGTCTAGGTGAAGACCTGCTCAGAGCCAAATTCCTGCCCGACGGCGGAAGGGCGACGGTTGCACGTGCTGGTGGGAGTTTCGACGTGGGTCCTGCGCGCCTGCCTGGCGCTGTCCCTAGTTCTCTGCGCTTCCTGCGCCCACCTGCCGGTCAAGGGCCGGGGCGCCGCGCCGACGCCGGGGAAATCTGTCGGGCGCCCCGGCTGTGGACCGCCGATCAGCTATCAGGTGTTCCAAAAGGACGCCTTCGGCGCGGACTGGTCGAAGACCAACGACCTGCTGGCCTACAACGCCAAGGGCAGCGACGGCCGCTACCACATCTATACGGTCAAACCTGACGGCACGAACCCCGCACAGTTCGGACTGGGCGGGGCGAATTTTCCGCAACGCACCACCGGCTCGCCGGTGTGGAGCCCGTCGGGCAAGTTCGTCGCGTTTGTCGCGGAGAAGCCCGACCCCCCCGGCAACTCGGTACCCGCGACACCGGGATGGGGTAGCTACTCGGACCTATGGGTGGCCCGTGCCGACGGTTCACACGCCTGGCAGCTGACCGACGTCCCGACCGACAAGGACCACGGCACCATCATCGCGGAATTCTCGCCCGACGGCCGGCTGCTGGAGTGGACCGAGCGCACCAAGTCCCCGAAGTTCCTGAACCCGAACCGGTTTGCCGGATTCTGGGCGATCAAGGTCGCCGACTTCAACGTCAGCCCGGACGGCACACCGTCGCTGTCCGACATCCGTACCGTCTCGCCCCCCGGCGACGCCTTCAACGAAACCGGTGGATTCTCCGCCGATTCCTCGTCTTTGGTGTTCACCAGCGACTTCGAAACACACAACATGTGGCACAACCAGATCTACCGCCTCGACCTGAAGTCCGGTGCAACCACCCGACTCACCCGAGGCGACAGCTACAACGAGCATCCCCGTTACACCCCCGACGGGCAGGTGTTGTGGATGAGCAACGCCGGCAACCCGTCACACGGCACCGACTGGTGGACGATGAGCGCCGACGGATCAAACCCGCAGCGCCTCAGCGACTTCAATGCCGACGGCCACGCCGATGCGATTGGGCACAAACCGGTGTACGCGACCGTCGTTCAGACCGCCAACTGGGGCCCCGACAATAGCTACTTCTACGGCGACGTCGAGACCAATCTCTTGACATCCGACAGCGTGATAGCGCGGGTTGCGCTCACCTGCCACGGCTCTTGACCTCGACGCGGTGTCAGTCCCCTTGCCGTACCCAGGAGTAGACGTACAACGCCATCGCCGTCGCCAGCGCCAGCAGCACCCACTGCACCAGGGCCTGGTCGATCATGGAACCCGGCGGTGGGGCGCCGGGAAGGATATTTCGCAGCGGAACGATCGCGAACAGGTTCGCGGCATACCAGGTGGCGAACGGCGGCACGAACTTTCTTCGGCCCATCGCCATCGGAATGGCCACCAGCAGCGCCAAGGTGGGCAGGCTGATCAGGACCACGATGATGCCCAGGTCGAAGATCAGCGGGCCCTTGGCACGCTCCAGGGTGAGGACCACGTTGCTGGTGTTGTGGCTTCCGGTTTCGCTGGTGTCGGTATTGCGCTGGACTGCGGCGTCCCAGCCGTCCATCGATCCGGTCACCTGGACAACGGCGGGGATCCGTTTGCGGTCGGCGCCGGTCCCGACGAACACATCGGCCGACTGCGGCTCGGTCCGGTACGAGTCGAACGGCCAGCTGCCGGGATTGCCGTGCGCCTCGATCGTGGTGTTGACCTGCGCCGGCGCTTTACCTTTCGGGAATTGCAGGTCTCCGAGATCGTTCGGCGGATACAGCCGGACGGCGATATCGGTGTTCAGCTCGTCGAAGCGCTTGTCGTACAGCGACTCGCCCGGATAGATCAGCACGTTCACCGCGAGGCGATTCGTCGTGGGCTTCAGCTCTTGGAGGCGTATCTGCACAACGGTGTCATCGGGGCCGGCCTGGCTGAGGTCCAGTGGCGGCAGCGGACCCTCCGATTTCTGTAGTGCTTGGACGCCGAGCAGCGACAGGGCGTAGGCGACGAAGAAAGCCAGCAGAATAGCCAGCCCGATGATGGTGCCCCGTCTATGCCCCTTGTGCGCCGGCGGTGACGGCGGCGCTGTGGGCGGAGCGTCAACGCTCATTGGTCGCTACCGGAAAGTCGTGACAGTCGGCGCAGCACGGGCTCAGGTTAGCGAATGCCGGAGCCGACTGCGCGGCGAAATAACTTTGCCGGCAAGACTCCAAAATTCCGTCACCCGTTGGCCATCCTTCGGTAACTCGCAGTTCAAGATTGATCGCCGATCGGCAATTCGACATCGCAACCAGGCGGCAGGCCGGGCATTGACCAGTTAGTCTGATGTTTGGTTGCATGCGGGTTCCGGTAGCTGCAATTCTCAACACGTATCGAGTTACGGGGTGAGGCAATCAAGATGAAGCACAAGCGATTAGTCGCCGCCGCGAGTTTGCTGGCTGCAGGCACAATCGTGCTGTCGGGATGCGAGGTCCCACACACCAGCATGGCCTACGCCGGCGAGGTGGTGAACTGCGGCGGCAAGGCGACGATCAACGCCAGCGGCTCGACGGCGCAAGCCAACGCGATGAAGGGGTTCATCAGTGCGTACGAGAAGGCCTGCCCCGGGCACACACTGAACTACACAGCCAACGGGTCGGGCGCCGGAATCAGCGACTTCCTAGCCGGCAAGACCGATTTCGCCGGATCGGACACTCCGCTGGACGACGACCAACACGCAGCCGCCAAGCAGCGATGCGGCTCCGACGCCTGGAATCTGCCCGTGGTGTTCGGCCCGCTGGCCATTACCTACAACCTTTACAACGTCGACTTTTTGGTGCTGGACGCGTCCTCGCTGGCCGGGATCTTCAACGGCAGCATCAAGCGGTGGGACGACCCGGCGATCACGGCGCTCAACGCATCGATGCCGTCCGAGGACATCAAGGTCGTCTACCGCAGCGACAAATCCGGCAGCACCGCCAACTTCCAGGCCTACCTGCAGGCCGCTGCCGGCGGCGACTGGACCCAGGGCACCGGCAAGGAGTTCAAGGGCGGCGTCGGCACCGGCGCCAAAGGCAACGACGGCACCTCGGCGATGGTGAAGAACACCGAGGGCGCGATCACCTACAACGAGCTGTCATTCGCGATGGATGAGGGACTTTACGCCGCCGAGATCAAAACCCCGGCGAGCCGCAAGTCGAGGCGCCCGGTACGCATCGGCACCGACTCGGTCGGCAAAACCATCGCCGGGGCCAAGTTCGTCGGCAAAGGCAACAACCTGGTGCTCGACCTCTCGTCGTTCTACAACCCCACCCAAGACGACGTCTACCCAATCGTCCTGGCCACTTACGAGATCGTCTGCTCCAAGTACGCCGACCCCCAGGTCGCCCAGGCGGTCAAAGCGGCCCTGCAGGCGATGCTGGGCCCCGGTCAGATCGACCTCGACAAGCACGGCTACATCCCGCTGCCGCCCGACTTTCAATCGAAAGTCATCGGCGCGGTAGCCGCCATCAGCTGATCTGTCAGGGCAGATCGCTTACACATCGGAACCCGATGTGGGTGGTCGCCGTGTCCTGCGATTGCGGTGACCGCGCCGCCGGCCGATACCGGTGGCAGTACTCGGGTGCGCACAGGTGCGAGCCGCCCTTGAGCGTCTGGGCAATGGTCGGGTCGGCGGGTCCCGACGGCGCACAACAGGCCTTCGGCGGCTCATCGAGCCGGTGGTGGGCCGAAAATTCGGTCGCCGTCCATTCCCACACGTTGCCGATCATGTCGAGAAGGCCGAACTCGTTCGGCGGGAACGCACCCACCGGCGATGTTCCGGCCCAACCGAGCGCACCGTCGTTGCGGTAAGGGAATCTGCCCTGCCAGGTGTTGGCCATCAGCTTCCCGTCGGGCTTTTCCTCGTCGCCCCAGGCATACGTGGTGGTGGCTCCGCCGCGGGCCGCGTACTCCCACTCGGCCTCGGTCGGCAGCCGCCGCCCGGCCCAGCGCGCATAGGCCGCCGCGTCGGGATAGGCCACCTGGACGACCGGATGGTCGGCCCGGTCGGCAACGTCGCTGTCCGGCCCGAACGGGTGCCGCCAGCTTGCGCCCGGCGCCCAGACCCACCATTGCCGCCAGTCGCGCAGGTCGACCGGGCCCGGCGGCGGACGAAACACCATCGCGCCCGCGCGCAGCTCTTTCGCGTCGGCTCCCGGAAAGAGCGCGGGGTCGATGGGTTGCTCGGCGACCGTCAGATACCCTGTCGCGGAGACGAATTCGGCAAATTGAGCATTGGTCACCGGATGCCGTTCCACGGCGAAGGCGGACACGCTCACCGTGTGGATCGGCGCTTCCTCGGGGTAAAAGCTCGTCGAGCCCATCCGGAACGACCCGGATGGCAGTTCGACCAGCTCGGTGCGCATACGTTCAGGGTATGACCACCGCGAAGTCTTGCATCAGCGCGGTTTTCGCCGCGTCGAATCCGGGCGCGCCGGCCGACCCTTCCAGGTGCGTGGTGACCAGGTATTTGTTTGTGTTGGTCCAGATGTGGGTGATCCGGTCGGCGAAGTCGAGCGTGCCCGGCGGCCCGAGGAATGTGCCGGTGAGCTTCTGGCTGCTGTAACCGCAGAACTTGGCACCCACCGTGTCCACCTGTAGGTCGGGCTTGGAGCGCCGCAGCATGGCCGCGTAGTCGGCGAAGGCCGCGGCGGGGTCGAGCGTTGTCGTGGCGATGGTCACCGTTCCGGTCATGCCGTCGGGTCCGTTGAGCGTCAACGCCACATCGCCTTGTCCGGGATCAGAAGTCCAGCCGTCGGGCGCCGCGACGGTAATTCTCGGTGCGGCCGGATCGGAGACCTGCGCGACGGTGCCGATGCCGATCCCGGTCGGCTCCGGAAAGCAGACGAATGCGTTGGGCGGGATGTGGTCCGGCAGCGTCTCCTCGATCCCGGGAACCGGCTTACCGCCGCTGGTTGTGGGCTGCTGCGTCGCCGAGGAGTTGGTCGTCGTGGCCGCGGCCGACCCACCGGTCCAGGCGGCGACCCCGTCGACGGTCCTGACGCATCCCGACAGCACAGCGATCGCCACCAGGCCGGCCGCCGCCAGCACAGCCCAGAAAGACCTCGACGGGATCTCAGTCACGTGAAAAAGCCAGCGCCAGTTCCTTTTCCAGGTCTTCGTACGGCCGGCCAGTCAGGTCGACCGCGACTTGGGCGATGGTGCCGCCGGTGAACGCGAACGGCGCTTTGTAGCGGCTGGACACCGCCGAACCGCCGTTGCGCCCGACGGTGATACCCGCACCCGCCAGCCCGAACGTTCCGGGGTGGGATTGCACATCCGCCAGCGTGCCGACCACGTCGTCGTCGATGAACATCGTGACGTCACCGAGGGGCGTATGGCTGTTCGCGACGGTGCCGGTGCGCGAATAGCTAACGCCGAGCAGATGTCTGCCCAACGGCACCGCACCCGACGAGGAAACCAGCTGCTGGCGCTCACCGAGGAAGTTGTACACGTAGTGCAACCGTCCGTCCTGGATGAAGAGCACGTGCCCGCCATGGGCGCCACCCTGCTTGAACAGCACACCTTCGGCGCCGGTGGTATCGACCGTCACGTCGGCCAGCAGAGCGAAAGAGCGCCCGCGGATTTCGGCGGCGGCACCGATACCGACGTCTGCGCAATCGGGATAGTAGGTGTAGCTGGACCGCTCGCCGACCAGATAGGGCCGGAACCTGGTCAGCGTTTCCATCAGGTTCAGATCCGCCAGCGGCAGACCGTTGTACTTGCCGGCCTCGGAAAACCACAGCGCCTTGAGTTCTTCAAGCTTGTCGGGCTGTTCGGCGGCCAGGTCGTGGCATTGGCTGCGGTCGGCCTCGATGTGAAACAGCTCCCAGCGATCGGCGTCGAAATGCGACCAACCCGCGGGCGTGGCCGCATGCACGGTGTTGGCGAACCAGCCCCGATGCCAGATCCCGCGGGTTCCCAGCATGGTGTAGAACTGGGTGTGCTTGCCCGTATCGGCGGCCGAATCAGCAAGGGCCGCTTTGAAACTCAACCCGTCCAGCGGCTTCTGCGCGACGCCTTTGACAGTGTCCGGCGGCGCCATGCCCAGCAGGTCGTAGACCGTCGGGGTGATGTCGCAGACGTTGACGTAGTTGTCGCGGACCTCGCCGTGCGCCGCAATACCGTTGGGCCACGAGATGATTGCCGTGTCCGCGATACCACCCTCATGGGAGGCGTAGCGCTTGTAGAGCTTGTAGGGCGTGTTGAAGGCCATCGCCCACCCAATTGGGTAGTGGTTGTAGGTATCCGGTCCACCGAGGTGGTCGAACACCTTCATGCTCTCTTCGACCGTGTCGATGTAGCCGTTGAAGAACTTGCCCTCGTTGACCGATCCGTTCGGACCGCCCTCGCCACTGGCGCCGTTGTCGGAGATCACCACGATGATGGTGTCGTCCAGTTGACCGGATTCCTCGAGATAGTCCAGGATCCGGCCGATCTGGGCGTCGGTGTAGCTCAGGAAGCCGGCGAACACCTCGGCCATCCGGCTGAACAGCTTCTTCTCTTCGTCGTTGAGCGAGTCCCACGGCCGCACGGTGTCCTGCAACGGCCAAGGCTCACCGTTGGGGCCCTTGACGTCGAGATACGGGTTTACGGGCGACAATTCGGTGTCCGATGGGACGATCCCCATCGCCTTCTGCTTTTCCAGCGTGATCTCGCGATAGCGCTCGTAGCCCATGTCGAACTTGCCGGCGTACTTGTCGGCCCATTCTTTGAAGACATGATGCGGGGCGTGTCCGGCGCCGGGGCACACGTAGCTGAACCACGGCTTGTCCGGCGCAATCACCTTGGCATCGCGAATGAATTCGATCGTCTTGTCGGCGATGTCCTTCGACAGGTGGTAGCCGTCCTCGGGTGTGCCGGGAGGGTTGACCGGGTGGTTGTCGTAGACCAGGTCGGGGTACCACTGATCGGTCTCGCCGCCCAGGAATCCGTAGAAGCGTTCAAAGCCGCGGGATGTCGGCCAGTGCCGCTTGGTCGACGCCATGTTCGACTCTTCCAGCGGCGTCAGGTGCCACTTGCCGACGCAGTAGGTGTTGTAGCCACGTTCGTTGAGCGCCTCGGAAAGCAATGCGGTATCGGCCGGAACCCGACCGTTGCAGTTCGGAAAACCATCGGTGAATTCCTCGATGGTGGCCATTCCCACGGTGGTGGCGTTGCGGCCGGTCAGCAATGACGCCCTGGTCGGCGAGCACAGCGCGGTGGTGTGGAATTGCGACAGCCTTACGCCCCGCTCGGCGATGCGCGTCATCGCCGGCATCTCGACCAGGCCGCCGAAGCAGTCCCAGGTCGCGATGCCGGTGTCGTCCCAGACCAGGTACAGGATGTTCGGCGAGTGGTCCGGCGCGGTCGGTGCGGCGTACGGCCCCCAGTCCGGCTCCGAATCACGGATGTCCAGTTCGATCTTGCCGTTGAACTCAGTCGTCATCGCCGGCCTCACTCTCGTGGTGGACCCCCAGAATCCCGGAAGAAGCCTATACCGGCGAGCTGACGACTGACGAGGGAATCCAAAAGCCCCCAAAAACATTCAGGTTTTGGGGGCTTTTGCGAATGTTGGCCTGGGGCGGTTACTTAGCCTTCTCGAGGATGTCGACGAGCCGCCAGCGCTTCGTTGCCGAGAGCGGACGAGTCTCCATCAGCGAGACGCGGTCGCCGATACCGGCGATGCTGTTCTCGTCGTGCGCCTTGACCTTCGTGGTGGTCCGGATGATCTTGCCGTACAGCGGGTGGCGCCTACGGTCTTCCAGCTCGACGACGATGGTCTTCTGCATTTTGTCACTCACCACGAAGCCGATGCGGGTCTTACGCCGACCGCGCGGCTTCGGAGTGCTCGGTGTGTGCTTAGGGCCCTTGGCATTGGCCGCCGTCTCTTTCGCGGCGGCGGCTTCCGGAGCGGCCTTAGCTGGAGCCTTGGCCGGGGCCTTGGCGGTCTTCGCGGGGGTTTTCGCTTCTGCCATTACGAGTCCTCACCATTGGGGCCCGCGGCCAGCCCGAGTTCACGTTCACGAAGCACGGTGTAAATGCGTGCGATCTCCTGGCGCACCGTGCGCAGTCGACGATTGTTGTTGAGCTGACCGGTCGCCATTTGGAAACGCAGGTTGAACAGCTCTTCCTTGGATTCGCGCAGCCGCGCGGTCAGCTCCTCGTCGGTGAGCTCGCGCAGTTCGCCAGGGGAAACTCCCACTGCCATCAGAACTGCTCCTCTCGAGTAACGATGCGTGCCTTGATCGGCAGCTTGTGGATTGCTCGGGTCAACGCGTCCCGGGCGATCGTTTCATTCGGGTAGCTGAGCTCGAAGAGAATCCGGCCGGGCTTCACGTTGGACACCCACCACTCCGGCGAGCCCTTACCGGAACCCATTCGGGTTTCCGCCGGCTTCTTGGTCAGCGGGCGATCCGGGAAGATGTTGATCCACACCTTGCCGCCACGCTTGATGTGCCGGTTGATGGCGATACGCGCTGCCTCGATCTGCCGGTTGGTGATATAGGCATGCTCCAGCGCCTGGATGCCGTAGTCGCCGAAACTCACCTGTGTGCCGCCGCTCGCGAGCCCGCGTTGACGCGGATGGTGTTGCTTGCGGTGCTTGACTCTGCGGGGAATCAACATGATTCAGCTCTCCGTACTCTGCGTCTCGAGGGCCGGCTCGTCAGCCGGCGGTGCGGCCGGTGCAATCGAAGCCTCCTCGGCGCCCGAGGCGGCGCGTCCGGCCTCGGTGCTGGTCGCCGTCGTGCCCGCGGCGCCGCTGCGGCGCGGACGGGTGCCCGACGGCCGTTCGCGGCGCGGACGTTCGCCGCCGGCGGCAGACGGAGCGACCAGTTCGCGCTTGCCACCAACGATGTCGCCCTTGTAGATCCACACCTTCACGCCGATGCGGCCGAAGGTGGTCTTGGCTTCGTACAAGCCATAGTCGATATCGGCACGCAAGGTGTGCAGCGGAACCCGGCCTTCGCGGTAGAACTCCGAGCGGCTCATTTCCGCGCCGCCGAGGCGGCCCGAGCACTGCACCCGGATGCCCTTGACGTTGGGCTGACGCATGGCCGACTGGATGGCCTTGCGCATCGCACGCCGGAACGCCACGCGGTTGCTCAACTGCTCTGCGACGCCTTGCGCTACCAACTGGGCTTGCGACTCAGGGTTTTTCACCTCGAGGATGTTCAGCTGGACCTGCTTGCCGGTCAATTTCTCCAGATCCGCACGGATGCGGTCGGCCTCGGTGCCGCGGCGGCCGATGACGATACCCGGCCGGGCGGTGTGGATGTCCACCCGAACTCGGTCCCGGGTGCGCTCAATCTCCACGTCGGCAATCCCGGCGCGTTCCAGACCGGTGGACAGCAGCCGACGGATCGCCACGTCCTCCTTGACGTACTCCGCGTACTGCTTGTCCGCATACCAACGGGACTTCCAGTCGGTCGTGATGCCGAGGCGGAATCCGTGCGGATTGATCTTCTGGCCCACTACTGCGAGCCTCCCTTCGCTTCCGAAGTCGCGTCAGTCCCAGTGGACTTCGCGGCGGATGCCTTCTTTGCGGGCGCCTTCTTGGCCGGAGCCTTCTCAGCGGTTGCCTTCTGAGCGGTTGCCTTCTCAGCCGGAGCCTTCTTAGCCGGCGCTTTGGCAGCGATTGCCTTCTTTGCGGGCGCCTCTTCGGCGGCGGCCTTCTTGGCCGGCGCCTTCGCGGCGGCGGCCTTACTGGCCTGCGCGCGACGCGAACGCGCCGCGCTGGCGGATTGCGAACCCCGCGCATCCTTGGTCGGCCGGCTTTCCACCACCACGGTGATGTGGCTGGTGCGCCGGCGAATCCGGAAAGCGCGGCCCTGCGCGCGCGGACGGATCCGCTTGGCGGTCGGACCGTCGTCGGCGTAGACGGAGGCCACCACCAGCGTCGCCGGGTCCAAGCCGTCGTTGTTCTGCGCGTTGGCGGCGGCGCTCGCGATGACCTTGGCCACCGGCAGGCTCGCCGCCTGCGGTGCCCAGCGCAGAATGTCCAGCGCTTCTGCCACCGACTTGCCACGCACCAGGTCAATCACCCGGCGTGCCTTGGTCGGCGATACCCGCACGAACCGTGCCTTGGCTACCGCAGAAGGAAATTCAGTCGGGGCGCTCATCGCCGCTTGGCCTTCCGGTCGTCCTTGATGTGTCCCTTGAAGGTGCGTGTCGGCGCGAACTCACCCAGCTTGTGGCCCACCATCGCCTCGGTAATGAACACCGGCACATGCTTGCGGCCGTCGTGAACCGCGAACGTGTGACCGATGAAATCGGGAATGATGGTCGACCGGCGCGACCAGGTCTTGATGACCTGCTTGGTGTTCTTCTCGTTCTGCACGTCGACCTTCTTCAACAGATGGTCGTCGACGAACGGACCCTTCTTCAGGCTGCGTGGCATCTTCTAACTCCTCGACTTCCTAGCGCCCGTGCTTCTTGCCGGTGCGCCGGCGCCGGACGATGAGCTTGTCGCTGGTCTTGTGGCTCCTGCGGGTACGGCCCTCGGGCTTGCCCCACGGGCTCACCGGGTGCCGACCACCGGAGGTCTTGCCCTCACCACCGCCGTGCGGGTGGTCGACGGGGTTCATCACCACACCACGTACCGACGGCCGCTTGCCCTTCCAGCGCATCCGCCCGGCCTTACCCCAGTTGATGTTGGCCTGCTCGGCGTTGCCGACCTCGCCGACGGTGGCGCGGCAGCGCACGTCGACGCGACGGATCTCACCGCTGGGCATCCGCAGCGAGGCGTAAGTCCCTTCCTTGCCGAGCAATTGGATGCTCGAACCGGCCGAGCGAGCAAGCTTGGCGCCGCCACCCGGCCGCAGCTCGACCGCGTGGATCAAGGTACCGGCCGGAATATTGCGCAGTGGCAGGTTATTGCCCGGCTTGATATCGGCGTTGGCGCCGGACTCCACTACGTCGCCCTGCGACAGGCCTTGCGGCGCAATGATGTAACGCTTTTCGCCGTCCAGGTAGTGCAGCAGCGCGATGTTCGCGGTGCGGTTGGGATCGTATTCGATCTCCGCGACCTTGGCGTTCACGCCGTCCTTGTCGTTACGGCGAAAGTCGATCACCCGGTAGGCACGCTTGTGCCCACCACCCTTGTGGCGGGTGGTGATGCGGCCGTGCGCGTTGCGTCCACCACGCCCGTGCAGCGGTCGGACCAACGACTTCTCCGGTTCGGAGCGTGTGATCTCGGCAAAATCGGAGACGCTGGCACCGCGGCGACCCGGAGTCGTCGGCTTGTACTTGCGAATTCCCATATCTGTTAAGTCTCTCTATCCTCGGCTACGCCGGTGCTCCGAACAGGTCGATCGGCTTGCTGCCGGGCGCCAGCGTCACGATGGCGCGCTTGGTGCTCTTCCGCTTGCCGAACCCGGTCCTAGTGCGCTTGCGCTTGCCCTGACGGTTGGCGGTGTTCACCGCCGCCACCTTGACCGAAAAGATCTTCTCGATCGCGATTTTGATTTGCGTCTTGTTCGAATCGGGGTGCACCAGGAACGTGTACACGTTGTCGTCGATCAGCCCGTAGGACTTCTCCGAGATGACCGGGGCCAGAATGATGTCGCGGGGGTCAGTGACGGTCGCCATCAGGCCGAAACCTCCTCAACTGACTTGGTGTTGGCGGTGATGTAGGCGTTCAGCGCCTCGACGGAAAACACCACATCGTCGGCACGCAACACGTCATAGGTGTTGAGCTGGTCCGGCGACAGGATGTGCACACCCGGCAAGTTGCGCACGCTCTTGGCACTGGTCTCGTCGCTGCGTCCGATGACCACCAGCACCTGCTTGCGGTCGGTCAACGTGCCCAGAAAAGCCTTGGCGCTCTTGGTCGACGGGGTCTGTCCCGCCACCAATTCGGTGACCGCGTGAATGCGACCATTGCGTGCCCGGTCCGACAACGCACCGCGCAACGCGGCGGCGATCATCTTCTTCGGAGTGCGCTGGCTGTAGTCGCGAGGCGTAGGACCATGCACGACGCCACCGCCGGTGAACTGCGGGGCGCGCGTCGAACCCTGTCGGGCGCGACCAGTGCCCTTCTGCCGGTACGGCTTACGACCACCGCCGCGAACCTCACCGCGGGTCTTGGTCGAGTGCGTGCCCTGCCGGGCCGCGGCCCGCTGCGCCGTCACCACCTGGTGCATCAGCGCGATGTTCGCGGGTGCGTCGAACAGCGCGGCCGGCAGCTCAACCGAGCCCTCGGTCTTGCCGGCCGGCGTCTTGACGTCAATCTTTTGCGCTTTCCCAGCCTTCTCGGTCTTCTGGGTAGCCATTACTTCTCACCTCGCTTGATCGCGCTACGGACCATGACGAGTCCGCCAGTGCGGCCTGGCACGGCGCCCTTGATCAGCAGCACGCCGTTCTCGGCATCGACCTTGTGCACCAAGAGGTTCTGCATGGTGACCCGGTCGTTACCCATCCGGCCGGCCATCCGAGTGCCCTTGAACACCCGCGCCGGGGTGGCGCAACCTCCGATGGAACCGGGACGACGGTGTACCGCCTGAGCGCCGTGGCTGGCGCCCTGCCCGCGGAAGCCGTGCCGCTTCATGGTTCCGGCGAAACCCTTACCTTTCGAGGTGCCGGTCACGTCGACATAGGTTCCGGCGGAAAAGATCTCGGCCGTCAGCTCCTGGCCAACTTGGTAATCGCCCGCCGCTTCGGCGTCGTCGAGACGGAACTCGGCCAGGTGCCGGCGTGGGTTGACGCCGGCGGCGGCGTACTGACCGCCCAGCGGCTTGTTGACCTTGCGTGGACTGATCTCGCCGTAGGCCAGCTGCACCGCGCTGTAGCCGTCAAGTTCGGGTGTACGGATTCGGGTCACCACGTTCGGCCCGGCCTTGACCACCGTCACAGGGACAACGCGGTTGTTCTCGTCGAACACCTGCGTCATACCCAGCTTGGTGCCCAGAATGCCCTTTCTCGCCATTGCTCGCAGATCTCCTACTGGATGTTGACGTCGACGCTGGCAGGCAGATCGATGCGCATCAGCGCGTCAACGGTCTTCGGTGTCGGGTCGAGGATGTCGATCAGCCGTTTGTGGGTGCGCATTTCGAAGTGCTCCCGCGAATCCTTGTACTTATGCGGTGAGCGAATGACGCAATACACGTTCTTCTCAGTGGGCAACGGCACCGGACCCACCACGCTGGCGCCAGTCCGGACCACCGTCTCGACGATCTTGCGCGCCGAGGCGTCAATGGCCTCGTGGTCGTAGGCCTTGAGCCTGATGCGGATCTTCTGTCCCGCCACGCTTCTCCTACCTCACTTCCAGTGCCGGTGACCCGGTGTTCCGTTGAGCGTCGATCACCAGAATCGATCTGGCGTCCGCGCTCGCATGTTGCGCCGCTGTTTACCTGTCGTGGTTCACCGGCCCCCGCGGTCGGGTGTGTCGCCCGCACGCAGCCTGGTCCGCGATCGAAATTCGTCGCGCTCCAAGATTGGGACCGGACGCGCCCGTTTGGACGCCGGTCGTATGCCCGACCAGGCGGAAACCCGGCGCAAGGCAACCTGAACAGTATGCCCTAGATCCCGTTATCGGCCAAATCTCCTCGACCCGACGATCAGTCCGGCTGATCAGCGGCGTCGACAGCAGCGACGCCAGGCCCGCGCAGCCCCGGACGACGCCTCCTTACTCCAGAGTAAGATACGTCGGCATGACAAGCCAGACCAGCACATATGCCGCGTGGCGGCGGCTTTCCGGCCGGCCCGGTGGCACCCTGCTCTTCTCAGCGGCGGCGATGGTGCGGGTTCCGTACTTCGCCTCGGTCCTCCCACACGTCGTGCGGATGGAGCCGGGTCTGGCCGAGGTGCGGGTGCCCAAGTGGTTCCTGGTCTACAACCACTTGCATACCGTCCATGCCATCGCGTCCTGCAACGCCGCCGAAGTGGCGATGGGAATGCTGATGGAGGCCACCGTGCCGCGCAGCCATCGCTGGATACCGAAATCGATGACGGTGCAGTACCTGGACAAGGCCACCACATCGTTGCGGGCACGGGCTCAACTCGACGTACCGGATTTCACCCAGATCACCGAGGGCGTCGAGCTCGTCGTGCCGGTGTCGGTGACCGACCGCGAAGGCACCGAGGTCGTCCACGCCGACATCACCACCTGGGTCACTCCGGTTGGCTAGCAGCGCAATTGGCAGGTTCCGTGCCCGCGGCGCACCAGGCCGCTGTCGAACTCCAGCACTTCGTTCACCAGGGCGCCGCTCTGGTTGCGGTAATTGATGACCAGGACCGACTCGCCCTGATAGACAGCGACGATGTCGAAGTGCAGGTCGGGCATCGTTTTCAGTGCGGCGCACCAGTATTCGCGTAAGTCGACCTTACCGCGTACCACTCCGTGGGAATCCGGCATCACCCGGGCCGCGACCGGTGAGGTGAAGACGACATCGTCGTGAAAATGTGCCAGCACCGCGTCGACGTCATGGCGGTTCCAGGCCGTAACCCAATCTTCGGCGAAGACGCCCGGTTCCGGTGTGCTCACGACCTGCCCTTCAGCGACGCCCAGAACTCGCACTGGTGTGCTTGCTCGAAGTTGGTGATGACCTTGGCTCCGCCCGGGCGCAGCGACATCCAGAAATTGTGTTCGGGATCCCCACCTTTCGCCGGCCATTCCGGCAGGCCCTTGGCCTTCGGTGCGCCGTCGGCGACGAAATGGCTCCAGTAGCTGATCATCTGGTCGGACAGAATCCGCTGTTCGGGATCCATCCGCGGTGTGCCGCCGACGGTGAACAGATAGCGCAACTCCAACGAGTGGCTGGCGCCGACGGGAAATGGGGCCGCCCGCAACGTCTTCGGTGCCGGTGCGTGGGGGTCGTCGAACTCGTAGGTATACACCGGTGCGCCTTGGCTCAGCGAGTCGGCCAATCGGTCTGCGACGCAAGAGAAGACGCCATCGGTGACCGCCGCCGAA
>Ga0209656_10001173_pt1 | contig 17008 bp, 17 predicted proteins | sample BogFormECP12_OM2_FD_188239 | JGI IMG/M metagenome (GOLD analysis project Ga0209656, IMG submission 188239) | Bog forest soil microbial communities from Calvert Island, British Columbia, Canada - ECP12_OM2 (SPAdes) (version 2) | ecosystem: Environmental > Aquatic > Freshwater > Wetlands > Bog ... | reverse complement strand
CGGCCACCAACGTCAGCTCGGCGAAGGCGCCGATCCCGAGGGCGGCGGACAGCGGCGTGCCGTCGGCGAGCGTCATCGGCTGGGTGGCGTTGTGGGTGGCGACGCAGTGCCAGGGACGCCCGCGCCGGCAGGCCCGGCACTGCCCGCACACCGCCCGCCAGTTGAGGACGACGAAGTCCCCCGGCCGGACCGAGGACACCCCGGGGCCGACGGCGGCGACCACGCCGGCCGCCTCGTGGCCGAGGAGGAACGGGAAGTCGTCGGAGATGCCGCCCTCCCGGTAGTGCAGGTCGGTGTGGCAGACGCCGCACGCCTGGACCTCGACGGTGGCCTCGCCGGGCCCGGGGTCAGGGACGAGGACCGTCTCGAGCGAGACCGGTGCGCCGCGGGCGCCCGCCACGACGCCCCGCACCGAGCGCGTCACGCGGCTCGGGCCGGGGCCGTCACGTCACGGCCCAGTTGACGCCGCCGTCGGTCGTCGCCAGCAGCACCGGTTGTCCGATGAGCTCGTCGACCTCGGCCGCCGCCAGCGCCTCTGGGTCCTCCATCCGGGCGTAGCAGCGGGTCCCGTCGGGGAGGTCGCACACGAGGGCCGCCCACTCGGGCGCCCCGTCGCGCCCGTGGAGGACCGAGTAGGTGGCCACGGTGGCCGCACCCTCGCCCCTCGCCACCACCGGGAGCAGGGGCTGGCGTTCGACGACCGCCCGGGCCAGGGCGGCGGGGTCGGGCGGCTCGAGGCGCCCCGGGACGGTCGACCAGACGGCGGCCACGTGGCGCATCATGTGCATCCCGACCCCGGTCACCATCCCGTAGGACCCGGGGTCGGCCCGGAGGGTCTCGGCCAGGGCGGCGATCCCGTGGGTCATGTAGTTGCTCCCCGGGCCGCCGTGGTAGGGGAGCCCGCCGGTCACGGTCACCGGGCGGTCCGGCGGGGTGGGCCCGGGGGCGCACGCCGCCTCGACGTCGACGCCCAGCGCGTCGAGGGCGAAGCACGGGGAGCTGGCGAAGCACGTGTAGAGGTCGAGGTGGGCCAGGTCGTCGGGGCCGACCCCGGCCGCCCGGGTGGCCGCCGCCCCGACCACCTCCATCGAGCCCGAGCGCCACAGGTCGCGCCGGGCGGCCACGTGCGGCGGGTCCTCGGCGTACCCCCACCCCCGCAGGTAGACCCGGTGCTCGAGCGGCACCCCGAGGTCGTCGGCCCGGGCGTCGCTGGCCAGGAGGAGCCCGGCCGCCATGTCGACGTCGAGGATGGCCGTCATGAGCTTGGTGTAGGGGTACGCCACCATCCGGTTCTCGGCCGTGGGGGTCGTGATCTCGCCCGGCGTCCGGGCCACCGGGAACCAGGCGTGCTCGGGCTGGGCCGCCGCCCGCCCGGTCATCGGCGACAGCAGCCGGCCCAGCTGGTCGCGGTGCTCGGCCAGCCCGGTGCCGCGGTGGGCCCGCCGGGCGTTGTCGAACATGGCGAAGGTCAGGTACGCCTGGTGGATCTGGTGGGCCGCCTCGCCCGGGTGGACCGGGACGTCGAAGGGGAACGGGCTCCGCTGCTCGGGCGCGTGCGACCACGCCAGGCGGCGCCCCTCCTTCTTGGCCCGGCGCCGGGTGGCCAGGGCCTCGGCCCCCACCACCAGGGCCAGGTCGAGGTGGCCGCCCCCGATGGCCTCGGCCGCCGACGCCACCAGCATCTGGGGGACCGACCCGCCGATGCCCGAGTAGGCGGTGTGCGTGGGGTCGGCCCCGAGCCGCCCGGCGAGGCGCCCCGGCGGGTCGTCGTACTCCCACGCCTGGCAGTAGACGACCTGGAGGCTCTCGAGGGACCGCAGGCACCCGGGGGCCGAGGCGTCGGCCGCCGCCGCCCGGGCCACCTCCTCCCACATCTCGATCGGCTCGGGCGCCCCGTCGGGCCCGACGTCGGCCGGGTGCCAGGTGCGTCGGCCCACGCCGATGAGGCACGGGGCGCGCCGGTCGCGCGCCGGTTCGCTCACCCCGGCGCTCAGGACTGGCGCGCCTGGCCCGGGAGCCGGATGGCGCGGTCGGCGATGATGTTCTTCTGGACCTCGCTCGAGCCGCCGCCGATCGTGCTGTAGCGCTGGAAGGCGTAGAGGCGGGTCCACTTCCCGTTGTCGACGGTGTCGGGTCCGCCCTTGGCCAGCAGCCCGGCCGGCCCGAGGAGGTCGATCGCCAGCTCGGCGATCGTCTGGGCCAGGATCGACCACTGCAGCTTGGCGAAGGGCACCTCGGGCCAGTTCTTCTCGCCCTTGATGACCTTGCTCAGGGCCCGCAGCGAGAGCAGGCGGGCCATCTCGATCTCGGTCCACGTCTTGGCCATGCGGTCCTGGAGCGCCGGATCGGCCAAGGCGTCGGGGTTCACCGACCGGGTGGCCTCGATCAGCGCCCGGAAGTCGGCCGCCAGCACCGAGATCTGGCTGGCGATGCCCACCCGCTCGTGGCCGAGCGTGCCCATGGCCACGAGCCAGCCCTCGCCCTCGCCGCCGAGCCGGCTGTCGAGGGGCAGCTCGGCGTCGGTGAAGAAGATCTCGTTGAACATCTCCTCGCCGGTCATGTCGCGGATCGGACGGACCTCGATGCCCGGCGTCTCCATGTCGACGATGAAGGCCGTGATGCCCTCGTGCTTGGCCCCCCGCTCGATGGCCGTCGGGTCGGTGCGGAAGAGGAACAGGCCCCACTTGGCCAGGTGCGCCGTCGAGGTCCAGATCTTCTGCCCGTTGACCACGTAGCGGTCGCCGTCGCGCACGGCCGTGGTGCGCAGGTTGGCCAGGTCGTTGCCGGCGTCGGGCTCGGAGAAGCCCTGGCACCAGTGGTGCTCGGCCGAGAGGATGTCGGGCAGCCAGCGCTGCTTCTGCTCGTCGGTCCCCCAGGCGATGATCATCGGGCCGATCTGCCAGATGCCGTTGGCGTTGTAGATGCCCGGCGCCCGGTACTCGGCCATGACCTCGGAGTAGAGGATCCGCTGCATGGCCGAGGCGGCACGCCCCCCCCACTCCTCGGGCCAGTGGACCGCCGCCCAGCGCCCGTCGGCCAGGACCCGCTGCCACTCCTTGCGCCGCCGCTGGATGCGGGCCCCGCCGACCGAGTTGTCGTCGTCGGCGGTGTCGGCGGTGTCGGCGGACTCCTTCTCGAGGTACGGGGGCAGGTGCACGTCGAGCCACGCCCGCAGCTCGTCGCGGAACGCCTCGTCCTCGGGGGCCAGTGCGAAGTCCACGGGTGGACAGTACAGGAAGCCTCTACACTGTCGCCCGCTCCGGACCCGCCGATCCGGCGGGTCCCGACGGGATCGGGGAACGATGGACTTCACCTTCGACGAGGACCAGATCGCGCTGCAGGGGGTGGCCCGCCAGGCCCTCGAGCGCGAGGTCGACGGCGCCCTCGTGCGGCGGCTGGCCGACGACCCGGTCGGGGTGGACGACGGGCTGTGGGGGCGCCTCGTGGACCTGGGGTGGACCGGCCTCCTGATCCCGGCGTCGGCCGGCGGGGCCGGGGCCGGCCTGCTCGAGACGTGCATCGTCGTCGAGCAGATGGGGCGGATCCCGTTCCCCGGGCCCTTCTTCTCGTCGGCCGTCTACGCCACCCTGGCCGCCCGGGCCCTCGGCGCCGACGAGCTGCTGCCGGCGCTGGCCGCCGGGGAGCGGCGGGGCACGGTGGCCCTCCACGAGCTCGGGCACGGCGACCCCCTCGGCACGGTGCGGGCCCGGGCGCGGCGCAAGGGGGCGGACTGGGTGGTGAGCGGGCTCAAGCCGCTCGTCCTCGACGGGCACAGCGCCGACTGGGTCATCGTCGTCGCCCGCACCGAAGAGGGGATCCGCTCGTTCCTCTACGAGCACCCGGTGGCCCAGGCCGTCCCGACCCTCGATCCGCTGCGCAAGGCGGCCCGCCTCGAACTCGACGAGCACCCGATGGTCCCGATCGGGCCGCCCGGGAACCAGGGCGCCCTCTGGCGCCGGGTGCTCGACGACACGGCGGTGGCCCTGGCGTCCGAGACGGTCGGCGTGGCCGACCGGGCGCTCGAGCTGGCGATCGGGTACACCAGCGGTCGCGAGGTGTTCGGCCGCCCGATCGCCACCTTCCAGGTGGCCAAGCACAAGATGGTCGACATGTTCCACCTGCTCGAGATGGGCCGGGTGGGGGCCCAGTACGCGGCGTGGGCCTCCGACGTCGAGTCGCCCGACCGGGAGCGGGCGGCGGCCATGGCCGCCGGGTACTGCGCCGAGGCCGGGGTCAAGGTGACCGGCGACGACATCCAGCTCCACGGGGGGGTCGGGTTCACCTGGTCCAACGACTCCCACTTCTTGTTCAAGCGGGCCAAGATGAACGAGGTCCTCTTCGGCGGGGTCAGCTTCGAGCGGGCCCGGCTGGCCCACATGCTCCTCGAGCCGGCCTGACGGCCCGGGCGGGCGCCCTCAGTCGGCGCGGGCCCGCAGCACCCGGGCCACCTCGGCCGCTCGGGACGTGAAGGCGATCTCGGGGTCCTCGTCGCCGAGGACCCCGGCCACGTGCTCGAAGAACAGCCCGACCAGCATGGCCCGCAGCAGCCGGGCCACCGCGTCGGCGCCCACCTCCGAGCAGAGCTCGGGCTCGGAGTCGGTCAGCCACCGCTCGAGCGCCTGCTGGGTCGTGGTGAACAGCTCCTGACCGAGCTCGAACGCCGTCTCGTCGCCCCGCATCACCTCGCCCAGCATCAGGCGGATGAAGTCCTCGACCTCGAGCATCGACGAGAGCAGCTCGCTCAGCAGGTCGTCGAGCCCGAACGACGCCCCGGTGAGCCCGCTCGGCGGCCCGGTCGACGCCAGGTCGTCGAGGAAGCCCCGCTCGGCCAGGACGGCCACCAACAGGTCCCGCTTGGACGGGAAGTAGTGGTACAGGGAGGCGACGTTGAGCCCGGTGGCCTGGGCCAGGTCCCGCATGCTCGTGCCGTCGACCCCCCGCTGGCCCATGAGGGAGAGGGCGGTGTCGAGGATCCGCTGGCGCTGGCCCAGCGGCGCCGCGCCGGGGGCGGGGACGTCGGCCGGGGGTGGGTCCACGGGTCCATTCTCGCCGATCGCCGCCGCCGAGCGCACCGGGCTCCCCGCCCCGGTTCGTCACCTCGCCGGCGCCCGTCTGACATCCCGTCCAAACGAACGTTTGATACCCTGTGGTCGGGAGTCGCCGGGCCCGTCTGGGGGGCCCGGGACAACGAACGTCGGCGCGGGGGCCGCGACCGTCGGGAGGGAGCTGGCTATGAGCACCATCGCGCCGCGAACGACCCTGGGCGAGCCACCGGACCCGCTGGCCGACGCCCCGGCTGCGTTCGACCCCTTCGAGCTGTCCGACACGGTCATGGGCGACGTCGTCGACCCCTACCCGAAGATGGCCGAGTTGCTGGCCGAGAGCCCGGTCCACGTCGGCCCGGTCGACCTCGGCACCGGGCCCACCGAGACGATGCCCGGCGGGCCGATCCCCGTCACCGTCTTCGGGTTCGACGAGTGCGTGAGCGTGCTGAAGGACAACGAGACGTTCTCCTCGACCGTCTACGAGAGCGTGATCGGGATGGTCATGGGCCGGACCATCCTGCAGATGGACGAGCCCGAGCACCGCGTGGCGCGGGCCCTGGTCGCCCCGGCCTTCCGGTCCAAGGTCCTCGAGCACTGGGAGGCCGGTCTCGTGCGCGGCGTGGTCGACGAGCAGATCGACCAGTTCGCCGACCGCGGCCGGGCCGACCTCGTGCGCGAGCTCACCTGGAACTTCCCGGTCCAGGTGATCGCCCGCATCCTCGGGCTGGCGCGCTCGGACTTCTCGCGCTTCCAGCGGTGGGCGATCGAGATCACGAGCGTGGCCACCAACTGGGACCGCGCCGTGGCGGCGTCGGCCGCGCTGCGCGACTACTTCGCCGACGTGATGGACGACCGGCGCTCGCACCCGGCCGACGACCTCATCAGCGAGCTGGTGACCGTCGAGGTCGACGGGGAACGCCTGACCGACGAGGAGATCTACTCGTTCCTCCGCCTGCTCCTGCCGGCCGGCGTCGAGACCACCTACCGGGCCTCGGGCAGCCTGCTCTTCGGGCTCTTGACCAACCCCGACCAGCTCGACGCGGTGGTGGCCGACCGGAGCCTGGTCACCCAGGCCTTCGAGGAGGCCGTGCGCTGGGAGCCGCCGGTCACCGTCATCTTGCGCCGGGCCATGCGCGACACCCAGATCGGCGGCGTGGCCGTCGAGGAGGGGGCCGACGTGGCGCTGCTCATCGGGGCGGCCAACCGTGACGCCCGCAAGTACGACCACCCCGACCAGTTCGACATCTTCCGCTCGGTCCGCCAGCACGTCGGGTTCGGCTTCGGGGTCCACGTGTGCCTGGGCATGCACCTCGCCCGCATGGAGTCCCGGGTGGCCATCAACACCCTCTTCGACCGGCTGGGCGACCTGCGCTTCGACCCCGAGCCGGGCCAGGACTACCACATCCACGGCCTGGCCTTCCGGTCCCCGCTGGCCCTGCCGGTGGCCTTCAGCGCCCGCTGAGGGCGCGGTGCGCGTCGAGATCCGGGTCGACCGGGACAAGTGCATGGGCTCGGGCAACTGCCACTTCTGGGCCCCGGGCAGCTTCGACCTCGGCGACGACGGTCGGGTGGTGGTGCTCGACCCCGAGGCGAGCGACGAGGAGCGCCTGACGGTGGCCGCCGAGGGGTGCCCGGTCGGGGCGATCACGATCATCGGGTCGGACCCTCCGCCCGGCTGAGCGCCCTTCTGGCGCCGGTCCGAGGACCGGCACCGGCCCGAGGGGCCGGGCAACCCCGGCGCCCCCCCGTGCGTCGATGAGGATATGGGGTACGGAGCGACGCTGACCGTGGCCCAGCCGTCGACGAGGGGAGCGCCCATCACCACGACCGCCGGTCGTGACGAGCAGATCGCCGCCCTCTTCGACGAGCACGCCCCGAGGCTGGTCCGCCTGGCGGCGTTCCTCCTCGACGACCCGGCGGCGGCCGAGGAGGTCGTCCAGGACGCCTTCTTGCGCACGTACACCGGGTGGTGGCGCCTGCGGCACCCCGAACGGGCCCAGTGGTACCTGCGGACGGCCGTCGTCAACCTGTGCCGGTCCCGTGGGCGGCGCCGGGCCAGCGAGCAGCGGGGCAACCGTACGACGTGGGCCACCGAGGGCGGGGACCAGCCGTGGGAACGCGAGGACCCCGACGACGCCATGGCGGTGGTCGAGGCGGTCCGGGCCCTCCCGCCCCGCCAGCGCGAGGCGGTCGTCCTCCGCTACTACCAGGACCTCTCCGAAGCCGACATCGCCCGGACGCTGCGCTGCGCCCCGGGCACGGTCAAGTCCCAGCTGGCCAAGGCCCGGGCCACCCTGGCCCGAACGCTGGCCGAGCCGGCCGAGGACGGTGCGGACCAGTGAGCGACGGCCCCGACGCCGACCGGCTCGGCCGGCGCCTCCGGGACGGCCTGACCCACCCCGACGCCGCCCGGGGTCCGTCGGCCGGCCTGCGCCAGGCGGTCGTGACCGGCGTGCGCCGGCGCCGGGCCCGCCGCCACCAGGTGGCCGCGGCCGGCGCGGCGGCCGTGGTCGTGCTGGCCGGGGTCGGCGCCGCCGTCGGACTGCGGTCCACGCGGTCCACGCCGTCCCCGACGCACGCCCTGCTCCGGCCCGACCTCCCCCGTCCGACCGGTTCGCCGAGCCCCCCGCCCGCCGTGGCCCAGCGGCCGAGCACCGCCCCGGAGTCCCGGGCGCCGGGCGCCGTCCCGTCGACCACCCAACCCTCGGCGGCCTCGGGGAGCTCGGCGGCCCCCGGGAGCGCTCCCCTCGGGACCCCGCCACCGGTCACCCCGTGCGCCATGACCGTCCGGGTCGGCGCCGGCCCGGCCGACTGCGCCCCGGCCCGGGGGGTGCCGCTCGTGGTGAAGGTGGGCCAGCAGATCCGGGTCGACGTGGCGCCGGGGCCCGGGTCGGCGTGCGCCCAGCGGGCGGTCCCGGCGGCCGCCCGGCCGAGCCGGGCCCAGCCGGTCCTCCGCCAGGTCTCGGGCGGGGCCGACCCCTCGACCGGCGGGGTGACCGCCCAGTTCGTCGCCGTGCACCCCGGGCGGGCCGTGATCACGAGCGAGCCCACGACGACCGCCGGGTGCCACCGGGTCCCCGGGGTGACGGCGGCCCGGGTGACCGTCCGGGTCACGCCGTGAGAAGCGACCGGGCGCCCCGGACCCTCCTCGCCGCCCTGGCCGTCTCGGCCGGGGGGCTCCTGGCCGCCGGCGGCGCCCCGGCCGCCGCCTCCTCGTCTGCCTCCTCCTCCCCCGCCCCGGGGTGCGGCCCGACCTCGCCCCGGCTGACCGTGACCGGCACCGGGACGGCCAGCGGGGCCCCGGACCAGCTCAGCCTCTCGGTCGACGTGAGCGTGGTCGGCCCGACGGCCACCGCCGCGCTCGACGACGACAACGCCCGGACGGCGGCGGTGATCGCCGCCCTCGAGCGCGGCGGGGTGGCGGCCAACGACGTCCAGACGACCGGGCTGAGCATCGGCCCGACGTACCAGGTGGTGAACGGGACGCCGACGGTCGACGGCTACTCGGTCGACGACTCGGTCCAGGCCGAGCTGCGCCACCTGGCCGGGGCCGGGGCGGTGATCGACGACGTGGTCGGGGCGGCCGGCGACGCCGTGCGGGTCACCTCCCTCACCTTCGGGGCGGCCGACCCCCGCACCCTCGAGGACGCGGCGCGCCGGGACGCCGTCCGCCGGGCGGCGGGGCGCGCCGCGTCGATGGCCGCCGGGGCCGGCGAACGCCTCGGACCGCTGTGCTCGCTCACCGACCGGACCCCGCCGGCGGGTCAGAACCCCGGGGCGTCGGCCCAGTCGGCCGGGGCACCGGGCGCCGGGGCGGTGCCGCTCAGCCCGGGGACCGACCAGGCCAGTGCCCAGGTGAGCGCGGTCTACGCGCTCGCCGGCGGACGACCCGCCTGAGGCCCGACCAGGGGGAGTGACCCCGTGGCGGCGCGCCCGGTGGGTACGCTCGTGCGTCATGTCCGAGGTCGGCGAAGGCGCTGGCTCCCCCAGCTCCCGACGCCGGTCCCGGCGGAACTCCTCCCCGAACGAGGGAGGTCTCGGCGCGCTCGGCGAGCAGGTGGACCGACCGGCGGCCCCGGGCCCGGGGGTCCCGGCGGGCGGCGAGGGCGCCGGATCCGGGGGGGTGGCCAACGAGGCCGGGCTGACCGCGCTGGGCGAGGAGATCCGCCGCGCCGGCGGCGGTCGACCTCGATCGGGCAAGGGGAGCCGGCGCCGACGCCGGGTGCGCAACGGGGTGCTCGTCGCCGTGGCGGCGGTGCTGATCGTCGTCGGGGCCGGTGCCGGGTACGCCTACTACCTCACGCACGACCTGCGCCGGGTCGACGTGCGCGGCCTCGACAGCGCCTTCACCACCGGTCCGGAGGCCGGCACCGAGAACATCTTGATGGTGGGGTCGACGTCCCGCTGCGCCCTGGCCGTCCAGAACCCGGCGTACGGGCTCTGCTCCCAGGGTGTGAACGGGGTGAACAGCGACGTGATCATGGTCCTGCACGCCGATCCGGTCCACCACCGTCTGGCGCTGCTCTCGATCCCCCGGGACGTGTTCGTCCCCAACGCCCGCAGCACCGGCGCCAACAAGGTCGACGCCGGGCTCGTGGAGGGCACCAGCCAGCTGGTGGCGGCGATCGAGGAGGACTTCGGCATCCCCATCCAGCACGCCGTGTCACTGAACTTCGACCAGTTCGCCAACATCGTGGACGCCCTGGGCGGCATCAACATGGCCTTCCCCGAGTCGGTCTTCGACGCCGAATCGGGCCTCAACGTGAAGGCGGCCGCCTGCGTCCACCTGAACGGCACCCAGGCCCTCCAGGTCGTCCGGGCCCGCCACCTCCAGTACGACGCGCCGGGGACGACGAGCACCTACGCCGAGGCGTGGCCCGAGGAGAACCTGAGCGACCTGGCCCGCATCCGGCGCGACCACGAATTCCTCCGGGTCCTGGCCGGGGCGGTGGCCCAGAAGGGCCTGGCCGACCCGATCACCGACGTGGACCTGATCAACTCGGTCAAGGCCGACCTGACCTTCGACCAGTCCTGGGCGGTGACCGACATGGCCAGCCTCGTCATCGACTTCCACGCCGCCAACATCAACTCGGTGCCCCAGCTGACCCTCCCGGTCGGGGTGGTCACCGACCCGAACGGCGCCGGCGGCGGCCTGATCTACCGGGGCGGCGCCTACGGCGACGTCGAGTTCCCGTCGGAGGGCCCCGACCAGGCCGTGATCGACCAGGTCCTCGGGATCGACGCCGGCACCGACCCGATGACCGGCAAGCGCCTGCCGGCGCCGTCGTCGGTCACCGTGTCGGTCATGAACGGCAGTGGCGCCTCCAACCAGGCGACCGCCACGGCGAGCGCCCTGGCCGCCCTCGGCTACCACACGGTCGGCGTGGGCGACGTGGCGACGGTGGGCGACGTGGCCGAGACCGTCGTCTACTACGGCGCTCGCAATTCGGCCACCGAGGCGGCGGCCGAAGCGGTGACCCGCTCGATGACCGGCTCGGTGATCATGGCCTACGACCCGAGCCAGGTGGCCGACGGCGCCCAGGTGACCGTGGTCACCGGGACCCAGTCCGCCGTCGACGCCCCGGCGTCGCCGCCGGGCGCCGGCGCGTCGACCAGCACCACGGGACCGACGGCGACCACGGCCGCCCCGACGTCGGCGGCCGTCGCCGCCCCGACCCCGGCCACCTCGGGCCTCCAGCCGTGGGACCCCCGGGCGTGCCCGCCAGGGGCGACCCCGACCGCCCCGGCCGCCAACCAGACCTACTGAGGCCGACGCCGCCGGTCCGGGTCAGGGCGCGGGGGCCCGCCGTCCGGGGCGGCCCGGTCGAGCGCCCCCTCCAGCCAGGCCCGCAGCGCCGGCTCGGGGGCGGCGCCGATCTGGCGGGCCACCGGGTGCCCGCCGTCGAGGACGATGAGGGTGGGGATGGCCTGGACCCCGTAGCGGGCCGACACCTCGGGCGAGCGGTCGGCGTCCACCTTGACCAGCTTGACCCGCCCGGCCAGCTGGTGCGCCAGGTGCTCGAGGACCGGGCTGACCGTCCGGCAGGGCCCGCACCACGGGGCCCAGACGTCGAGGAGCACCGGGAGGGCGGACCCGGTGACCACGTCGGCGAACGTGGTGTCGTCGGCGTCGACGATCCACGGGAGCGGGGACCGGCAGCTCCCGCAGCGGGGCACGCCCGTCGCCGCCACCGGCACCCGGTTCTTCTGCGCGCAGGTGTCGCAGACCACGATCAACGTGCTCGGCGCGCCGGCACCGGGGCGACCGGGCGCAGGAGGATCAGTCGGCGACACCAGATGGCCCGAGACGTCACGCGGTCGGGATCGACCACCCCAGCGACTCGGCGATCTCCTTGCAGGTGGGGCAGAGCGGGTAGCGCCGCGGGTCACGCCCGGGCACCCACTGCTTGCCGCACAGCGCCTGGACCGGGGTGGCGTTGACGATCCCCTCGACCACGGTCGGGCCGGCCGACACGAAGTCCCCGCCGTCCTCGGGCTTGAAGCCCTCGAGGACGATGTGGGTCATCCGCTCGTGGTCGCCCTCGTCGTAGAGGGGGTCGGCCGGGGTGGCGACCGGGGCCGGGGTCCGGGCCGGCGCCACCACCGGAGCCACCGCCGGGGCGTTCGGGCTCACCACGTCGGTCATCGCCGCCAATCTACCGCCGGCCCCCGGTCAACCGGTGCCCCGGGTGAGGAGCATGGTGCCGGCGATCGGGCCGCCCCCGTTGGCCACCGCCGCCACCTCGGGCTGCGGCGTGACCTGGCGGCCCCCGCCCTCGCCCCGCAGCTGGACGCAGGCCTCGTGGAGGAGCCCGAACCCGTGCAGGCGCCCGCCCGAGAGCTGGCCGCCGGCCGTGTTGAGCGGCAACTGGCCGTCGAGGGCGATCCGGGCGCCGCCCTCGACGAACGGTCCGCCCTCGCCACGCCCGCAGAACTGCATCGCCTCGAGCCACACCATGGCCAGGATCGAGAAGCCGTCGTAGAGCTGGGCCACGTCGACGTCGCCCGGGGTCAGCTCGGTGCGCTCCCACATCGAGGCGCCGGCGTCGCGGGCGGCCATGGTGGTCGGGTCGTCGAACTGGTCCCAGCTCGGCCGGCCCCGCAGGGCGGTCCCGATGGCGTTCACGTGGCACACCGGGTGCGGGGCGTCGCCGGCGTAGTCGACGTGCGACACGATGACCGCCGTCGACCCGTCGCACGGTACGTCGCAGTCGAAGAGGCAGAGCGGTGAGGTGATCATCCGGGCGGCCAGGTAGTCGTCGAGCGTCATCGGTTCGCGGTAGATGGCCTTGGGGTTGTGCGCCGCGTTGCGCCGGTTGTTGACCGGGATCTGCCCGAGCTGTCGGCGGGTCAGCCCGAACTCGGCCGCCCGGGCCTGGGCCACCAGCGCCAGCCAGTTGGCGGCCGAGACGGCCCCGAAGGGCAGCAGCCACTGGAACGGACCGGAGAGCCGGGCCCCCATCTCGCCGCCCCCGCCGATGCCCCGGCGCCCGCCCGATCCCTGGGCGGTCCCCTCGGTGACCGTCCGGTAGACGAGGACGTGGCGGGCCAGGCCGGCCGCCACGGCCAGGCAGGCGGCCATCACCGCCCGGATCTGAGCCGGGCCCTCGCCGCCGCCGTCGTGCCAGTTGAGCGAGAGCCGCAGCGCGTCCTGGACGACCGGGGTCCCGGGCCCGGCGAACCCGCCCCCGCCCATCCCGCCGCCCGGGTAGGTGGCCAGGCCGTCGATGTCCTCCCGCTGCAGGCCGGCGTCCTCGATGGCCGCCCGGGCCGCCTGGATCGTGAGGTCGAGCTCGGAACGGCCGAGGCGTCGCCCGACGTCGGACTGACCGATGCCCGAGATGACGGCCCGGCGCTCGAGGGGCTCGCTCACTGGCCGACCGGCCGGAAGAGCGGCAGGTAGACGTCCTCGTGGTGCTCGAAGACCACCTCGACGGGCATCCCGACCGCCACGTCGTCGATCTCGACGTCGACCAGGTTCGTCGTGAGCCGGACGTCGTCCTGCTCGGCGATGGTCACCCAGCCGATGACGTAGGGCTCGCTGTCGGGCACCCACTGCTGGTAGTTCACCGTGAACGAGGTCACCTCGCCCCGCCCGCTGACCGCCTCGGGCGCCAGGTCGTCGCCGAGACAGATCGGGCAGATGGGCGACGGGGGATGGATGAAGCGCCGGCAGTCCTGGCACTTGAGGAACCGGAGCACGCCCTGGGCCCCGCTCGTCCAGAAGAACTCGTTCTCCTCGTCGAGCCGGGGCAGAAGTCGGAAGGGGGGTCCGTTGGCCGTCACCGCCGGGGGATGGTACGTGCTGGCGGTCGGTCGCCGCATGTCCGGCGCCCGGCGGGCTCACCGGGCATCGAGCACCTCGGGGTTCACGATGTGGAGCGGCCGCGCCCCGGCGAGGAGCCGGCAGAGGTCCTCGGCCACCGTCCTCGTGTGGTTGACCTCGGTGTCGAAGGTCGCCCCGCCGATGTGGGGGGTCAGCACGACGTTGTCGAACGTGGTCAGCGGGTGGTCGGTGTCGAGGCGCTCCCCCTCGAAGTGGTCGAGGCCGGCCGCCGCCACCTTGCCGCTCGTCAGGGCGGCGACCAGGGCGTCGGTGTCGTGCAGCCGGGCCCGGGCGGTGTTGAGGAACACCACCCCGTGGCGCATCTTGTCGAACTCGCGTGGGCCGATCATCCCGGCCGTCTCGTCGGTGACCGGCGCGTGCAGCGAGACCACGTCGGAGCGGGCCAGCAGGTCGTCGAGGGAGGACGTGGCGTCGGGGGCGTAGGGGTCGTAGGAGAGGACCTCGAGGCCCAGGCCCTGCAGTCGCCACCGCAGGGCCCGCCCCACCGCGCCGAGGCCGACGATGCCCGCCGTGCGCCCGTGGAGCTCCCACGCCCGGTAGCGCAGGTAGGGGATGGTCCCGTTGCGGTAGACGGCGTCCTGGCGCACGTCGCGGTCGCCGGCCACGATGCCTCGGGTGCAGGCGAACAGGAGGGCCACCGCCAGCTCGGCCACCGCGTCGGCGTTGCGCCCCGGGGCCCGCAGGACCGGGACGCCGGCCGCGCTGGCCGCCGCCACGTCGACGTTGGTCGGGTCGCCCCGGCAGCTGGCCACGGCCAGCAACGGCTGCTCGTAGAGGGGGCCGGCGCACCGGTCGACCTCGACGACGACCACGTTCGCCCCCTCGGCCGACACCCGCTCGGCCAGCTGCTCGGCGTTGTAGATCCGCATGGGCTGCTGGTCCAGCCAGGGGTCGACCACCAGGTCGCAGAGCTGGCCCAGCAGCTCGAGGCCGGGTCCGCTGACCTGCGCCGTGACGAGGGCCTTGGGGCGTGGTGCAGCCATGGGACGGTCTCCTTCTGCCCGCAGGTCCGGCCCGCCGGCGGTCGCCGCCCCGAGCGCAACGGGCCGACGGGCTCGCCGGGCTCGGGGGTTGGTGCCAATAATGGCCCGTGGCAGCTCGACTGTCAGACTGAAACGGGGGCAGATGTCTGGACGCGTGACCGTCGGGATCGACGTGGGGACCACCTCGGTGAAGGCGCTGGCGGTGGACGACGCCGGTGAGGTGGTGGCCCGGGCCCGGGTACCCCACCACGTCTACGCCCCCCAGGTCGACCAGCTCGAGCACGACGCCAAGAAGGCCTGGCGCCAGGGCCCGCGCCGGGCCTTCGCCGCCGTCACCGCCGAGATCGACGCCACGGTCGCCGGGGTGGGGGTGACGAGCATGGTCCCCTCGTTCACCGCCGTCGACCGCCGGGGCATCCCCCGGCTGCCCGGGCTCCTCTACGGCGACGTCCGCGGGCGTCTGCCGGCCGCCCGGCCGGGCGCCGGGCGCTCCCCCCTCGAGGTCCCCGACCCGACGGCCCGGCCGGCCGACCAGGCGACGGCCCTCCTCAACCAGAGCACGGTGCAGCTGATGCCCGAGGCCGAGGGGTTCTTGCACTGGGCCGTGGCCGGGGCGCCCGGCGCCGCCGGCTACTGGCCGTGCCAGGCGGTGGCCACCCACGCCCTGTCGGGGATCGCCGCCGTCGACGGGGCGGTCGCGGCATCGCTCGGGTCGCTCTTCCGGCGGGGCCAGTGGGACCCCGACGTTCTGGACCGGGCCGGGGCCTCACCCGAGCAGATGCCGCTGGTGGCCCAGATGGGGGCGCCGGCCGGGACCCTCCCGGGGACCGACACCATCATCACCGGGGGCACGGTCGACGCCTTCTGCGACCAGATCGTGGCCGGGGCCGACCGGCCGGGCGACGTGCTGGCCATCTTCGGCGCCACGCTGATCGTCTGGGTCGTCACCGACACCTGGGTGGAGGTGCCCGGGCTCGGGACCCTGCCCCACACGACCCCGGACCGGATCATGATCGGCGGCCCGAGCAACGCCGGCGCCCTCTTCGTCGACTGGGCGCGGGCCCTCCTCGGGGGCCGGGCCACGAGCCGGCGGCGCCCCGTCGAGACGCCCGAACGACCCGGGGACCCCGAGCGGGTGCCGGTCTGGCTGCCGTACCTGCGCGGCGAGCGCACCCCCTTCCACGACCCGGCCCTCCGGGCCAGCGTCCACGGCCTCGACATCACCCAGGGCCCCGACGCCCTCGAGCGCTCGGCCTATGAGGCGAGCGGCTTCGTCATCCGCCGGCTCCTCGAGCGCAGCGGGGTCGAGGGACGCCGGGTGGTGGCCAGCGGGGGCGGCACCAACTCGGCCGCCTGGATGGCCGCCGTGGCCGACACGACGGGGCTCCCGGTCGAGACGGTGGCCGTCTCCGAGGGCGCCGCCCTGGGGGCGGCGTACATGGCCCGCATGGGGGCCGGGCTCGAGTCGGGGCTGGACGGCGCCGGGCGGTGGGCCCGCACCGGGCGTCGCGTCGAGCCCGACCCGCAGTGGTCCAAGGCGGCCACCCGCCGCTACGAGATCTTCGAGGAGCTCGGGCCGGGCACCCTCCCGGGTGGGCTCGGCTCGTGAGCGAGGTCACCGGCCCCTCGACGCCGCTCGGCGCGCTGACCTCGGGCCTCCTCCTCGGCGCCACGACCGGGTTGCGCTCCCAGATGGGGGTGGCCGCGGTGGTCCTGACCGTCGACCCGGACCACCTTCCGTGGTTGTTGCGGGGGCGGCGGGCCCGGCGTTCGGCCCTCTGGGGGACGGTGGGCGAGGTGGTGGCCGACAAGCTGCCGTTCACCCCGAGCCGCCTCCAATCGCCGGCCCTGGCGACGCGGGCGGTGATGGCGGCGGTCGCCGCCGGCGTCCTGGCCGCCAGCCGCCGCCAGCCGGCGTCGGTGGTGATGGCGTCGGCCGCCGCGGCCACCGGGGCGGCCTTCGCGTCGGCCCGGATCGGACATGACGTGCGGGCCGCCCTGGCCAAGCGCTACCCGGACCCGGCGATCGCCGTGGGTGAGGATCTCGTGGCCGCCGGATTGGCCTTCGGCGCCGTCGGCCCCGAGCGCCGGGCCCGCCGGCGGGCGACCGGGCTCTGACGGGGAGCACCGGACGCCGGGCACCGACGTTTGCCCGACACGTGGTGAGCTCGGACGTCTGCCGAGCACGAAGAGTCGCCTTCTCGATGGCTGAACGGGCCCGGGTCCGTCACGGGCCGGGGCTGGGCGCAGACGCTGTTGCGCCGACGTGGGGGTCGAGGACGTGACGATCGCTCGAGGGGATGACGATCCGTCGCTCCCGGCACCAGGCCGAGCCGGCCGCCACCCCGGGTCGCCACGCAGCCGGTCCGGGCCGCGACATCGCCATCCCCACGCCGTCCGGCCTCGGTGGCGACGGCCCGGGGTCGGTGCATACTGGCCGGCGATGGACGTCATGGCGCACGTCGCCGAGCTGCGCCGCAACGGTGACCTGTTGGCCACGGCGGCGGCCGAGGCCGGGCCCGACGCCCCGGTCCCACCCTGCCCGGACTGGAACGTGCGCGACCTGGTCCATCACCTCGGCGGCGTGCACCGCTGGGCCACCAGCTTTGTCGACGGTCGGACCGACCCCCAGG
>Ga0209656_10001172_pt1 | contig 17011 bp, 27 predicted proteins | sample BogFormECP12_OM2_FD_188239 | JGI IMG/M metagenome (GOLD analysis project Ga0209656, IMG submission 188239) | Bog forest soil microbial communities from Calvert Island, British Columbia, Canada - ECP12_OM2 (SPAdes) (version 2) | ecosystem: Environmental > Aquatic > Freshwater > Wetlands > Bog ... | reverse complement strand
TTCGTCAACAAGCCCCCAACACCACCCGCCAAACCAACCGCAACTTGGATCAATCCACCACCCGCAAAACCAAATCGGAGTGTCGACGCTGGGGTCACAGTCGCGCAGCAAGGAATCTTCTTTGATTAACCAATGGTACGTTCCTCTTCATGGCTGCGGCGCCTGTGGAGTTGTGGTCAACGCGCTTGAGTTGTCCACAAATCCACAGGCGAATCTCCTCGAATCTCCTCGCTACCGCAACAACTTCCATCTGCGACCCTCGGAGAACCCGAGAATCCGAGCTTAAACTCCGATCCCGGCTGTATCAAAGTCGTTGACACGTACCGTATACCGTCTTCAATAGTGCGCAGGTCGATGGCTACACGCCGCCCGAGTTGCCGATCCTGGCAGATGAGGAGCGTGTCGACCGAGCGGAGCGCTTCTGTGCCAATCTCGGCATCGAAGTTCGCCACGGCGGCGATCGTGCCTTTTACACGCCGACCAGCGATTTTGTGCAGATGCCGGAGTTTCAGCGCTTCTATGACGGCGTCTCGTATTATGCCGTGCTGCTGCACGAGTGCGGGCACGCATCAGGTGCCAAACACCGTCTTGATCGTGATCTCTCCGGCCGGTTTGGCTCCGAAGCCTACGCCATGGAGGAATGCGTCGTTGAGCTTCTGAGCGCCCTGATTTGTGGGGACCTGTCCCTCAGCGTCAAACCCCGTGCAGATCACGCCAGCTACATTGCGTCGTGACTCAAGGTACTGCGCGAGGATAAGCGCGCGATCTTCACCGCATCGAGCAAAGCCCAGCAAGCCGCAGACTGGATGCACGCCCAGCAGAGCGCCATCGCTGCCAAGTATCGGAGCGCGGCGTGACACGCGCCGGGCCGCCAGAAGTGTCTCACTCGATCCGTCACGGAAAAGCCGCCGAGAAGTCAGCGGCTTTTCGATCGGCAACCCAGGTGAGACATGGCTCCCGTGTGGATACCGCGCCGAGCTCGGAAGTGCTTTCATCTGTGCCGGTCTCGAGATCACGCCGGAAATTCGCGACGATCACGCCGCTTACATCGCGACCTGGTTGGCCGCTCTCAAGAACGACACGCGCTTCATCTTCACCGCAGCAAGCCACGCGCAGCGCGCGAGCGATTACCTGCACGGCCTGCAGGACGTATCCGCAGATGCTCCGATCGAGCACGAGGCGGCGGCCGCATAGGCCGCCGTTTTCACAGCAGATGACTCAGGGTGACCTAGATATGTGCTGGGCGGCGGCAAGCCGTGCCGCCCCACGTTTACTTGACCGAGCAGTCGAGGACTTTGCGAGGACCTGCGGAACGTATCCATAAAACCGATTATACGACTTTGACATTGTCGAGCGGTCGCGCAAAAACCACATACTCGCTTTACTATGGTGCCTCCATGGACGACATACGCGACGCGATTGTAAGTCTTTATTCATGGATGAAAGTGAATGACATACCCAACTGGTGCGTCATTATTTTTACGGTGCTCGTATGGCCACTAGTACTGTTGCTAGTAGTGTACTGGCTTAACACCCACAAAGTTAACAACATCCATAATCTACGAGTATCTTTGGCAAAGGCTAGGATAAGAATAGGAGACAATGTTCATGAGGCATTCGATATCGTATTCACTAACAATACCGAAGCCGTTGTGTACTTGCGCAATGCTAAGCTAAGACAATGTGCATTTGTACATATAGACACGAGTGGGAGCAGAGACATAGCGTCAAACGCAATCGACTTAACTTTCCTGACACCAGGTACATCAGTATATCAAGCACGGCAGATCACGCTAGACACTGGCTCTGACGCAAAGGTGAGCATCGCGGTTAACAAGCCCATGCCGGACGAATTCTATTCCTACGGAGTGCCACGCCTCTACCGTATTCTCGGGCGTAGAAAGTACTTTGTACTCGAATATACCGCAATGGTTGGGGAGAAAAAGTATTCTGTCGCGACAGCCTATTAAGCCGCGCGCGGTTGATGACTCCAATTTTCCATCTTATGCGGCAAGCGCAGCGCCGGTTTTTCGGGAGACGGGTTATACGACATTGGCGTGTCCCCTTCGGGGCCGGGTGCTAGCCTGCGCCCCGAGCCGCGAAAAGCGTCTCGGCCCATGCGGGTTCCACCCCCTCGCGCGCGTTCTCTCGCTTCCCGCAGGGGGGCGCTACACTTGCTGTGACAGCAAGAACCGAGGGGCATCGGATGGCACCGGATTGCGATCTCGTTGAGAAAAAGGGCCGCGTGCGGTCAAGGGCGTGGAAAAACCTCATCTTCGACAAGCAGGGACGGAGCTATCTGGGAACCCAAATTTACCGCTCAGAGGGTTGGGCACAGCGGCGAATTGGCCGCGTCGAGCTTTTGATGAAGCTGAGGCCGGACGACGTCATTGCGACCTTGAGCGGCACCGAGGTTCAGGTTCGCGACTATTCGCACGCCTTTCCGATCCCTTGGAAAACCAGCGGCGGCGATCACACCCTCTGACCTAGTTGCGCAGCGGTCAGACGCAGACCGCGAGGGAGCCGCCTGATATAAAGGGCGCGCCATGCAGGACGCTGCCATTTTACCGATCCCGCGCCTTGGCCTGTTTCCATCGCCGCCGCCGCTGGCCGTTCCTTTCCGACGAGTGGCGGCACGAGGTCGAGGACGCGCGCCGGTTCATTCGCGCCACACGCGCGAACTGGGACGACCGGCCGCGCGAGATTGTCCGAACCTGCTATGCTTTAGGGCCACTTGTGCAGATGCAGAAGCCGCTTACACGAGCCGAGGAACTTTCCGCCGTGATCCTCACCATGCTGCGGCAGGACTGCACCCGCAATACGGATCGCGACAAGCTTGATAGCTGGGCCATCAGCGCCTATGAACGCGCCATCCTCACGCTTGCCGACGACGGGTATCTGGAACTGGACGGCGCGCCGTACCGCATCGGCGCGACAGTGACCGCAAAGGGCAACGAGCTGGAAGCCCGTATGGGCGTTCACGAGAGGTGCGAGCGGATCATGCAAGCGAGGCGGAGCCTTGGAACAATTCCCGACATGACGCCCGAAAAGCTGGCGCATCTCTACAACATCACGATTGCCGAGCTTATGGGCGAGACGCTGGAGGGCGAACAGCCAAGCGAGGTTGGCAGCGAGCCGTGAGCGACGATGACGATCCCATAATGAACAACCCGGAAGCCGTGGCAGAAATCGCCCTCCGCGCTTTTGCCAGGGCGAAAGATCGCGCCCTTGCGGAGAACGACCGCCGAGGGATTCCGAGCTACGGCAGCAAGGGCGGCAAGATTGTTGTGCGGCATCCGCCGAAACCCGACGACAACGCAGAGCCGACCACATGAGCGTGGACGAGCCGTGAGCGACCACAAGCGCATTGACGAGCGCAGCCTCGCCTATCACCGGCTGATTGCCGAGAAGGTGCTGGCCGAGCCTGCGTTGCTGGATATCGCGAGGGACAATCTGCGCCGCTGGCAGGAGAACAACGGACCGTCAATCGCGCTTGCGGAGTGGGAACAGATTTTGACCGGCACGGTTGAGCAGGTCGCCGCTTTTCTGGTCGAGCGATCCGAGCGGGCAACCCGCCTCCGCCAGTCCACCCCGTTCGCCGGTATCCTGACCGAAGCCGAGCGCCTCGCCATCTTTGACGAGTATAAGATGGATAAATGGACGCTGCGGCGTGTGCAGCGGGACAAGGACGGCAACGAGCCAGTGGACTCTCCGCATTATGGTTAATGGGGCGGGCCGCTCCGGTTGTTTTTATTAACCGCCGTATGTTACAATCGGAACCATGGCCGAGCAGCCGGAAAATCTCAACACGCATCACTTACGGCAATTCCGCGACGAAATCATTGCGCGCATGGACGGTCTCGACCAAAAGCTTGAAAAGCTCGATCGTAAAGTCGGTGATGTCGCTCTAACCCTTGTCGGCGTGGAGCGAGATATGCGCCGCCTCACAGGCTCCTTAGGCACGCTGGGCGCGGCGGTTGACGAGATTGAATCTCGGATTGCCGTGATCGACAAGCGGGCCGACCAGCCGCACGCCTAGCCTGCTCTTTCTATCAATGACACTCGGCGGCATTGAGCAGGCCCTGCGCCGCTGGCGCGGAGAGAACGGCATTCAGCTACTTGATCAACAGCATGGCCGACACCTGGGTGATTGATCTCCAACATTATCTGACACCCGCTGGAACACTCGCCGAACTACCGGCGCGCGCCCGGCGGCTCGCGGAATATTGGACCGAGATCGTCGCGCAAGCCTCGAATTTTGACGGGCCGATAAGCCTGCGCTGCCGCCGCCGACCAGGACTCCGCCCTTGTGCGGGAACACTTGAATTTGGCTTCCATGACGACTTTTCGGGCGTCATTTGGCGTTGCCCGGTATGCGGCGATAATGGGATCATTCGCGGCTGGCAGGGATCGTTTTGGGATAACAGCGACGCGCCAGAGGTTTCACAGTAGTGCTGCTGATTTCATCGTCAGTGCGGTAGTCGTCATCAGCGGCTTGCGACGGCGAAGCGCCTATCACGCGGCTGCCGCCGCCGTTGCTCAGGGGTGACTTCCCCTCAGTGCCCATCAAGCATCTTCCGCACGGCAGCAGCTGCACAGGAAGCCGCCAGCTACCGCGCGCCACACCGAAAGCGCATGACGTCGAAGGCCCACACTGCTTAGCGTAGGATTTGGGAAAGATTCTGCGATGACCCTATGACGCGCTCAACACGCATTCCAAGTCGGGCTGACCGCGATCAACACACCATCGGGGGTGTTACGGCGCTGCCGGGATGCCGGCCGAGCGCGCGGAGCAACGAACTCCGGTGTCGATCACGCCGATCGATCGGTTGCCGCCGTCATGGAGGAAGCGCCTATGCGATCGCCGAAACCGAGCTGCGATGATTGGTCCGCACGTCGGGCCTCGGCGCGCCAGAGCTGATGACCTTCATCGATGCCGGCGTGATAGGCATCGAATGCCGCGGTTCCTTCGGGGAAGGGCTGTGGAATCTTCACCTGCTCAAGCCGGAACTTGAGAGCAGCCATGACGCCGCGCTGATATTCGGGGCTGCGCGCATTGCGCGGCACATCGAATGCTTCCCTGAAGATTTCGTCGGCAGATTTCATAAGCAACCTCCTTGAAACGGTTCTACTCCGAACCGGGCATAATTCAACATGTCCGCGTCAGACGAAGGCGCCGGGCCGGAGGCCCCTTATCGAAACCGTCCGAGGGGTCCTGCTTCACGGCGCGCCAGGCGCACGGACCGGCGAGCCTCTAGAAATTCGGCCGCTCTCCCCGCATCCGATACCGCATCCGGATGGCGCTTCTTTCCACGCCGAGGCTGCGCGCGACCGCGGCTTCCGCCCGTCGCCACAGGGGCGATTGCCCATGCTTGCGCATCACAGCGTCGATCTCGTTCCTGTATTCCCCGCTTTCGAGATATATGCGCAGCACGAAAAAGGACCCGTGCTCGTCAAGCAGAAACCTTTCGGCTCGGTCTGACAGTTTGTCGATCATCCCTTGTGCGGTCGCGTCGCCGCGATGCCAGGTGGCATTCGTGTAAGCGGTTTCCCCTCCGGGTCCCCAAATGCAGAAACTCCACTCCTCGAATTTCTCGTCGCCCGGCCCGGCGTCGAGGTAGTGGGTTTGCCCGATCTCTATGACTGGCAGCGACGGATGGCGGTGCGTGATGGTCTCGGTCGGGCGCTCCCCGTCGTCCCAGTCTCTACCATCGCCGTCGTATGGGTCGTATGGCATCGGTGCGCCGCCTGATGTCTCGTGAGCGTCGATCGTTCTGCCGGGTTGATTTGGCAACCGGGGCCGCGAATTCAACGAAGGAAATTCTCGGCAATCCTTTGGGCGCGTCCCCGCGCGATAAGCGCGGGGCCGGGCGCTATGCGCAAGCGCACCGAGCCGCGAAAAGCGTCTCGGCCCATGCGGGTTACGCCCCCTCGCGCACTATCTCCCGCCTGCCGGCGGAAGCCTGTTTCGCGGCTGCCGCCGACGCGTTGCTAAGGACCCTGTGGGTCCTCGCGCGCTCAAGCAGATTCTTCGACCTTTCGCGGCATAAACGGTTTCCCCCCGACATGGTGCGCGCCGGCGCGGCGCGCCCTCATTGCTGCGGGTCCCCCCATTTATTCCACGGTGCCGAACAAGTCCGCTTGACCTTGCTACCCCCGCTTCTCGGCGAAGGCCAAGGGTGCAGCAGCTGCTGCACCCGAAAACCAAGAACAAGGAGGCTTCGTCATGACGCAGGAAAAATCCCTCGATCCGGAGATCATGAACCAGTTCAACGGTTCCGAACACTGGTACCGGCACGGGCTGGTTCGCACCATCACCTTTACCGACGGCGCAAAATACGTCGCCGATGCGGCGGGAGCCTATTGGCTTCTGGATGAGATCGCGCTTGCGCAGCGCTTCGACAAGAGCGTGGCGGCGGCGGAATTTCAGGTGTGGAAGCTGAAAGTAAATGCCGACAGCAGCGCCACCCTCACCTGCGAAGACGGCAACCTCAACCTGGTTTGCACGAAGTCAATTCCCTTCACCGATTTTCCGGTTGAAGGGGTAACCCTCTGGTTCGCCAACAACGTCATCTATCTGCCGCGCGAACATTGAAGCCAAGGGGAGCCGACAGATGCGGCTCCCCGTTTTCTTTTTCAACAACCATCAGCCGACGCGAGGACGCCATGAACATCTATACCGCTTATTTTTACACCGACGCCGAGTACGCCAGCTGGGAGATCGAAGCCTCCGATCCGCAGGAGGCGCTGAAGGAGGCGAAGGCGATAAACGAGTTTCAGAACGGCGAGGGGTTAGGTTTCGATCATTACGACGAACGCCATCCGGTCAACCACATCGAGATTCTGGACGGAGAACACAACGAGCTTGCGCACTGGCGCGACGGCGATCTGCTGTTGCGCATGGCCGCGCCGGAATTGCTCCGCGCCTGCCGCCTTCTGGTGAAGGCTTACGCCAAGGGCGAGGAAAACAACGCCCATGTCGATTGGGACGATGTCGATCTTGCTTATGAGGCGGCGCAAGCGGTGCTTGAAATGGTGCGGTCATGACACGCAGCGCCGAAATCGACATCGCGATGGTGGTCGAGCACGACCCCAACGCACACCCGAATGACTACCTCTTCCAAGACCCGCACTATCGCGATCAGGACGAAGCCCGGTTTAAGGCATGGCGCAATGACGCGTGGCGCTTCGTCGGAATCCGCGCCAAGGCCGCCATCAAATTTCCTTATGGCGTCAACGGCGAATGCTGGATCACTTCGGAACTGCTATCGCCGGGCCTGTGGGGGATCGAGAGCGATAGCGGCGAGCATTATCTCCGGCAGGTCTATCAGGAAGAACGCGAAATCCTCATCGGCATGCTCGACAGCCTGACGAAGGGTTGCCGCGTCATGGTGCGGCCATGAGCGGCCCGAAATTCATCGAGATCGAAGACAGGCGCCATCTGTGGCGCGACATCGTGCAGATCCGGCAGGAGCAATGCCGCGCCGCCGCCGAGCCGGTGCAGCCGCCGCTGTTCGAACTGCATGAAGATTACCGGCCCGTCGCGGAACTCCGCCTCATCGTCTTTGGTCGAGCCGCTCATGTCGTCGGCTCGTCGGCAAGGGCGCGAATTTCCTTGTCGATAAAGCCTCGCAGCATCGCTCGCGCCCAGGAACATTCCTCAATATGCCCGAACTCCTCGAAGGCTCCCTTCAATTCGGCGTCGCTTGTGAAGCCCGCGCGCAGCAAGTATCCGAAGATACTTTCCGCAGTCTGACCGCCCGTGGTCAGCCAATCGCCACACGAATTGCCAAGGTCTGAGGTCCAGCGGTTATTGTAAGATTTATACCTATTCCAAAAATCAGGGTCGTCGGAGGGACTAGGCAACTCGTCGGAGCCGCGAGGGATGAAGACCACCTCAAGGTCGCTGATTTTCTGATTGGTGCAGTTCCAAAAAATGTCGACATACCGGGCCGGATAAAGCCCGCCTTCCGGCAGCAGGTGCGCATAGCGCTGGTAGGCAGGATTCTGGTCTTGCGTGCGCATGGTCAAGCGGGGGCCAGGGTGCGAATCGGTCCACTTGCCTACCATATTCTGAACGCGTGATAAACCAGACCTATGTTCGCAGCCATTCCCGCCTAGCGGAACGAGCTGATCTATAAAAAGGACAGCTTCATCCGGTATCAAGCCGCAGCTCACCGGCCCAGACAATCCCGCGTGACACGAATCACTTGATGTTGCAGCTTGGGCCATCCCGCTCAACCCGAACGCATGCCGACACGATGACGATGCCGCCGACCGATCCAACCGTAAAGCCGCCATCCACGCGCGCCGACCGCTTCGCGGACGACGACATGCTGGCCGAGCTGGAGCGGGTCCTGCTGTCGATCGGCTACCGGCCGACCTTGCGGGAGTGGCCGCGGCACGCGAGGCGCTTTAATCCCGGCACCTACATTCTGCATTTCGGGTCGTGGAACAAGGCCTGGGAACGGCTCGTCGAGACAAAGTCCCGGTGTCCCGCAACAAGCGTGGCGCAGGCGTCCATCATCGCCGAGCTCGCGAACCGCCGCTGCCGCGCGAACGCGAAAAGCTGGCAGCGCCAGATCGCCGTGCGCCTTCCGGCGCACTCCTACGATCAGCTGAAACAATTTGCGGCCAAGAAAGGAAGCGCCATGCAGACGCTTCTTGCCGAAGCGGTCGAAGGCTATCTGGCGCAACTTGCCGGCAACACTTCGGGCCCGCGCGCCGCGATCGATTAGCCGGTTGAATGATTCGGCTTGAGACGAATCGTTCTTTGATGAAGGTTAGACAGTTACCGGGTCGAATCGCGCCCCGGTGACTTCAACCGCTCTGGAGCAATCGACACCCCAGAAACAACAAAGCCCCCGAAGCGGGGGCCGTGCCGTCCAGCACAAGGCTGGGAAACTCGGGTACGTGGCAGTCCTGAGTTTCCCAACAATCAGTCCGGCCGTCAAGCGAAAAGCATCTTTTCGCTAACTGGCTGACTTGTGCCGACTTTCGGCCCTCCCCGGGCGGGTTTGCTGCTGCAACCCCCAAGGAGAATCCATGTCCGACTCGATACAACCGCCTGCGCCGGATCTCACCCGGCCATCCGGCTCACGACGCATCAATCTGCAGATGCTGATGATGCTCGACCGCGCGAACGCGTTCACCGGCCTGCCCCGCGGCACCGCCAAGCCGTTCCTGATCCTCGCCGCCTTCGAGGAGGCCGAGCCCTATCTCGGCCTGCCGGCGCATGCGTTCAAACTGGTGTCGTGGCTGGTGAAGAAGACGCAGCCGCAGGATTGGGAAGAAGGCAGCCGCCCGATCGCCTGGCCGCAGGCCCGCGATCAGGAGGAATTCCTCGGCCTGTCGTCCTCGCAGGTAAAGGCGCTTAACCGCGCTCTGTTCGAAGCCGGGATCTTCGTCATGCGCGACAACGAGCAAGGCAAACGCTACGGCAGGCGTGGACCGGACAAGCGCATCATCGAGGCGTTCGGCTTCGACCTCTCGCCCCTCGCCCAACGCTATGACGAGTTTGTGCGCATCGCCGCCGAAGCCGCGGCCGAGCGCAAGCGCATGAAGGAACTGCGCCGCCGCGTGACGCTTGCCCGCCGTGCCGTGCGGCAGATCGGCGAGGAGCTGGCGGCGCGCGAGGCGGTGCCGGCCGATTGGACACGTCTCGAGACGGAAGTTGCGGCGCTGGTGGCGGAGGCAAGGAAGGCGACGCGTTCCGACGAGCTTGAGCAGATCGCCAAGTCGCTCGAGCGCCGGCGGGAGGCGGCTGAAGGCCACCTGAGGGCGACGGCGAAACCTGTGGATTCCAGCCCCGAGGGGCCGGAAAACCGGCCGCTCAATACAACTACAACAGAAAATAGAACAAATCTTTTAGATACTGTAACTGTTACCGAGGGAGGTAGTCGGGCTGAAACGACAGCGCCAGAACCATCAACGCCGCGCAAGGGCGGCATGTTCCCGGAGCACTTGGGTCTGACACCGGGGCAACTAACGGAGCTCGCCCCTCGTCTCACGACCTATGTTCCGCCGCGCACCCGCGATCTGACCTGGGTGGTGATCGTCGTCGCCGCCGAGTGGCTGTGCGGCGAGATGGGCATCAGCCGCAGCCTGTGGGCGCGGGCCTGCCAAACCATGGGCCGCGAATATGCGGCCGTCGCGGTCGCACTGATTTCCACGCGTCCGCCCGGCCACTTCACAAGCGGCGCCGGCGGGTATTTCGCCGGCATGCTGAAGAAGTTCGAGCGCGGCGAGCTGCGTCTGGCGGCAACACTGTGGAAGCTTCGCGACCAGATGTGGGGCAAAGATCGGCAGCGGCGAGAACAGCGGCTCCATTGATCGGCGCGACGGCGCCCACAAGATCCATTGTCGTGGCGCGCGCCGATTGCCGGCGCGTCGCGCGGGTTCCTGCTTGCCAAATTCGACGGGAGAGGTATCGATAAGGTAACGAAGCACCGGAGGGGCATGACAGGGAGTTGCCCAGACAACGGACACGCCGAAGCGCGGGCGCTGCTCGATCTCTATGCGAGCGTCGGAGCCACCAGCTTTGACGTGACATGGACCAACGCGCACGCCGAGAAGCAACGCTTTCGCCGCGGCATGTCCCTCGCCGCCCTGACGCGCACCCTGCCCCGTCTTCTCGATGAGGCCACGCGCCGGCAGCACAATCTCATCGTGCGGCCGAACGGCACCGACCGGACTTTCATCCAGCTCGACGATCTCACCGCCGACAGACTTCCCCGCATTGCCCCCCCGGTGTTTCTCCAGCTTCAGACTTCACCGGGCAGTTTTCAGGCGTGGCTGGCGATCGCCGGCAGCGTGGAGAAGGACTTCGGCACGCGCTTGAAGAGGGGAACCGGCGCCGATGTGAACGCGAGCGGTGCCACGCGCATCGCCGGCAGTCTCAACTTCAAGGAAAAATACGCGCCGGATTTTCCGCGCGTCGTCATCCACCAGGCGAATGCCGGCCGGCTCACAAGCGTCATTGAACTCGAGCGGCTCGGACTGGTGGCGCCGGCTGAGATCCTGCCGACGCTATCGCCCTCCCCTGCCCGCAATTCCGTCGGCGGCAACCGCACCTGGCCGAGCTACACCTATTGCCTCGACCGGGCGCCGCTCAATGCGCGCGAAGACGGTCCCGACACCAGCAAGGCCGACATCGTGTGGTGCATGACCGCGATCGATTGGGGCTTCGGCGTTGAGGAAACCGCGCGCCGGCTGATGGAAGAACCGGACTCCAAGGCATACAAGCGCGGCGAAAAGTACGCTCTCGATACGGCGCGTCACGCGGCGGCGTATGTGCAGAAGCGGCGGCAGCAGTCCAAGTCTTGACGCACTGCCGGCCATACCCGCTAGCTGCGCCGGAACTTGTGCCGGCGATGCACGGTGCATGTCCGCCGCCATCAAGGCGACCAGCCCAACGCGAGGGCGCCGAACTTAACGTTCCGCTTCAAGCCTCGCGGTCGAGCGAATGTCTTGCAGGCGGAATCGTGGTCTCCGCGCTTGCCGCGGCGCGAATCCAGGTACTAGCCTGCGGCCGCCTGAGGAGAGTTGATGGACAATGAACACAATGGATCTGATTGAACGCGTGGCGGCCGACAATGGCGTCGCAAAGGAGCACGCACGAAAAATTGTCGACAGCGCTTTCACGCTCATCGCCGCCGCAGCTGCCGCCGGGGACGAGGTTGCGCTCTCAGGCTTCGGCCGCTTCAAGGTGATGCAGCTGGCCGAACGTCAGGGGCGCAATCCGGCGACCGGCGAAGCGATCACGATCGCGGCCTCGCGAAAGATAAGCTTCGTCGCGGCGAAAGCCTTGCGGGACACGCTTAATCCGGCGCCGGCAAGTATCGCTGCCGAGTAGTCCGCCGCGATCTGAATTGAGGATCAGGCGCTCAGCAGACGGCGCAGTTCGACGACCGTCTCGGCCAGGCCGACCCGCTCGAAGATGGCGAGCAGTTCGTTCATTGTGACAGGCGGATTTGTCAGGCGGGCTTGCTGATCACGCACAGCGTCGACGACCAGGACGGGCGCCAGATCGACGAGATGGCGGACGAATTCGTCGGGATGCTGCGCCTCGATGCCGTAGGGATCGAGCGCGGCGGCGGGAAAGTGACGGAGGTTGCGCGTCACGATGACATCGGCGCGTCCGACGATCGCCGCCGCTAGCACGTGGCGATCATCGGGATCCGGCAGGCTCAGCGCGTCGATCAAATCCTCGTAGTCCATCACCACGGAATTCTCCGCGTGCCGGTCCATCGCCGCGCGGAGGCGATGCAACCTCTCCGGCTGCAGGTCGGGGTGATCGCGCAGGACGGCTCTGATCCATTCTTCGTGCACATGCGCCGACCATCTGGCCCGAAACAGGCCGCGGAGAGTGAGGCGCATCAGCAGGTTTCGGAGCGAGACCGGGTAGAGGACGCTGGCGTCCAGAAAGGCGCAGAACGACTCCTGCATTCAGGTGAGGCCAAGTTCCTGATCGAGCTTGGTCAGCTCGTCGAGCGCGCCGCCGCGCAAACGCCGATGCTCGGCGCGGTACGTCATGACGTCCTTGAACAGCACGCGCCGATGCGTACCGACGCGGTGAAACGGGATGCGTCCCTCATCGAGCAGCCGGATCAGATAGGGGCGCGAGACGTTCAGCAGCTCGGCCGCTTCCTGCGTCGTCAGCTCGGCATGATGCGGGATGAGGCGCACGGCGTTGCCACTCGCCATCTCGGCGAGAATGACGACCAGCAGCCGGAACGCAGCCGTCGGGATGGTGACCGTCTCGCTCGCGCCGTCAGGCTCGAGGACACGCAGCTGCATCGTGCCGTTCGCCTTCCCCAACCTAGGCGCCAGGATGCGCGCCGACTCCCGTGCCACCACGGCATCGGCCTCGCTAGGCGTGATTGGTTCGGTCGGATCGAAAGCGTGAGCTGACATGGTTCTCAGGTTCTCCCGCTCATCCCTATACCACACAGTCGAATCGACCGCAACTCAGTCGAAATATCCGAAATAGCGTGGATCGACATAACTGGGTAGAATTCAAGAAATCTAGAATTCTCCCGGGGGGAGACGCTCGCCCCCTTTCCGTGGCTATCGCGATGAAAGGCCAGTCACCCCAGGGGGTAGGCCCCAAAATGCTGCATTGCAGCATTTTGCCTTGACCCGATACCACTCAGTAGTCATCTTAGCCGCAGCGCAGCATTGCCGTTGTCGCAATGAACAAACGTCAATCAGCTGAGGGATAGATTGAATATAGTTAGAGGACAGAAAAGCAAGATGCTGGTAAAGAGATTGTGGATGTATACGATGTTACTGTCATTGCTTTGTACTGTTTCGGCCTTCGCCGATACACGATACAAGAGACACGGCGAGTCACACCGAACTGCCGCGGTCCAGGTTGGGATTGCATCCTGGTACGGGTACGGCGCCTGGAAGCCCGGCCGCCGGACTGCCAGCGGCGAGCGCTTCAATCCGCAAGCGATGACCTGCGCTCACAGGACCCTGCCGCTGGGGTCTGTCGTTAAGGTGACGGACGTCGCGACCGGCAAAGACGTCGTAGTGGAAGTCAACGATCGCGGCCCGTACGGCAGGGGTCGGATCGTCGATCTGAGCGAGGGCGCTGCCAGAGAACTTGGCATCCGACAAAAGGGCCTCATGCTGGTCCGTCTTGAGGTCATCAGCCAGCCTGTCCCGGCGGCGGCCCAAGCGCTAACCGAGAGCAGGACCTGATCGGTCCTTGTGGCGCCCAGGCGCGGAGAAGGATGATCCCTTTGCCCGGCCATCCGTCTGCGATCGCGCCTGGGCTCGCACGGCGCGTGAGCCCGGGTAGAATTCAAGAAAACTAGAATTCCGGAATGGGAGAAACGCCGACCGCCCTTCCCTCGCCTGCGTCCCGAAAAAAGAGAGATTAGAGAATTCTATAATTCACTCTTTCCGCTTTTCTTCCCACGCGTCGAGGGCCGCGAACAGCAGCTCGTTCAGCTTCATATCGGCGTCGACGGCACACTGACGGAAGCGCTTGCGGAAAGCCGGAGGAACCTTGAACGCAAGCGCCTCGAGATTGGCAGTACCGACGGATTCGGGCCTGGGCGCGTGCCGGCCTGGTGGCGAAGCCGGCTCCGGCTTGGACACGCTCCGTTGCGACGCTTCGGCCATCGGCTCGGCTGCTTCTGCCGTAAGGGCCGTCAGGTCCACAGGAGGCCGTTTGCTCATGACGCCATCTCCCTTTCCGTAATTCCTTCTTTATGTAATTCATGAATTTCAGAAGTCTCGCTTTCTATTTTTCCCCGCAGATCGATCCAAAGCGCGGCAATTTCCCGGGCGGCCACGCCATTCGGCTCGAGCTCAAGTGCCGTCCGCCCATGGGCGAAGGTCTCGGCATAGATCACCCGCTCGTGCATGCGCGTTCCCAGCACCAAGCCGAGCGCGTCGAGCGCAACGGCGGTGCCGTCGTTGTTGCGCAGGTTCGGGCGCACCCGCGCCAGCACGAAATGGAACGGCTTGCCCGACTTGCGGACGAGGGGCAGGGCTTTCACCGGGGCCCGCAAATCCGCCGGCGTCGGATTGAGCGGGATCAGGATGGCATCCGACTGCCCAAACAGCTCGGCGTTCACCGACCCGATCGAAGGCGCGGTGTCGATGAAGAGATAGGACGCGCCCGCCGCCCTCAGCGCATCAATCTTGCCGGAGAGATCGCTTAGCGACAGTGACGAGTAGCGCGGCGTCTCGATCCCTGCCTTGCGCCGCTGGTTGAACCAGTCGGCCGCGGTGCCCTGCGGATCGGTGTCGGAGATCACCACCGGCCCATGCCCGGCCGCTTCGGCCGCCGCGGCCAGGTGCACCGCCACGGTCGACTTGCCCGAGCCGCCCTTTTGATTGGCAACGACTATAACTTTCATGAATTTAAGAATAGCAGAATTCGCTTTTTAGAGAAAGGTAGAAAGCATGAATGGCTTTGCCGAGCGTGGTTCACCCGAAAGATCGGGCTTTCTCAGCCACTTAGACCAGGGCGAAGGCCCGCCATGACGTTCGGCCGGTCGTCTCGCGGATGACGCCGGCATCGGCCAGTTGCCGCAGCAATTCCAGCGCCGCCCGCGGCGTGATCTTGAGCGTTTCGGCCAGCTCGCGCGTGGTAACGACCGGCACCCGCAGCACGGCATCGGTCGCGGCGATGAGGTGGGATCGCGCCGTCCGGCCGAGGGATCGGCTTTTTTCCTCGGCCCTTTGCAGCCGTTCCAGCTCATCCAGCCCGATTTTGGCGGCGGCGGCGCTGCACGCGAGGAAATCCGCCATCCATGGCAGCCCGGCATGCAGATCCAGGCGGTTGTGGTGGATTTCCGGCGCCGACCAGAAGGGCAGGGGGATCGGCCGCGGCGCACCTTTGGCACGCCACAGGCAGGCGGCGAGGAACATGCCGCCCGGATCGTTTGGTGCCGTGACGAGGCGGTTCATCCAGTCCCGGGCGGCACGACCGGCGCGGATGAGAAGAGGCTCCCGGTCGCGGTCGATCAGCGCCGCCCAATCCTCGATATCCGCATCGGTGAGTGCGCTGCAGCCCAAGGATTGCAGGGTTTCGCGCACGGCCCCGGTATTCGCCAAAGTGGGTATCCCCTTCACGCATGTTGGCACAACTGGTAGCGCCGGGGGATGCATAGGTCGAAGCATCCCGTCGCTGGGTTTGATTACCCTCGGACGTTTCAGGAGTTCGTGGCGTGGTTTGACGACGAGCCGGCTTCAGGCTCAATCGTCGACGCTCTATGGTCCGCGGGTTGCTCTTCCATCGGCTCGCTCAACAAGCCATTGCCCTAGGGCCGGCGCCGTACCGTCAGATCATCGCAACCAACCAACCAGGCCCAGCCCTAGAGGCTACGTGCGTGAAGGGGATACCCACTTTCGCCAAAGGCCGCCAGGTGCGCAATTCCGCCAGCCGCCGCCACAGCCGGGCCAGCCGTAAGGCCTGGTCGACAATGATATCCGACGGCGGCACCTCGAAATCGGTTCCCTGCGCCGTAGTGGCAGGAATCTCGCGCTTGAGCCGCCCCTTGCTGAACGCCGCGCCGTAGGAGCCGGTCAGACCGCGATCGCGCAGCGCCAGGTCGTGCGGATGGATCGAAACATGCGCATGCGCCAGCCAGCCGCATGCTTCCCGATAGGAAGGCGCGCGCGCAATCCCTCGGCGACGGCCTCGGAAGCGGTTTCCGCGCGCGTTTCCAGCCTCGTCAGCGCTTCCTGGGCCTGTGACAGCGGTTGCAGCAGCGGATGCCCATAATCTGGCTCCACGGCCGGCTGACGGGCGCGGGAAGTGTCGCTCTCCCCTGGCGATGACAGTCCGGGACAAGCGATTTCAATGGCTTGGTCCTCTGCGGATTTCACCGAACAGTCCCCTTAGCGGGTTCAGCATTCGGCGTAAGGTCCGCTTGGCGCTTCAGCGTGAGGCGAGATGTCGGCGCCGTTTCGAACCGGGATCTCGGTGCTCTATGCGGGGGCGCGCTGGCAGGTGTTGCACGTGCTGGACGCCGAGACGGTTCTGCTTCGTGCGGTCCTGTCGGCCCGTCACGCCCCTCGCGCGAAGCGTCTCAAAAGGCCCGCTCTCTCGGATGGCTCACCGGCGCGGATCCCGGTGCCGCAGCGCCCTGGGCGCGGGTGCAGATTGACAGCACGCCCTGCGACATTCGCCTGTGTGACAGTGCCCGCCTGGTCCGACAGCGTCACCGATCAAGGGCAGGGGTACGTCACCGAGCTCGCCTCCGGTGCCTTGCGTGGCGCCAACCCGATGAACGCGACCGACCGCCTGCGTGCGGTCACGCTGGAGGCCTGGCGACACCGAAAGGCCTTCGCGCGCTGGAAGGCGCGCCGACAACGACGCGGCACGACGCGCAGGAAAGTGCGGTCCTACGCCGCCGCCGCGCTGCCCTGATCACCGGCTGGCTCCGCGCGGGCGGACAGCGTGATCGCCGCGAAGGCGCCCTCCTGGTGCAGCCGGACGACGCCATCTCGCGCGAGTTCCAACCCTGCCACCAACGTGCTGGCCACC